>Ga0070741_10017723_pt1 | contig 11654 bp, 11 predicted proteins | sample Coa_R1_4_FD_66440 | JGI IMG/M metagenome (GOLD analysis project Ga0070741, IMG submission 66440) | Surface soil microbial communities from Centralia Pennsylvania, which are recovering from an underground coalmine fire - Coalmine... | ecosystem: Environmental > Terrestrial > Soil > Unclassified ...
GTGGCGGCTGTCGGCCCCGACGATCCCGCCGTGCTGCTGATGAGCGGCGGCACGACCGGCGTGGCAAAAGGCGCGCTCGGACGCCACGACGCCTACGTCAAGGCGGGGCTGCAGAGCCGCGCGTGGACGCGGTCCGCGCTCGACGAGCACAGCGTCATCTTCGTGCCGCTGCCGCTCTTCCACGTCTATGCCAACATGGCGGTGCAGTCGCTCGCGCTCGTCACCGGCAGCGCGATGGCGCTCGTGCCGAACCCACGCGACCTGAACGACGTGATCGCGACGGTCAGGCGCGTGAAGCCGACGTTCTTCACCGGCGTGCCGACGCTCTTCATCGCGCTCCTCAACCATCCGGCCGTGCAGCAGCGGAAAGTCGACTTCCGTTCGATCCGGCTCTGTTTCTCCGGCGCGGCGCCGCTCCTGCAGGACACCAAGGCCAGGTTCGAAGCGGTCACCGGCGGCCGCATCATCGAAGGCTACGGGCTCACCGAATCGATGATGGCGCTCTGCGCGAACCCGGTGAACGGGGTGAACAAGCCGGGGTCGGTCGGGATGCCGATGTCCGACGTCTACGTCAGGATCTTCGACGCCGAAAGCGGCGAGCGCGAGCTGCCGCCGCAAGAGATCGGCGAAATCGCCATCGCCGCGCCGCAGCTGATGGTCGGCTACTGGAACCAGCCGGACGAGACCGCCGCCGCGCTGCGGCCGCACACCGACGAATCGGGCACGCGCACCTGGCTGCACACCGGCGATCTCGGCTACCTCGACGACGACGGCTACCTGTTCATCGTCGATCGCAAGAAGGACATGGTGAAGACGAGCGGCTTCCAGGTGTGGCCGCGCGAAATCGAGGAGACGCTGTCGGCGCATCCGGCGGTGCTCGAGGTGGGCGCCGCCGGCATCCCCGATCCGGTCAAGGGCGAGGTCGTGAAGGCCTGGGTCGTGCTCCGCGCCGGGCAGTCGGCGACCGAGGCGGAGCTGCGCGCGTACTGCCGCGAGCAGCTCGCGCCGTACAAAGTGCCCGCGCACATCGAATTCAGGAACGAGCTGCCGAAGACGATGGTCGGAAAGGTGCTGAGACGCGCGCTGCGCGATCAGTAGCGCGGCGCGCGCCGCCGTGCGCGCCGGGACGCATCGTTCGAATCGAGTAAAGGCTTACGTCGTTGGTCTCGGCCGGTGGACGCGATCCGCGCGAAATCGGCGTCGATCCGCGCGGTACGACACTTGCGAGTCTGCCCGGCATGACACGGAATACTTTTGCATTTCTTGCCGCGATCGCCGCGGCGACGTTCTCGTACGCCTGCGGCTCGTCCTCCTCCTCGCCCTCCGCGCCGAGCGGTCCGGCGGCGGACGTCACCATTCAGATCCAGGGCGATCGCGGCACCAACTCGTACGCGCCGAACCCCACGGCCATGCGCGTGGGTCAGACGGTGGCGTGGCACAACGCCGATTCGACGGCGCACGACTCGACGCAGGATCAGGGGCGCTTCCAGTCGGGCACGCTCAACGCGGGCGCCACGAGCTCGCCGATCACGATGTCGACGGCGGGCACGTTCACCTACCACTGCACGATTCATCCGGGGATGGTCGGAACGATCACCGTGCAGTAGCGCGCGCTACCGCTCTCTCTTGAACGTCATCGGGGCGGCGACCGCATCGTCCGGCGCGTGCGCGAGCCAGCGCCGCAGGTCGGCGGTCGTCGCGGCGATCACGGCGTTGCGGCGATCGTCGAACGCGGCTGTCAGACGCGCCAGCGTCTTCTGCTCCACAGCGCGCGAGAACCACGTGTAGTCGAACAGCGACGCCTCGAGCGTGTCGCCGTGCAGCGTGATGCGGATGAGGCCGTGGACCGGGACGAGATACGGCCCCGGATCGCTGCCGCGCTGCTCGGTGAGGTCGAGGTACGTCGCGTCGCCGATGCGCGTGATATTCCCCTGCAGCGGACGCGATGCGAAACGGTCCTTGTAGGTGATCCGGTAGGAGCGCCATTCGCCGCGCTCGACGGTCGCCTGCGTCTGGTCGTCGGTGTTCGTCCAGACGCCGAGCAGCGCTTCGTCGAAGGCGACGGAGTCGGCGTCGTACGCGGGCTGCAGCGACAGGACGAGGCAGCCGCTCGACGCGACCGCGGCGATCGCGCACAGGATCGCGGCCAGCAGGCGCACGGCCGCAGTATACTCTCGCGCCGAGAGCGGGCCGGACGGCCTCCGCGGCGCGTGCGGCGTATCGAGCGCAGCCCTGCAGGGCTGCCTGTGAGGAGCGTTATGGAACGAAAGAAGGCGTCCGACTACCCGCAGGAAGTCCTCGATCTCTTCCACGAGTACCAGCACGGCGACATGAGCCGCCGCGACTTCATCGACCGGCTGCAGAAGTTCGCGGTGGGCGGCGTCACCGCGATGGCGATCTACGAGAGCCTCAAACCGAACTACGCCTGGGCGCAGCAGGTGAAGACCGACGACGCGCGCATCAAGTCGAGCCGCGAGACGGTGCAGTCGCCCGAGGGCAACGGTCACATCACCGGCTACTTCGTCCACCCCGCGAGCGGATCGAAGTTCCCGGGCGTGATCGTCATCCACGAGAATCGCGGCCTGAACCCGTACATCGAAGACGTGGCGCGCCGCTTCGCGGTCGCCGGCTACGTCGCCTACGCGCCCGACGGGCTGACGTCGGTCGGCGGTTACCCGGGCGACGACGAGAAGGGCGCGGCGAAGTTCCGCGAGGTGAACGGACCGAAGATGCTCGAGGACTTCGTCGCGTCCGCCCGGTGGCTCAAAGCCAATCCGCTGTGCACCGGCCGGATCGGCGCCGTCGGCTTCTGTTTCGGCGGCGGCATCGTCAATCAACTGGCGGTGCGGCTCGGCGGCGATCTCGCGGCCGGCGCCCCGTTCTACGGCCGGCAGCCGAGCGCCGAGGACACGGCGAAGATCACCGCGCCGCTGATGCTGCACTACGCCGGCAACGATCCCGGCGTGGATCAGGGCATTCCGGCGTTCGAGGCGGCGCTGAAAGCCAACAACAAGGTGTACGAGAAATACGTCTACGACGGCGCGCAGCACGGCTTCCACAACGACACGACGCCGCGATACGACGAGGCGGCGGCGAAGCTCGCGTGGCAGCGGACGCTCGGCTGGTTCGACAAGTACGTGAAGGGCGCGAAGTCGTAGCGCCGCGGCCGCCGGCCCGCTACGTCAACTCGCGATTCTGCGTGTTGGGGATCCACATCCACGACAGCGCGGCGAGCAGAAACGCCGCGCCGGTGATGGTGAACGCCGCACCGAAGCCGTTCGTCTCGGCGACGCGGCCGATCGTCAGCGGCGCCGCGGCGCTCGCCAGGCGGCCGAAGTTGTAGGTGAATCCGGCGGCGGTCGCGCGGACCGCCGTCGGATAGATCTCCGCGACGATCGCGCCGAGGCCGCTGTAGTAGCCGGTGCCGAAGAACGCGACGAACGGCCCGAGCACGAGCAGCGCCGCCGGCGCGCGCACCACGCCGTAGAGCGGCAGCAGGAGCGCCGCGACGACGATGAACAGCACGTAGGCGGGCTTGCGCCCGATCGCGTCGGCGATGAACCCGAAGCTGACGTACCCGAACCACATCCCCACCTGCATCGCGATCACGAACAGCGACATCGTCTGCGACGAGAGGCCGACGCCGCCCTGCGAGGGCGCAAGCCGCAGGTACGCCGGCACCCACGAATTCAGGCCCCACCAGCCGAACAGGCAGCAGGCGTTCATGAACGTCACCGCGAGCGTGATGGGCGCCACGGACGGCTCGAAGATCGCGCCGAGGCGGCCGCGGTCGGCCGCGGCGGCGGTGTGCCAGATCGTCGGCTCGTCGACGTGCTGTTGAATCCAGACCGTGAACAAGGCCGGAAGCACGCCGACGAAGAACACGCCGCGCCATCCCCACACGGGCATGACGACGAGGTTGATGAGCGCCGCGAGGCCGTAACCGATGGCCCACGAACTCTGCACGAACGCCAGCGCCTTCCCCCGGTGACGCGCGGGAAACGATTCGGACACGAGCGCCGCGCCGGTGGCCCACTCGCCGCCCATCCCCAGGCCGAGGCAGATTCGGAACACCGCAAGCTGGAGCGCCGACTGCGCGAAGCCGCAGGCGGCGGTGAACACCGAATAGATCAGCACGGCCGCGATCAGCGCGCGCTTTCTGCCGATGCGATCGGCGATGACGCCGAAGGCGATGCCGCCGACCGCCGCGGCGACGAGCGTCACCGAATTGAGGATGCCGGCGGTCTGCAGCGACAGATGGAGCGCCGGATCGCGCACGAGCTCGGCGAGCACGATCGAGTAGAGCATCACGTCGAACGAATCGAGCATCCATCCCAGGGATGCGGCCACGAACGCGCGGCGGGCGCGCGCGTCGGCCTCGACCCACCACGCGAACACCGGGCCGGGCGCCGGAGGCTGGGAGCCGGCAGTTCGGGGCTGGGGGCTGGTCGCCTGCACGATGCCGATCATCGTAATCGGTCCTGACCCGGCGCGCCGGCCGATTTCGCATCAGCCGGTGAGGACAGAGACATGGGAGATCTCCATCGCCGACACCACAACAGCCTGCTGGCGGCGGCCGAGCGACGGCTGCTCGTCGCGATCGCCGCGCGCCTGCCCGCGTGGGTCACCTCGGACGGCTTGACGCTGCTCGCGCTGACGTCGATGGTCGCCGCGGGGACGGCATTCGCGTGGTCGCCCGGGCGTCCGTGGGCCGCGGCGGCCGCCATCAGTGCGCTGACGCTGAACTGGTTCGGCGACAGCCTCGACGGAACGCTCGCGCGCGTGCGCCGCCGCGAGCGGCCGCGGTACGGGTACTACGTCGACCACGTCGTGGATCTGGCCGGGGCGGCCGCGCTGATCGTCGGCATCGGCTGCTCCGGCGCAATGCACCCGCTGGTTGCCGGCGCGCTGCTCGTCGGCTACATCCTGGTCGCGGCGGAATCGTTTCTCGCGACGCACGCCACCGGAGTGTTTCGAGTGTCGTTCGGCCCCGTCGGCCCGACCGAGTTGCGAATCCTGCTGATCGCCGCGGCGGTCCGAGTTGCCGCCGCCGCGGACACGTCCGCGCTGAACGTGGGCGGAACGATCGGCGCAATCGGGCTGCTCGGCGCGTTCTTCGTCTCGACGATTCGCACCACGCGCGCGCTGTCGCGCGCCGAGCCGCTCGAGCGCGGCGGACAGCGGGCGGCATGAGGTTCGCGTCGTTCGCAGCCGTCGGCGCCTGCGGGTTCGTGCTGCAGATCGCGACGCTGCAGCTGCTGCTGATCGCGACGCCGAGCGGTCCGCTGGCGGCGACCTTCGCCGCGGTGGAGCTCGCCGTCCTGCACAACTTTGTCTGGCATGAGCGCTGGACGTGGCGCGACCGGCGCGGCGGAGCGCAAACCGCGGGCGTCGTCCGGCGGCTGGTCAGGTTCCACGTGGCGAACGGCGTCACGTCGATCGGCGCCGCGGTCGCATGCGTCGCGCTGCTCACGCGCGCGCTGGGCTGGCCGACGGCGCTCGCAAACTGCGTGGCGGTGGGGCTGACCGGACTCGTGAACTTCGTCGCGCTCGATCGGTGGGTATTCGCTAGGCCGCGGCGAGCGCTTTGACCGTCACCCCGGCGCGCGCGAAGCCGTCGCGGATCTTCGCGGCGAGCGCGTCGGATCCGGGCGTGTCGCCGTGGACGCAGATCGTGTCCGCCTCGAGCGGCACGATCGACCCGTCGGTGGCGATGACCTGCTTCTCCACGACCATGCGGACGGCGCGCGCCACGACGGCGTCCGCGTCGTGGATGACCGAGCCCGGCTTGCGGCGCGACGCGAGCGTGCCGTCGGGCTCGTAGGCGCGATCGGCGAACACTTCGGCCGCCACCCGCAATCCCGCGGCGCGACCGGCGGTCAGCAGGGCCGATCCCGGCAGGCCGAAGAAGATCAGCGATGGGTCGAAGGCGGCGACGCCGCGCGCGATCGCCGAGGCGAGCTCCGCGTCGTGGACCGCCATGTTGAACAGCGCGCCGTGCGCTTTCACGTGCTGCAGGCGCACCCCTTCGGCGGCGGCGACGCCGGCCACGGCCGCGACCTGATACAGCACGAAGTCTTCGGCTTCTTTCGCGGTGACGTGCATCTCCCGGCGTCCGAAGCCGACGAGATCGGGAAATCCCGGGTGGGCGCCGACGGCGACGCCGTGCTGCTTCGCGAGACGGATCGTCTGCCGCAGCACCGAAGGATCGCCGGCGTGGAATCCTGCCGCGACGTTCGCCGACGTGATCGCCCGCATCAGCCCGGCATCGTGGCCGATGGTGTAGGCGCCGAACGACTCGCCCATGTCGGAGTTGATGTCGATCCGCACGGCGCGAGTGTACAAAACAAAAGGGCATCGCGGAATTGCGATGCCCTCCTGCTCCATCGATCTGGCTCCCCCAGCATTCACGGCGCCCTGCCGTAATCAGATCGATGATTCGGCCGCGTTGAATCGCAAGCGACGTACCTGCCGGATTTCTTCGAATACCCGCGGGATCTCTGTTACTGCCGAGGCGCGGCGCGCACGACTTTGTCGGCCGAATTACAGTTTTGGCAGGCGTTCCATGACGGCGGCGAGCGTCGGCCGCTCGCGATCCCTGGGCGAGAGGATTCGTTCGCCGGCGGGCCAGTCGATCGCGATGTCCGGGTCGTTCCACGCGATGCCGACCTCGCCCGCCGGATCGTAGATGTCGGTGCACTTGTATTCGAGCTGCGCGACCGGACTGAGCGTGTAGAAGCCGTGCGCGAAGCCGATCGGGATGTAGCACTGCAGGAAGTTGTCGCCGCTCAGCGTGACCCCGACCCAGCGGCCGAACGTCGGCGACCCGCGCCGCACGTCGACCGCCACGTCGAACACTTCGCCCTCGACGACGCGAATCAGTTTGCCCTGGGGATGGGTCGTCTGCAGGTGCAGGCCGCGCAGCGTGCCGCCGATCGATCGCGAGTGGTTGTCCTGGACGAACGGCCCGTGGATCCCCGCCTGACGGTAGCGTTCGACGTGATAGGTCTCGAGGAAATAGCCGCGGCCGTCGCGGTGGACGTCCGGCTCGATGATGAGCACGTCTGGCAGCGCGGTGGGCGTGATGCGCACGGTCAGCTCTCGTGCTCGAGCACGCGGAACAGGTAGTCGCCGTACGCGTTCGAGGCCATGCTGCGCGCGAGCCGCTCGAGGTCGCCGCGCGTGATGTACTGCATCCGGTAGGCGATCTCCTCGAGGCACGCCACCATCAGCCCCTGGCGCTCTTCGATCGCGTGGATGTAGTTCGACGCCTGGATCAGCGACTCGTGGGTGCCGGTATCGAGCCACGCGACGCCCCGCGGCAGCTTTTCGACGTGCAGCTGCCCCCGATCCAGGTAGGTGCGGTTGACGTCGGTGATCTCGAGCTCGCCGCGCGGCGACGGCTTCAGCGACGCGGCGATGTCCACGACCTGATTGTCGTAGAAGTAGAGGCCGGTGACGGCGAACGTCGACTTCGGGTTCGCCGGCTTCTCCTCGATGCTGATCGCCCGGCCCGCGCGATCGAACTCGACGACGCCGTAGCGTTCGGGGTCGCGGACCTGATAGCCGAACACGGTCGCGCCGGTCTCGCGCGCCGCCGCGCTCCGAAGGTAATCGGAGAGAAATGCGCCGTAGAAGACGTTGTCGCCGAGCGCCAGCGCGACGCGGTCGTCGCCGACGAACTCGCGGCCGATGAGAAACGCCTGCGCGAGCCCCTCCGGACGCGGCTGCGACGCGTACGAGATCCGCATCCCGATCTCGTCGCCGTCGGCGAGCAGGCGCCGGAAGCTCTCCTGCTCGTGCGGCGTGGTGATGACCAGCACGTCGCGGATGCCCGACAGCATCAGCGTCGACAGCGGGTAATACACCATCGGCTTGTTGTAGACCGGGATGAGCTGCTTGCTGACGGCGCGCGTCAGCGGGTGGAGGCGCGAGCCGCTGCCGCCCGCGAGGATGATCCCCTTCAGCATGGCGGCGTGCGGAGCGCGGCGTGCGGATGCACTCCCAGACGCTCCCGATTGTACGTGCCCGCCTGCACCCGCGCGCACCAGTCGCGGTGATCGAGGTACCACCGCACCGTCTCGCGCAGCCCTGCGTCGAACGTGCGGCGCGGCGCCCATCCGAGCTCGCGGCGGACCTTCGACGCGTCGATCGCGTAGCGGCGGTCGTGCCCCGGACGATCCTGCACGAACGTCTTCAGGCGCCGCCGGCTCTCCGACGCGGGCGCCAGTTCGTCGACCAGATCGCAGATCCGATCGACGATCTCCAGGTTCGTCCGCTCGTGGCCGCCGCCGATGTTGTACTTCTCGCCGGCGCGGCCGCGTGCCAGCACCAGCAGCAGGCCCTCGCAGTGGTCGTCGACGTGCAGCCAGTCGCGCACGTTCCCGCCGTCGCCGTAAATCGGCAGCGGCCGCCCGTCGATCGCGTTGAGGATCATCAGCGGCATCAGCTTCTCGGGAAACTGATACGGCCCGTAGTTGTTCGAGCAGTTCGTGACCAGCGCCGGCAGCGCGTACGTGTGGAAGTAGGCGCGCACCAGATGATCGGCCGACGCCTTGCTCGCCGCGTACGGCGAATTCGGCGCGTACGGCGTCTCCTCGGTGAACGTGCCGTCGGCGCCGAGCGTGCCGTACACCTCGTCGGTCGACACGTGCACGAAGCGGAACGCCGCGGCCGATGCCGAGTCGAGCGCCGCCAGGTGCGCCCGCGCCGCCTCGAGCAGCACGAAGGTGCCGACGATGTTCGTGTCCACGAACGCGCGCGGACCGTCGATCGAACGGTCGACGTGTGTTTCCGCCGCCAGGTTCAGCACCGCATCGGGCCGATGCGCCGCGAACACGCGCGCGATCGCGGCGGCGTCGGCGATGTCGGCCTCGACGAAGGTGACGCGCGGATCGGTGAGCGGCCCTTCGATGTTCAGCAGGCTGCCCGCGTACGTCAGCTTGTCGACGACGACGATCCGGTCGGGTGTGTGATCGAGCGCGTGGCGGACCAGATTGGAGCCGATGAAACCGGCTCCGCCGGTGATCAGGAGCGTGGCCATGTCAGGGCGAAATGAAAAATGGAAAATGCAAAATGAACGCTCATTCTACATTTGGCATTCTGCAGTTCGCTTACACCGCGGCTCCCTCCGGGTACTGCAGCGCCAGCCGCAGCTCCTTCGCCAGCGAATCCACCGTCGTCCCGCTCCGCTTCCACGCGCCTTCGGTTTCGAACCGCAGGTCGCCGATGCGGCGCCCCCACGGCGCGATGACGCGGCCGATGGCGCGGAAGTCGGTGCGGTCGGCGTGCTCCTGGTCGAGGCGGCGGATGACGTCCGGCGCGACGCGGACGAACGCGCGCAGCGCCGAGGCGCTGCGGATGCTGTACTTCCGCCCGTTCCACGCGCCGCCGAAGACCTGCGCGATCTGCTTGAAGTAGTTGACGAAGAACTTCTTCGCCTCTTCGTGCACGTCGCCGCGGCGTCCGTGGAAGACGCCGCCTTCGGCGAACAGCTTCTTCAGCTCCTGGGCGAGCGGCGCCTGCGCAACGCGCCCGCGGCCGACGCCGAGCATCTTGATCTCGTCGTAGAGCGGCGAATCCTCGCGGTCGTTCAACGCGCGGACGACGTCGTGCCCCGTGGCGAGCGCTTCGTCGCGGTAGAGCTGCCGGCCCGACAGGCTGACGAGATGCGACGCGTTCAGCCGCGTGTGCTTCGCGTTGATCGTGACGAACATCTGCACGACGTGATCTTCGGGCAGGCGGTCGAAGATGATCGCCGGGACGGCGAACTCCTCGCCCTGGAAGCGATCGATGTCTGCGTGCAGCGCGAGGAGACGGTGCTGGCCGTCGATCGCGCGCAGGATCCCTTCGCGTTCGGGCACCTTCAGGATGCCGACGCGCGAATCGCCGTCGGCCGGCTGGAACGCCAGCTTCTCGTCGCAGGAAATGATCACCGCGCCGGGAATCGAGGGCAGATCGCGCGCCTGGCGGCACTGCTCGTAGTACTGCACGAGCTCGTCGATCTTCTTGCGGATGATCTGCCGCTGGTAGGCCTTCTCGCTCGACGCGATCCGCCGTTCGAGAAAGTCCCAGTTCACCTTCGAAGGTCCGGCGGCATCGGGCTTCGCCTTGCCGCCGCGAACGGGGGCCTGCGCGCTGTCGCCGTAACTCAGGACCTCGAACCGGACGAGCTTATCGATGTCACTGGCCGTGAGGGAAGCTTGGTAGAATTGCACCCCAAATTGCTGCATCCGGATTGCGGCAACGTTAATCATAGGTTTCCAGCAGTTTCGGCCCTACAAAGAGGCGAATTGTACCGATCGCGCCGCGCCCATCTCAACGGCTATTTCACAACCCGCTTAAGTATCTAATAAGCAAGGAGTTCTGTCATGTCCCGGCGCCGCCGCGCTGCACACATTTTCGCCTCCCTTTTCGTTCTGCTCCTCGTCTGGACCGCGCCGCGGCTCGCGGCGCAGAACGACGATCCGGAGTTCGCCCGGCTCGTCAAGGAGTGGACGACGCGGCCGGAGTTTATCAGCCCGCTGGTGGATCACCTGCCCAAAGTGGCGGGGATTCCGTCGCCGAAAGATACGCTCGGACATTACATCGGTGAGCCGAAGAAGCTCACATATTACGCCGATATCCTCAAGTACTACCGGGCGCTCGCCGCCGCCACGCCCCGCGTCAAGGTCCTGTCGATCGGCAAGAGCAACGAAGGCCGCGAGCTCGTCGTCGTGTTCGTGGGCTCCGACGACTCGATCGGGAACCTGGACACGTATCGACAGTACCTCGGGCAGCTCGCCGATCCGCGGACGGTCACCGACGCGCAGGCGAAGGATGTGATCGCCAAGGCGAAGCCGATCTACCACCTGTCGGGCGGCCTGCACAGCGGCGAAGTGGGTCCGTCCGAGATGCTGATGGAGCTGGCGTACCGGCTGGCAACCGAGGACTCGCCGCTCGTCAGGCAGATTCGCGACAACGTCATCGTATCGATCACGCCGGTCGCCGATCCCGACGGCCGCGACCGCAACGTCGACTGGTACTACGACTACGGCATCCACGAGACCGACGGGCACCCGACCGGCGCCGGGGTTCCCTACTGGGGCAAGTACGTCTTCCACGACGACAACCGCGACATCAACTACTCACAGGTCGAGATGCGCGCGCTGCTCGACTGGTACCTGCAGTGGCACCCGCCGATCATGCACGACCTGCATCAGTCGCAGACGCTGCTGTACACCTTCAGCGGCCAGGCGCCGCAGAACCCCAATCTCGATCCGATCCTCTACGGCGAGCTGCCGATGATGGCGAACTTCGAGATGGCGCAGATGGCGAAGTACGGCATGCCCGGCGTCTGGACGCACGGGTACGTCGACATGTGGTCGCCCGGCTATCTCGCCTTCATGTCGTCGAACCACAACGGCATGATCCGCATGTACGAGATCCAGGGCTTCAGCGGCGCGAACACGCAGAAGCTGCGCCTGGGCAACCCGAACGCGCCGGGCCAGCGCGGCGCGCAGCCCGACGCCGCGGCGGTCACCGCGGGCCGCAGCAACCAGGCGATGCGCGAGTGGTACCGGCCGTGGCCGGCGACCGGCGAATTCGACTGGTCGCTCCGCAACAACACCAACTACGGCGAGACCGGCGTGCTGACGGCGCTCCAGTACACGTCG
>Ga0070741_10017724_pt1 | contig 11654 bp, 11 predicted proteins | sample Coa_R1_4_FD_66440 | JGI IMG/M metagenome (GOLD analysis project Ga0070741, IMG submission 66440) | Surface soil microbial communities from Centralia Pennsylvania, which are recovering from an underground coalmine fire - Coalmine... | ecosystem: Environmental > Terrestrial > Soil > Unclassified ...
CGCGACCGCGAACGTCCGGATCGTCAGCGCGAGCTCGAAGTCGCCGTTCGCGCGGACGGTGCCGAGGGCGCCCATCGACGCGCCGCGGCCGACCGGCTCGAGGCGCGCCACGTGGTCGATCGCGGAGAGCTTCGGGGCGCCGGTGATGGAGCCGCCGGGGAACGTCGCGTGCAGGATCTCCGCGAGCCCGACGTCGCGGCGGAGCGTGCCCTCGACCGTCGAGACGAGATGCGTCACGCCGGCGAGCTCGTACTGCGCCATCAGCTCGGGCCAGCGGATCGAGCCGACCTCGCAGACGCGCGAGAGGTCGTTTCGCTCGAGGTCGACGATCATCATGTGCTCGGCGACGTCCTTCTCGTCGTCGACGTCCTCGCCGAGGGGCCGCGTCCCCTTGATCGGCTTCGTGCGCAGGAGCCGGCCGCGGCGCTCGAGGAAGAGCTCCGGCGAGGCGCTGACGACCGCCCAGCCGTCGCCGGCCAGCGTCTGCGCGTGCAGCGGGCCGAGCGCGGCGGCGAGCCCGCGCGGATCGCCCGCGAACGGCGCCGAGAGGTGCTGGACGAGGTTCACCTGGTAGACGTCGCCGCGCGCGATCGCCGCACGCACCGCCTGCACCGCGTCGGCGTACTCCTCGTCGGTCCAGGTGCGCGCCCACTCGCCGATGCGAAACGGTGTCTCGCACCTCGGCGGTGTCAGACACGGCGCCACCGCGATTCGGGGCAGTGCGCACGGCTCGTCCTTCGCCGGAGTGTTCGCGGCGTACGAGACGAACACGGCGGCGTCGCGGCCCGCGACGGCCGCCTCGAGCTCCTCGAACGTCTCGAGCTCAAGCACAGACGGAGCGGGCGGCGTGGAGCAGGAAGCGCGTGCCGAGCTCGAGGTCGGAGACCGGCACCCGCTCGTCCGCCGAGTGGATGAGCCGGGCGGCGGTCTCGGCGTCCATCGTCCGCGCGGGGAAGAACCCGTACGCCGCCGTGCCGAACGCCTCGCGCAGCCAGTGCGAGTCGGTGAAGCCCGCGACGCACAGCGGGGCGGCGGCGGCCCCCGGCTCCTCGAGCTCGACGAAAGACTCGACCGCGTCCCACACGGGGCCGCCGACGGGGGAACGGGTCCCGCCCTGCGAGGAGAGGCTCACGAGCTCGTAGTCGCCCGGCCCGAGCCGGTCGCGCAGGGCGGCCTCGGCGTCGGCGGGCGACTGCTCCGGCAGCAGGCGCACGTCGAGCGTCACCTCGCACAACGCCGGGATGACGTTCCGCTTGTCGGAGGCGCGTACCTTCGTCGGCGAGACGGTCATCGAGAGCAGCGGCTCGATCAGCTCGCCGGCGAGCGGCGAGACGGCGCGCGCCGCGGCGAGCGCCCCCTCCGGCGGCGGCACCGCGCCCACGACCGCGCGCAGGAAGCCCTCGACCTCCGGAATGAGGCGCGGCTCCGCCGTGAAGGCGCCGAGGCGCTCGATCAGCGGCGCGGCCTTCACGAGCGCGTTGTCCGCGATCGCGGGCATCGACGCGTGGCCGCTGCGGCCGTGCACGCGGAGGAGGAACGGCGCCGTCATCTTCTCGGCGGTCGCGCAGAGGTAGAAGGCGCGGCCGCCGAGCTCGACGCGGTCGCCGGCACCCTCGTTGACGGAGAAGTCGACGCGCACCGCGTCCGGGTGCGCCTGGACGAGCCACTCGAGTCCGAAGCCCGCACCGACCTCCTCGTCGGCCGCGGCGACGAAGACGAGGTCGCCGGAGCCGCGCCACCCCTCGCGTGCGAGCGTGGCCAGCGCCACCGCGGATGCCGCGACCTGCCCCTTCATGTCGAGCGCGCCGCGGCCCCACACCTCGCCGTCGACGAGCTCCGCGCCGAACGGGTCCCGCTGCCATTCGGCCGCGCTCGCCAGCACGACATCGACGTGCGAGAGGAGCGCGAGCGACGGGCCGCCGCCGCGGCCGCGGATCCGCGCGACGAGATTCGCCCGCTCGGGCGTCCTCGCGTAGAGCTCGCACTCGACGCCCGCCGCCTCGAGGTGGTCGCGCAGGAGCGTGGTCGCCGCCGTCTCGTTCCCCGGCGGGTTCGTGGTGTCGATCCGGATCAGGCGCTGGAGGAGGTCGACGACCTCGTCCCCGACCTGCGTCACTTGCGCCGCCCGAGCACGAGCAGGTAGCGGCGGGGCGCGCGGATGCCCCCGTCCTTCGCGCGGTAGCTCTCGTACAGCTCGACGAAGGCGCGGTGGAACTGCTCCGCGTCTTCGTGGTCGAGCCGCTTCAGGAGCGCGATCACGGGCGGCGCCGATTCCTTGAAGAGCTTCCAGATCTCCTCGCCGGAGCCGGCTTCGAGCCACAGCGTCCCGTCCTCGAACTCGAGCTCGAAGTCCTCGCCGAGCATGTCCTCGACGTGGTCCTCGCGCCCCCACTCGTACGCCTCGCGCCCTTCGATCGGCGCGTCGGTGAAGCGGCGGTACAGCTCGCCGAGCTTCGTGTTCGGCTTCCAGGCCGTGAAGCCGAGGCGACCGCCGGGGCACGTGACCCGCGCGAGCTCGGAGGCGACGTTCGCGTGGTCCGGCGCGAAGATCAGGCCGAAGTTCGAGCAGACGACGTCGAAGCGCGCGTCGTCGAACGGGAGGTACTCGACGTCCGCCACGTCGAAGTCGATGTCCACGCCCTCCTCCTCCGCACGACGCCGTGCCTTCTCGATCATCGGCTCGGCGATGTCGATCGCGCAGACGCGCGCCCCGAGCCGCGCGGCGCGGAGCGCCACCTCGCCCGTGCCGGTCGCGAGGTCGAGCACGCGGTCGCCGCCGCCGATCTCGAGCTCGTCGACGAGCTGGTCGTGCACCGGCCCGAACCGCTTGGTGAGGCGCTCGTAGGTGCCTTCGCTCCAGACCTCGCTCACGTGCCCAGAGCATACTTCCGGCCGTGGGAGACCTCTTCAGCGAGGCCGCCGGGAGGCGGCTGGACGCGACGGCGCCGCTCGCGCAGCGGTTGCGGCCGACCACCCTCGACGAGTTCGTGGGGCAGGAGCACGTCGTCGGGCCGGGCCGGGCGCTTCGCCTCGCGATCGAGCAGGACCGCGTCCCGTCGATGATCCTCTACGGGCCGCCGGGGTCGGGGAAGACGACGCTGGCGCGGATCGTCGCGCAGACGACGGGCGCCGAGTTCGAGGAGCTGTCCGCGGTCCAGGCGACGGTGGCGAACGTCCGCGACGTGCTCGCGCGCGCGCGCGAGCGCCTCGGCGGCTCCGGCCGGCGCACGATTCTCTTCCTCGACGAGATCCACCGGTTCAACAAGGCGCAGCAGGACGCGCTGCTGCCGGGCGTCGAGGAGGGGCTCGTGACGCTCATCGGCGCGACCACGGAGAACCCGTACTTCGAGGTGAACTCGGCGCTGCTCTCGCGCGCGCAGGTGTACGAGCTCGAGGCGCACTCGCTCGAGACGCTGCGCAGGGTCGTCCGCCGCGGCGCGGAGGCGCTCGAGGTCGCGGTGCCCGAGGAGGTCGAGGAGCAGATCGCGCGGCGTGCGGGCGGCGACGCGCGGAACGCTCTCAACATCCTCGAGCTCTCCGTCGAGACGGCGCGTGCCGAGGGCCTGGAGCTCGAGGAGCGTCACGTCGAGGACGCCGCGCGGAAGCGGCCGCTCGCCTACGACAAGGGCGGCGACCGCCACTACGACTTCATCTCGGCGTGGATCAAGTCGACGCGGGCCGGCGATGTGCAGGCGTCGGTCTACTACCTCGCCGCGATGCTCGAGGGCGGCGAGGACGCCCGGTTCATCGCGCGGCGGATGATCGTGCTCGCCTCGGAGGACATCGGCAATGCCGATCCTCAGGCGCTGCTTGTGGCGGTCGCGGCGGCGCAGGCCGTCGAGCACGTCGGGCTGCCGGAGGCCCGCCTGAACCTCGCGCAGGCGGCGGTGTATCTGGCCAAGGCGCCGAAGGGAAACCGCGAGTACGTGGCGCTGAAGCGGGCGACGGAGGTCGTCCGCGACCGCGGCCACCTGCTGCCGCCGGCGGCGCTGCGTTCGGCCGCGTACCCGGGGGCCCGGAAGCTCGGCCGCGGCGAGGGCTACATCTACCCGCACGACGACCCGCGCGGCTTCGAGGTCGACTGCCTCCCCGACGAGCTGAAGGGGACGGTGTTCTACTCAGAGGATCCTGGCGCCTAGGGCGCTCGCGACCAGCTCGACCGCGAGCTTTCCCGTCTCGTTCTCGCGGTCGAGGATCGGGTTCACCTCGACGACGTCCAGCGAGTCGAGGCGGCCCGCCTCCGCGACGACCTCGAGCGCGAGGTGCGCCTCCCGGTACGACAGCCCGCCGCGCACCGGCGTGCCGACGCCGGGCGCGAACATCGGGTCGACCGCGTCGAGGTCGAGGCTGACGTGGAGGAACGGCGCGCCGTCGAGGTACTCGAGGGCCTCGGTGACGGCGTGCTCGACGCCGGTGCGGTCGACCTCGCTCATCGTGAACACCTTCAGGCCGAGCTCGTGGATCAGCTCGCGCTCGCCGGGGTCGAGCGAGCGGACGCCGATAAGCGCCGCGCGCGTGATCGACGGGGTCGGGAAGACGTCGCTGACGAACCCGGCGCCGGCGGCGCCGAGCGCCGCCGCGAGCGGCATGCCGTGGACGTTCCCCGTCGGCGAGGTGCCCGGCCGGTTGAGGTCGCCGTGCGCGTCGATCCACAGCGCGGCACCCGGGCCCCGCGCCTTCGCCATGCCGCCGAGCGTTCCGATCGCGATCGAGTGGTCGCCGCCGAGGACGAGCGGCAGGAGCCCGTCGCCGGCGGCGCGCGCGACGAGCTCGGCGACGCGCTCGCACGAGCGCATGATCGAGGCGAGGTAGCGCGCCGACGGGTCGCCCTCCTCGATCGCCTCCGGCACCTGGGCGGCGATGTCGCCGAGGTCGTCGACGTCCCAGCCCGCGGCCCGCACGCGCGCCTCGAGCTCGGCGTAGCGGATCGCGGACGGCCCCATGTCGACGCCGCGGCGCCCCTGGCCGAGGTCGAGCCCGGCGCCGATCACGGCGACCCGGCGTGTTTCCGTCGCGCCCATGAAGGGGAAATCTACGCAACCGTCCATGGACGATCCCATTTCCGTCCTGCTGGCCGACGACGACGAGCTGTTCCTCGCGTCGCTGCGGGCGCTGATCGAGCGGCAGCCGGAGCTGACCGTGGTCGGCGAGGCGCAGAACGGGCTGGAGGCGATCGAGCTCGCCGACCGGCTCCGTCCCGACGCCGCGGTGGTCGACCTGCACATGCCGCTGCTCGACGGCGTCACGACCGTCGCCCGTCTCCGGCGCGACCATCCGAGCCTCTGCCTGATCGTCCTCACCGGCGACGCCGACACCGAGCTCCACCGTGCGGCCGAGGACGCGGGCGCGGACGCCGTGCTCGAGAAGCACGAGATGGCGCGCGGGCTCGTCGACCGCCTCGCCGCGACCCGGCCGGCGGCGTAGCCGCTTCCCGGGGCGTCTGACGCGCGTCTGAGGAAGGTCAGACGACGCTCGGACGCGCGTCGGAGGATCGTCTGACGCTCGTCGGAGGAAGGTCAGACGACGCTCGGACGCGCGTCGGAGGATCGTCTGACGCAAGCGGTCGCCGTGCGACCGCATTCGCCCCGGCGGGCCGGCGGGTCACGTCTCCGGCGGAGGGTGGCGCGGAAACGTCCTTGCGATGCGGGTTCGAGCCGCGGCCGTCACCGTTCTGTGACAGAGGCGTTGCACTTTGGAGGTGAGCCGGCTCTGAGTCGCGTCTGAGCCGACTCAGAGCCGGCGGGTCACACGGCCCAGGCGGCGCGGAAGCGGAGCTGCGCCTCGGTCGGCTCGTCGAGCTCGATCCCGAGGGTTGTGAGCTTCGTGCGCGCGATGAGCTCGTCGAGCTCAGCGGGGAACCGGTTCAGGCCGGGCGGGAGCAGACCCGCGGCGAGCGCGTGGATCGACAGCGCCTGCACGGAGAAGGAGAGATCCATGATCTCGACCGGGTTGCCGTCGAGACCGGCGATGTTGACGAGCGCACCGCCGACGAGGACGTGCACCCGACGGTCGCCGAGACGATAGGTCGTGACACCCTGCCGCGCCTCGACCGCCTCGTCGGCGCGCGCCGCGAGCGCGGCGACGTCGATCTCCCGGTCGTGATGGCCCGCGTTCGCGAGCACCGCGCCGTCCTTCAGGAGCTCGAGCGCGTCGGCGGGAACAGCCTCGACGAGGCCGGTCGCGGTGACGACGACGTCCGCGTCCGGCAGCGCGTCGCGGAGCGAAGCCACGCGGTAGCCGTCCATGTGCGCGGTCAGCGCCCGCACGGGGTCGATCTCGACGACGGTCACGCGGCCGCCGAGGCCGTCGGCGGCGCGGGCGAGACCGCGGCCGACCCACCCGTAGCCGACGATGCAGAACTCGCGGCCCGCGGCGAGGAGGTTCGTGAGCGCGAGGATCGCGGTGAGCGTCGTCTGGCCCGTGCCGTACGGATTGTCGAACATGTGCTTGCAGCGGGCGTCGTTCGCGGCGACCGCGGGAAAGAGCAGCCGTCCCTCCGCCTCCAGGGCGCGCAGGCGGGCAACGCCCGTCGTCGTCTCCTCGCTCACCCCGGCGAGCCGCTCGTAGAGGTCGGGCCGATGCTCGGCCATGCGCCGCGTCAGCTCGAGACCGTCGTCGATCACGAGCTCCGGCGCCGTCTCGGCGAGAGCGAGCAGGTCGCCGGTGAACTCGTCCTGGGAGACGCCGTGGCGCGCGTGCACCTCGACGCCGTGCTCGACGAGCGCCGCGCAGACGCTGTCCTGCGTCGAGCGCGGGTTCGAGCCGGCGGCGACGACGTGCGCGCCCGCGTCGCGCAGCGCGAGCACGAGGCACGCCGTCTTCGCCTCGAGGTGAACGACGACCGCGAGCCGCCGCCCGTCGAGCGCGCCGTCGCCGATCCGCGCGGCGAGCGCGTGCAGCACCGGCATGTGCTGCCGGGCCCACTCGATGCGACGGTGCCCCTCCGGCGCGAGCGACGGGTCGGCGATCGACGACATGCCTCACACCCTATGCTCGGAGCCGATGACGGACGCCGCTCGGTTCCGCCTCGACGGCAGGACGGCCCTCGTCACGGGCGCAGCACGTGGCCTCGGACGCGCGATCTCGCTCGCGCTCGCCGACGCGGGCGCGGACGTCGCGCTCGGCCTCAGGGATGTCGAGCGCGACGGCGGTCTCGCGGCGGAGATCGAGCGGCTCGGCCGCCGCGCGCTGCCGCTCCAGATGGACGTGACACGGCCCGGCGAGATCGAGGCGGCGGTGCGCGCGACCGTCGCCGAGCTGGGGTCGCTCGACCTGCTCGTCAACAACGCGGGCGGCGGCGCGGGCAACGTGCCGGTGGAGGAGGTATCCCTCGAGGCGTTCGAGCGGACGTTCGACGTGAACGTGAACGGGACGTTCCACACCTGCCGGGCGGCGTTCCCCGCGATGCGCGAGCGAGGCTTCGGCCGGATCGTCAACGTCTCGTCGCAGGCGGCCCTCGTCGCGCTGCCGGGGGAGGCCGTGTACTGCGCCGCGAAGGCTGCGGTCACGCACCTGACGCGCTGCCTCGCCGTCGAGTGGGGCCGCCACGGCATCAACGTCAACGCGGTCGCCCCGACGTTCGTCCACACGCCGGGCACCCGGCCGGCCCTCGCCGACGCGGCGTTCCGCGCAGAGGTCGAGGAGCGCATCGCAGCCCTGCACCGCATCGGCGAGCCCGCCGAGGTCGCCGGCGCCGTCGTCTTCCTCTGCTCCCCCGCCGCCTCGCTCATCACCGGGGAGACCCTCGTCATCGACGGCGGGTGGACGATCCGGTGACCGAAATGGCGAGGGCCGGACTTGAACCGGCGACACCACGGTTTTCAGCCGTGTGCTCTACCAACTGAGCTACCTCGCCCTGGCGGGACGGAGTGTAGCCGCACAAAAAGAGACGTCCGGACCGGTGCTACCGCGTCGCGAACGTCCCTGTGCACCTGAGGTTAGGGCCGATCGGCCTTCTTCGCAAGGAGCGAAAGGCCGGGGCCGGCGGCGAATTGCGCAACGTGCGAGAAGCCGCGGCGGCCGAGCTCGGCGCGCACCCGCTCGAGCGGGACCCAGATCGGCGTCTTCGGGCCGCGCGCATAGGCGACGGCGACCACGCCGCCGGGTGCCGCGACGCGGGCAAGCTCGTCGAAGAACGGGATCATGTTGTTCTGCGCGACGAGGTCGAAGGATGCGTCGGGGAACGGCAGCGCCGACGCGTCGCCGAGCACGTAGCGCTCCCGGTCGGTGGAGGCGAGCCGCCGCGCCTCCTCGATCATCGCCGGCGACGAGTCCACCCCGACCACCTCCGCGTCCGGCCACAGCCTCGCGGCGAGGCGCGCGACGGCGCCCGTACCCGTGCCGACGTCGAGCACGCGCGCAGGCGGCCGCTCGACGGCCTCGAGGGCGACGCTCATCGCCGTCAGGCGCAGCGGGTCGACGCGCGTCGCGTCCCACTCCGGCGCGAGCCGGTCGAAGGTGCGACGCAGCGGAGCGCGGAAGAACCGCCACAGGGCGGGGCTGCGGACGGTGGCCGTGGTGGCGAGCCGCACGAGGCGCTGCCCGAGCGTCACGCGACGCCGATCCGCAGCTCGTCGCCGGCGGCCGCGCCCGTCAGCCCGGCCGCGTTCCCGCGCGCGATCGCGAGCGTCACGTACCCGTACGCGTCCTCGTAGAGGATCAGCTCGCCGAGCGACGCGTCCCCGAACGTGGTCACCGCGGTCGCGTAGTAGCGGTCGAGGCCGACGCGGATCTCCACCTGGTCGCCGCTTCCGACGCCGAGCTCCTCGACCTGGCTCCGGTCGACGTTCGTCGCGACGTTGCCGAACCGGTCGACGGCGAGGACGGTCGCGGAGATCCGGGTCTTGCCGATCTCGGGCTCGGGCAGGTCGAGGCGGACGAGCGTGGCCGGATCGACGGCCGGGCCAAGCTCCTCGATCGACACGCCGGCCGCGAGGTGGGCGGCCGCGGGCGCGAAGATGTCGCGGGCGTGGAACGTGCGCGACACGTGCTCGAGCCGGTAGCGCTCGTTCACGAGCTCGTGCACGGCGGCGACGCCGGCGTCGTCGGCGGCGAGCATGAGCAGGCCGTTGTCGGGCCCGACGAACGTCCGGCCGTCGCGCGTGCGTACCGCGACGGCGCGGCGGTCGCTGCCGACGCCCGGGTCGACGACGGCGAGATGCACGCCGACCGGCATGTACGGCGTCGTCTGCCGCAGCACGAACGCGCCCTGAAGGACCGCCTGCGGCGCGATCCCGTGCGTGAGGTCGATCACGCGCACGTCCGGCGCGATGCGGGCCATGACGCCGTGGCACGTGCCGACGAAGTCGTCCTGCAGCCCGAAGTCGGTGAGGAAGATGACGAGGCTCATCCCGCGGACTTCATCAGATCGCACACAGCCGCCACCAGCCCGGGCAGGTCGTGCGTCTCCGCCTCGGCGACCACCTCGAGGCCGACCGCCAGCGCGACCCGGCTCGTCTCGGGGCCGATGGTCACCGCCGGCGCCGCACCCCCCACCCCCGCGTAGGCCCGGGCCGCCGAGCCCGAGGCGAGGACGACGACGTCGCCGGCCGGCGGCTCCGGCGCGAGCAGCCGCGTGCGGTAGAGCGGCACGAAGTCGGCGCCGAGCCCGTCGATCGCCCGCCGCCGCGCGCCCTCCGCGGCCGCGAAGAGGACCCGTCCGGCGGGCCGCGGGAACTCCGCCAGCAGACCCTCCTGCGTCGAGACCGCCGGCACGAACGAGGGCTCGATGCCGTGCGCGCGCAGCGCCTCGGCGGTCCCGGGGCCGACGGCCGCGACGCGCGGCAGGTTCCTGCCGCGGCGCGCGATCTCGTCTGCGCCGTTCGGGCTCGTGACGACGAGCCAGTCGTACCCGGCGGCGTCCACGGGCGCGTCCGACGTGCGCTCGATCTCGATCAGCGGGCACTCGACGACCTCGACGCCCGCCGCCTCGAGCGCCTCGACGAGCGGCCTGGCTTGGTCGCGCGGGCGCGTGACGATCGCCCTCATCGCGCGAGCGCGACGAGCTCGTGCGCGACGGCGAGGGGGTCGTCGCCCGACCGGCGCTCCAGCCAGGCGCCGTCCTCGTCTGCGATCAGCGCGTGCAGCGTCGCCCCGTCGTGGTGGGCCGCGACCGGTGCGAGGCAGCCGCCGCCGATCGTCGCGACGCACGCGCGCTCCGCCTCGACGCGGCGGCGCGTCTCCGCGTCGTCGGCGTGGGCGACCAGGTGCTCCTCGCCGGCGCGCACCTGGAGCGCGAGCGCCCCCTGCGCCGCCTCGGGCAGCATCGTCTCCGGGTCGAGCCGGGCGCCGATCTCGCCGGCGAGCCCGAGCCGGTCGAGGCCGCACGCCGCCAGCACGATCGCGTCCAGGCCGCGCTCGCGCAGCTTGCGCAGGCGGGTGTCGACGTTGCCGCGCAGCGGCTCCACCGAGAGCGTCGGCTCGAGCGCGAGCAACTGCGCCCGGCGGCGCGCCGAGGCGGTGCCGATGCGCATTCCGGGCCGGATCGCCGACGCGCCGACGAGCGCGTCGCGCGGATCCTCGCGCGCGAGGTACGCGCCCACGGCGAGGCCGTCGGTATCGGTCGACGTCATGTCCTTCGCGGAATGGACGGCCACGTCGATCCGGCCGGCGAGGAGCGCTTCCTCGATCTCCTTGACGAAGACGCCGCGATCGCCGATCTGCCCGAACGGCCGCGTGCGGTCGCGGTCGCCCGCCGTCGTGATCGGTACGAGCGCCGCCTCGTGGCCGGCGGCGCGCAGTGCGGCGGCCGCCGTGTCGGCCTGGATCAGCGCGAGCCTAGAGCCGCGAGACCCGATGCGGACGAGCACAGGCACCCCTCCCCACCCGCTTCGACCGGCCGCACACCGGCTGCCCGAGGCGGACGCGGAGGAAGGCGGACGGCGCCACGACCGGCAGGGGCCGCTGCGGCGGGCGTCCGTCCTTCACCGGCCGTCCTCCTCGAGCCCGAAGAGGTGCCGCACCGCGTCGGCGTACGCCGCGCCGTCCGCCGTCACCGCCGCCTCCTTCATGCGCACCGTCGGCAGGTGCAGCAGCTTGTTCAGGATCTGCGCCGTCACGGACTCGAGCGTGCGCCGTTCGTCGTCGCTCACGCGCACCTTCGCGAGCTCGGCGTTGCGGATCTCCTCGGCGCGGGCGCGCAGCGACGCGATCGCGGGGACGACGTCGAGGGACGCGCGCCAGGAGCGGTACCGCTCCGTCTCCTCCGCGACGAGCTGCTCCGCGCGCTCGGCCTCCGCTCGCCGGCCGGCGAGCGTCTCCGAGACGACGGCCTCGAGGTCGTCGATGTCGTAGAGGAAGCAGCCGTCGAGCCGCGAGATGGCCGGGTCGAAGTCGCGCGGGACCGCGATGTCGATGAAGAAGAGCGGCGCGTGCCGGCGCGCCGGAACGTCGGCGGCATGCAGGACGGGCTCGGGCGAGCTCGTCGAAGAGACGACGACGTCGACCTCGCCGAGGTGCGAGGCGAGCTCCGTGAGCGCGAGCGCCTCGCCGCCGAACCGGTGCGCGAGCTCACGCGCCGCTTCGGGCGTACGGTTCGCGACGAAGGCGATCTCGGCGCCGCGAGACGACAGGTTCGCGGCCGCGAGCTCCCCGATCCGGCCGGCGCCGACGAGCAGCACGCGGCGACCGCCGAGCTCTCCGAAGACCTGCGCCGC
>Ga0070741_10017725_pt1 | contig 11653 bp, 13 predicted proteins | sample Coa_R1_4_FD_66440 | JGI IMG/M metagenome (GOLD analysis project Ga0070741, IMG submission 66440) | Surface soil microbial communities from Centralia Pennsylvania, which are recovering from an underground coalmine fire - Coalmine... | ecosystem: Environmental > Terrestrial > Soil > Unclassified ...
AGCAAATGCCCGCCATCCAATAACGGAACCGGCAGCAGGTTGAGCACACCCAGGCTGATGCTGATGAGCGCGAGATAGCTCGTGAACGCGAGCGCGCCCGCTTGCGCGGATTGTCCCGCGTAATCGGCCATCGTGATCGGACCGCTGATGTTCCTGATCGATGCGCCTCCCGTGAGGATCCGGCCGAGCATCTTGAGCGTGAATGCGGAGAGCTCCCATGTCCTGCGCGTGCCTTGCGCGAATGCCTCGATCACGCCGTAGCGCGTCGTCGTGCGCAGGCCTTGCGCAACCGCCGGGTCCACCTTGAGCCGCACGCCGGCCAAGCCGATGCGGCGCCCGTTCACCTCGGCCGCTTCCGGCACGATCGGAATGTCGAGCACCCGGCCGTCGCGCTCGACGCGAAAGACCAATGTCGCACCCGGTTTGGCATTGGTATGGGTCGCGACGTCGCTCGGCGAGCGCACCGTTTCGCCATCGATCGCGAGAATGCGATCGCCTTCCGCGATGCCTGCCCGCGCCGCGGGCTTGTCGGGCACGACCTGATCGACGATCGGCGCGCCGAGATCGGCCTTGAGGCCGAGCAGCGTCATGAAGTTGGCTTCCCAATCGGCGCCCGTCAATCCCGAAAGCGCGACGCGACGTCCCGCATGACTGCCGTCGGGACGCTCGATGGTGAGATCGACGTTGTCGCGACCGGACAACGACAGCAGGCGCCAACGCAGGTCCTGCCAGCTCTGCACGGGAGTGTCGTCGACGGCGATCACCACATCGCCTTCGCGCACGCCCGCCGCGGCGGCGGGTGTTGCCGTCGGCGGATCGGCAAGCACCGCGCGCTGGCCCGGGATGCCCGCCATGTACGTCGCTGCAAACAGCACGATCGCCAGCAGCAGGTTTGCAATCGGGCCCGCGGCGACGATGGCAATGCGCCGACTCACCGGTTGCCGATTGAAGGCATACGGCAAATCGTGCGGCGCCACGGTGCCTTCGCGCTCGTCGACCATCTTCACGTAGCCGCCGAGCGGAATCGCGGAAAGCGCCCATTGGGTGCCATCGGGCCGAAAGCGACGCGACCACACGATCCGTCCGAAGCCCACCGAGAAGCGCAGCACCTTCACCCCGACCAACCGTGCAACCGCGTAATGGCCGAGCTCGTGAATCACGATGAGCACGCCCAGCGTGAGGGCGAAATAGAGCACTTTCTGCAGCAGATCCATCAAATCTCCATCGTTGGCTAGCGCAGCAGGACCACCGATGCGACCGCAAGCGGCGGCAATGCCGCAAGCAGCGCATCGATGCGATCCAGCACGCCGCCGTGCCCGGGCAGGATGCTCCCGCTGTCTTTCATTCCGGCTTCACGCTTTTGCAGCGACTCGAAAAGATCACCGGCGACGGACAGCAGTGCCACCGCCGTCGCGAACAGCGCCCATGCTGCGATGGCGCCTGTGCCCGCAACGCCCACGACGCGAGGGGTTGCGAGGGCAAGCACGAGCGCGTAAACGAGCACGCCGGCGGCGCCGCCCGCGACTCCTTCCCACGTCTTGCCGGGGCTGATCTGCGGCGCGAGCTTGCGCTTGCCGATCGCGCGACCGGTGAAGTACGCCGCGGTGTCGGCGATCCACACGATCGCCATGAACGCAAGCAGGCGTCCGGGCGATTGTGCGCGCAACTGCACGAGAGCGATCCATGCCGGCACGAGCAGCATCCAGCCGACGAGCGCCGCGATGGGCTTGGAACGCATCGGCCAGCGAAAGTGCAACCAGGGTGGAACGACAACGAGCCAGAACAGCGTCGCGATGCCGCAGATGATCACGACCAGCGGCGCGGGCCATCCCGCCGCGTAGTCGAATCCAGGCACGTTGACGAGCGCGAGCGCGAAGGCGCCCATGCCGATCACGAACACGGCCGCGCCGATGGCCGGAAACTTTTCGATCGCGGTCCATTCGTACGCCGCGACCAGCACGAACAGGAACGAGACGATCGCCCACCACTGCGGCGGCAGCAGGAAGAGCGCCCCCAGGACGGCGGCGACGAGAACGACGGCGGTGATGATGCGGGTCGACAGCATGCGGTTGCTGCGACCGCGGGATCAGACGGCGCTCTTCGCCGCCTGTGCCTGCTCGATCTTCGCGGCTTGCTCGCTCTTGCCCGCCTGCTCGAGCCTCGCGGCCTGCACCTGGTCGCTGGTGCGGCCGAAGCGCCGCTCGCGCTCGCGATACCATGCAATGGCCTCGTCGAGCGCGGCGGCGTCGAAATCGGGCCAGAGGCGATCGGTGAAGAAGAGCTCGGTGTACGCGAGCTGCCAGAGCAGGAAATTCGATACGCGCTGTTCGCCGCCGGTGCGGATGAAGAGATCCGGCTCGGGTGCATACGCCATCGCGAGATACCGCTCGAACGCGTCGGGCATGAGCGGCGCGTCGTGATCGAGCGCTTCCGGGTGCTCGGCGAAATAGCGCTTGGCGGCCTGCGCGATGTCCCAGCGACCGCCGTAATTCGCGGCGACCGTGAGCGTCAGGCGCTTGTTGCCGGCGGTGAGCTCCTGCGCGGCGACGGCAAGATCGCGAATGCGCGCATCGAACCGGGAAAGATCACCCACCACCTTGAAGCGGATCGCGTTCTTGTGCAGGCTCGCGACTTCCTGCTCCAGGGCGCGCACGAACAGATCCATGAGGAGACGGACCTCGTCCGCGGGCCGGCGCCAGTTCTCGCTCGAGAAGGCAAAGAGCGTGAGGTACTCGACCCCGCGCTCGCCGCAAGCGCGCACCGCATTGCGCACGGCTTCGACGCCGCGGCGATGACCGGCGACGCGCGGCAGGTGGCGCTGCTTCGCCCACCGGCCATTGCCGTCCATGATGATCGCGACGTGGCGCGGCACCAGGGGATGCTCGAGGATGTCGCGCGTGGAGCTCTTGAACACAGGCTGGAAGAGTTGCCTCAGCAAACGAAACGGTGTGCCCAATCAGATTGCCATGAGATCGGCCTCTTTCGCCGCCAGGACCTTGTCGATCTCGGCGATGAAACGGTCGGTGAGTTTCTGGATGTCCGTTTGTGCGTGGCGCTCGTCGTCCTCGGAGACCTGCTTGTCCTTCAGCAGCTTCTTCAAGTGCTCGTTGGCGTCACGGCGGATGTTGCGTACAGCCACCCGCGCATTCTCGGCCTCGTGCCGCACCACCTTCACGAGCTCCTTGCGCCGCTCCTCGGTGAGCGGCGGCATCGGCACGCGGATCACGTCACCCGAGGTGGCGGGATTCACGCCCAGATCGGAGTCGCGAATCGCCTTCTCGACCACCGGGATCATCTTCTTTTCCCACGGCTGCACGGTGATCGTGCGGGCGTCGGCGAGGTTCACGTTGGCGACCTGGTTGAGCGGCATCGACGCGCCGTAGTAGTCCACATGGATGTGGTCGAGGATGCCCGTATGCGCGCGGCCGGTGCGCACCTTGCCGAGGTCCGTCTTCAACGTCTCCACCGACTTGTGCATCTTCTGCTCGGCCGTTTTCTTGACGTCGGCGATCATCGAACGTTCCTCCAATGCGCTTGTTGCTGGGTGCGGGACGCATCGTACGTCAAAACGCGCCGCACGTCAGACCAACGCGCGACGAGCGGTCGCTGTTGACTCAGCAATGGACGAGCGTGCCCTCGTCCTCGCCCATCACGACGCGTTTCAGTGCGCCCGGGGTGAAGATGGAGAACACCTTGAGCAGCATGTTCTGGTCGCGGCACAGGGCGAGGGCGGTGGCGTCCATGACCTTGAGGTTCTTCACGATCGCCTCGTCGAACGTGAGCTCCGGATAGCGCTTGGCGCCCGCATCCTTCTTCGGATCGGAGGTGTACACGCCGTCGACCTTGGTCGCCTTGAGCACGATGTCCACGCCCATCTCGCGCCCGCGCAGCGCGGCGGCGGTGTCGGTGGTGAAGAACGGGTTGCCGGTGCCTGCGGCGAAGATGACGACGCGGTTCTCCTCGAGGTGGCGCAGGGCGCGACCGCGGATGTAGGGCTCGGCGACCTGGTCGATGCGCAGCGCCGACTGCACGCGCGATTCCACGCCGGCGCGACGCAGCGCATCCTGCAGCGCGAGCGCGTTCATGAGCGTGGCGAGCATGCCCATGTAATCGGCCGTCGCGCGATCCATGCCGGCGGCGCCCGGCGCGACACCGCGAAAGATGTTGCCGCCGCCGATCACCACCGCCACCTGCACGCCGAGGTGCACGACCTCGCCGATCTCGGCGACGATGCGATCGATCACCTCGCGGTTGATGCCGTAAGGATCCTCGCCCATCAAAGCTTCGCCCGAGAGCTTGAGCAGGATGCGGCGATATGCCGGTTGCGCCGCGGCCGGGGACGGCGTGGCGATAACCGGAGCGACGGCGGCTAACGGCGATGCGAGCGTGCTGGTCATCGAGGCTCCGGTGCGGCGGTTACTCGGTCGAGTTGTCGGCCGGCGTCAGGCCTTGGCCATCGCCGCAACTTCCGCGGCGAAGTCATCCTTGCGTTTCTCGATGCCTTCGCCGACCACGAACAAGGCAAAGCGCTTCACCGTCGCGCCGCTCGCCTTCAGCATCTTCTCGACGGTCTGGTCGGGATCCTTCACGAAGGGCTGCCCGAGCAGCGTCACCTCGCCCAGGAACTTGTTGATGCGGCCCTCGACCATCTTGCCGACGATGTCGGCCGGCTTGCCGCTCTCGGCGGCCTGCGCGGTGTAGATGTCGCGCTCGCGCTGGATGACGTCCGCAGGCACTTCGTTGCGCGACACGCAGATCGGGCGCGTCGCACCGGGCGCCGCGCCGGCAGCGATGTGCATGGCGATGTCCTTGCCGACCGCCTCGCTGCCACCCGACAGCTCGACCAGCACGCCGATGCGCCCGCCGCCGTGCAGGTATTGCGCAAGACGGCCGTCGGTGCTCATGCGCACGAAGCGGCGCAGCGTGATGTTCTCGCCGATCTTCTGCACCAGCGCCTGGCGCGCGGACTCGATCGTCCCGCCCTCGACCGGAAGGGCCGCGAGCGCCTCGACATCGGCAGGATCCTTTTCCACGATCGCTTGCGCCGCCCGGCGCGCGAACGCGACGAAGTCCTCGTTGCGGGAAACGAAATCGGTCTCGCAGTTCACTTCGACCATCGCGCCCGTCTTCGCATCAGGGGTGAGATACGCGCCGATGATGCCTTCCGCGGCGATGCGCGCCGCCGCCTTCGATGCCTTCGCGCCGCTCTTGATGCGCAGGAGCTCCTCGGCCTTGGCGAGATCGCCGCCGGTCTCCGTGAGCGCCTTCTTGCACTCCATCATGCCCAGCCCGGTGCGCTGGCGCAGTTCCATCACCATGCTTGCGGAAATGTCCGCCATGATTCCAGTCCTCGTGTTCAAGTCGGCGCCGCGGCGCGACCTCGCGCGCCTGCGACGCTTCTGCTCGCGCGCGACGGTGCCAAGCGCGAGCGCTGTCGTGTCTCAGGTTGTCGCTTCGTCGGAGACCTCGACGAACTCGTCGCCGCCCTGCACGATCTCCTGGATGACCTGGCTCCTGCCCTCGAGCACCGCATCCGCGGCGCCGCGCGCATAGAGCCGGATGGCACGGCTCGAGTCGTCGTTGCCGGGAATCACATGCGCGATGCCGTCCGGCGAATGATTGGTGTCGACGACCGCGACGATCGGGATGCCGAGCTTCTGCGCCTCAGTGATCGCGATCTTGTGATAGCCCACGTCGATCACGAACAGCGCATCGGGCAGGCCGTTCAGATCCTTGATGCCGCCGAGGCTCTTCTCGAGCTTGTCGAGCTCCCGCTGCAGCGTGAGCGCCTCGCGCTTGTTCATCTTCTCGAACGTGCCCTCGTCGCGCATCTGCTCGAGATCCTTCAGGCGCTTGATCGACTGCTTGACCGTCTTGAAGTTGGTGAGCATGCCGCCCAGCCAGCGCGAATCGACGTAAGGCATGCCGCAGCGGCGCGCTTCCTCGGCCACGATGTCGCGGGCCTGGCGCTTGGTTCCGACGAACAGGATGGTGCCCTTGTTCGCGGCCAGCTGGCGGATGTAGCCCATCGCGTCCTGGTACAGCTGCATCGTCTTTTCGAGATTGACGATGTGGATCTTGTTGCGCTGGCCGAAGATGAACTCGGCCATCTTCGGGTTCCAGTAGCGGGTCTGGTGCCCGAAATGGACGCCCGCCTCCAGCATTTGACGCATCGTGACTGCCATTGAAAACTCCTATCAGGGTTGGACCACGACCCGCATGTCGGCCGGACGGGGCGCGTCGGCCGAATCCGGCCTTGCCGCGCTTCACGGCACCCTGACGTTCGCGGGTCTGCGTAGTGCCCGATGACTGGTCGGTGCGGCTGGCTTTTCGCGGCAGGCCGCCCGGAATCGAGCTAACATCGGATTTTAGCATTTTTCACCCCCCTTTTTCACCTTCTCCGCCCACTGCGGCGGCGCTTCGCGTGGCTTCCCTGCTCGCTTCCGACATCCATTGCAACCTCCCCGGCCTCTCGGTGCTCGAGATCGCCGGGTCCGATGCCACCACGTTCCTGCAGGGGCAGCTCTCCAACGACGTTCGCCGCGCGTCGACGACGGCGTGGCAGTACACGAGCTACAACTCGCCCAAGGGCCGGATGCTCGCCACCCTGATCCTGTGGGGCGACGAAGGCGGCGGCTATCGCGCGCTGATTCCCGGCGAGCTCGCCGAGCCCGTCCGCAAGCGCCTCGCGATGTACGTGCTGCGCTCGAAGGTCACGGTCACCGACCGCAGCGCGAGTCAGGCGCGCCTGGGGCTCGCCGGACCGACGGCCCATGTGATCGTGCGCGAACTATGGGGCGAGGCACCTGCGCAGGGGCAAGTCCGGCGCCACGGGGCCGCCTGCGTGCTGGGCCTCGCCGCCGATCGCTTTCTGGTGATCGCGCCGGAGCAGGACGGCCCGGCGTTGCGCGCGCGTTTCGCGCAGCATGCCCAGGCGGCCTCCGCGGACACCTGGCAGTGGCTCGCCATCCGCGCCGGCGTGCCCGTGATCACCACCGCGACCCAGGACCTGTTCGTGGCGCAGGCCGCCAATCTCGACGCGCTGTCCGGGATCAGCTTCGACAAGGGCTGCTACACCGGCCAGGAAATCATCGCCCGGACCCAATATCTGGGCCGGCTCAAGGAACGCATGTACGTGTGGCATTCCGACGCGCAGGCGATCGCGCCAGGAACCCGGCTCTACAGCGCCGTCTTCGGTGATCAGGCCTGCGGCACCGTGGTCAACGCGGCGCAGGCGCCCAACGGCGGGATCGATCTTCTCGCGGTGGTGCAGACGGCTGCGGCACAGGCCAACGACGTGCGCCTCGGCAGCCCGGAAGGTCCATTCCTCGCCCGCCTGGAGCTGCCGTACGAGCTGCCCGAGGCCGTGGCGCCGGCACGGCCGAAGCTGTAGCGATCCCGATCCGAGATGTGCCTCGCCGTCATCGGCCTCGATGCGCATCCGCGGTTCGCGCTCGTGATCGCCGCCAATCGCGACGAGCATTACGCACGTGCGGCATCGGCCGCACAGTGGTGGCCGGAAGGCTGGCTCGCAGGTCGTGATCTCGCTGCCGGCGGCACGTGGCTCGGCGTGGACAAGCGCGCGCGCTGGGCATTGCTCACCAACGTGCGCGAGCCGAATGCCAGGAACCCGTCGGCGCCTTCGCGCGGAGCGCTCGTGACGCGCGTGCTCGCCGATGCGCGATCGCCCCAGCAGGTGCTGCGCGAGATCGCCGCGGATGCGCAGGCATACAACGGATTCAATCTTCTCGCCGGCGCGGGCGGTCGCGGCGGATGGATCTCGAACCGCTGCGCCGAGCCGGGCGTGCGCTCGATCGGCCCGGGCACCCATGCGATCTCGAATGCGGCGCTCGACACACCCTGGCTCAAGGTGATCAACACGCGCCGGCGTTTCGACGACTGGTGCGCGCGCGGCGAGACCGATCCCGAGCCACTGTTCGCCGCGTTGGCCTCGCGCGAGGAGGCGCCCGACGATGCGCTGCCGTGCACGGGCCTGTCGACGGAGCGCGAGCGGCTCTTGTCCGCGCCGTTCGTGAAAACGCCCGACTACGGAACCCGCTGCTCGACCGTCGTGCTGGTGGCACGCGACGGCACCGCCACCTTCGAGGAGCGCACGTTCGATCGCGACGGGCACCCGGCCGGCACCGTGCGGCACCGCTTCACGCTGGCGCAATGATCAAAGCGCGCGCTGCATCGTGCGATGCGCAATGCCGGCGTCCATGAATTCCTCGCCGACGGGCTCGAAGCCGTGGCGGCGGTAGAACTCCATGGCATGGGTCTGCGCATGGAGCACGGCGCGATCGTGACCCGCCTCGGCCGCGAGCTTCATGAGATGCTGCAAGAGCGCGCTGCCGACGCCCTGCCCGCGCCATCGCGAGCGCACCGCCATGCGCCCGATGTGACCGTCGGGTAGCAACCGTCCACAGCCGATCACCTCGCCCTCCGCGGCGAAGGCGAGCGCATGCAGGCACTCGGGATCGAGGCCGTCGAGCTCGAGATCCTCCGGCACCTTCTGCTCCCGGACGAACACTTCGTAGCGGATCTCGCGCAGCATCTGCGCATCCTGTGGCCAATGCGCGGTGCGCACCGCGAACGAGCGGGTCACGGCGGTTCCATCGCGGCGGACGCGATCGCGATCTCCATCCGCGCCGCGCCGTCGTGCACCGTCAGGCGGCAATGACCGCCTACCGGCAGCGTGAGCTTGTCGCGGCAGTGGCCGAACGGCAGGCCGGTGAACACGGGCACGCCGAAATGCTCGCGCGCGTACGCCACCACCGCTGCAATGTCGTAGCCATTGTCGTTGGGCGCCGCGTCATAGCCATTGAACGTGCCGAGGAGCACGGCGCGCTGGCGCTTGAGCACCCCCGCGAAATGCAGCTGGTGCAGCATGCGCTCGACCCGGTACGGGTGCTCGCCGATGTCCTCCAGGAACAGGATGCCGCCGCGCGTCTGCGGCAGATGCGGCGTGCCGACGAGATGCGCGACCATGGCGAGATTGCCGCCCCACAGCGTGCCTTCTCCCGCGAAATCCGGTCCCTCGAGCGGGCATTCCACGACGTCGCTGCCGCGCTCGTGCATGCGCTGGAAGTGATCGAAGGTGAATGCGGAAGGCTCCTCCGCGCCGAAATCGTATGCGGCCATCGGGCCGCCGAACGTGATCATGCCGGCGTGCGCCAGTGCCGCGAGCTGGAATGCGGTGAAATCGCTGTGACCGATCCAGCGCTTGCGTGCCGCGGCGATGGCGCGGTAATCCAGGCGCTCGAGCAGTCTCGACCAGCCGTAGCCGCCGCGCGCGGCGATGACGCTGTCGATGTCCGGGTCCTCGGTCATGCGCAGCACGGCAGCCAGGCGTGCGTCGTCGCCGCCGGCGAAACGCTGCCAGCGCGCGCTGCAGGAGACGTCGACCTTGACGACGTAGCCCATGGCCTGCAAGCGCTCGCGCGCACGATCGACGGCCGCCCCCTCGTGCACGTAACCCGCCGGTGCGAACAAGCCGACCACGCGCGGGGCCCGCAATCAAGCCTCCCGTGCCGCCGCCGGCTCGCTGCGCCGCTGCGCGAAAAACCGCGACAGGAGCGCGCCGCATTGCGCGGATGACACACCCGCGCTGACCGCGGTGTGATGATTGAGCCTGGGTTCGCTGAACACGTCGACGACCGAGCCGCACGCGCCGGTCTTCGGATCCGACGCGCCGAACACGACACGCGCGAGGCGCGCATGCATGATCGCGCCGGCGCACATGATGCAAGGCTCGAGCGTCACATAAAGGACGCAGCCCGGCAGACGGTAGTTGCCGATGAGCTGCGCGGCCTCGCGCAACGCCGCGATCTCCGCATGCGCCGTCGGGTCGCGCGATGCGATCGGCGCGTTGCTGCCGCGTCCGACGATCCGGCCCTCGCAAACCACGACCGCCCCGACCGGCACCTCGCCGCGCTCGGCCGCTGCCGTGGCAAGGCGCAGCGCCTCCTGCATGAAGCCCGCGTCGACGTCGGTCGCGACGTCACTCACGGCTGTCCTCGAGATGGAACCGATGCATCAGGCGATGAAAGATCGGCGCGACGAACACGGCGGTTGCCGCGAGCAGGATCACGCCGGAATAGATCGCATAAAGCGCCTCGAAGATCTTGCCGGCGTCGCTGTCCATGAAGGGATCGACCGGCCCCATGCCCGACAGGATCAGCGCGGCCTTGTGAAACGCGGCGATCCAACCGACCGGCTGCAGCACCTTGTAGCCGATGGTGCCGATCGCGAGCGAGCCGAGCACGAGAGAGGCCGAGAACAAGCCGGAGCGGCGCAGGCGTTGATAGAACCGCCGCTTGGGTGCGATCGGCACGACGGCGGCAAGGCTGCCTTGCGCGCGCGCAGTCATGCGCGATCCTCGGGCAGGACCGCATCGGCCTCGATCTCGAGCAGCATGTCCGGATCGATGAGGCGCTGCACCTCGACCATCGTGCAGGCCGGGCGGATCGCGCCGAACACCTCACCGTGCGCGCGCGCAATGGCCTGCCACTGGGCGATGTCGGTGACGAAAAGACGGGTGCGCACGACGTGCTCGAGGCCGCCACCGAGACGCTCCAGCGCACGGGCGATATTGGCGAGCACCTGCCTTGCCTGGGCGTAAGCGTCGCCGATGCCGACGAGGCGGCCATTCTCATCGGTCGCGGTCGTGCCGGACACGAAGATCTGGCGGCCGACGCGCACCGCGCGCGAGTAGCCCACGACGGGCTCCCATGGCGTGCCGGTATCGAGACGGGTTCGATCGGACATCAGCGCACCGGCGGCCGCGCCATCATTCCCACTCGATGGTCGCCGGCGGCTTGCTCGATATGTCGAGCACGACGCGATTCACCCCGCGTACTTCATTGGTGATGCGGCCCGATACTTTGGCGAGCAAGCCGTGCGGCAGCGGCGCCCAATGCGCGGTCATGAAATCGGTGGTCTGCACCGCGCGCAATGCGATCACGTGCTCGTAGCTGCGCCCGTCGCCCATGACGCCGACCGAGCGCACCGGCAGGAACACGGCGAACGCCTGCGCGGTGAGGTCGTACCAGCTCTTGCCCGTCGCTTCATCGATCGCAAGGCGCAGCTCGTCGATGAAGATCGCGTCGGCGCGGCGCAGGATGTCGGCCGCCTCGCGCGTCACCGCGCCCAGGATGCGCACACCGAGACCGGGACCGGGAAACGGATGGCGGAACACCATGTCGCGCGGCAATCCGAGCTCGAGCCCGAGTGCCCGCACCTCGTCCTTGAAAAGCTCGCGCAGCGGCTCGAGCAGCTTCAAATGCAAGGTCTCGGGCAATCCGCCGACGTTGTGATGCGACTTGATGGTGTGCGCCTTCTTGGTCTTGGCGCTCGCCGATTCGATCACGTCCGGATAGATGGTGCCCTGCGCGAGCCATTTCGCGGCCGTGCTGCCTTGTGCCAGACGCTCGGCCTCGCGCTGGAACACGTGCACGAACTCCCGCCCGATGATCTTGCGCTTCTCTTCCGGGTCGCTGATGCCCGCCAGGGCCGACATGAACTGCTCCGCGGCATCGACGTGCACCACGCGCACCCCGAGATTGCGCTCGAAGGTATCGAGCACCTGCTCGGCTTCCCCCAGGCGCAGCAGGCCGTGATCGACGAAGACGCAGGTCAGCTGATCGCCGATCGC
>Ga0070741_10017726_pt1 | contig 11653 bp, 12 predicted proteins | sample Coa_R1_4_FD_66440 | JGI IMG/M metagenome (GOLD analysis project Ga0070741, IMG submission 66440) | Surface soil microbial communities from Centralia Pennsylvania, which are recovering from an underground coalmine fire - Coalmine... | ecosystem: Environmental > Terrestrial > Soil > Unclassified ...
CACCGAGCCCGAGCCGCGCGCCGAGAGCACCTTGATCGGCATGATCTTGGCGTTGAACGCCACGCCCGCGACGCCGATCCCGTTGTGCGTCGACTGCGCGATCGTCCCGGCGACGTGCGTGCCGTGCCCGTGATCGTCGGTGGCGTTCGACGTGTTGTTGACGAAGTTCCAGCCCGGCACGATCTCGGTCTGCGCGAGATCCGGAACCTTCGCGACGCCGGTGTCGATGACGGCCACGATCACGCCGTCGCCCTGCGCGTTCTTCCACGTGTCCTTCGCGTGGATCTGATCCATGTGCCACTGAAACTTGAACTTCGGATCGTTCGGGAAGCCCTTCTCCGTCGGGTCGACGCGCTCGGGCGTCGGCACCGCTTCGTCCTCGGCGGCCAGCGCGTCCTCGGGCAGCCCGTAGACGAACTGGTAGTCCGCGGCCTCGACGTCGGCGGTGTCGGCGCGCAGCTCGGCCAGCACGTGCTCGGCGTCGCTGGTGTCGACGGTGTAGACCTCGTCGCGATCGGCGTAGCTCGACGCGGGCTCGAACGTCACGCCCAATTTGGCGCCGAGCGCGGCGATCTGATCGCGCGACTCGCCGTCCTTGAACTCGACCACCAGCTCGCCCGGAATCACGTCGGCGGCGTTGTCGTCGTCGAGGGTGGCGACCGGCGTCGCGTCCTCGTGGGCGTTCGAGTTGTCGGTGGCCTCGCGGCCGCGCGAATAAAGCCAGGCGGCGGCGAAGCCGACCAGCGCGAAGGTTACGACGATGCGGAGCGCGCGCTTTCTCTTCACGGCGGACCTCCAGACTCTCATTAAGTATATACGCACAAACGTGCCAGCGCCTTTCCGGCGCGCCCGTTTGCCCGGCGGACAGCGGGGTTGCCCGTCAAATCAGGACGATGTCGTCGTCCGAGAGCACGCTCTCGTCGTTCAGCGCGGCCTCGGAGGCGCGCAGGCGATCCTCGGTGAGCTGCTCGAAGAACGCGCGCATCTCCGGCAGCGCGGCGATCAACCGCTCGAAATATTCGCGCGCCAGGAACAGCACCGTCGACGGGCGGGCGGCGCGCACGGTGGCGGTGGCGGGCGTTCCGCGCAGTAGTGCGATCTCGCCGAACAGGTCGCCGCCGCGCAGCGTGGCGAGCGTGGTCTCGAACGGCTCCTCGCCTTTGACGACCTCCATTTCGCCGGCGAGCACGACGTAGAGCCCGCGCCCGGGATCGCCTTCGCGGATCAGATCGGTGCCGGGCGCGACGTCGTGTCCGGTGAAGCGGCGCGCGAGATCGAGCCGCTGCTGCGGCGAGAACGGCTTGAACAGCGGCGACGACGCCAGCAGGTTCTTGAGCAGCCGATCGCGCGTGAAGCGGCCGAGCGCTTCGGCCAATTGCTCGAGCTCGCTCGCCGCCGCGCGCAACGCCGCCGCGCCGACTTCGAGCAGGTCCGCTTCGCCCACGACCTCGACGGTGGCGCCGCGCGGCTGCGCGGCCACGAGCGCCAGCTCGCCGAAGATCGCGCCCTCGCCGAGCTTGGCGAGATTCTGCTCGCGGCCGAGCGAGTCCGTCGAGAACACGCGCACGTGACCGGCCGCGACCAGGTAGAACGATTCGCCCGGCTCGCCCTCTTTGACCACCTTCGCGCCGTGCGGCAGGCGCAGCACGCGCACGGTGTCGAGCACGCGCGCGAACGCCACCGGCGAAAGATCGGAGAGCAGCGGCACCGGCGGAAACAGCTCGGGGAACGACGCCAGCGACGACGTGCTCGCCGCCAGCTCCGCCGCCGCCTGCGCCTCCGCGGCCGCGTCTCCGTCGCCGGCGAGATCGAACGGCGGCACGTCCGCATCCGGATCCGGCGGCGCCAGCCGCGCGCCCACGCGATCGCCGCCGTGCCCGACGCGCGGCGATCCCTGCCCGTACAATTGCGCCAGCGAATCGTGCAGCGGCCCGATGTCCTCGCCGAGCGATCGCAACGCCTGGCTCGCCACCACCGCGTGCAGCGGCCGCCCCGCCTGCAAGTCGTAAAACGCCACGGCGGCATAGATCCGCCTGGCTAAATCGTGGAGGCGCGCGGTGACGCACAGGTCGGCGATCTTCATGCGCGCGTCGAGATCCGACGGCAGCGCGGCGACGATGTGGCGATAGCAGCGAAACGCCCGCGCCGCGTCGCCGAGCACCACGTAGCGCAGCGCCTGGGTCTTGAGCTCGACGAGACGCATTCGCCGCGAGCATAGCGCAATTGGCCAGCGTCGTGAAAAGTCGGATATAATGCCGGCCGCATGACCGAGCGTCTTCAATGAAGAAGCGGTGCGTCGGCTGCGGCAAGCAGATCCCGAGCGTGGCGCTCGACTGCGTGTTCTGCAAAGCCAAGCAGCCCGCGACCACCGACGACGATCTGTACGAGCCCGCCGAGCGCTCGAGCATGCACGCCACCGACGTGACCATGGTCGGCATGCGCTCGTACGCCGAGATGGAGAAGGCGGCGGCGGCGGAGTCGGCGGCGAAGACGGACGAGGCGAAGGGCGCGAACGGCGAGGCGCACGCGAGCGCGGCGGCGGGAATTCCGTCGCAGGCGCGGCTCACCGGCGTGATGCAGGCGGTGGTGCTGCCGCCGGCGGCCGAGGCGGCGGCGCAGGCGAGCGGCGCGGCGGCGGCGGTGGCGGTGGCGCTCGCCGACGAGAGCGCTGCCGACGAGCCGCAGCTCCCGACGGGAAAAGCGCCGCCGCTCGAGAAGCCGTTCTACGGCCTCGGCCGCGCGGTGATGGGCATCGGCGGCGCGGTGATGATCGCGCTGTTCTTCCTGCCGTGGCACGGCGTCCACTCGTGGCGCCTGCTCGAGACGCTCGGCGGCGCCGACTTCGTGCGCCAACTTTTTTATCTGACGGGCGGCATCGTGCTGCTGGCCAATTCGCTCCTGCCGCTGCCGTTCGTGTTTCGCGCGGCCATCGGCGCGCTGGTCGCTGCCACGCCGGTGATGCTCGGCTCGGCGGGCGTGCTCGAAGGCTGGCGCGGCGTGGTCGCGGGCCTGGCGATCGTCGCGCTGCCGGCGACGCACCTGTTGCGCACGCAGGCGAAGTCGTCGAACGCGGCGCGCGCGCTGGTCGCCGCCGCCGTCGCTGCGGTGACCGTCCTCTACCTCGTGCCGGTCTCGTCGATGGTGCCGATCGCGTCGGTGTTCCGGATGATCGGCACCGGGCAGGTGGGGCAGGTGGTGGTCGGCGTGTTCGTGCTGATCCCGCTCGGCTTCGCGTTCCTGTCGCTGCTCGGGCTGCTCGGGCGCGATCTCACCGACGTGGGCGTGCTGCTCTCGGTGTTGATCCTGCTGTGGGCGCCGGTCGTCGTCGCGCTGCGCGGCACGATGCTCGGCGACATGACGCAGGTCTACGTCGCGCTGGCGCTCCTCTGGGCGAGCGCGACGTCGGCGGTGTCGCTGGCGCAGCTGCTCTCGCTGGCCGCGCACGACGCGACGGCGTAGCGTGCGCACCGTCGGGCGCTCGCGCGAGGGGCGCGCGCTCGAGGCGGAATGCATCGGGCCCCCCGATGCAATTTGCGCGGCGCTCATATTCGGCGCCATCCACGGCGACGAGCCGGAGTCGGCCGAGCTGTGCCGCCGCTTCCTCGCGCGCCTGCGCCTGGCGCCACCGACGGCGGCGCGCGTGATCGTGCTGCCGGTCGCCAACCCCGACGGGCTGCACGCGCGCACCAAGGACAACGCGCGCGGCGTCGATCTCAACCGCAACTTCCCGGCGAAGAGCTGGTCGCGCGATCATCCTCCGCGCTATTTTCCCGGCGACGCGCCGCTGTCGGAGCCGGAGTCGCAGGCGCTCGCCGAGCTGATCGCCGTCGAGAAACCGCGCGTGCTCGTGGCGGTGCACCAGCCGCTGCGCTGCGTGAACTGGGACGGGCCCGCCGAGGAGCTGGCCGCGCGCATGAGCGCGGCGTGCGGCTATCCGGCGGTGGCGTCGGTCGGCTATCCGACGCCGGGATCGTTCGGCGCGTGCTACGGCATCGACGGCGCGCGCCCGGTGATCACGCTCGAGCTGCCGCGCACCGTCGGAGACGCCGACTACGCCGGCTGCCTCGCCGCGCTCGATTGCGCTACAATCGCCACGCTGTGAAAAAGCGCGACGACGGTCCACGCGATGTCGCGTGGCAGGATCTGCTGGAGCTGCACGTGGTGAAGAAGCTGCGCCACCTGGTGCGGCGGCGCTTCTCCGTCGAGCTCGGCTTCGCCGACGCGGCCGGCTCGCTCAAGGCCGGCGCGCCCGACGCCGCGCCGTGCGCCGCCGAGGCCGCGCGCGCCACCGCCGCGTCGTCGTCGAGCGTGGCCTTTTGCTGCACTGCACACGAAAACCGCAAGGAGCTGGCGTCGCCCATCATCGTCGACGGCGCGCGCCTCGGCTGCGCGTTCGCGCCGCTGGCGCCCGGCGCCGACGAGAGCTTCCTCGCCGAGCTGATCGAGCTCTCCGCCGAGGAGATGGTGACGTTCACCGTCGAGATGACGCGCCGCGATCGCCGCGAGGCGACGCACGAGCTGGAGACGCGCTACTCCTACGAGGGCATCGTCGGCCGCTCGCGCCCGATGCAGGAGCTGTATCACCTGCTCGACAAGGTCATCGACTCCGACTCGACGGTGCTGGTCAACGGCGAGAACGGCACCGGCAAGGAATTGATCGCCAAGGCCATCCACTACAACTCGGCGCGCGCGGCGCAGCGCTTCGTGGTGCAGAACTGCTCCGCGTTCAACGACAACCTGCTCGACTCGGAGTTGTTCGGGCACAAGAAGGGCGCGTTCACCGGCGCCATCGCCGACAAGCAGGGGCTGTTCGACGTCGCGCACCGCGGGACGTTCTTTCTCGACGAGATCGGCGACATGTCGCCGGCGCTGCAGGTCAAGGTCTTGCGCGTGCTGCAGGAGGGGACCTTCACGCCCGTCGGGGACACGCAGTCGCGCGAGGTCGACGTGCGCATCATCGCGGCGACCAACCGCGAGCTGAAGAAGATGGTCGAGCGCGGCGAGTTTCGCGAGGACCTGTACTACCGCGTGAACGTGATCAGCCTGACGGTGCCGCCGCTGCGCGATCGGCGCGAGGACATCCCGGTCCTGATCGAGCACTTCTTGAAGCGCAACGCCAAGGGCCGCCGCTTGAAGGTCAAGAAGCTGTCACAAGGCTGCCTCGATCGGATGCTCGAGTACGCGTGGCCGGGCAACATCCGCGAGCTGGAGAACGAGATCGAGCGGCTGGTGGTGCTCGCCGGCGACGAGAAGCTGATCGACGAGGAGCTGCTGTCGCCGCGCATCCGCGCGCCGTCGCCGGGGCGCGAGGAGCTGCCGAGCGGCCGCGCGCCCTCGTCGCTGCCGGCGGCGGTCGACGCGCTCGAGCGCAACCTGATCTACGAGGTGCTCAAGCGGCTGCACTGGAACAAGACCAAGGCGGCCGAGGAGCTGCGTATCAGCCGTCGCAACCTGATCCGCAAGGTCATCAAGTACAAGCTCGAGCAGCGACGGGCCCGCTGAACCGCCGCGGCGAGTTTACAAACTATTTACAGCACGATCATCAAACGTTCATCGACGAGGCCGTATAACCGTCCCGAGTGAGGGAATCATGCGGGCCATTGCGGACTACACGTTGGGGTTGGCGATCGTTCTGACGCATCTCGTGCTTATCGCGCTGCGCGGCGAAGAGCACCCGTCGCTGTCGAGCTAATCGATCCGGAGAAACGCGCGCAGGCGGCGGCGCTCGGCGGCGTCGAGCACCTCGTCGAGCCAGCGCGCGGCGTCGGCCGGATCCTGGAACGCGCGGCGGACGTGGCTGTCGGTCGACAGGATCGCGCGCAGCATCTGGACGCCGAGCTTGCTGCGCGGCGACACCAGCATCGCGGCGCGCTCGATGCGCGGCGTGGCGGCGCGCATGAGCGACACGCCCTGCTGCTCGACCTCGCGGCTCACCGACTCGGCGGCGCGCAGGTCGGAGCAGAACACCAGCTTGCCGCGCACGTCCTGCAGCAGCTGCGTGAAGCGCACGCGGTAGAGGCTCATGTCCTCGGAGCGCAGCGCGTCGAAGCGGATCTCGCCGAGCCGCCCGACGTGGTGCTCGACGGTGAACATGCGTCAGCCGAGGAACGGGCGGCCGCGGCCGACGGTGCGCGCCTCGGCGATGCGGGTGCGCACGCGCTCGCACGAGGCCAGCACCGCTTCGCGCAGCGGCGTGCCGATCGCCAGGCGGCAGGCGATCTCCGTCGACAGCGCGCAGCCGGTGCCGTGCGGCGTCGGCCCTTCGATGCGCGCGCCCTTGATGCTGAGGTCGCCCTCTTTGTCGACCAGCACGTCGATCGGATCGCCGTGCAGGTGGCCGCCCTTGGCCAGCACCGCGCGCGGGCCGCGGGCGCGCAGGCGGCGGGCGCCGTCCTTCATCGCGTCGGGATCGTCGATGTGGCGCGCGGTGAGCTGGCTCAGCTCGTCGAGGTTCGGCGTCACCACCGTCGCCAGCTCGAGGATCCGCTGCAGCGCCGACTGCGGCGTGCCTTCGAACAGCGGCACGCCGCGCGTGGCGCGCAGCACCGGGTCGACGACGATCGGAACGTTGGAGTCGACGAGGCGCCGCAGCGCCTGCGCCACCGCCAGCGCCACCGCCGGGTTGGCCAGCATGCCGACCTTCACGCCGCGGATCTCGAAGTCGTCGATCAAGCGCGCGAGCTGGTTCGACACCACCTCGGCGTTCACCGGGTGCATCCACGAGCAGAGGAGCGAGTCCTGCTCGGTGAGCGCGGTCGCCACGCCCGCCGGATGAAAGCCGTGCTGCATCACCACGCGCGCGTCGGCGAGCAGCCCCGCGCCGCCCGACGGATCGAGCCCCGCCACCACCAGCACCGTCGCCTGCTGCGGCACCTCGCGCACCACGCGCGCGGTGTCGTTGGCGGCGACCTCCTCCCAGACGTTCCCGTTCCCGCTCACGTCCGCAGTATAGGGGCGGCGCCGCGCCGCCGGGGAAAAACACGACGGAGCGGCGCGAAATGTAATAAAATATGCCGGCGTGAGGTCGACTCGATGAGCGGCAGGCGAAACGCCTGGGCGGTGGTGGTGTCGCTGGCGGTGTGCACTATAGCGCACGCTCAAGCTCCGAGCGCCGACGACCTCGCCCGGGCGCGCACGCACTTCGAGGCCGGGCGCGCGCTCTACAACTTGGGAAACTACTCGGACGCGCTGCGCGAGTTCTCCGCCGGGCATCACCTCGTGCCCAAGCCGCAGTTCCTGATCAACCTCGGGCAGTGCTATCGCAAGCTCAACGATCTCGAGAACGCGCGGAAGATGTACGCGCAATATCTCGAGCAGACGCCGGCGAGCGATCCCGAGCGCGCGCAGGTGCAGTCGCTGCTGTCGGAGGTCGAGCGCGAGCTGCGCGAGCGTCCGCGCGCCGCGGCGCCGGTGATCGTGCCCGCCGACGCGCGCGCGCCGTCGGGCGGCGCGCCGTCGGTGAACGCGGGCGCGCCGTCGGGCGTCGTGCTGGTGACGCAGCCGCCGCCGCGCCGCAAGCCGTTCGTGGCGCGCCACTGGTGGATCTTTCCCGTCGGTGCGGTGGCGCTCGCCGGCCTCGCCGTCGGGCTCTACTTCGGTCTCAAGCCGGCCGACTGCACCGCGTCGCTCGGCTGCATCCCGGTGCACGGACAGTAGCCATGTCGTCGCCGGCCGCCACGTCCCCGTTGAACCCGATCACGTTCGGCAAGTACCTCCTGGTCGAGCGGCTCGGGCGCGGCGGCATGGCCGAGGTCTGGAAGGCGCGCATCATGGGGCCGGCCGGATTTCAGCGCACCATGGTGGTCAAGCGGATCCTGCCCCACCTCGTCGAGGATCCGCACTTCGTGCAGATGTTCGTGTCGGAGGCGCGGCTGTCGGCGCGGCTCAACCACGCCAACATCGTGCACGTGTTCGAGCTGGGCGACGTCGACGGCGAATATTTTCTGGCGATGGAGTACGTGCGCGGCCGCGACCTGGTGAACGTGATGCGCGCGCAGCTGATGCGGGGCGCGCCGCCGCCGGGGCTGGGCGCGTTCGTGGTGCGCGACGTGTGCCGCGCGCTCGGCTACGCGCACGCGCTCACCGACGACTACGGCGCGCCGCTGCGCCTCATCCACCGCGACGTCTCGCCGTCGAACGTGATGCTCGCCTTCGACGGCGCGGTCAAGCTGCTCGACTTCGGCATCGCCAAGGCGCTCGCCGAGGCCAACGAGAACAAGACGCAGACCGGCACGCTCAAGGGCAAGTTCGGGTACATGTCGCCCGAGCAGGTCGACGGGCGCGAGATCGATCACCGCAGCGATCTGTTCGCCGCCGGCATCGTGCTGCACGAGTCGCTCACCGGGCGCCGGCTGTTCAAGGGCGCGCACGACCTGCAGACGATCTCGCTGGTGCGCGAGGCCAAGATCGAGCCGCCGTCGGCGATCAACCCCGAGGTGCCGCCCGAGCTGGATCGCATCTGTCTCAAGGCGCTGGCGCGGCTGCCCGAGGATCGCTACCGCTCGTGCGAGGACATGGCGCAGGAGCTGGACCAGCTCGTGTACCAGCTCAAGTGGGGGCCGGAGAAGCTGGCCACGCTCTTGCGCGACCTGTTTCCCGAGGAGCCGTCGAACACCGGGCAGCTCATCATGGGCGGCGCCGACATGCACAGCGGGCTCACCATCGGCACGCTTCGCCGCGTCGAGTGGCGGCGGCGGGTGGCCTTCGGCGCGGCGGGGCTGATCGTGCTCGGCGTCGGCGCGTGGGTGCTGGTGGCGATCGCGAAGAAGAACGCGCCGACGCGCGGCATCGAGGTGGTGCCGATCGCGCAGCCGGCGGTGCCGCAGCCGGCGGTGGCCGCCGCGCCGAAGCCGACGGCCGAGGTGCGCGTGCGCGTGCGCTCGATGCCGCCGGGCGCCGACGTCTACGTCGATGCGGAGAAGCAGCCGCGCGGCAAGACGCCGCTCGACGGCAAAACGCCGCTGATCCTCATGCTGCCGCGCGGCGAGGTGCCGCGTCACCTGACGCTGAAGCTGAAGGGCTACCAGCCGAAGGTGGCCGAGGCCGCCGTCGACAGCGACAACCAGGTGCAGACCGATCTCTCGCCGCTGCCGCCGCCCGCGCCGCCGCGCCGCCCGACGCGCCCGTCGCCGGCGAAGCCCAAGCCGGCGACGACGCCGCGCACCAAGCCCGATCTGGAGAAGGGCGAGATCGTCGATCCGTTCGCGCGCTGAGCGGCGCGCGTTCGCTCACAGCGTCTTGCGGAGCGCGTAGCCGCGCGCGGCGGCGGTGATGCAGCGGGTGAAGCGCGCCTCGGCCACCGCGCGCGACGGAAAGTAGCCCGCCAGCTCGAGCGTGATCATGCCGTGCGCCGCGCCCCACAGCCCGTCGGCGATGTCCTCGGGATCGCCGGCGGGAAACACGCCGCCGTCGATGCACGCGCGCACCTCGTCGCGAAACGCGCGGTAGGCGGCGAGCGTGCGCACCTCGCGCGCCGACGGCGGCGTCACGCCCGGCACCGCGCGGCCGGCCATGAGCGCGAACCAGGCCGGCTCGGCGAGCGCGAACGCGCGGTAGGCGAGGCCGAGCGCGCGCACGTTGCGAAGCGGATCGCGCCCGCGCGGCGCCTCGGCGAACGCGTTCGCCAGGCGCGACCAGCCCTCGTCGCGCAGCGCGCGCACCAGGCCGTCCTTGCCGCCGAACAGCGTGTACGCGGTCATGGTGGAGGCGTCGACCGCCTTGGCCAGGCGGCGCAGCGACATCGCCGCCGGGCCGCGCTCGGCCAGGAGCAGGATGGCGGTGTCGAGCAGCAGCCGCCGCTGCCCGTCGCGCGCCGTGTCTCTCGAGGTCCGGCTCTTCGGCTTGCGTAGCATGACGGCCATCTTATAACAGTGTTACGTTTTTATAACACTGTTATATTTTTATAACGATGTTATGTTTTCATGACACTGTTACAGGAGGCGCGAGATGTTCCATGCCGTGGTGCGCGCGAAGCTGCGCCGAGCCTTCGCCGATATCAACGCCGGCGCCTACGATCGCATCGTCGCCGGCTTCCTGCCGAAGCACGAGCACGTGTTCCCCGGCGACCACCCGCTCGCCGGCGAGCGCCACTCGCTCGAGGCCACGCGCCGCTGGTACGGCCGCCTCGCCGAGCTCTTGCCCGATCTCCAGTTCCGCATCCGCCGCATCGTGGTCGGCGGTTGGCCGTGGGACACCAGCGCGGTCGTCGAGTGGACCGATCACTTCACCGTCGGTGGCGAGCCGCGCTCGAACCAGGGCGTGCACGTGATCGGCCTGCGCTGGGGCAAGGTGACGCGGCTGGCGGTCTACTGCGACACGCAGAAGCTGGCCGAGGTGTGCCGCGACAAGGCGCGCCTCGGCCTGGCCGCCGCCGCCGCCGAGCCGATCGCCGACTGACGCTGAACGCTGAACGCTGAACGCTGACGCTGACGCGCGCTACTTGCGCAGCAGCTTGAAGGCGTGGTTCCACGATCCCGAGCGCGCGCCCTGGATCACCCACAAGATGCACAGCGGCTCGAGCAGCCGCGCGCCGTCGATGTTGCCGATGTCGATCGTCTCCCAGCCGAACCCGTCGAGCACGCCGGTGACGGTGCGCTTGGCGTCGGCGTCGTTGCCGGCGATGAACATGGTCGGCGGCCCGCCGGGAAACCGCGGGTTCACCATGTGCGCGTTGCCGACGATGTTGAACGCCTTGACCACGCGCGCGCCCGGGAGCCAGCGCTGCACCTGCTCGCCGCCCGAGTCGGTGTGCCCGAGCGCCAGCCGCGGCGGCATGCCGTGCGACATATCGAGCGGGTTGGTCGCGTCGATCACCACCTTGCCGGCGAAGCTCTCCGCGCCGGCGAGGTCGAGCGCGCTCTTGGTCCCGCTCCACGCCGTCGCCACCACGATCAGCTCGCCGAACGCCGCCGCCTCGGCGAACGTCCCCGACGACGCGCGCGCGCCGGTCTTCTTCACCCACGCCTGGACCTTCTCCGCGCCCGGCTCGCGCGAGCCCATCTTGACGTCGTGGCCGAGCCCCGCGAACCCGCCGCCCAGCACCTGCCCGACGTCGCCGGTGCCGAGCACTCCGATCTTGAGCTTGCTCATGGGAACCTCCTATTCGAACGCCGCCAGCCCGGTGATGTCCTCGCCGATGATCAGCGTGTGGATGTGATCGGTGCCTTCGTAGGTGAACACCGACTCCAGGTTGCACATGTGCCGGCCCGATTGGTACTCGTCGGTGACGCCGTTGGCGCCGAGCAGGTCGCGGGCGTTGCGCGCGATCTCGAGCGCCATGCGCACGTTGTTGCGCTTGGCCAGCGACACCTGCTGCGCGCGAACTTTTTTGGCCTCTTTGAGCCGCCCGAGCCGCCAGGCGACGAGCTGCGCCTTGGTGATCTCCTCGAGCATGTCGACCAGCTTGAGCTGCACCAGCTGGTAGCCGGCGAGCGGCCGCTTGAACTGCACGCGATCGCGCGTGTAGCGCAGCGCCTCGTCGTAGCACGCCATCGCCGCGCCGATCGCCCCCCACGCGATCCCGAAGCGCGCCTGGTTGAGGCACATCAGCGGCGCCTTGATGCCGAGCGCGCCGGGGAGCTGCGCGTCGAGCGGCACCGCGCAGTCCTGGAAGATCAGCTCCGACGTCACCGACGCGCGCAGCGAGAACTTCCCC
>Ga0070741_10017727_pt1 | contig 11651 bp, 9 predicted proteins | sample Coa_R1_4_FD_66440 | JGI IMG/M metagenome (GOLD analysis project Ga0070741, IMG submission 66440) | Surface soil microbial communities from Centralia Pennsylvania, which are recovering from an underground coalmine fire - Coalmine... | ecosystem: Environmental > Terrestrial > Soil > Unclassified ...
TCATTTTCTGGCTCTAAGCTCGCCCGGAGAGATGCTGCTGTGAAACCTGCAACCTGCGGACATGGCGTCTTTAACTCCCCGGTATTAACCATCCTGCTCCTGCTTCTCCCCTCGCCTTCCCACGCTCAACTGCTGTCCCTTCAGTCACTTGTGACGCCCTCGTACGTAATCCGCAAGGACGGGCAGCCTGTCCGGTTTGCCCTCCACGGTTTCGTGGAATTCAACTCCCTGGCGGAACTGTTTCCCTATATCGAATCGCAGGCCCAGCGCTGGCCAAGGAGTCCGGAATTCGGCGAAACCGCACGTAACAGCCTGCGCCGAGACCTCTTGCGGCGCGGAATTGAAAGCCGGGTCGTGTCCATGTCCGACGAACGCCCTCTTGAGGTGCTCATTACTCACACCGGAAAAGAACTCCAGGAAGCTCTAGGGCGCGTGAACGAGCCGGTTCCACCCGGCTACGCCGATGCCTTCCTCGCCGTCCAGGACAAGTGGAAACACTCCCTCAACTGCTGGAGCGCATCCCCGTCCATCCCCGGCCGTGTGCTTTCCAACTGGTATCCCATCGACGAAGGCATCCGCCTGTATGGCGCGACCTATGACTCGACTGAGCATTTCTGGCAGGCCGTCAAATACCATCCCGCCGTCTCGGTCGCGGAACTGCTCGACCTGCTGTCCGTAATGGAAAGGCGGGACTGGGCTCCGTGGTTGCAGCGCCTGGACGGAGATCCCAGGACTTACTTATCGAATGCCTACGCCGTGGAATTCTTGCGGCACAACCTGTCGCATGAGCGCCTGCGGTGGTTCAGCAATGAACTGGCCCGGGCAAACGCCCAGGGCCCGGAACATCCCCGGCTGATTCAGCAGCGTACTTCTGCTCCTTTCCGCTTCAGCGCCTTCGAGGAGAAGGTCTTGTGGGGCGATCTCGCCGATCTGCTGCATCTGGTTTACATCTTTTCACCGCCAGACGACCCCCTGCGCGCAACCCTCGCTGCAAACCATTTTGATGGAATTTACCTGGACGGGCGCAAGATGGGATTTATCAGCGAAGAATTCCGCGCGCTCATGCTGGAAATCTGGAAGGTAAAGTTTCTGCAGATGCCCCGTTTCGGCGAGGTGATTCGCTCCATCCCTGAGGAGATCCGCCTTTCACATTTCCTCAATGACGGAGATTCGCCGGATATCCCGATTCCGGTGTACGTCGAGTACCTGAACCAGATTCGCGGCCTGGCGCGCGCCCAGCGGCACTAAGAGCAGAAGCCCGCCCCCCATTCCACGCGGGTTTTGGCGCGAGGACTTGCCGTCTTGCCCGGAGATCATACCGACTGCGAAACATCCTCTTCCGCGATGTCGAGATCGCCGTTGCCCGCGGCGGCCGGAGAAGTGGAAGTCTTGCCGCGCCGCATGGCGACGATTCCGGTGCGCACCATTTCCAGCACGCCGTAGGGCCGCAGCACCTCCAGCAGTCCATCGATCTTGTCCTCGGCCCCGGTGATCTCGATGGTCAGCGATTCTGGCGCCACATCGACCACCCGCGCGCGAAACACACTCGCCAGTTCCAGCACGTGCGAGCGCGCTTCATGCGTCGCGGCCACCTTGATCATCGCCAGGTCCCGCACGATCGACGGCTGCTGCGTGATGTTCTCCACCAGCAGCACGTTGACCAGCTTGTACAGGTTCGCCTCGATGCGCCGCGCCTGGTCCTTGTCCGCCTCGACGGTGATGGTCATGCGCGATACTTCGGGCTTTTCTGTCCGTCCTACCGTCAGGGAATCAATATTGAACGCCCGGCGCCGGAACAGCGACGCCACCCGGGTCAGCACGCCCGGCTTGTTTTCCACGTACACCACGTATGTGTTTAGCATGTTGGTCTCTACTCGTCCGCCGCGGTTTCCACGATCCTGCTCGGCCGCCGGATCATTTCATGCAGCGACGCCCCCGCCGCCACCATGGGATATACCGTGTCCTCTTGTTCCACCCGGAAATTGATCAGCACCGGGCCATCATGCTCGCGCGCCGCTCGTACCGTCGGCACCACCTGCGAGCGCTCCGTCACCGTCATGCTGCGAATCCCGTAAGCCTCTCCCAGCTTGGCGAAGTCGGGGTTGAGCAGGGGCGTCGCCGCATAATTGCGCTCGTAGAAAAACTCCTGCCACTGCCGCACCATGCCCAGGAATCCATTGTTGATGATCGCGATGTTCACCTTCAGCTTCTCCTGGACGATAGTGGCCAACTCGCACAGGGTCATCTGAAAGCCGCCGTCCCCGGCCACTACCCAGACTTCGGCCTCCGGACGCGCTACCTTCGCGCCAATGGCGGCGGGCAACGCGAATCCCATGGTGCCCAATCCTCCCGACGTGATCAGGCTCCGCGGCTTTTCGTGCTTGTAATACTGCGCCTCCCACATCTGGTGCTGTCCCACGTCAGTCACCACCACCGTGTTTCCCTCGCGGGTCTCCCGCCACAGGTCGTTGATCACATGAGCCGCGTAGAGATGCCCGCTGTCCGGCAGGTTTTGGATGTCCCGCACCGCCGAGTCGCCCTTCAGCTTATCGATGAAATCCAGCCATTCGCTGCGATCAATCGATTCCACGTGCGGCAACAATTGGTGCAGCACTTCGCGCAGATCGCCCACCAGCGGCACATCCACCTTCACGTTCTTATTGATCTCCGCGGGATCGATCTCAATGTGAATCTTCCGGGCGTTGGGAGCGTAGGTCTTCAGGTTCCCCGTCACCCGGTCATCGAACCGCATGCCGAATGCCAGCAGCAGATCCGCCTCCTGGATGGTGTGATTGACCCAGGCTTCGCCGTGCATTCCCATCATCCCGAGATTGAGCGGATGCCCGGCGGGAAATGCTCCGATGCCCAGCAAGGTCAGGGCTACGGGAATGCCTGCCCGCTCGGCAAAGTCGCGCACCTCCTGCATGGCTCCCGAAATGATGATCCCGTGTCCCGCAAGAATCACCGGGCGCTTGCTGTTGTGAATCAACTCCAGAGCCTGCTCGTATTCCTTCTGCTCCGGCGACAGATCCGGACGGTAGCCCGGCAGTTGCGGCTTGGCCGCTTCCCAGTCGAATTCGCAGGAAGTCTGTTGCGCGTCCTTGGTGATATCCACCAGCACCGGTCCTGGCCGGCCCGACTTGGCTACATAAAATGCCTCGCGGATGGTGCGCGCTACTTCGTTCGCATGGGTCACCAGGTAGTTGTGCTTGGTCACAGGCAGGGTTACGCCGGTGATGTCAGTTTCCTGAAAGGCATCCGACCCGATCAGCTTGCTGCCCACCTGCCCGGTGATGCACACGATCGGTGACGAATCCAGCATGGCAGTCGCAATCCCGGTCACCATATTTGTCGCCCCCGGACCGGAGGTCGCTACCGCAACTCCCACTTGCCCGCTGGCGCGCGCGTATCCGTCCGCCATATGGGTCGCGCCCTGTTCGTGCCGTACCAGCACATGATGAATCTTGCTATGCTTCAGCGCGTCATACGCCGGCAGGATTGCCCCGCCGGGATACCCAAACACATGCTTCACCCCTTCGCGCTCAATGCACTCCCAAAGAATGCTGGCGCCGCTCATCATCTTGCCCGCCGTCTTTTCCTTCATAAGATCTTCCTGTTTCCCTAAAATGCAAAACCCACCGGGCCAGCTTTTCTGGCGGGGCGGGATTCGGGAGCTACTGGGATTTCTATTGTCTCAGCTCGCTGCTTCCCTCCACACCGGCGCCCGCCCGTGCAGTCGCACCGGGCAGACCACAACTCGGATTCGGTGTAGATCGATATGCATAAGCGTTTTCAGGCTGTGCACAGATGGTATCGGAGCCTCACGCTTGCCGCAAGCGGAAACTCCGCTGCCGCCCATCGGATTTTCCGATCGCCTCAAGCCCGTTTCCCTTACCATTGAACCGCCCCGCTGCGCGCATCCTCCTCCGCCTGCAGAATGTTCTCGGGCCTGCCCAGATCCCGCCAGTAATATTCATCCGCGGGAAATCCCAGAATCCTTTCCCCCTCCGCCGCCAACCGCGAATAACAGTCGATGATCGAGAACGCCCCATTCTCCGGGATCAGCCCCAGGAAGCGCGGCGAGATTACATGCAGGCCGGAAAAAGCCAGTGCAGACATGCCTGCCGGGATCTCCCCCTCTTGCCGTGCCCGGAACAGTCCTTGCCGGTCAAAGAGCAAATAGCGCGAGGTCCTTCTGTTCTGTACGGCCAGGGTCGCGAGCGCCTGCTTGTCCTGGTGAAACTGCACCATCCGCCCCAGGTCGATGCTGCTGATCACATCCACGTTATGCAAAATAAACGGCTGCCGATCGTTCTGAAAGAACCAACCCGCCTTCTTCAGCCCGCCGCCGGTGTCGAGCAAGGCGTCTTCGCGCGAGATCTCAACTCGCATGCCGAAGTTGTCATGTTTCTTGAGATAACCGGTCACCATGTCCGCGAAATGATGCACGTTGACGATTACCTCGCGTATGCCGAACGAAGCCAGCCGCCGCAGAGTGATTTCCAGCAGAGTCTGCCCGCCAATCTCGACCAGCGCTTTCGGACGATCAAGCGTCAGCGGTCGCAACCGGGTGCCCAGCCCCGCCGCCAGAATCATCGCTTTCATGGCGCAGCCTTCTGCGCCTGGGTGGACTCTGCCGCCATCCTCTCCAACTCGCGGTGCGTCACCACCACTTCAACCCCCGCTCTCCCCCGCAACCGTTTCGCGACCTGCTCCGCCAGGTACACCGAGCGATGCTGCCCGCCGGTGCATCCGAACGACACCATCAGATTCTTGAATCCGCGCTGCTGGTAGCTCGCCACGCTGGCCTCCACCAGCGACATCACGCTCGCCAGGAATTGATGCACGCTCTCCTGCTGGCTCAGATATTCGATTACCGCCGCATCTCTGCCGGTCAGCGCCTTGAAGCGCTCTTCGCGCCCGGGATTGGGCAAGCTGCGTCCATCGAAAACGAATCCGCCTCCGTGTCCGCTCTCATCCCTGGGGAGCCCCCGGTGAAAAGAGAAACTGAAGATCCGCACCACCAGGCTGTCCGCATCCGACGCCAGGCTCTGCAGCTTTTCCGACCCCAGCATGCTATGGAATGCGTCCATCAGGGTGGGCAATGCCACCGGCAAGGTGACGTTGTGCAGCAGCCAGCGCAAATTCTTCAACGCATAAGGCACGCTCTGCAGGAAGTGCACCTTGCGCTCGTAAAATCCGCGGAAGCCATAGGCGCCCAGCGCCTGCATTATGCGGATGTACACGTATGCGTAGTAGTGCTGTAGGAAGGCTTCGCGGGTCAGATCGACGTAGCCCCGCAGCACCTCCAGGTAGTGATCGAGCAGTTCCTGCCGCAAGGAGGGCGGCAGGTCCGCCTTGGCGTCATAGAGCAGCGACGCCACATCGTATTGCAGCGCCCCTTTGCGCCCGCCCTGGTAATCCAGAAAATAAGGCTGGCCATCGCGCAGCATGATGTTGCGCGACTGAAAATCCCGGTACAGGAAAAAATCCCGCGGCGCCCCCAGCAGAAATTTCGTCAGCCGGCTGAAATCGTCCTCCAGCGCCTGCTCGCTGAATGGAATCCCCGCCAGCCGCAGAAAATAGTATTTGAAATAGTTCAGGTCCCAGGAAATCGACTGCCGGTCAAAACTCCCGCGGGGATAGCAGACTTTGTAATTCAGATCGCGCGCCGCCTCCACCTGGAACCGGGGCAGGATGGCAATCGCCTTTCGATAAGCCTCCACGGCCTGGGAAGCGATCCGCTCCCCCTCGCGATTCTTGGAGAGCAGCTCGAACAGCGAGGTGTCGCCCAGGTCTTCCTCGAGGTATGCGCCGTGGGCCAAATCTTCGCCGTAGATCTCGGGGACAGGAAGGCCGTGCCTTCGAAAATGCCGCGAGAACTCCAGGAACGCAACGTTTTCTTCGCGAACGCCGTAAAGAATCCCGATCGCGCTGCGCCCCCCGCCGCTCAGTCGGATGATCTTCCGCCCCGAGCCCCCGAGTTCGCCCTGCACGGGCGCCACCCGCTCCACGGGCGCCCGAAAATGTTCTTCGAATAGTTTCTTGAGAACGTCCATGAGTACGCCGCACACCTTGGCCGCTGCAATCACACCAAGATATCATCGAAGCAAAAGAGTCCAGCGCAGGAGCACATCCATGAGTAACCAGCCCCGGCCCTAAGCCCCGGAGCCGCACATGACCCTGGACGAGTTTCGAAAAACCCTGGCCGACCCCGCGCCGCCGGACCTCTACCTTCCCCTCGCCGCCCTCTGGTGGGATGCGAAAGGCGACTGGACCCGCGCCCACCAATGCGCCCAGCAACTGGAAGATTCCGAGGCCGCCTGGGTCCACGCCTACCTGCACCGCAAGGAAGGCGACGCATCGAACGCCGCGTACTGGTATCGCCGCGCGGGCAAGCCGCCCTCGAGCGAACCACTCGACGCCGAATGGCTCCTCATCGTTAAGCATCTGCTGAAATAAAAGAGGAATCCTGGTGGCGGCGGTTGGACTCGAACCAACGACCACGGATTATGGAGTTCCGGCTTAGTGCTCTTTTTTCAGTACTCAGAAGGGGGCTAGCCATGAATTTGCGGAAAGACCGTAGTCTTCCCGCCTTATTGTGCGATGGGCGACGGCTCGTCGAAGAATAACGAAAAAGTCATTGGGAACGGTCGGAGTAGTAGTCGAGCTTCGCGGGAGAATCCTTGCTCCAACTTCCGTTCTAAACTAGGCTGGCAATCCGTGGCGAACTTTTATCTCACGAAGAGCAATAGAGATGTCTCTAACCACCTCAGTCGGGCACCAAATGGTCAAGCACCACGACCGACCATCGGTCATGCTCCAAGTGACAGCTTTCATCGCAGAATATTCGGAACGATTGCGGCATATTCTATTGATATTCAGTAGTATGCGGGGTTCACAAGCTTGACGAAGCTACTTCTGTTTCGCGGCCATGCCAGCTTCGTTCGAGAACAGCAAATCTTTCAAAACAGGTCCATACTGCTCTTTAATGGAGTAGCTCGCCTGGCTCGACTCTGGTGTGGCCATGATAAAATCTGTGCTCCGCAAAGCAGCAATGATGGAATTTGCAGTGTCAACCCCCACGCCAAGACGTCCTGCAAGGTTGTGGACAGTAATCGGGTAGTCGAATAGGATTACACGCAACGTTTCTCGATGTTGTTCAGGCAACTCTTTTACCCTTCGCTGGGCTTCGCTTCGCTGAGCTTCCGTGTACGGTCTCCTCTTCGCCTCAGCGAGTTCTGTGGCATGGCGCTGAAAAATCTCTTTCTTCTCTCGTTGCAGATTGGAAACAGCTTTGTAGCTACCAATAGCAATGGCCGCAACCAGTATCCACGGGATGTAAACGTGGCTGGCGGGAAAGAATACTAGGAGTGCAGCCGTGCTAAAGGAGGCAAGAACGCTGTACCAGTATTTCCAAAGAATTTTCGAGGATGACATGGCGAGTACAGCATAACGCTGCCGAACAAAGCCGCCGCAGGAAGAAATTGCGTAGCCATCGGGAAAGCCGATCTTCTGTACCTCTTAACGTGCGCCAGCCAAACGCTCAGGTATTGAAGTTGTTCATTTGATTGGGGGGCGGTTAGACTCGAACCAACGACCTCCGGATTATTAGATGTGCTTTCCGAAGGGCCGCCACTTGGATTCAATCCCTTGCATTCGGAATACGTGACCTAAGTTGGAATCGAATGCAGGCAGTGGCCGCCTAACTGGCAACGCATCTGGCAACAGGTTGTTGGGCCTCATTCGGCAGTTTCGGCGCGCCGTTTAGGACGCTAGAAACTTCGCGCCCGAGTTGGGGGGGTGGCGTATTCTGTTTGGGATATGCCTCGTGGTTCTCACCTCAGGACTGGAGTCACTAAACGTCACCGCAAGGTAGCTCACGGGATTCTCCCGGAAGAGAAACCAATTCGCACGGGACTGCTGGATGCCGTGTATTCGCAGGAGAGCGCAAATCAAGGAATGGCCAGGATTAGGCGCTCTGTAACCCTCGCAGTCGCATATGCCCAAGAGTTGAAAGGCTGAAGAAGTCTCCTGTTCCGCGTGCTGAATCAGGGTTCAATTGTTCGCGGTAAATTGTTTGAGAATGTCACCAACAATCGAGATGATGCTGTGGCGAGTCTAGAGCTATTGGGGCAAGATCGGGGTTGTCACTGTGGCAGCCCGAAATTCAGTGGGGGATTATTGTTTTCAGCACACCCACCGCGCTGCAACACCCCAAGGTACGGAAGCAGTTGCTGGAATCGGCCCAAGGGGAGGACTAAGAATCAAATGCGATGCTTTGGTTTGTACGCAGCCCTGTTCCTGTGTTCCCCAGTATTCGCCCACGCTCAACAGAGTTCCCCGCCGAAACTACCGGTCATTCGGTTGGGTGACGGCTCCATCTCAGGCTTGGGGCCGATCTACTCACACGGAACTGGTTTTTGGATCGCGGCCACAGACAAGACGGCGATTCTGGCGAGTGGCGAAGACTTGGGAGATGTGTTCGCGGTTGCCATTGGCATTCAAAACACATCCGATACGCCGTTCACCTTCGACCCTTCCGAGGTGAGAGCCTTCGATCTGGTCGCAAAGAAGTATCTAACCTACATCCCTCCATCCACCCTCGCAAGAAAGATTCGCAGACCAAACGCCTTAGCCCGTTTCGGACAGGGTTTTGCACGCGGGGCTGCCCTTGCGAGTCAAGAATCTTACGAGCGAAATTCCAGTCAGGTGTCAGGTGATTTCAACGGCCGGACTTACTCGGGCGTCGAGTTTCGTGGAACGTTCAACGCGAACGTGACGACTGAGCCTAACGTCTGTGACGCTGCGTGCGTTCAAGCTAGGACAAACCTGCTGGCACGGTTTGTCGAAGAGGATCAGCGCAGAGCACAGCGAGCGGACGCGATGGAATCCTTCGGCCTCGGTAAAGAAACGCTGGCGCCGAACGCACAGGTCATGGGGTACGTATACTTTTCCAAACCGAAGAAAGGCCTGGTTCCGAAGCCGAGTGGGGGACAACTTGACCATTCTCTGGATGTGAACGTCGTTGTGCCGGTTGGCTCGGAGAAGTATCGTCTTTTTTTCCCGACCGAATTGTTTGATGAGCTTACGAAGGGGCCACGCTGAGAGTTTGTAAGGCCAGAACCTGCGACGCAGGAACACGCCGCAAACATGTTCGGCGAAGATGAGGACACCGCATCAGACCACGAAGGCAAGATTCTTCCCGAGTGGCACGGCTGGCACGCTGCACGCCGGGGCTTGGGATCGAGGCAGAACAGCACAAGATTTCGCCAGCGGCAACAAAAGCGGCGGACGCCAACCCTTCTGCAATCCAGTAAACGCCCTTGTTTACTGTCGTTTGCATCCTGGTGGCGGCGGTTGGACTCGAACCAACGACCTACGGATTATGAGACCGTCGCTCTAACCACCTGAGCTACACCGCCACTTGCCTGCAAGATCGGGAGGGACTCGCGAAAGGAAACTCTACGCCAGTATGGAATCAGCATTTCGCGGCACGGAAGCAACGAGCCAGGCGGAGCGTTACGTCCGCTTTTCATTCTAAGAGCGCACTCCAAATTGGTCAATCCAGCCGCATCGCAAGCGGATATACTTTGGTTCCCACTCGCCCATGACTGCGATCGCCGTGATTCCCGCCCGCCTGGCTTCCACCCGTCTCTCCCGCAAAATGCTGCGGGAGATCGCCGGCAAGCCCCTCATCGGCTGGGTTTACGAAGCCGTGCGCTCCTCCCCGCTGCTCGCCGATACAGTCATTGCCACCGATTCAGGCGAGATCCTGCAAGTCTGCCGGCAAAACGGCTGGAACGCGCGCCTGACTTCGGCCGCGCATCGCAGTGGAACCGAGCGCGTCCACGAGATATCCAATGCAGTTGCGGCGGACGTCTACATCAACGTGCAGGGCGATGAGCCCCTGGTGCGCTCCGAGCAGCTTGCCACGCTGCTGCAGGTCATGCGCGATCCCGCGGTGCAGGTCGGAACCATCATGACGCCCGCCGCCCAAGCCGATATCCCCAATCCCAACGCGGTCAAAGTTGTCCCCGATCTTCAGGGACGCGCCCTGTACTTTTCCCGCGCGACCATCCCTTTCGACCGCGACGCTTCCCAGCCGCCCTACTTTAAGCATCTCGGCCTCTACGCCTATCGCAAGTCTGCCCTGGACCGTTTCGTCAGCTTGCCGGAGTCCGGGTTGGAGAAGAGCGAGCGCCTCGAGCAGCTGCGCTTCCTGGAAAATGGAATTCCCATCTATGTCGCTGAGACCCCCTATGACAGCATCGGGGTGGACACCGAAGAAGACTTGCAGCGGGTCACCGAAATCCTGGCAAGGCGCTGATCACGCTTTCCCCGCGTGGCTATCTGCCCGGCTTCGCGCGTTCCTGTGCCATCCGTTTCCGCAGCAGATCGCGTCCCTCGCGCGCGAGTTCCCGGCACGCATCCGGATTGACCATTGGGTCGGGACTTGCCCCGTCCTGCCTCGCCTTTAAGCGGTTCCACAGGGACGACACCTCCGGGTGCACCGTGATCAAAATGTCGCAAGGCGTAGTCTCCAGGAAAGTGAAGCTCTTCTCGAAATCTTCGAGCGCGCCGGGATAATCCGTCTTCCGGGTAAAGCGGAATCCGTCCGAGGAGACGGGCGTCAGGCTATCGGCGTAAACCATATTCCGGCACACCGGTCCTTCACATGATTTCCAGGTCCAAGTGGTGCCTCCCGGAGTGTGCCCCTGGGTCGGATGGGAGTTGAGTGAAATATCTCCCGCCGTGACCTGCCCGCCCTCCTGGAGTTGCTCAACCTTTGCGACGGGCGCAATGCGAATCCCTCCCACGTATTGCGGGTCGCCTCTGCCCGGGCGGCCTGTGCGCAAGACATTCGCGCTCCACGCGCTAGCCACGACCCGCGCGCCGCTGGCCCGCTGCAGTTCGGCAATTCCACCGGCGTGGTCGAAATGGACATGCGAATTCACGATCACTTTGACATCGGTGATGCGAAAGCCCAGCGACTGGATATTGGATTCAATCTGCCTGGCCGATTGCGGCAGGTCGCCGTCGATCAGAGCGTGTCCCCGCGGCGAGGTGATCAGAATTGCACTCAGGCCATGAGTGCCGACATAGTAAGTGTTACCGAAAATGCGGAACGGTTTCTGCGCGCGGTTCCACTCCTCGCATCTTGCGCAGTTTTGAGCCCGGGCTTGCCCAAGGGCTGAAGTCACGAATGCGGCGGCGCACAGGCAAAGCAGAAGTACTGAGTCGGGGAATTTCACGATTCCTGATGTGCGCCCTGGGTTTTGCCCCACTCCTCCGCCGCGGCCAGCCGCCGCGAGATCGATGGGTGCGAGTGGAAAAACCATTCCACCCATTTTGCCGGGGTGCGCTCTGCCAGGTTTTGTTCCGCCAGTTTATTCATCGACGAGATAAACGGCTCCACGCTCGCGGTGGACTCCAGCGCGTAGCGGTCCGCCTGCCGTTCGTTGAAACGCGAATAGGCATTCAGCGCCGGCATCAGCAGAAAAGACAGGCCGACCGAAACCAGCGCCAGCAGCGGCAGGTTGGCGAAATCGGACAACTCCTCAAATCTGCGCTGGTCCACCGCATAGTGCAACGTCCAGTTGGCCGCCCAGAATCCAAACAGCGTGATCCCCGCCTGCACCAGGATGCTC
>Ga0070741_10017728_pt1 | contig 11651 bp, 9 predicted proteins | sample Coa_R1_4_FD_66440 | JGI IMG/M metagenome (GOLD analysis project Ga0070741, IMG submission 66440) | Surface soil microbial communities from Centralia Pennsylvania, which are recovering from an underground coalmine fire - Coalmine... | ecosystem: Environmental > Terrestrial > Soil > Unclassified ...
CTGTACCCAAAAGCTTTTTATCCTCGAATACCGGGAAGACTTCGTGCTGAACATCCGGCGACAGCATCTTGACGAACTCGCCGATACTTACACTGGCGGGCGCGGAGATAACGTGCTGCTGCATGATTTCGCTGACGGGAATGTATTGCAGCGGAGATGCCTTTGCGGTCTCGTGCAGGCGCTGGTCGCCTGAGGCGGAGGCATCGCCTGAGACGGCATACGCCACGGCGGCGCCGATGAGCGCAGGAATGATGAAGGCATGGCCGCCGGTGGCCTCGGCGACGAAGACGACTGCTGCAAGCGGCGTCTTGTATCCGGCGGAGATAAACGATGCCATCCCGACGGCTGCGTAAAGCTCCAGTGCGGGGCTGTGCACGATGGATTGTGCGAATGCCGTGCCGAGAGCACCTCCGGTAAGGAAGAGCGGAACGAACATGGCACTCACGCCGCCGGACGCGAGCGTGGCGACGGTTGCTGTGAGCTTCAATCCGCTGAAGACCAGGAGCTGAGAGCTGCTGTGGGTTCGATTGAGGATGTCTCCAACGGCCTCGTAGTTCGGCCCGATGGGCACAAGCGAACCGCCGTATATGTGAAGGAAGAGAACACCGCAGAGTCCGGTGAGCAATCCGCCGACCGTCAGCTTGATCCAGTGAGGAACCTTCCAGTTCACGAAGAAGACGCGGACCCTGCGGAAGGTGACCACGAAGGCCATGGCGACGAGCCCGACAAGCAATCCCAGCAACGCGCTCCAGTACAGGTCCATGCGGTGATAGCTCACTGCATGAGGGAAGTCGAACAGAGGAGCTGAGCCTAGAAAGGCGCCGAGCGTTACGTAGGAGACGACGGAGGCGATCAGGGATGGCACAAGGGCTTCATGCGCGAGATCGTCGCGGTAAGGCATCTCCAACGCGAAGACGATGCCCGTGAGCGGAGCTCGGAAGACAGCGGACATGCCGGCTGCGGCGCCGCAGATGAGCATGATGCGGCGATCGCGGTTGGTGAAGCGGAAGCGGCGAAGCTTTGTCCAAAGCCACGAACCTATGGCTGCGCCGCCGTAGATGCTCGGGCCTTCGAGGGCAGCGCTGCCGCCGAACCCAACGCAGGTGATCGCTGCGATGATCTTCGGCGCGAAGGGGCGGACGTCGATGTCGCCTTCATGCTCGTGATAGGAGCGGATGACCTCTTCGGTGGAGTGCTCGTTGGGATTGGGCGTGAGGAACTGCATGATGAGGCCCGTTACTGCGAATGCGAGCACCAGGCCGGGAACGATCGCCCAATGATGGCCGAGATAGTAGTTGAGGACCGCCGGCCAAAGCTTGCCAAGAAGAAGCGCAGCGATGCCCGTGATAGCCAGCCCCGTTGTGAGGCCGATGACCGGAGCAACGACAAGCCACTTCTGCAGATCGCGCGAGTAGACGGAGGTAAGGTCTTCGTGGACCAGCGGAAGGTACTTGCGTAAAAGTGGATGCGCTAACAGTTTTTTTCTTTTCATTTCATTCAGATCTTCAGAATTACATTCGGGCCTGTTGGTATCGGTGAAGTACACCCTCCAGCGAGACAACGCCTTCGAGAATGCCACGTACGGCCCGATTGGAGACCGGCAGCACCGGCCAACGTTGAAGGTACGATAGTGCGTGCGCCAACGGCTCATCCGGGAACACGAGCGGTGTGCGATCTTTCCCGAGAACTTCCTGCAGGGGACGCTGCGCATCAGGAGCGGCCGGGTTTTCGATGTATGTGGCGAGCAGCCGGTCTAGCTCGTCCTTGCGTGCGGAATACCATCCATCGCGACACTGCACGAGTACAAAAGCGGAATCCAGCCGCTCTCGTCCAGACGGTGACGACAGGATCTCGGCGACCGATTCTGTTCCCTGAATGACCGGATAACTTACGGGCTCCAAAACCTCCTCGAGTCGGACCTCGCTCTCTTCGCGGATCTCTTCCATGGACGGCAGATAAAGTCCGTCCTGATGCGTGAGCAACTCGAAGATGGGCATGGGCTGCAGGCTGCGCGAGATCAGGTAAGCGATGGTGTTGGCAAGAATGACGGGAAGAATGATGGAGTAGTTGCCGCTGACCTCGAGCACCATGAAGACAGAGGTGAGCGGGGCGCGAAGAAATGCTGCGAAGAGGACGCCCATGCCGACCAATGCGTATGAGCCGACGGAACCGGTCAGATGCGGGAAGAAGATCTTCTCGAATCCTCCGACCGCGCCGCCCAGCATCGCGCCGATGAAGAGCGTCGGCGCAAACATTCCGCCGGGCGTTCCACTTGAAAAGGAAAGGGTCGTCGCCAGAATCTTGAAGAGCGCCAGCAGGACCAGCGCTTTCACGGCGAACTGTGCATGCATGGCCTGATCGATGGCGCCGTATCCGGAGCCCATCACCTCAGGAAAGCCGAAGTAGCCGATGCATCCGACGCAGAGACCTGCGAGCGCAGGTTGCAGCATCTGCAGCCATTGCGGCTGGGCGCGAAGCCGCGGTCTTAGGAATGCCAGTGATTTGGCGAAGAGTAACGCCGCAAAGCCGCCGATAATTCCGAGAATTGAGTACGCGAGCAGTTCGCGCGGATCCCGCAGTGTGATGGACGGGATACGGAACATGGGCTCCGGGCCCCAGAACCAGCGCGCGACAGCGACACTCGCCACTGCGGCGAGGACGATCGAGCCAAGCACGCCTGCGGTCCACTTGCCGATGACCTCTTCGATCACGAAGAGAATCGCGGAGATTGGCGCGTTGAATGCTGCCGCGAGGCCCGCTGCTGCGCCGACCGGAGCAAAGAGCCGCAGTTTCGTGCGCGAGAGCCCCACGCGACGGCCGATCAGGGAAGCGACACCGGCGCCGATCTGCAGCGAAGGATCTTCCGGGCCAAGCGATTGGCCGCTGCCGATGGCCAGAGCGGAGAGCAGAAACTTGCCGATGACGGTGCGGACTGAGATGTATCCGTTATGAATGTAGAGCGCGGCTTTTGTTTGGTTGACGCCGCTGCCGCGCACAGCAGGGAAGATGTATCGCGTCATAATCGCGACGACGATGCCGACCACAGCGGGAATCACGATGAGGCGTATTTGGCGCGGTCCTGTTGTGGTCCCGAGCAGCAGGACGCTCAGCCACTCGATGGCCATGCGAAACGAGACGACCAGAAGCCCGGAGAGAATCCCGACGAAGATCGAGAGCAGAAGAAACAGACGCTCCTCACGCATGGGCAAGGAGTCGGCGATCTCGAGTGGTTGGGTTGTGTCCATAGTTGTCGTCGTGAGGCTCATCGCTTCTCCGCTCTCAGTGGATCTTGCAATGAGTTCGCAAGTTGTAACAGCAGCGCGTCATCTCCGGACGGCGCACCGCATGATCGGGATGTGATCTCCTCGGTGCTGAAGATGAGCTTCGTCAGGCTGTCCTGCTCGGTTGGATCCTGCAGCGATGACCGCCGGAGCCTGATCTTGTCGGCTTCGTTCCAGCTGCTCTGGAGCGCTTGCATGTCACTCGGCAAGGGACTGCCGTTGAAGTGAGCGACGCAGCTGTCGAACCGCAGCTTCGCGACGGGAAACGCGCGCAAGAGATGCTCGATACGTTCTTGCGGATCAAGATCGGAGGACAAGGTTAGCTCCTGGATGCGCTTCGCGCTTTGCAGCAGATCGTCTATCTCGCGCGTGTTCTCTTCGCCGGTCTTTTCCTGCGCGCTATCGCGGCGAGCGAGGGAGAGAAGCGCGGCGGCCTGCGAGAAATCGCCCATCTGATATGCCACCCGCCCGGCCCTGTAGGGCGCCTCCGCATGCGATGGATTTGCCTTGATCGCCTTTCGGTAGAGATTCAGCGCATCGGTGGGGTCCTTCGCCTGCTCGAACCGTTCGCCGAGCGTCGTGTAAACACTCGCGTCATCGGGCGCATCCGCCGTGGCGATCAGCAGCTCGGCGCGTGCGGAGGGAAGATCGTTTAGCTGAATCAGATACTCCGCCAGCTCAAGCTGCACGCTGTAACGTTCGCGCAGCGAATCGCCACTCCAATTGCCAACGGCTGCGGCTCGATAGTAGTCGATGGCTGCACGTGAGTCTCTGCGCTGTCTTGCGAGGCGCGCGAGCTGGAGATTCAGGAATCCATCGGCAGGCTGCGCATCCAGCAGCCCGAGGAAATAACTTCTCGCCTGTTCCAGATGATTCGAGCGTGCAAGCGACTCCGCGAGCAGAAGCCGGTTGGTCATGTTATCCGGCGCATAGGACAGCGATGTGCGCAGGTCGCCTACGGCAAGTTCTGCGTCCCCACGGCTGAGCGCTTGCTGCCCGCTGGCAGCAAACTGCCTGGCTAACTGCGCCTGCCGAGCCGAGAAGCTGCGGAACAAGAACGATGTAAGCGCGTAGAGCGCCGCCGTTGACAGGATCAGCACCAGGAGCGTGATGCTGTCTCTCAGGATGATCTTGCGCCTTGGCCGGAGTTCGGAGGTGACCGGTCCTGTGTCGGCGGAATTTATATGGGTGTCGATGATCTTTTTCTCGAACGAGCGAAGCTCGGAAAAACACTGGCCTGCCAACAGTTTATCGTAGTGCGATACGGGGTGTCGCGCGCCTCTACTGTCGCAAGAATAGCGGCTCAGCTTCAATGCTCAGGGATAGATTTTGTCACGCCGTGACCGCATAGCGGCGCTTGTGCCACTCCCATGCGGAGGCAAGAATCCTGTCGATCTCGGGAGTCTGGGGTCGCCAGCCAAGTTCTGTTTGCGCGCGCGCGGAACTGGCGACCAGCCTCGCGGGATCGCCCGCGCGGCGAGGCCTCACCTCGACGGGGATGGGATGTCCGGTCACGCGTCGCGCGGCTTCGACGACTTGCTTGACGGAGAATCCCTGGCCGTTGCCGAGATTGCAGATGAGGCGGTCACGCGTATTGAGCGCATCCAGAGCAAGGATGTGCGCCGCGGCCAGGTCGACCACGTGAATGTAGTCGCGGATGCACGTTCCATCCGGGGTGTCGTAGTCGTTGCCGTAGATGAAGATCTTTTGGCGGCGGCCGAGGGCCACATCGAGGACCAGCGGGATCAGGTGGGTCTCGGGTTCGTGGGCCTCACCGCGCCCGGGCAGCGCACCCGCAACGTTGAAGTAGCGCAGTGAGGCGTAGCGCAGCCCGTGAAGGCGATGCAGCCACATGAGCATCTGCTCAACCAGCAGCTTGCTCTCGCCGTATGCGTTTGTGGGCGCAAGCTTCGCGGTCTCGTCAATCGGGACGCGCTCCGGTTCGCCATAGACTGCGGCGGTCGAGCTGAAGACGAGCTTGTTCACTCCGGTTGCGTGCATGGCTTCGAGTAACGCGAGTGTCGACGCCGTGTTGTTGCGGAAGTAAAGCTCCGGCTTCTGCATTGATTCGCCGGCCTCGATCAGCGCCGCAAAGTGCAGGACACCATCCGGCTGCAGATCGCGCAAGAGCGCCTCAATGCGCGGACGGTCAGCGATGTCCGCCTGCACAAACTCGGCGCCCGCGGGGACCTCATTGCGTTTGCTGTGGCAGAGGTTGTCGACGATCGTGACCTGATGTCCCGCCTGCATCAGAATCGTCGCTACCGTGCCGCCGATATATCCAGCCCCACCGGTTACTAGAAGCTTCATTGTCTCTCCGCTAAAGATTGTTCGATTCCTTAGATGTAACCTGCCGCGACCTGCGGTCGTAGATCGGAGCGAGTGCAATCAGGACCAGCCCACCGAGAAGCACGGCTCCTTCGAGGCTCACAGAACGGTGATGAAGACGGTCAAAGTCGAGCCGTGCCGGATTGTTGGCGGACACTACCGTAATATCACCGCCAAGAGACAACCTGTCCTTCTCCATCCGCGGAATCACGCCCAGCTGCGAGTACAAGGTGAGGAGCAGCATCGCCGCGACGAGGATGATTTCGACAAAGCGAATACGTTGGCCGTCGTGCTGCATGGCCATCAGTCCGAGTGTCGCGAGCAGATAAACCACAGCAGCGCCGATTCCGATCCGATGCAGATCGATCAGCGCGCTGCGTACAACGAGCCCGGCGGCATGCTTGTCCGGCAACACACTGAACGAAATACCCGCCACCATGACGAAGAAGACCTCACCGCCGACCCAGAGAGCCAGCGGATACAGTCGCAGAATGCGTAGCAGCGTTGTCATTTTCAGCGAGAGATCAACTCCCGCTCCGTTGCATTTGAACGTTGCAGGGCGCGCCGCAACACCAGTTCCAGTGCTGCCTTGTGCGCGACATAATCCTCGTCGGAGACGCGGTGCTGCAAGTGGTCTGTTTCCAGCGCGAACATCTCTTCCTTGAGCGCTTGCAAGAGCTGCTCGGAGTGCGTGCGCTGCATGTGCGGAGCTGAAGGAAGCGGGCCCGCGGGGTACGGCCCAGTGGTCACCACTGCAGAGCTCGCTGCAGGCTTGCGCAGAAGGACGCCGGCCGCTGCCGCCAGCAGCACAGCGATTCCGGAGAGAATCCACCACTTGTACTTCGCCCACGGGTCGCGATTGCCGCTCTCGTCCAGTGGGTTGCCCAGCCCGCCGCCGGGGCGCGTGTCTGCCGTCGCGGACTGCGCCTGGCCAGCACCCTGCGCGGCTCCTTCCGCAGATTGTCCGCCGCCCTGCGTGGGCGCATTGCTATCGCGCGGAAGCTGTCCGGTTCCGGTAAGCGTGAAGCCGAGCGGCTGATTCGGTGTCACACTGCGCGCGACCAGCGTGTGTGCATTCACCTCGTCATCGACAGGACTGTACGGCGCACCCGCTACCGGCGCAAAGGTCATCGACTTCGGAATCATGATCGCGACCGTGTCCGTGGGCATCGTCAGCTTCGGCTCGAGCGCGAGTTTGCCGGTGTAGGGAACCCGATACGTAATCTGAAACCGCGTTTCGCCGGGGCGAATGGGAAACAAAAAGGTGAAGTGGTTCTTCTCCGCCAGCGGCACGGGAGCCTGGCGCACCGGCATTCCATCGGGAGACTCCGCTGCCGCTCCTTCGACGACTGCGCCGTCCGGTAGCCAGAAGTCGAACGGCTCCTTCGAGAACTGCGTCATTGGCGGATGTGAATCATTCTTCAGGAAGAAGTTCTCGACGACGCGCAATGAGGTTCCGCTTGCGTCGCTCTCGATGCGCATCACCTCGGCCTCGCTGGTCACGCCCTTCACCTTCGCGGCAGCGTTGTAGACGTCGAGATCGACCGACGTTGTTCCCGCAGGAGCAGGCTTGAAGTAGTTTGCGAGATCATGCGTCACGCGGACCAGGTGCAGCCCGTCATCGGGCACCTCGAGCGTGTAGCGGCCGTGCGCGTCGGTGGTCGTGTGTGTTGCCTCCTGCATGCCTTGTGCGAGGCGGATGAGCGTGACTGTGTCGCCGGCGGAAGGTTTGCCGGTCGTCTTGTTCATCACGACACCGGTGATCGGGGTCGCGGCAAACGCGGGCAAGGCAGAGCAGAGGGACGCCAGAGCGAGGTTGCGACAGAGACGCAGCAAAGCAACACGGGATAGTAGCTGAATTCGGGGCACAATTCAGGATACTTCAGCGATAACAAAGCCGTGAAATTCAACGACAAATAGCTGTGAAACTCAGACGGTAGATCGTGGCGCTAACCGCCCAGGGAATCCATCTCCGCCAGTACGGTCGCCGCTTCGGTCTCCAGCGCGTCACGCTGCGCTGCGTAGTCAGCCTCCGGGTATTTGCCGGCCTTGTATTCGAAGTTCAGGTCGCGAAGGTTCTCGTAGATAACCTCCTTGCGCTCGCGCAGATAGTCCAGGCGCGTCTTCTCCGGCGCGGCGGCGAGTCTGCGCTGAGGCCAGAAGATATACGCGCCGCAGGCAAGCAGCAGAAGAATGGGCGGAAGCAGAATAGAAGCGCTCATCGTGAATGCATCTGGCGGCGAGCGGCGATAGAGGCTTACCGCTCGTTCGCACGTCCAAAGGTATAGTGTATCTGCGCAGGCCACGCGCTGCGCAACACAGGAGAGACTCCGGGTGCGAAGTTCGTTATGTAGGCTGCGGGCGCCATCGAGGCTGCTGGCGCTGCCGAAGCTGCTGCCGCTGCTGGCTTTCCTCCTGATCCTCTGCGCACCAGCGCATGCTCAGCCCGTAAACCCACATACCGATCCCCTCAACCTGGATCCGCTCGTCCGGCAGGGCTACGACCGCTTCTACGATCTCGACTTCGGTGGCGCTCTGAAAGATTTCAACCAGATCGCGCAGCAGCATCCGCAGGACCCCATGGCGTGGAACTACATCCTGGTCGTGACCATCTTCCGCGAGCTCTACCACCAGGACCTGCTCGATACCACGTACTACGCGCACGACAGCTTTCTCTTCAACAAGCGCGCGATCAACATCTCCAAACAATCGCGCGAGGAGATCAATTCGCTGACCGACAAAATCGTGAGCATGTGCGATCAGCGGCTGAACCAGAACTCCGTCGATAAAAATGCGCTGTTCGCCCGGGGTTACGCGAAGGGAATGCACGCCGCGTTCATCACGCTCGCCGACCACTCCTTCAGCGCCGCCGCGCGGCAAGGCTTGCAAGCGCGTAACGACAGCGAAGCAGTCCTTAAGATCGATCCGCAGTACGCCGATGCCGATCTGGCGATCGGCATCCAGCAGTTCGCGGTGGCCAGTCTTCCGCGCTTTTTGCGCATAATGGTCGGCATGTTCGGCGTCGGCGGCTCCAAGCAGCGCGGCCTGGCTATGCTGCGCGAGGCAGCCCAGCACGGCGTGGTCACCACCGTCGAAGCCCGCACCGCACTCAGCCTTTTTCTGCGCCACGACGGCCGCTATCCAGAGGCCCTGCAGGTCGAGCGCAGCCTCACGGACCAGTATCCGCGCGACTATCTCTTCGCGCTCGAGGTCGCCAACCTCCTCAAGGATGAAGGCCACGGCTATGAGGCGATCGCCGCGTACAAGCAGGTGCTCACAGACGCGCAGAAGCCGGGCTACTTCATCGACCCGCGCCTGCAGATGGCTTGGTTCGGGCTGGCCGAGACACAGCGCGGCTACAACCAGCTCCCTGACGCCGTCGCATCCTATATCCAGGCGGCCGAGCAGCCGAACTGCAGCCCGTGGCTCCGCAGCCGCGCACAGGTCAACGCGGGCGAGGTGTATGACATGCTCCACCAACGACCGAACGCCGTGAGGATGTACCAGCTCGCCGCATCCGGCGGCGACGCCTCGCAGGCGGAGATCGCGCGCAAGTATTTGAAATCGCCGTACGTTGGGAAATAGTTGGGGAACTGAACGCACCTGGCTGTCGTATGGGAAGATGATGTCTTAAGGAGGCGATCATGATCTGTCCGGCGTGTCACACGACTTTGAATGAGGGCGCACGATTCTGCAGCAATTGCGGTTGCGCGGTGTCTGCGGCGCCCTATGCGCGCCAGTGGCCTCGGCTGGAGCGCCCGCGCGAGGGCCGGAGAATCGCCGGTGTGTGCGCCGCGTTTGCGCAGCGCTATGGCTGGGATCCGCTGCTCGTTCGTCTGATCCTGGTGCTGGCGGTGTTCTGCGGAGCGGGTTCACCCCTGATCGCGTACATCATCGCGTGGATCGTGATTCCTAACGAGCCTTACCTGCTGCCGCAGATGACGAGTGTGACGCCTTCGTGAGTGAGTTTCCCGCCCCGCGGCCGTTCCGCTACATTGACTCCCAACTCTGCTGCGGCAGCGTCAAGCTGAGTGACCTTGCCGCGCAATTCGGCACACCCCTCTACGTTTACTCCGCAGACGACATACGGGACCGCGCCGCCATGCTCACGCGCGAGTTCAGCGGCGTTGCGCACACGCTCTGCTACGCGGTCAAAGCGAACTCGTCGCTTGCCATCCTCAAGCTTCTTGCCGGGCTCGGTTGCGGGTTCGACATTGTCTCCGGCGGCGAGCTCGAGCGTGTCCGCCGTGCCGCGCCCGATGCTTTGCGGCGCGTCGTCTTCTCCGGCGTTGGCAAGCAGGCCTGGGAGATCGACGCCGCACTCCAGGCAGGCATCCTGCTCTTCAACGTCGAGAGCGAAGCCGAGCTCGAGCTATTGGCTGAACGGGGGCAGGCCCTCAGAAAAACCGCCCGCATCGCATTGCGCGTGAACCCTGACGTCTTCGCGCAAACGCATCCCTACATCTCGACCGGCCTGCGCGAGCACAAGTTCGGCATTGCAATCGAGCGCGCCCGCGAGGTTTACCGCCGCGCCGCGCAGCTTCCCGGCATCACGCCCGCGGGAGTCAGCGTGCACATCGGTTCACAGATCCGCGACACCGCACCGTTTGCGGAATCCGTGAAGCGCGTCCGCGCGCTCATCGAAGACCTGCGCGCCGACGGCATCGATATCCAGTACCTCGATGCCGGCGGCGGCTTCGGCATCGAGTACGGCCGCGCGCCATTCAATCCCGCTGAACGCGTTGCCGAGTACGCGCGCGCCATCCGTTCTTCGCTTGACGGCCTTGGTGTGCACCTGCTGCTCGAGCCCGGCCGCTTCCTCATCGCGCAGGCCGGCGCTGTTGTTTCGCGGGTGCTCTACACCAAGCAGAACGGCTCCAAGCGCTTTATCATCACGGACGCGGCGATGAACGACCTCATCCGTCCCGCGCTCTACGGTGCGCATCATGAGATTGTCCCCGTCGTCCAGTCAAACGCGCCAAAAGAGGTTGCCGACATTGTCGGTCCAGTCTGCGAGTCCGGCGACTTCTTCGCGCGCGATCGCGAGATCGAGCAGCTGCGTTCGGGTGAGCTCGTCGCGCTGCTCGATGCCGGCGCCTATGGGATGAGCCTCAGCTCGCACTACAACACGCGCGTCCGCCCGGCAGAGGTACTCATCGATGCCGATAAACCGCGCCTTATCCGACGCCGCGAGACGCTCGACGACCTCTTCGCCCCCGAATTGCTCTGACCCTCACCACAGGCCCGCGGGCCGCCCGCGTGGTAAAATGACCTCGGTGCAAACGCTTCGTTGAGTGGCCTTTCGAGCCCGTTCCGGAGCTTGCAAAACAGATTTCAGTTCGAGGTTTTCAGCATGTCCGGCCATTCAAAATGGGCGACCATTAAGCACAAGAAGGGCGCACTCGACGCCAAGCGTGGCAAGATCTTCACTCGCCTGATCAAGGAGATCATGGTCGCGGCGAAAGCGGGCGGCGGTGATCCCGACGGCAATCCGCGTCTGCGCAGCGCCATCCTCGCCGCCAAGTCCGAGAACATGCCCAACGACAACATTCAGCGCGCCATCAAGCGCGGCACGGGTGAGATCGAGGGCGCGAGCTATGAGGACATCACGTTCGAGGGCTACGGCCCCGGCGGTGTTGCCATCATTGTCGAGGTCCTCACCGACAACCGCAACCGCGCCGTCAGCGAAATCCGTCATGCCTTCTCCAAGAACGGCGGCAATCTCGGAGAGTCCGGCTCGGTCAGCTACATGTTCTCGAAGAAGGGCGTCATCATCGTCGCGAAGTCGGCGGCCGATGAAGACAAGCTCACCGAGATTGTGCTCGATGCGGGCGCGGATGACCTTAACGATGACGGCGATTACTGGGAGATTCTGACCTCGCCCAAGGACTTTGAAGCTGTTCGCGATGCCGTGAAGGCCGCAAAGATCGAGCCAGAGTCCGCCGAGGTCACGATGGTGCCGTCGACGTATCAGAAGCTCGAAGGAACGCAGGCGTCAGCAATGATGCGTCTTCTCGAAACGCTTGAAGATCTCGACGACAC
>Ga0070741_10017729_pt1 | contig 11651 bp, 6 predicted proteins | sample Coa_R1_4_FD_66440 | JGI IMG/M metagenome (GOLD analysis project Ga0070741, IMG submission 66440) | Surface soil microbial communities from Centralia Pennsylvania, which are recovering from an underground coalmine fire - Coalmine... | ecosystem: Environmental > Terrestrial > Soil > Unclassified ...
TTCTGGCGCGGATTGAGCGAGCCGTAGGGATCCTGGAACACCATCTGCACGCGGCGATGGTACGGCCGCATCGCGCGCCGCGAGAGCGCGCGCAGATTCACGCCGTCCAGAACGACTTCGCCTGCGTCGGCGTCGACGATGCGTGCGACGCAGCGCGCCAAGGTGGACTTGCCCGATCCGGATTCACCGACGATGCCGAGCGTCTCGTCGCGGCGCAGCTCGAGCGATGCATCCTGCACGGCATGGACCGTGCGTCCGGCACGACGAAAGAACCCGGCATGGGTGCGATAGGTCTTTTCCACGTGCGACAGCGCAAGCGTCACCGCGCTGTTCGCCAGCGAACGCGGTGCACGCGGCGCGAGCCGCGGCACGGCGGCAATCAGCGCCCGCGTATACGGGTGCTCCGGAGCGTTGAGAACGCGCTCCGCCGGACCAGTCTCCACCAGCCGTCCGTGCTGCATGACCGCGACGCGATCGGCGATCTCTGCGACGACCCCGAAGTCATGGGTGATGAAGAGCACGCCCGTGCGCTTCTCGCGTTGCAGGTCGCGTATGAGGGCGAGGATCTGGGCCTGCGTAGTGACGTCGAGCGCCGTCGTCGGCTCGTCGGCGATCAGCACCTTGGGCCCGAGAATCAACGCCATCGCAATCATCGCCCGCTGCCGCTGGCCGCCGGAGAGCTGGTGCGGATACGCGTCGAGCAGCGCGTGCGGATCGGGAAGCTTGACGGCGGCGAGGAACTCGGCGGCACGCTCTTTCGCCGCAGCGCCGGTGAGATGCGCGTGCAGCGCCAGCACCTCGGTGATCTGCCGCCCGATCGTCATGACCGGATTGAGCGCGGTCATCGGCTCCTGGAAGATCATGGCGATGTCCTTGCCGCGCAAGTCGCGCATGCGCTCATCCGAAACGCGCACGAGGTCTTCATCGCCGAACAGGATCTGTCCCGCACCGATGCGCACTCGCGGCACCGGCAGCAGGCCCATGATGGCGCGCGCCATCACCGACTTGCCCGACCCGGACTCGCCCACGACGCACAGGATCTCGTCCCTGCGGAGCATGACCGTCACGTCATCGACCGCATGCGCGCGATCGGCCCCCGGCGGCAGTTCAACGCGCAAGCCGCGGATGTCGAGCAGCGCTTTCGACGGCATGCCTGCGTCGTCTTCGCCCTGCGCGGCGGAGGCGACGTCGCCGTCACGCGTGATCATCTCAGGGCTCGGCATGGCGCAGGCGCGGATTGAGCGCGTCGTTGAGACCCTCACCGACCAGGTTGATCGACAACACGGTGAGCAGGATCGCAATGCCCGGGAACGCGCACACCCACCACGCCGTGCGCAGCACCGTGCGCCCCGCACCGATGAGATAGCCCCAGCTCATGAGGTTCGCGTCGCCAAGGCCAAGGAACGAGAGTCCCGACTCGATCAGGATCGCGGTGGCAACCATCAATGAACCGGTGACGATGATCGCCGAGGTACAGTTCGGCAGGATGTGACGAAAGATCACGCGCACATCCGACATGCCAAGCGACAGGCACGCCTGCACGAACTCGCGATTGCGCGTGGCGAGGAACTCACCGCGCGTCAGTCGCGCCATCGGCGGCCAGGAAACGATGGCGATCGCGATGATCGTGCTGCCTAGCGAGGGCGACAGGATCGCCACGAGCACGATCGCGAAGATGAACGCCGGGACCGTCTGGAATGCCTCGGTGGTGCGCATCAGCAGCGTGTCGGTCCTGCCGCCGAAGTACCCGGCCGCGCCGCCCACGACGACCCCGAGCAGCATCGCGCAAACGGTCGCAACGATGCCGATCATCAGCGATGTGATGGCACCGCGCGCGATGCCGGCGGCGACATCGCGGCCGAGCTGATCGGTGCCGAGCAGGTTGGTGCCGAACGGCGGCTCGAATGGCTTGCCGACGATCGCGAACGGGTCGCCGGGATAGACGAGCGGCGCGAGCAGCGCAACCGTGCAAATCGCCGCGAGCAGGAACAGCGCAGCCGTGGCGGGCGTGTTGCGGCGAAAGCGCCGCCAGAAGCCGGTGAACGAACCCTCAGCGGAGCTCAATGCGCGGATCCAGCCACGTGTAGAGGAGGTCGACGACGAGGTTCGCGACGACCACCAGGCATGCACAGATGAAGAATATGCCGAGCAGCAGGTTGAGATCACGCGAAAACAGGGAATCGAACGCAAGCTGCCCCAGCCCCGGCCAGGCGAAAACGGTCTCGACCACCACCGATCCGCCCAGGAGCGCACCGATCTGCACCCCCGCCATCGTGACGACCGGCAGCAAGGCGTTGGGAACGATGTGCCGCACGACCACGGCGCGTTCGTCGAGGCCCTTCGCTCGTGCCGTCGTCACGTAGTCCATGTCGGCCTGCTCGAGCATCGCGGCGCGCATGAGGCGCGTGTAGAGCGCGAGATAGAACAGCGACAGCGTGACCGCCGGCAGCACGAGATGGCGCGCGATGTCGGCCACGCGTTGCGGTCCTTCATAGAACGCGGCGACCGTCTCCATGCCCGAGGTCGGAAGCCAGCCCAGCTTGATCGAGAACAGCACGATGAGCATGAGTCCGGCCCAGAAGAGCGGCGTCGCATAGGAAAGCAATGCGAGGACCGAGATCAGCCGATCGCGCCATGTGTTGAGGCCTCGCGCAGCGAGGATGCCGAGCAGCACGCCGACGCCAATCGCAATGACGATGGTCGTGCCCATCAGCAGAAGTGTGGCGGGCAGGCGCTTTCCGATGAGCTCGGCTACCGTCATGCCATGCCGCTGCGAGTAGCCGAGATCGAAGGTCAGCGTGTTGCCGAGGTAGCGGGCGAGCTGCACGGGATAGGGCTGATCCAGACCGAACTTGGTACGCAGCTGCGCGACCATTTCCGGTGTCGCCGAGCCGGCTTCACCGGCGAGGACCTCCGCCGCGTCGCCGGGTGCTAAGTGCAGCAGCATGAAATTCGCGACCACGATGAAGAGCACCGTGGGGACCGCGAGCGCGAGGCGACGCGCGATGAAACGAAGGCGATTAAGCATCGGGCCCTTCGGTCGGCGCGCGCCGCACCACGATGCGACAGGCGCCGGCTACAGGGGATCGCGCGCGGACGTTAACGCGTGCGGATCCCCAACGATGTCACTCGAGCCATGCCCGGTTGAACGACGTGTAGACGCCCAGCGGGCTGACCAGGTAGTCCTTGAGTCGCTTGCTCGTCACCGTCGTGAACTGCAGCTCGGTGACCCAGATCACCGGCGCCTCGTCGACGACGATCTTCTGGAAATCCTGATAGAGCTTCGCGCGCTTCGCGTGATCAGGCTCGACCGTGGCCGCCTCGAGCAGCTGGTCGACCTTCGGCAGCGTGAGCCGTGCGCTGTTCGAGAATGGCGCGCCGGGTCGCACGTTCTTCGACCAGTAGGTGCGATGCACGCCAAGTACCGGATCGGGCAGTGTGAACAGGAAGTTCGAGTTGAACTCGAAATCATAGTTGGTGTAGATGCGCCGCAGCCACGTGGGCACGTCTTCGTACCGCAGCGTGGTCTTGATGCCGACCTTGCCGAGCTGCTGGACGATGAGCTCGCCCATTCGCCGCCAGTCCTCGCCGTAGGGAATCACGTCATGGACCATTTCGAAGCGTATGCCGCCTGCCTTGCGCGGATAGCCCGCTTCGTCGAGCAGCTTGTTCGCCATGTCGACCGCATTTGGCGCGGCGTAGTTGCGCACGTCCTTGGTGTAGAAGTCGTTCGCCTCGAAATTCGAGCTGATCGGGCCGGTCGCAGGCTTGCCGAAGCCGAAGAACACGGTGTCGATGATCGCCTTGCGATCGATGGCGTACGAAAGCGCCTGGCGCACCTTCTGGTTGTCGAAGGGCTTCTTGGTCGTGTTGATCTCGATCAGCACGATAGGCGAGATCATCTCGTAGCCCTTCGTCGTCACGTCGATCGTCGGCATCGCCTTGAGCCGGTTGACCTCGACGCCAGGGATCGCGCTGAACGCGGCAATGTGCGCTTCCTGCTTTTCCATCGCCGCAGTGCGCGTGCCGGCGTCGGCGATGAACCGCATCACGATGCGATCGAGATAGGGCTGACCCTGCCGCCAATAGTCGGGGTTGCGGTCGAGCCGGATGTACTGGCCCTTCTCCCACTCCACGAACTTGAACGGTCCGGTGCCGATCGGCTTGTTGGCGTTCGGATGATTCATGAGATCGCCGGTCTCGAACACGTGCTTCGGCAGGATCGGGGATTCGTACCCTGACAGCGCGACCATCGCATAGGGCGCCGCCTCCTTGAACTTGAACACGGCGGTGAGCGGGTCGGGCGTTTCGACCGCCTCCAGGTCGCGGAAGGTGATTGGTCCGCGTGGATGCACCTTCTTCAGCACGTTCATGAACGTGAACTGCACGTCGGCGCTCGTGAACGGTTTGCCGTCGTGGAACTTGACGCCTTCCTGCAGCTTGAACGTGATCGTCTTGCCGTCCGGGCTCACCGTCCAGCTCTTGGCGAGGCTCGGCTGCGGCTTGAAGTCGAATCCGTATTCGAGCAGGCCGTCGTAGATCTTCGCGGACACCTGACCGATCGGCGCCGACGTGTTCTGATACGACGCGATCGACGGCGGCTCCGGCTGCACGATCATCACCAGCGTGCCACCACGCTTTTGCGCCACGGCGGGTGACGACGACAATAGGGCGACAGCGGCAAAAGCGACGGCGACTGCCGCGAACAAGCGAAACGTTCGCATCACTCCTCCTTATTGGGCAGGACGAACACGGACAGGCAGCGAAGCAAGCTCAGAAGGAACACCGAAGCCGCCGCATTGTGCCACTACGCCCCCGCAGCGGCTAGGAGCGTGCGGACGCCGCGAAAGTCCGTCGCTCAGCGCCGCATCTGGCGGCGGAGCCGGACTTCCGGTATACCGAGACACGCCACGCTGGCCCATTGGCCACGTAAGGATTCGGGATGCAATGCCTCGTCTTCTGCGACGTCGTGGACAGCACGCTGTTCGTGCAGCGCGTCGGCGACGCTGAAGCCGCCCGCGTGTGGGCCGAGCACGACCGGCGCGCGCGTCTGCTGTGCCGGTCGCGCCGCGGCCGCGAAATCGACCGCGCCGACGGCTTTTTCCTGCTCTTCGATGTCGCGGCCGACGCGGCGCGCTATGCCCTGGACTATCACGCGCTGCTAGCCGACCTCGGCCTCGCCGCACGCATAGGGATCCATGTGGGCGAAGTGACCTTGCGCGAGGCCGCAGCGGCCGAGGTCGCCGAAGGCGCGAAGCCGATCGAAGTCGACGGCTTGGCCAAGCCGTTCGCCGCGCGGCTCATGTCGCTCGCGCGTCCCGGGCAGACGCTACTCAGTGATGCGGCGCGAGGCGCGCTCGGCGAACTCACCGTCCAGGATATTTCGATCGAACCCTGCGGGAGCTATCGCCTCAAGGGGATCGACGATCCGGTCGCGATCTACGCGCTCGGGCCACGGACAGCAGGCGTGTTCGCGCCGCCCGATGACACCGAGAAGGCGTATCGCGTTGTCCGCGTCGACGACGGGTGGCAGCCGCTGCACGAGGTTAGGCATAACCTCCCTGCCGAGCGCGACGCCTTCGTCGGCCGCCGCGTCGAGCTGCAGGAGCTCGCGCGCCGCATTCGCGACAGCCGCGTCGTCACCGTCGTCGGCGCCGGCGGCTCGGGCAAGACACGGCTCGTGCGACGCTTCGCCCGGACCTGGCGCGGCGATTGGCCCGGCGGGGTCTACTTCTGTGATCTGTCGGAGGCGCGCACCCAGGACGGAATCTGCTTCTCCGTGGCGTCCGCGCTGGGGGTGCGGGTCACGGGGAAGGATCCGGCAGTGTCGCTGGGGCACGTCATCGCGGGCCACGGCCGCTGCCTGCTTATCCTGGACAACTTCGAACAGGTGTCGGCGTTCGCACCGACGACCGTGGGTCGATGGCTCGAACGCACCGCACTCGCGTCGTTCATGGTGACGAGCCGCGAGCGTCTGCGCATCACTGGCGAAACGCTCTTTCCACTGGATCCCCTGCCACTCGAAACCGACGCGGTCGAGCTCTTTCGGGTTCGGGCGCAGGCACAGCGGCCGGATCTTCCGCTCAACGTCGATGGCACCGAGGCAGTCAAGCAGATCGTGCAGCTCGTCGACGGGCTTCCGCTAGCGATCGAGCTTGCGGCGGCTCGCGTTCGCGTGATGTCGCTCCCACAGATGGCCGAGCGGATGAGGGATCGTCTTCGCATGCTCGTCGGCGCTCGTGGCTCCGATCGCCAGGGGACGATGAAGGCGGCCATCGATTGGTCGTGGAACTTGCTCACTCCATGGGAGCAGAGCGCGCTCGCCATGTGCTCGGTCTTCGAGGGTGACTTCACATTGCTTGCGGCCGAAGCCGTGGTCGATTTGTCGCAGTGGCCGAACGCCCCTCCGGTGGCGGACGTGATCGAATCGCTGATCGACAAGAGCGTGTTGCGCATCTCGATGCGGGACGTGGGCGGCGGGTCGGAGGTCGACGAGCCTCATTTCGCCATGTACCTCAGCGTCAACGAATACGCCGCCGAAAGACTCGACGCGCTCGGCGCGGACGCGCGGCGTGTCGCGGAGGAGAGACACGGGCGCCATTTTGCAGCCTTCGGCCAGGAGGAATCGAGCCCGCCGGCAACCGGAGAGGAACAGATCCGGCTTCGGCGCGTGCGCGCCCGGGCGCTCGACAACCTGATCGCCGCCTTTCGCCGCGCGGTCGCACGGGGCGACGTCGAAACCATGGTGCCCGCCTATCGCGCGATCTGGGACGTGCTCGAGCTGCGCGGGCCGATCGCGACCGCCGTGGAACTCGGCTCTCGGCTGCCGCCGCTCGATTCGCATGCCGACCGCCTGCTGGTGTCGGGGCACCTCGCGCGCGCGCACGCGCTGCGGCTGGCAGGGCAGACCGACGCTGCGGTCAGCCTTCTCGACGCGATTATCGTCCTCACCAACGAGCACGGCGATCGCCAACGCGAAGGCGCCGCCCACTACCTGCTCGGTACGATCCTGCGCAATACCGGGAAGGCCGCGGGGGCCCTGACGCATTTGGAACGCGCGTTGCTGCTGCATCGCGAGGTGACGAATCCGCTCGCCGAGGCGCGGGTTCTCCTCAACCTCGGGAACGTCTACCTCGATCAAGGTCGATACGACGAGGCCACTGCCCACTACCGCGCTGCGCTCGAGGTGCACCGCGCGATCGGAAATGCGGGCGATCCCTATCTGCCCCTCAGCAACCTGGCACTGGTCGCCATGAAGACCGGGGACTTCGATGAAGCGCGGCATCTGTGGACCGAGGCCCTCGAGCTCGCGCGGCGCGCGGAAGACCGTCGCAATGAAGGGTTGATGCTCAGCAACTTGGGTTATCTCGCCCAGCTGAGTGGCCGGCCACAGGAAGCGCTTGAGCTTTCGGAAGCGGCGCTCGTGATTCATCGTCAGGTGGGTGACCGTTATCTCGAGGGCCGGCTTCTTGACAACTTCGGCGAGCTTCGGCTTGCACTGGGCGATCAAGAGCATGCGATTCGGTGCTTGGAGGCGTCACTCGAAATCGCCGTGGAAATCGGTGAGCGCGAGCTCGAAGGGCTCGCGATCGCTGGACTCGGTCTCGTCTACGACCAACAGCACCACCTCGATCGCGCGCGGGCCCACCTCGAGCGCTCGGTCGAGATCTTCCGGTCGATCTCCAGCAGACGTGCGGAAGGCATGGCGCTCGGCAGCTTGGCGAGCGTGCTCGCACGACTCGGCATGCTTCGCGAGGCGAGAACGACGTTCGCGTCCGGCGCCGAGCTCTTGCGTCAGGCGAATGATCCGGTCGAACTGGGCAACCTGCTTTGCGCCCAGGCGCGCGTCGAGCGCGACGTCGGAGAGCGCGTCCAGGCGATGGCTTTGGTCGGCGAGGCGCAACGGCTCGCGGACCGCCTCCGCTCGCACGGCGGCTCCGCGCTCAGCAGCGAAATCGACGAACTCCGGAAATCGATTTAGTGGTGCTCCGTGCTCGAATACCCACATCGAACACTGACACTGGCCGCCCAGGACTAAAGCTTCCCCAAACAACCAACGACGCCATGGCTCCCCACGTCCGCTCCGTGCTTATCGCCTCTGGCGGGCTCGCGCTGATTCTAGCTGTCGGTTTTTATTTGCAGCTCGACTGGGTTACTGGGATGTGGCCTTGGCCCACTAGCCGACTATCCAACATTTTTATCGCATCCATTCTGGCCGCCTCCGGGGTGCCGGTGCTGTGGATTGCGCTATCTGGTGAAGCTGCTGCGATCACCGCTGGAGCCATCGACTTCGGATTGATGTATTCGGGGATGACGGCGTTCTCTTTGCAGGTCTACGCGGATTCCGGTCGTGAGGCCATTCTTATCTATGCCGCCATGTGCGCTGCCCTTGCAGTGTTCTGCATCGCCACGGCTCTTCGAACGCGGCAGGTGCCGTTTCGGGACAATCGGCCATTGCCGATGGGGGTCTGGGCATCATTTGTAGTTTTCGTGCTCCTGTTGACTGTGATTGGCACCGTCTTACTGCTGCACAAAGCCAATGTTTTCCCTTGGCCGTTGGACCCGCAACAGTCGGTCCTCTATGGCTGGATATTCCTCGGCGCAGCCTGCTATTTTCTTTATGCGCTGCTTAAACCTGTCTGGAGCAATGCGCAGGGTCAATTGCTGGGATTTCTAGCCTACGATCTAGTGCTTATCGTGCCGTTTGTTGGCCATTTCCCGACGGTCAGAGCAGACTTGCGGATGAATCTCATCGTGTACACAAGTGTGCTGATCTATAGCGGCTTACTGGCCACGTACTATCTATTTATCAACCGAGCCACGCGCTTTGGAAGAGTGCTGCAATCGCAAACGTGAAGGCAGCCATAGGTCGGCAATGCTTTTTCACTGCACGCGCTCTACGTGTGCATGTTTACGATGTGTAGAGGGTCCGGTTGCGGACCCCCGCAAGCTTGCCACTGCAGCCGGACGCTCGTTGCTTAGGTCCGATATGCATAAACATCAGGAATTTATGCATTGGACACCCGATTGCACCCGTGCATATGATCGGCAAACGTCGGTCGATTCGGGCGCATCGATCCCTGCGATTGCCCAGCGCGCCCCCGCCGACGAGTGCTCCTGCGGGGGACCCCAGATGAAAATGCGAAGCCGATCGCACCTCATTGGTTCGATGCTGGGTCTTACTTTGCTGGCCGCCGTGAACCAATGGGCGTGGGCGGCAGGCCCGCAGACTCGAGGGCCGGAGCGGATCGAGCACATTGTGATCATCTACCTCGAGAACCGCAGCTTCGATAACCTGTATGGCCATTTCCCCGGGGCCAACGGACTGGATGACGCCAGCAAGACGGCAACGCAGACCGACGCCCAAGGCCAGGCTTACGCCACGTTGCCGCCGGTAATGAGCGATACCAAGCCCCCTCAGCCCGACAAGCGCTTTCCCGCGAACCTACCGAACGCGCCGTTTCTCATCGACCGTTACGTGTCGATCCACGAGAAGCATGCGGACGACCTCGTGCGCAGCTACTACAGGCAGCAACAACAGATCCATGGCGGAAAGATGGACCGCTTTGTCGCCGTTTCCGGATCGGCGCTAACCATGGGCTACAACGATGGCAGTCAAACGGCTCTGTACCGCTATGCCGAGCGCTACACGCTAGCCGATAACTTTTTCCACGCAGCGTTCGGGGGCTCACTGCTGAACCATTTTTGGCTGATCTGTGCTTGCACTCCGCGCTTCGAGAACGCGCCGCCGGCCATTCGAGCGGTGTTGGATGAGAAGGGAAACCTGGTCAAGGACGGCGCGGTCACGCCGGACGGCCGGGTCGTGTTCACGGTCTACACAGTGAATGCGCCCCATCCCTCTACTGTGAAAGATGCCAATCTGCTGATGCCCCCTGAGACCATGCCGACCATCGGCGATCGCCTTTCGGAAAAGGGCATCTCTTGGGCCTGGTACTCCGGTGGCTGGAACGATGCCCTGGCGGGCAGCGCGGACCCGTTATTCCAATTCCCTCACCAACCCTTTGCTTACTTCAAGCCGTACGCGGACGGCACGGAGGCCAAGCGCGAACACCTGAAGGACGAGGCCGATCTCATCAAGGCAATAGAGAGTAATAGCCTGCCGGCTGTGGCGTTCTACAAGCCGATCGGTCCCGAGACCCAGCATCCCGGCTACGCCGATATTGAGTCGGGCGACCAGCAAGTCGCCAACATTATTTCGAAGATCGAACGAAGCCCGTCGTGGTCGAGCACAGTGATCGTCGTGACCTATGACGAGAATGGCGGCTTCTGGGATCATGTGCCGCCTCCGGTCGTGGATCAATGGGGGCCCGGACTGCGCGTGCCGACGCTGATCATTTCACCGTTCGCCCGGCGCGGCTTCGTCGATCACACGTTCTACGACACCACCTCGATCTTGAAGATGATCGAGACGCGTTACGGCTTGGCGCCGCTCGGGGAGCGCGACGCTCACGCCAACGACCTGCTCAACAGCCTCGACCTGTACGGCCCCGCGCACTGAGCCGTCGGCCCCGTCGCCCTAGTCGGTGGCGCTGGCGCGTGACGCCTCAGAACCAACCAGCTCAACAGATCACAGAAAACCCGTCGTGATCCACGGCACTGCGGCCACGATCACGAGCCCGATCACGAGAGCGATCATGTACCCGATGATCGGTTTCATCCCTTCGTCGGGTGCGATGCGGCTGATCGCACAGGCCGCGTAGTAGCCAACGCCGAATGGCGGAGCGAAGAGGCCGACGCCCATCGCAAGCACGACGATCATCGCGTAATGCACCTCGTGGACACCTAACGCACGAGCGATCGGGAACAGCAGCGGCCCGAACAACACGATGGCGGGGATTCCCTCGAGCACGCTCCCGAGCACGATGAAGGCGATGATCGAGATCGCGATGAACGTCATTGAACCGCCGCGAAGACCGGTCATTGCGGTAGCGAGCTGTTGCGAAAAACCGGATTGCGTCAATGCCCACGCCATTCCGGTCGCCGCGCCGATGATGAGCAGGATCGCTCCGGACAACGCGACGGTCTCCTTGAGCATCGGCAGGAGCCGCCGCCAATCGAATTGCCGATAGATGAGCAAACCCGCGAGCATCGCGTAGACGATACCCAGGGTAGAGACTTCGGTAGCGGTCGCAACGCCTTCGATCACCGCTGCGCGCACGATGAAGGGAAGTGCGATGGCGGGAATCGCGACGAGGAATGCCTTCGCAATGTCGCGGCGACTGGCCCGCGCGACGTGGGACAGGTCCTCCCTTCGATAGCGCCATCCCACGACCAGGCAGAGCGTAATGCCAAGAACGACACCCGGCAGCAGTCCACCGGTGAACAGTGCGGCGATCGATACGCCGGTGACCGAGCCGATGGTGATGAGCACGAGGCTCGGCGGAATGGTTTCGGTCTGCGCACCCGTCGCCGATAGCAGCGCGACGAGGTCGCCCGGCTTCGCGCCACGTTTCTTCATCTCGGGCAAGAGCACCGGCGCTACGGCCGCCATGTCCGCGGCTTTGGATCCGGAGATGCCGGAGACGAGATACATCGCGCCCACGAGCACATAGGAAAGGCCGCCCCTCACATGGCCAAGCAGGCTTGCGAGAAACGCCACCATCGCGCGTGCCATGCCGGTCATCTCGATC
>Ga0070741_10017730_pt1 | contig 11651 bp, 10 predicted proteins | sample Coa_R1_4_FD_66440 | JGI IMG/M metagenome (GOLD analysis project Ga0070741, IMG submission 66440) | Surface soil microbial communities from Centralia Pennsylvania, which are recovering from an underground coalmine fire - Coalmine... | ecosystem: Environmental > Terrestrial > Soil > Unclassified ...
TGACTCCGCTATACAAACACGCGCCCGAAGCAGCCTTAGCGGATCCCGCGCTCTATGAGTTGCTGGCATTGCTGGATGCGTTGCGTACAGGTCGCAGTCGTGAGCGAACACTGGCACAGAAGCTTCTGTCGGAACGTCTGAGGCTTTCGCGTGCGGCGGGACGACCCGAACCGTGAGTACGTGCTCATTGTCGCCGCTGCCCTGGGCAGTCTCTGCGACGAACTTGTGTTCGTGGGCGGAAGTGTCGCCGGACTACTGCTTGCCGATCCAATCGCTGAAGGCATCCGTGCCACCAAAGACGTCGATGCCATCGTTGAGGTTACCAGTCTGGGCCAGTATCACCAGGTCGAACAACGGCTGCCCACTTTGGGCTTCGCAAGAGATGTTCGCAGCGAGGTGATCTGTCGCTGGCGGCACACGCATACCGGCGTGTTGTTCGACTTGATGCCCACCGATCCCGCCATTCTTGGTTTTTCCAACCCGTGGTATCCAGAGGCAGTGAAAACTGCCACGCGCGTGAAGCTGAGCGATGCAGTCGAGATCCGCGTAATCTCGAGTCCGGCGTTCGTCGCAACCAAGCTGGAAGCTTTCATCAGCCGAGGCGGGAGCGACATACTCTCAAGCCACGACTTGGAAGACATACTCAATGTGGTGGATGGGCGTCCTTCCATTGCAGAGGAGTTAACGACGGCTTCGGACTCGCTCCAGCAATTCGTTCGCAAGCAGTTGAAGGCGCTACTCTCGCAGTCCAACTTGGAAAACTATCTGCCCGGCCTGCTAACTGATGAAAACCGGGCTGGAGTCGTGCTGTCGCGGCTGAGGAGCATGGCCGCGTGACGCACTGACATAAATGGACTCAACTACTGCACAGTTGGAGGAGAACCGATACTAAGCGTGACAGAACGCTATCACATCTCAGTCGCCGCGATTCGCTGCCGTAGATTCCTTCGCCTCGCCTTCGCTATCTTTTTCGGTTTACTCAGTTTTTTTCGCTTTTATGTCGATGGCGCATTTCGCAGCAACGCCTTGCTCCATCTATGCTGCGCTGGTGACTATTGTTGCATTTCTTGCCGTCTCGGGCGCGAACCGCTGGGTTGAAATGGGCCGCCGGACACGAAATTCAAGTGAACGATGATGGGTTGCTTTCTATAGACCTCGATGGCACGGCGAAAGTGGGTGCCGTCGCGGATGCGCTGGAGGCGGCACTTCGGGCCAATCCTCGGGTTCGCGATCTCAGAAGTCCGCCGGCCGCTTCACAAGTTGAACTGATGCTGCAAGGACCGGGCTGGGAGAGTCTATATACAACCTCGACCTAACGATCATGCGCTACTACGTATCGCCCCACGTAATATTGTTAGCGACCGCCTCATCAACGGTGTTACCACGCCAGCCTTATCGGTGCGCGCCCTCGTCTCCTGTAGTTGCCGCCTCGATAGGACGTAGACCGTGGGGCACGAGGGGAGGTCGTGGAGCCTGCATCGCGGCAGTCATGATCGCCCATAACATCTCACGTGAGGCAAGGACCCCATCTAGCAACATGTTTGTGCCGCACTGCGATAGTGGCGGAGCCGGGTATGAGGATGTCTTGTGAACTTATTAACAGATCATCACCGGCACTTTAGTCTATAAAGTCAAGGCCACACGGTTGTGTGTGGCGCCTTCGCATTGGCGCTCGTACACAGGAAGACAAACGCGCTCCTGCGCCGTTCTGCGACTGGGTAGGAGCTGCATGATGACCCCCTGCGTGACTTCACGAATCAGGCTTAGCCTGCTCGCGATTCCTGTGCTCTCGCTCGCTCTGGCGGCTTGCCACCGAGATGCGGCTCCCGTACCAGGCTCGAATACGAGCGCAACGCCGACGTCCTATCATCTCACGGGTACCGTGGCCTATGGGCAACCCGTGGTTGGAAATACCGTCGTGGCGTTGGACTCTACGGGCAAAACCTGCGCAATCACGACTACGGCCGGTGACGGCAGCTATTCGATGGATACGAGCGCCTGCGCGCCGGGGTCCGCCGCGCTGTCCGTGCAGGGATTTACGACACCCACTGGCGTGCCGCTGATGTCAGTGGCTGTGCCTCCTCAGGGTAAGTCGATCGTAGATGGTGTGGTCAACATCGATCCTTTGACGACGCTGCTGGCGTATGACGTTGTCGGAATTGTCTCATCGTCCTCGCCCCCTGCAAGCAGCGCGCAAGTTCTGGCGCTACTTCCGCAGGTCACCGCAGCGCAAGTGCAGCGGGCGACGACGGATATTCTGACGGTCGCGCTATTGAAGGATCTACAGACAAACTATGGGGTGACCACCACTGGGCTGTCTCTCACCTCGACTCCGTTCACCGCCAACGGGCAGGGTCTAGATGCATTCTTCGACGCGTACACACTGAGCGCGCCCTCAGCCGGGATTGTGCAAATCGCCTCCACCGCAAGTGGGCTGGGCGTAAGTGTCTCGCTACCGGCCGCCGCGGGGAGCCCGTCGACGGTCACTTCGACCGTATCTTACACGGTAGGCGGGAACGTCTCAGGACTGTCGGGCGGCTCCCTGACCCTGCTGCTGAATGGCGCCAATCCGTCGGTGATCACCGCCGACGGCGCGTTTACCTTCCCGGCGCTCGTCAGTGCAACGTATGCCGTGACCGTCGGCTCGCAACCCACCGGGCAGACCTGCACGATCTCAAACGGTTCCGGTGCGGGCGCGAACGCCAATGTCTCCAACATCAACGTAGTATGTTCGGCTGACAGCTACACTATTGGTGGCAGCGTGTCCGGCCTTGCGAGCGGCGCTCAGCTCATTCTCAGCAATAACGGCTCAGACCCGACTACCGTAACGAGCAACGGTAGCTTCTCGTTCTCGACGCACGTGGCTTACAACGGCAGTTATTCCGTAACAGTCAGCACGCAACCCACGGGGCAGATCTGCACGGCGTCGAACGGTTCCGGCGCGGGTGTGAGCGCCGACGTGTCGAACGTAAGCATCGTTTGTTCAACGGCAACTTTCAGCGTGGGAGGAACCGTTACTGGGTTAGGCAACGGCTCGGTTGTAACGCTCCAAAACAACGGAGCCGATCCACGTACGGTGACCGCCAATGGCGCGTTCACCTTTGCGACTCCCGTGGCATACGGTAGCAGCTATACGGTCACGATCGGGACGCAGCCGACGGGTCAGACCTGCACCGCCTCTAATGGATCCGGCACGGGCGTCATGGCCGATGTGTCGAACGTAAGCATCGTGTGCTCCATCGCGACGTTCAGTGTCGGCGGGACCGTGAGTGGCTTGGCTAACGGCACCTCGGTCACGCTCCTCAACAATGGCAGCAGTCCGCGCACGCTGACCGCCAATGGCGCGTTCACCTTTGCGACTCCCGTGGCATACGGTAGCAGCTACTCCGTGACGATCGGAACGCAACCGACGGGTCAGGTTTGCACCGCATCCAATGGATTGGGCACCAGTGTGACTGCCACTGTGTCGAACGTGAGTATCGTGTGCTCCACAACGACGTTCAGTGTCGGCGGCACGGTGAGTGGCTTGGCCAACGGCGCCTCGGTCACGCTCCTCGACAATGGCGGTGATGCGCGCACGGTGACCGCTGACGGAACGTTTACGTTCGCGACCGCCTTGGCGTACGGTAGCAGCTACGCAGTCACGATTGGCGCGCACCCGACAGGGCAGATCTGCACCGCAACCAATGGATCCGGTACGGGAATCAGTGCCGATGTGTCGAACGTGAGTATCGTGTGTTCCACTGTGACCTTTAGTGTCGGCGGCACGGTGAGTGGCTTGGCCAACGGCGCCTCGGTCACGCTCAAGAACAATGGCGGCGATGGCCTGACCGTCACCGGCAACGGCGCCTTCACATTCGCGACGCCTCTCGCATACGGTAGCAGTTACGCCGTGACGGTCGGGACCCAGCCTAGCAGCGCGACCTGCACGGTCACCAATGGCTCGGGGTCTAACATGGCAGCGGCCGTGAGCAACGTTCAGATCGCCTGCGCCGACCGGATTGCTTACATATACGTCCCCAATTATGGATCCAACAACGTGTTGGGCTACAAATTCGACTTCGCGAGCGGCGCGACAACTTCCATTTCGGGAAGTCCTTTCGCGTCGGGTGCAAACGATCGCTGGGTGACGACCAATCGTGCAGGCACTTTCGCCTATGTAGCGAACCAGAACGACAATACGGTTTCCGCATACACCATCAATGCTGGCACGGGCGCACTGACCCAGGTGACTGGGAGCCCTTATGTGACGGGCACGACGCCGAATTCCATCGCTGTGAATCCGGCCGGAACCTTCGCGTATGTTGCTAACTCCAACGGTAGCTCGATATCGGCTTACAGCATCGACCAGACCACCGGTGCGCTCACTGCCGTTGCCGGAAGTCCGTTCGCCGCGGGAGCTATTCCCGCAAAAATGGCCATCAACCCGGCCGGAACCTTCCTCTACGTCACCAACCAGAACAGCTCCACGGTGACCGGATTCAGCATCGATCCGATCACGGGTTCGCTCACGCAAGTTCCCGGCAGCCCGTTCTCCATCGGAGGTGCCTCGCCCTATGGCATCACAGTCAACCCGGCGGGTACGGTCGTGTACGTGGCCAACTGGCAGGCCACGGTCTCGGCATTCAGCATCGACTCGGGCACGGGAGCTCTCACCGAGATCGCCGGCAGCCCGTTCACGGCCACCGTCAACGGTTGGGGCTTGCAGTCAGTCGCGGTCAATCCCGCCGGCACGTTCGCCTACGTGGGAGGCGGCAACGGCAACCCCTTGCTGGTGTTCAGCATAGACTCTCTCACCGGCGCGCTCACCCAGCTGCCCTCGTACGGCAGCGTCGGATACAACTACGTTGTGTTCGACAGCACCGGTTCGAAGGCGATCATCTCGAACGCATGGAATCTGACCATTGAAGTGACCAACATCAACGGCGCCACTGGCGCGTTGACCGACCAGGCGGGGAGCCCGTTCGGCGTCGGCGCGCGCCCGTTCGACATCGCAGTGGTTGAGCCGTAAGTCGAGCGTCGTAGCGACGGCTTTTCCGCCGCTCAAGCACGCGTGGAGTGCCACGTTGCCATTTGGACACGTCTGGCGCGTCAACGCGAGATTCAGGGGGCCTTCGCCAGGGCCGCGGGAATGGCCCAGCAAAATGGTAGCGGGGCTCGATTTTGAATTGGAGGTCGTTGAAAACCAAGAAGATCCAAGTCCGATAGCTGCGTGCGCCTTATGAGCCCGCCTCGGCCAAGCAGTGGGGAGCGAAAGCGGAGAGGCGGCGCGCGGCGATTTCGGTGCGGCGTTGGCGGATTCGTGCCAACATTATTCGCGCTCGTGCCGTGCGCGGTGGGCGCTCCGCCAGTCGCGTCTTCGAGCTGTCTGATCAAAAGGTCATCTGCGAGAGCGGCGGCGAGTCGGCAGTAAGACTTGAACTCGCGCCCGGCACGAGAGTTCACTGCGTCGATGCATACACGACGCAGTCGCCGTTGGTCGGACTCGCCTGCCGCCACGCCTCCTGGGAGGAGTGATCAGGTTGTACTGGACTGTGTGCCTTGCAGCCTGCGAAGGAAACCTGAGTTCGCACCGACAGGGCGTTCGAGCGTACTTGCAAGATGATGCAAAAAAGGCGACAATCGATGCCGATTATGCATCAGTCGTTGTCTGCTGTCCTGTTTCCCGGCTACCGCCGCCGAGTCCTCGGGATGCTCGTGCTTCACCCGGAGGAGTCCCTTCATGGCCGCGAGATCGCTCGTCGCACAGGTTTACCGGCCGGGACGCTTACGCGCGAGCTGAGGCGTCTAGCCGAGGTCGGCTTACTGAATTGTGAGCGCCGGGGTAATCAGCTTGTGTATAGCGCGAATCGGCAATCTCCGATTTTCGAGGAGCTGGCCGGCATTCTACGCAAGACGTCCGGGCTGGCCGACGTGGTCGTCGAGGCGCTCGAGCCGATCACCGATCGCATCGAGTCGGCGTTCATCTTTGGCTCCGTTGCGCGCGGAACGGAGACCCAAGGAAGTGACATCGACTTGATGATCATCGGCTCAGTCGACTTTGGGACTGTCGTGGACGCGCTTCATCCAGCACAGCAGCAGCTTGCAAGGGAAATCAATCCCAAAGTGTTCTCGGCGCGAGAGTGGAAGGCGAAGGTGAAGGAGCGGAGTCCGTTCGTCGCGGATGTGATGTCGAAGAAAAAGATCTTCTTGGTAGGGGATGAGGATGGGCTTACAGAACTTAGTCGGCATAAGCCTTGAGCAGATCGCAGCTGCCAGGGAGTGAGCTTAAGCCCCGGAACGGCCGGCACGTGGGTGAACGCGGTGGGTGAAGCAGTGCTGCCGCTGATCAATCTGATGCACGAGGAGCTGCTGGCGCATCCGTTCGTGCAGATGGATGAAACCTATCTGCAGGTGGTTCGCAGCGACAAGGCACCCGCCTCGGATCATTACATGGTAGTACGCGCCGCCGGTCCACCCGGTCGGCGGATCATCCTGTTCAACTATGAACCTTCGCGTACCGTAGCAGCTTTGAAGAACCTGCTGATCGGACCGCAGGGGCCCTATACAGGAAAGCTCCTCACGGACTGCTTGGAGCTCTACGACACGGTCGCCGAGGCGCTGAAGTTGGTTCACCTGGGCTGTCTGCAACACTGTCGCACCTACTATTACAAGGCGGCGAAGGTGACAGAGTTGCCCTCCGAAAAGAATCTCGCACGGGTGGCGCTCGAAGACTATATCGGCGTGGAGCGTCACATCAAGGAGCTGCGGGAAGTGCGAGAGAAATCCGGCGAGACACTGCCGCTGGAGGCGGTCAAGAAGATACGCCAGGAAAGGTCCACACCGTTGATGGCCGCGTTCAAGGAGTGGGTCGGCGCGTTGCTACCTGCGGTACCTCCGCAAAGTGCTCTGGGCAAAGCCCTCTCCTACACGATCAATCAATGGAGCAAGTTGGTTGGCTTTCTCGAGCATCCGGAGTTGCCGGTGGATAACAATTATTTGGAGAACCAAATCAGACCGTTTTCCACAGGGCGCCGCGCCTGGTTGTTCGCACAGACTCAACACGGTGTCAGAGCTAGCGCGAACCTATACTCACTGGTCAGTTGCGCGCGCGTCAATGGCTTTGAGCCACACGCATACTTGCTCCACCTCTTCGAGGAGCTGCCGAAAGCGAGTATCGCCGAAGCACTCGAAGCACTACTACCCTGGAACGCAAAGCCTGTTCAGCAAGCCATGCGACCAGCCGCCTGATCCTCAAGGACTAGGGATGAATGAGACACAGACCGCTCACGGAACATCAGTGCCGTCTGCAGCCACCATGATCCGACTCCTCACAGCACTGGCTGTTGGGACAGCGGTTTCTATGGCCGGCGTCTGGGCATATATGGCCCACATCCACGGTCAAGAGCTGTGGTCGGTCCCAATATTGGCTGTCTCGATGCCCTTTGCAGCTCTCGCAAGTGTGTGGAGCTTCTTTGACAGTAACGTCGTCTATTGGGCATCGATAGCGGCCGGCTTCGTTCTATGGTCCTGGATCGGATATGGAACAACAGGCTTGGTCGCTCGCCGCATCGGTCGCCGTCAACACGGCTAAGGTCCGGACACTTACTGGTCCTCTCACCTCATGCCAGCTTCCGCCTAGCCGCAGCCCGCAATGACGCGTTTTGCGGAGTGCTTACGACCGTCTCGCGGCGATCCGCGCTTCTGCTCCTGATGCGCGATTCGGTCAGTGCCTGGACCTGACCCAAAGCTGACATGGATTGGCTCTCGCGCGCAGGCGAGCGTTGGGCAGTTGCGTAACTTTTCCCGATCGGGCTTGACATCCTTCTGTATTTTGCTAAATATAAAAATATGAATTTGGTCTTCAGGGCGCTTTCTGATCCGACGCGGCGACAAATCCTGCATTTGCTGCGGAAAAAGCCCATGACCGCAGGCGAGCTGGCGGAGCATTTTTCCCTCGCCAAGCCCACCCTTTCGGCCCATTTCGCCATCCTGCGCGAAGCTGACCTGATCGAAGGCAGTAAGAGCGGCACCGTCATCACCTACATGCTGAAAGTCTCGGTACTGGAAGAAGCCCTGCTCGCCTTCGCTGAGACAGTGGGCATCGGCCTGCCCAAGCCCATGCCACTGAAAAAAGCCACAGGGAGGGAAAAATGATCGACCGCAAAGCGCTGTGGATTTTCATCGCTGTCATTCTCGCCATGACCGGCGCCACTATCTGGCAGCTGAGCCTGCTGCCGGACTGGCGGCATATGCCGCTCGGCGGACCCGGCAGTCACAATACCGTCAGTGGTCTGGTCCTGTTCGCCGCACCGGCCTCTGTGCTGCTCTGTTGGGTGTCGCCGTTCATCCAATGGCTGGCGTCACCTAAGGAAACCCTGCCGTCCTTGCGACGCTGGAGCGGAAAGTGGATCGTTTCCATGAGCGTGTTCATGGCCCTGTTGCAGGCCTTCGTATTGACGCGCTCCCTGGGCCTTGTTTCGCCGTCGAACCTAGGCATGGCCCGCGGCGGTTCGGTGATGATCGGCATCCTGTTCATGATCATTGGCAACATCGCACCCAAGACGCCCGTGCCGCCACAGCGCAACAGCTTTCAACTCGATCCCTGGAAGGTCAGCCGGATGTTTCGCTTCGGAGGCAAGCTGTTTGTGGGCTTGGGGCTCGCCTTTGTCCTGGGCGGCATCCTGTTGCCGCTAGAATATTGGGGGCCGGCTTTCGCTTCCATCATGTTGGCCGCGTTGGCGGCAGGCATCTGGTATAGCATCGAGCTGCGGCACGAGCGGTCGCTGCAATAGCGCCGGACGATCATCGCAAGCGACAATTGAAAAGGCGGAAATTGGACATAGCCTGAGCCATCTGTTCCCGACGGCAAAACCGGCCCCTCGGGCAATTTTGGTTATTCCACCCCGGCTCCGCCGGTAACGAAGCCAGCGACGCCGACATTCTGCGTCGCTGCCTTGGCAAAACATCTTGGTATACGAGTCTTCAGCGCGGGCACCCGTTTAGAATAAAGATGACCGGAAGCGCAAGTGGAGTGGCTTTGGAGAAGGTCAACATTGTAAGCCCGGCGTCTGCCGAAACGAGACTACGATGTGGAATCCGCCGGGGCCCCGAGCATGCGTTTCACTGAGGCAGCAAAGCACGCATTCGCGTTCCTTGAGGGGGCTGGCTTCCGCCTTGTGGAGGCTGGTCCTTCTCGATTGAAATATGAGAGCGCTCAGTCCGCCGTGGCTGTTGTGTGGGACGCCCGCTCCGGTGAGGTAAATGTGTTTATCGGTCCTTATTCCCGCAAGGGTGAGGCAAATGACGCATTCTCGTTGACCGAACTGCTTGCCATGGAAGGAGTGGATGTGCCGGAGCGAAGGATACCGTTCCAGGTGACTGATCAAGGCAAGCTTGGTTCATTTCTCGAAAAGCTGGCGGAGGACACACGAGTTCACGCCCAGCAGGCCTTAGCAGGGAATCCCATGTTCTTTCGCCGGTTGAATACGTTCAGGAGTATGCAAGCTCAGACGTACATGCGCGGCATGGAACTGCGGCGCGTGCGTACTAACCCGCCGCTCGACAAATCGATTCGATCTTCGGCCTCATTATCGCATTGGCGATGTGTGTGCAGCTCCAGGTCAGACTAAGGAAATTCGTATTAGCTAGTCCTGCGGGTCGTTCCGGTCGATGGGCGGTGCGGTCTGCCAGTCGGCTATCGACGGCAACGGCCCGCTCTCGGGTGCAGTGACTTGCTGTTTGATCTCCCGGCCGGCTTCGTCCCGAATGCGGCTGCCAGCGTGAATGTACCAGTGCAGATGTCGAGTGTCCTGGTATTCACCTACGTTGGTCGATACGCGGCAGCCGCCGTGCTCGGCGCGAACTTTGGCGGCGAGTTGGGAAATGATTCGCATGGCATCGAGGACAATCGGTTCGTGCACTGAAGACAATGCGTCGATCGATTCGATATGCGTCTTCGGGATTACGACGATGTGCACTGGCCAATAGGGCCTCGTGTGATTGAATGCCAGCACATGTGGGCTTTCCTCGAGCACTTCCACCTTCAAAGTGCCGGAGAGTATCTGGTCACAATAGAAGTCGGGCATGTTTGTCATTCAGCCTGAATTTGAAATGCAGCATCGCAATTTAATCTACATCCGATCTCAAAACCATCAAGAAAGCCGCGTTTCTGTCGCCGTCGATCCGCAGGCAGCTTCCAGGAGAGCAAAGAGAACGATTCTGGACGAATTCATCGGCGTCAGCGGCTACCATCCGAAATACGCAATCCCTCGCCGCGTCAGCTGTTGTCGTATGACCGGTGCAGCCGTTGCTCGGCGAGCCAGCTCTCCGCCAACGCGAGTGCTTCCGGCTGAATGTGAACGTAACGCCATTGCCGTTCGACCCGCCGCTCAATGATGCCGGCCCCTTCGAGCACACGCAGGTGTCGTGAAATGGCGGAGCTGGTCATGCGGAACGGCTGTGCAATCTCGCCGGCACTCAGCTCAACCGCCCGCAGTAGTCGTTCAACAATGGCGCGCCGCGTGGGATTGGCGAGAGCGGAGAATACGGCGTCGAGATCTTTAGCGGCGGTAGCCATTGCGCTGGCTATCCTAGTTAAGCCCGGCGTTAATTAACGAGTCAGTCAAACGAGTCCGTCCCACACGTCAACGCGTCCGTCCCGGCCCTGGCCGTGTCCAGGGCTCAAGCCTTCCCTATAGCAGTAGCATTCAGAAGGTCGGCGTTACTGATGTCCGTAGCCCGGTTACTGGGGCACTTAGAAAGGGGTCAGGTATGGAGAGCGTGCAGTGGTCGGGTCGTAGTCCCATCGCCCTTGGGCGCCAGACTCTCGTAGTCTGGATCGTCACCGTCAGCGTGATCATGCTGGGCGGCGTCATCGCGGTTCTGGCGATCGGTGGCCGTCCCGACCCTCCAGCATTACGCGCCGCAGCGCCATTGCTAGATGGCCCATGGAAATTCCACATCGGAGACGACCCGCGCTGGGCCGATGTGAACCTCGACGACAGTAGCTGGGAAACGATCGACCTGAGCGCGCCGGCAACCAGCCACGATGGCGATGTCGGTCTGCCGAACTACATCACAGGATGGATGGCGCACGGCCACCCCGGCTATCAGGGCTACGCGTGGTATCGACGCGCCGTGACAGTGCCTGCTGGAGATCGTGCATGGGACGTTCTGGGACCGACCTTGGTTGACGACGGATATGAGCTCTATTGGAACGGCGTGCCGTTGGGCGGATCGGGCCGGCTCGGCGCATCTCCCAGAGTCGTCCTCACACGGCCGATGATCTTTGCGCTTCCCGCCGATGCGGCCGGCGCCAGCGCCGTGCTCGCCATCCGCGTGTTCATGCAACCGGGCGCCCGCGCCGGCAGCGATGGCGGCGGCATCCACGTTGCGCCGACGCTCGCGCCCCATCCGGAGAGCCAGGCGCTTTACCGCGTCGAATGGTGGCGCACGATCGCCGGCTATATCTGCGAGGTCATCGAGCCGCTGGCCATGTTCGCGGTTCTCGGCCTGGCATTCGCGGTGCGATCCCACAGCAGTCGCCCAAGCTTCATCGTGTTCGCCTGCACCGCCCTGGTGTTTACGGCGGCGAAGCGCCTCGACCTCGCGATTGTTGCGTGGACCGATCTGATCAGCCTGCCCACTTACGCCTGGTTAGCAAGTGTACT
>Ga0070741_10017731_pt1 | contig 11650 bp, 12 predicted proteins | sample Coa_R1_4_FD_66440 | JGI IMG/M metagenome (GOLD analysis project Ga0070741, IMG submission 66440) | Surface soil microbial communities from Centralia Pennsylvania, which are recovering from an underground coalmine fire - Coalmine... | ecosystem: Environmental > Terrestrial > Soil > Unclassified ...
TGATGAGCAACCAGACGGTAAGAACGACCTCGGCCAATCTGATCGATCGCAAGCAGGGGCCAGGAACGGGTCGGTGACTAACGCAGTAGACCCGTCCAGCGAACTCGCCGACTGATGAGTGTGGCGCCTAACTCCTCGACTCACCGCGGTGGATGACCGGCCTGCCGGGTACATAGCGGGGAGCCTAGCCCCAAGGCCCTTCCTCAGGCGGGGAGTTCCGTAATCTGTGACGGGTTCTAATGGTCGTTGTGACGGGTTCGCGTTAGACGCGCTCGTCGAGTACCTGACGTGGTCGGGGCAGGCGGGAGGCGATGAGGTCGGCGGCTTTGGTATCGGCGCCGGCCAGGCACGCGGCGTAGACCTTGAGCGTGGTGGCGCCGCCGCCCGCGTGGCCGAGCCTGCCTGCCACGGTGCGCAGGTCGACTCCACCAGCGAGGAGTTCGGTGGCGCTGTAGTGCCGCAGTGCGTGCAGGTGGGTGTCGATGCCGAGGCTGGCGGCCATCTTCGCGTATCGGTGGGTGATGGCGTCGGGGTCGCAGTGACGGCGGTGGTCGGGTGCGTAGGAGAACATGAAGGCGTCGTCGTCGAGCGTGGTGCCGAGTTCGGCGCAGCGTTGTTCGGCGCGGGCCTTGTGCTGGCTCAGGATCGTGATGGTGTCCTGGTCGAGTTTGATCACCCGCATCTGGTGGGTCTTGGTGTCCTTGAGGATCGTCGTGCCGTTGCGCCGGACCAGGTTGCGGCGGATGGTCAGCAATCCGGAGATCAGATCGAGGTGCTGCCAGGCGAGCGCGACCAGCTCGCCGCGCCGGGCACCGGTGACGAAGGTCAGCCACACGAACGCGCCCAGTCCGCGTCCTGCTCCCACGCGGCGTTGGCGATCTTGGCTGCTTCCTCTGCCGAAGGTGGGTTGGGCTGTGGTGCCGGGATGCGTGGCCGCTGGGCGGCCTCCAGCGGGTTGACGGTGATCCAGCCGCAGCGTTTGGCAGCGCTGAGCGCGCCGCTGAGCACCGCGTGGCACTGGCGGATGGATGAAACGGCAAGCGGCGTGCACACGTGTGCCGCGCATCGCTCGTCGCAGTTGTGCGGCCGAGGTGTGCGGTGCTCGACAAAGGTGCGACTGTGGCACCGACGTCGGCAGGCTCGCAGCTCCGCGTCGAGCTGCTCGAACGGGCGCGGAACCTGCCGACACTGCTGACCTAGGGGAGTGGTGCCGAGTGCCGGACGGATAAAGCCGTTGATCAGCAGCCGGTAACTGTCACGGGTCGTCTCTTCAACCTGATGCCCGGACAACCACTCATCCAGCAGGTAGCCGAGGGTGACGTTCGTCCGTGCTGCGGTGTTGTCGCGCACCTGCTGGCGCAGCCGATCGCGGATCATGATCGCGGCGTGCTCTGTGTCGGCCGAACCGCTGAGCATGAGCTGCCGCCCGGTCACCGGGTCGAGCCCGGCAGAGATCCGGACTTGGTAGGTAGAGCCTTGCTGGCGGATGCCGGTCAGGTCCTTCGGACCCTGCTTCCTGCGTGCCGTAACGGCAGCGTACAGCGCCAGAATGGACAATCCGATGGACAGAGATCAAGGTAATTGATCTCGTGAGGCTGATTTTGCTGGTGAGAGGGTGGTGCGCCGCCAGGGACTCGAACCCCGAACCCGCTGATTAAGAGTCAGCTGCTCTGCCAGTTGAGCTAGCGGCGCTGGTGTCGGCTACCCCGCGCGATGGCAGGGACGCTATCACGGTGTCACCACGAGGTCGGAACCAGGCTACAAGCAACCAGCATGACCCCCGTGCGTCGCTACACATGGGCACAGACGCCACTAAGGCCTGCCGGTTCGGGGCAAGCAGGCTGAATTCTCTAGTTGATCACGGAAATGGATGGTCCTGTGCGGGTGAGCACGCCGTGTCCGGCGGCCGGGGATTGGAATGCAGGATTAGAGCGCCTCAGGCGTAGCGCCGTTATCACATTGTTGTTTATTGCGGGCTTCCTCAGCGCGCTGTCGGCCGGATGCACAGCGAGTCACTCGGATGCGCCAACCCCTGCCGCGCATCACGCCACCCCGGTCCTCCCCCCTCCGGTTGCGGTAATCAGCACCGATCCTCCGGATCGCGCGCCGGATATCTCACTCTTGAAGCCCGTCACCGTAACCGTTACTAAGGGCAAACTCACCCAGGTGTCATTGACCAACCCACAGGGCGCACCCGTAGCCGGTCAGATCGATCCTGGTGGCAAATCCTGGAAAGCCACCCAGCCGCTGGGCTACGGCAGGGTCTACACGATCAACGCCAACGCGGTTGGCGACGACAATCGGGCCGTCAGCAGCACCACCACGTTCACCACCATCCAGCCGCGGACGCTGACGTTCCCGTCGATCAACCCGCTCAACGGCGAGACAGTCGGCGTGGGTCAACCTGTGTCGGTGTATTTTGACGAGCCGATCGCGGATCGGCAAGCAGCGGAAAATACCATCAGCGTCACCACGAGCCCACCCGTGGAAGGTGCCTTTTACTGGTTCTCCAAACATGAGGTGCATTGGCGTCCGCAGCAATTCTGGGAGCCCGGTACCCAGGTGACCGTTGAAATACACGATTACGGCAAAGACCTGGGCAACGGGGTATACGGCCAGGAGGACCGGATTTCCCATTTCACCGTTGGGGACGAGTTCATCGCTCATGCTGATGGAGCAACCCACCAGATGATTGTTGATATCAATGGTCAAATGGTGCGCACGATGCCTATTTCCATGGGCCGCCCCAGCAGCCCTAGCACCAACGGCATACATGTGGTCACTGACCGGAACGCGACGAAGGTGATGGACTCCACCACCTTCGGCCTTGCCCTCGATGCCGGCGGGTACATCGCCAAGGTGCAGTGGGCAACCCGTATATCCAACGGTGGAGAGTTCGTGCATGCCGCGCCGTGGTCAGTCGCCCAGCAGGGTAACAGCAACGTCAGCCACGGGTGCATCAATCTGTCGCCAGAGAATGCAAAATGGTTTTTCGACCACGTGAAGAAGGGCGACGTCGTTATCAATACCAACACTGGCGGTCCTGATCTCAAGCCATGGGATGGTTTCGGAGATTGGCAGGTGCCGTGGACACAGTGGGTCTCGGGCAATAAGTAGACGGCGACTTCACTTCATCGCGCGGCGGCGTGCTTGGCGATCAGTCGATTCGCCCGGTCGGCTTGCTCGATAATTGCCAGGTGCGCAGCATCGAGGACCTCCAGCTTTGCCCGGGAGATGGCCGCCGCAAGTGTCTTGGCGTGGGGTGTAACCGGCGTACCTCGATCCTGTGACCCGCCGATCACCAAGGTGGGCGCGGTGATCCGACCGAGCAACCGGCGACCGTCCCAGCCGGCAATGGCCGAGCAACACTCGACATAGCCGTCGTCGGATGTCTTGGCGATCATTTGTACGCACTGCTCGACCACCTGGGGATGCGCTGACGACCACTCTGGGGTGAACCACCCGGCGACTACTTCTGCAGCAATCCCATCCGTACCCAGCCAGCGAACTGACGCTGCTCGCTCAATAAACGGACCGGGGTCGTTGTAATGCGCAGTGGTGCTGCACAGCACCAGCGACGACAACCGCTCTGGGGCACGCGCGGCAAGCCATATGCCCACCATCCCGCCCAGGGAGAGCCCACAAAACGCCGCCCGCTCGATACCGAGCCGATCTAGCAGGGCAAGCACGTCAAGGCCCAGGTCCTGGATCGCGAAGGACCCGTGCCGGACCGGAGATCGACCATGTCCGCGATGGTCATAGCGCAGCACCTGGAACTCAGTGGCCAGGGTCTCGACATGCGGCTGCCAGATCTCCAGCGTGCTACCCAACGGCCCGGCCAGCACCAGAACCGGCGAATCTGGTGATCCGGCTAGCTCGTAGTAGATCTCGACGCTGCTCATGCGCGGAACTCTAGTGCCAGAAAACCAAGACACCCGGACACTGGGGAAGTGACGTTGAAAAAACGTACTGCTGTACGGATCGCCAGGGCCATCCACTTGGCCGTGGACGGCATCTGACCTTGGGGTGAGTGACGGGACTCGAACCCGCGACATCCTGGACCACAACCAGGTGCTCTACCAGCTGAGCTACACCCACCATGCGCCGGCCTCGCCAGCAGCGCTGACCATGGTAGCGGGTCGAGGGCAGGTTACCGATCGGGTATCGGTGTGCTGACCGCCCGGGCCGCAGCCTGCGCTTCCTCCGAGCTGGGCCCTGGAGTAGGCACGAACACGGTGCGCCGGTAGTAGGCCAGTTCGCGGATGGACTCTTTGATGTCCGCCAAGGCGCGGTGGGCCAGTCCCTTCGCCGGCTGTGCGTAATAGACCCGCGGGTACCAGCGCCGGCATAGCTCTTTGATAGATGACACATCGACCATCCGGTAATGCAGATGCGCGTCGAGCTCAGTCATATCGCGGGCGAGGAATGCGCGGTCGGTGGCCACCGAGTTGCCGGCCAGGGGCGCCGATCGAGCATCGGGTACCCATGTGCGGACGTAGGCCAGCACCTGGCGCTCGGCCTCGGCAAGGCTCACCGTGGAGCGCCGCACTGCGTCGGTCAGGCCGGAGCGTGCATGCATCTCCCGCACCACCTCTGGCATCGAATCCAGCACAGCGTCATCGGCATGGATGACCGTGTCGATGCCCTCACCGAGCGTGCGCAGTTCCCCATCGGTGACTAACGCGGCGATCTCGATCAGCGCATCCTTACCGAGGTCTAGCCCCGTCATCTCACAATCAATCCATACCAGGCGGTCATTCACGTCCTTGAGCGTAGTGGGTACCTGGCACGACCACCTCATGCCAAGAACGGGTCAAGAAGTTCCGGTACCGCCTGCCGGGCAACCGCCAACCCCTCCGAGGTCGTGACGTCGATGATCGCGTACGCGCCGTGACCGGCGGCAGTGGTCGCAGTCACGGTGACCAGGTCAAGGCGCCGCTGGAACAATGACTGCGACACCGTCCAGCCGATGACCCCGCTGCGCTGCAGCGCGACGGTGGCGCGTACTCCCGCGCCATGCCTGGTAACGAGGTAGCGGCCCGTAAGGGCATGCCCGAGGTTGCGGTAAGCGTCGCCAGCGAGTAGCACCGTCACCGGCAGCAGGCCCAGGGCTACCCACGTTGCCCATGCCGGCGCCGGAGCAAACCACAGCGCCCCAGCGGTCGCCATTACCGGCAACGTCCCGCGAACCAACCGGCGGCGCAGTGCCGCCCGCGGGTGCCTTCGCAGCGGCGTGTTGGTGGGGGAGGGCGTTTTGCCGAGTACCAGACCGGACACTCGGTGTGCCTCGCTTCTCGGAGCGGGTGGCAGAAGGGTTCCCCGGCCATGGCTTCGACGACCGCCCAACCCGGTTGCCACGGCAACAGTCCGTGCCCCCCGTCCAGCCCGCAGCAGCGGCGATTCAACGACCTCGATGCCGCGCAGGCGGCGCTCCTCCAGGGACACCGACCGGGTCGTGAGCAGCCCGCGGCGGATGCGCAAGGTACCGCCTGGCTCGCGGACCAGCTGGAAACCCCACCAGGCCTCGATGAAGACCAGCACCGAGCCCACCAGCGCGACGAGCAAGATCAGGGAGGTCAGTACGGTGACGCCGAGCCACAACGGCGCCGTGGTAAGCCTCTTACCGACCTTGCCCACGCCGACGGTCTCAGCCCCGACGTCGTTGACGAGCTGAGCGAATGCGCCACCGACGGCGCCCAACGCCACCAGGCTGGACACTGTGAGGGGTGCAAAACGCAGCCAGGACCACCTCAATGCCGCCAATTCCTCCACTGCTCGCGCAACCGTCTCTCGTTCACGACTGCCGGCTGACGGATCCAGTAGCCGCTGGCGCACCTGGTCGGCTTCACTGGTGGCGATCGCATCGAGGGTCAATTCACGGGATTCGACGCCGTCGGCGCGTTCTCCGGTTCCGATCTTCAGCACAGAGAGCCGGAAGAGCCGGTGGACGAGTCCGGCGGTGACGTCGACTGTGCGAATTCGATCTCGCGGAATCGACCGGGCGCTGCGGAACAACAAGCCGGAACGCAGCTCAACACGGTCGCTGCTGATCCGGTAGCGGGTGGTGAACCACCGCAGCGTTCCGGCGATGAGCACGAACAGCACGCCGACCAGCAGGCCATAAACTCGTCCGCCGAAGTTTTCCTCGCTGCCGATGACCAGTACGGCCACGATGACCGGAAGAAACCCGGCAAGCTGGCGCAACGGGGTCACCGCGAGCATCCGCGGGTCCAGCCGTTGCCAATCCGAACCACCAGACGCACTCACCACGCCGCCTCCGCCAGGACAAACGACGCGATGGCGGGCCGGTCGAGGGGCGGGGCGGGGGTCACGTGGCATCACCCGGCGTGGCCTGGGTGGTCTCGGTCAGTTGCGCGACAAGGTCGTCGGCCACCGTCCGATCCAGTCCCGCCAACCGCAGCGCACCGGCCGCCGATGCAGTGGTGACCGTGACGGTAGCCAGCCCGAACAACTGTTGGAGCGGACCACGTTCGATATCGACGGTCTGGATCCGGGACATCGGCGCAACGCGCCATTCCTGATTGACCCAGCCCTGTGCCGTGTAGACGGCATGATCAGTGGTCTCCCAGCGGTGCACCCGGAAGCGCCATCGGGGCATCACCAGCAGGTAAACCAGGCCGCTGGCAGCGACCACGCCGGTGCTAGGTAGCAGCCACGGCCGCGCGTCGCCCCAGACGGTCGCGGCGACCCCCAACGGGATCACCACGGCCCCGACCTCGAGTACGGCCTGAGTAGTCCACCAGATAACGGCGCGAGGACTGACCCGGTGGCGCGGTGGACGTAACCGCAGTACCTGTGCGGTGCCAGGCGCGGCCTGCGGGCGGTTCATATCTTGGCCTCTTCACGCTGCACCGAATCAAGAAAGCGGGCTGGAACCTCGGGAATCCGCGCTGATTGCCCTTGCGACAGCAGGAGTGCCGCATAGGTGGTCCGGGCGGCTTCTTCTAGGTTGACCGCTCGCTTGTGCGCAAGCTCCACCGAATCGGCCAGCACCGAACAGCCGTGATGACCCAGGATGAGGACATTGACCCCGTTCTCGACGGCATCCGCAGCAGCGGTGGCAAGGTCGATGCTGCCGGGCGGTTCGAACGCGACGGTCGCGATCTCACGAAGGTAATACGCGTGGTCGGTGGTCAACAGCGCGATGTCGTGACCTAATGCAGTGAGCAGCACGCTGACCTGCGGGTGCAGATGGACGATGGCATTGACATCCGGACGCCTTCGGTAAGTTTCTGTGTGCAACCGCCATTCGCTGGACGGATGCGGATGACCATCCTGGAACTCGCCCCCGGAAATGTCGATCAAGGAGAATTCGGTAGGGCTCAGTCGATCAAGCCAGCTACCTGCTGCAGTGATCCAGCATCTATCGGAACCCGGCGCTCTGGCCGACAGGTTGCCGCCCGATCCGACCACCAAACCTGCCCGAACCGCCTCCGCGCCGACGTGCGCGAGCTGGTTACGCAGGCCCCCTCCGGGATAGCTCACAACAACGAGCCTAGCCAGGGCAGCGACTCTCTCACCGACTCTGCCACTCACGGTAACAAGCTATCCACAGCAATTCCCCTGTCTGAGCGTAATTTGCCGGTCGGCTTGAAGCGTAGCCCGGTAATTCGGGTACGCACAGCCAACAAAAACGCCCAGGGCGCCTCAAGGGCGTTCGACGCGCTCAGCTATGCTGAAGACGGTGAAGGGGCGGGCTTACGTTTCTTCATGGCAGTCTTAAAATGCTGGCGAAATTCAGATGGTCGTCCGGTCTGGCTGGATTATCTGGTATCGTCGGCTTTGCAGATCAGGCACGGGGATGGTCGGCGCCGACAAGAAAGGTCCGATAATGCTGCAGCGCGGCGGAGACACCCGGGGGCTGGGCCGGGCCGGGCTATGTATTGCTTTTGTTTCGTCAACCTTGGTATTTGCTGGACCGACCTCGGCGGCAGCGCACGAGATCGGCCCGAGGTACCAGGATCCCAACGGTCGATTCACCGTCCAACTGACCCCTAGGGAAGTTCCAGAGGGTGGCGACACGAACGGGCAAGGCACCGCACAGCTCAACCTGAGCGAGCCGGGAAAACAAGCCTGTTTCACGGTTGACTGGAAAGGGCTCAAAGGAGAAGTCACCGCATTCCATCTGCACGTCGCCGCGACCGGTAACGAAGGGCCGCACTGGATAGATTTCTTTAATGATCAGCACTTCCCCGGAGCGGATGGCAAGGCTTCCGGCTGTGTTCCCACCCCCTCAGACAAGATCCATGCGGTCATCAACAATCCGGCGGGCTACTATCTGAACCTTCACTCCACGGCATTTCCCCCGGGAGCGCTCCGCGGACAGCTGAGGTAGTCGGATCGGCGGTTTCGTCCCTTGGTCGGGTGGAGGTGACCGGCCAAGGGTTCGCTTGTGTCGCAGGTACAGAAGGCCGTCACCAGGGATTATGCCGGAGCGTAATCAAATTATTACTCTATGTAATGAGACTCTTCGCCGGGTTGACCTCGCCGGGTGAAAATGTGAAAAATACCGCTCCTTCTGTCCGTATTTTAGGTACGGAGCGCGAGCAGGCGGTCCCGGTGAAGAACTCGATAGAGGTGTAACGCCGTACCGGCCGATGGCGACAAGTAGTTTGTCAATGCCATTCGCAGAGGGTGAGCGGAGCATCAGTTGATGTTGTGCGCCGCAATAGCCGGTTCCATGGCCTCGTGGTTTCGGCTCGCCTTCTTTAGTGCGTGCGCGTGACGTCTATCAAACCGTGACGGAACCGTACGCCGGGGCTATACCGCGCGAATCGCAGCGGCAAGCTTGCAAATGGATCGTCAGGACAAGAAAGGTCCGCAGATGCAGCGCAGCGCAGGACTCCGGAAAATCGGGCAAGTTGGAACGTGCTTGGCATTTGCCTCATCAATTTTGCTGTTCGCCGGGCCTGGCTCAGCGTCAGCGCATGAGGTGGCCACGGCCTACCATCACGGCCATGAGCAATTCTTGGTGCGGCTTGATGGCGACGAGCTCGAAGATGGTGGAGACCACGATGGGCGGGGTGTCGCCGGCCTCGATTTCGACGCTGAACAAGAGCGGGTGTGCTACTCCATCACCTGGGACAGGCTTGATGGTGCGGTGACCGCCTTCCATCTTCACAATGCGCCTCGTCACCACGACGGCGATATTTGGATTAATCTCTTCAATGACGCGCGCTACGACGGAGATCACGACACGGTCGCCAACTGTGTGCACGCCAGCCGTGACAAGATTTACGCTGTGCTTGATGATCCGTCTGATTTCTACCTCAACCTGCACACGACCGCCCATCACATGGGAGCAATCCGCGGCCAGCTCGACTGACGGAATAACGCAGCTGGGATTCCGGGCGTCACATGGCGCGGGGGCAAACCTGATTTGCTCCCGCGCCATGCTAGGTCAGCTGGCCTTGCCCTGCGGACAGCCGGGCGAGCATTCCCTCGCAGCTGCGCACCACCACCCGCGCTCGGTCACTGGTAGCCCGATCTGACAGCGGGCTCTCAGCGCGCCGCTGCCAGCGGGCCAGCGCAGCGATCACAGCCTCCCGGAGTTGCCGAGGATCTGCGTCGGGCGCCAGCCCGAGCCTGTTGTGGGTAGATGCACCATGGGCACCGAGCAGCCGCTCTGCATCGGAACGCGCATCGGGCGGCAATGTAACGTGCGGTGCGCGCAACTCGGCGAGCAGTCGGAGCTCGCGGAACTCGTGTGCACCAGCCATGATCCGCTCAACGTCACTGGCCAAATGGTGAGCCTCTGAGCGAGGTTGTTCCCGCAGTATCCGCTCCACCAGCAGGAGGGCCGAACGGGCCTTCAGCACGTCGCGGCGTTCGGTGAACTGGGTGGCCAAGACAGTGCGTAGCTCATCCAGCCCGCTACGCCGCACCAGCTCCTCGGCGAGCCCAGCCGGGTCGCGGTACCCCTGGCGAATCAGCGTGGTCGCCAACCGCAATCCGAACAGTCCGAACCGCTCTACCAACGCGCTGCGCGTCTCAGCCGGCAGGGTAGGAGGGGCTTGCGCGGTTGCGAACCGGTCGGCCGACAGCAGGAGGAAGTCCAGATCAGATCGCGGCATCTGGGCCAGCTCGCTGAGTGAGCTGAATTCCGCTTGCCGCAGCGTCCGCGCGGTCTCGGCAAGCAGTCCGGTCACTGCCACCACTGTCTGACACAGCTGGCGAACCTTCGGCTCAGCGCGGTAGCGGCGGGCGACTTGCCGCGCCGACACCATCGCATCGAGCCGGCCGGCTCCAATCTCGTCGGCCCGGGACAGCACCGCGACAGTGTTGACGACCGCCGCGGGGGCACCGACCTGATCGTAGAAAGACTCCAGGAACCGCACATCGGTGGCATGCAGGTGGCGCATCAGATAGATCACGGCGTCCGCATCTGAGGGCTGATCATCAGGCGCCAGCAGCGCGACGGATCGTGCGGAGACGTGTGTGGACAGCGACGCAATTCCCGGCGTGTCGATCAACGTGGTGGTCCGCAAGCTGCGCGATGGCCAGTCGACAAGCAGTCGATCGACGTCGTCCGGAGCACTGCCCCGAAGATCGAATTCCAGACGACCATCGGTTCGGGTCAGCGGAAGCTGCCGGGGCGCTCCTGTGCGGGGCACGAGAGTGACGCGCGGGCTGGGAGCGTCCCGGTACCAGGTGACAATGCGGGTACATTCTCCAGCGTCGGTCGGCGCGATCTGTTCCCCCACCAGCGCGTTGAGCAGGGTTGATTTACCCGCTTTCACTTTGCCCGCAATGGCCACCCGGAGCGGTTCGTCGAGTCGATCAATCTGATCGCGCAGGCGCGAAACCGTGCTGGGACTGTCGCGGTAAATCTCAAGAGAACGCCGCAACACCGTTCGCGCTGCCGCGCCGATGCTGGGCGCAGAACCCCTTGGCGAGCTCACGACCCAGGTTCCGAACTCGCCAACAGGGCACGGGCGGCCTGGCGCAACGTGTCGATCTCCACCAGGTCAGCCTTGGCCCGCTGGATTCGCTGCTGCCGCGCCGATGCCTCCGTGTTCGCAGCCTTCTCAGCGGCCTGGATCGATTCCGATAGCGAGCGGTGCAGCTCACTGGCCACGTCAGTGAAGTGATCTCGCAACAGCCGTTGCACCTCGCGCAACCGATCTCGCAGCTCCTTGCTGACATGGAAGCTGGCATCGTCGACCTGTTTGCGTAACAGCATCTGGGCCTCGGCTTGGCGACGTTTGAGTCGGTTTTGTTTGTCTTCGCGCAACGTCCGGCCTCCGAGCAGCAACCCGGCCGCCAGGGAGATCGGATTTAACAGGGACATCCCGGCCAACGTGGTCAACATGCCAAACATCAGCATGCCGCCATACGAGCCCCGCATTCCGGTCAGCAGCTTGCCGAAAAGCTTTGAATCGTCAGATTTCGGCGCTACTAGCTCAGGCACCGCATCCAGCGTGGTCGCCACATTTCCCAGCCGAAGCTCGGGAAGCAGCTCCCCGCCATCTTCGGCGAAGTGCTCCGCGACCTGGTGCGCGACCCATTGCGCGCGCTGGTTAGCCCAGACAAAATTGTCGGACGTGGCCGCCGCGAGCTGCTGGGTGAGCCATTCGGTGAACTGCTCCCAAATTGCGTTCGGGTCAGCTTGCTCTAAAGCGGCCTCCCC
>Ga0070741_10017732_pt1 | contig 11650 bp, 9 predicted proteins | sample Coa_R1_4_FD_66440 | JGI IMG/M metagenome (GOLD analysis project Ga0070741, IMG submission 66440) | Surface soil microbial communities from Centralia Pennsylvania, which are recovering from an underground coalmine fire - Coalmine... | ecosystem: Environmental > Terrestrial > Soil > Unclassified ...
GAGACCGCGCTCTCGCGGAGCGCACGCACCCGCGTGACTCAGGCGCGAAGGAGGGGGCCCGTGGGGGAACCATGGGTTCCCCCACGCGAAGTTCCGCCACTTCGGCTTGCAGCCATCGTACGGTGCTGAACCGCCCGTCGTGCTCCGGGAGACCGCGCTCTCGCGGAGCGCACGCACCCGCGTGACTCAGGCGCGACGGAGGGGGCCCGGGGGAACCATGGGTTCCCCCACGCGAAGTTCCGCCACTTCGGCGCTGACCACGTCAGCGTACGTGCGACTCGTCGCTTTCCTATCGAAAGCAAGCGGGACGCGTGCCTATTGAAAAGCGCACCGGCGCGCGAAATACTCGCCCTTCGAAGCACCTTTGTATCCGCGGAATCGGGTTGGAGGAGGGAGCGTGAGCAAGAAGGTTTCCCTGCTGGCTCTCGTCGTTGCGGCTGGAGTCGCAGCGGCGCTTGCTGCCGGCTACACGGCCACCGCGCGCAGCGCGACCGGGAGCGTCACACCGCTGCCGTCGTCGTCGTGCGGACCGGTCGTCTACAAGGGGTCGGGTTCGCCCGACTTCATCGTCGCGTCGGATCTCCCGCTCCAGGGCGCGATCCGCAAGCAGACCGTGCAGATCTCGCGGGCGATCCTCTGGGATCTCGCCAACCGCGGCTGGAAGGCCGGCTCCTACACGATCGGCTACCAGTCCTGCGACGACTCGACCGCGCAGACCGGCGGTTGGGACTCGGCGAAGTGCGCGACGAATGCCCGTCTGTACGCAAATGACAAATCGGTCATCGGCGTCGTCGGCACGTTCAACTCGGGTTGCGCGGAGATCATCGTGCCGACGCTCGAGCGGGCGAGCATGGCGATGGTCAGCCCTGCGAACACGTATCCGGGCCTGACGAAGAAGTGGGCGCCGGGCGAGCCGCAGAAGTACTACCCCACTGGCCTCCGCAACTACGCACGCGTCGTCGCGACCGATGACTTCCAGGGTCCGGCGGACGCGATGTGGACGAAGTCCCTCGGCTTCAAGAAGGTCTTCGTGCTGAACGACCGCCAGGTCTACGGCAACGGCGTCGCAACCACGTACCGGAACGCGGCGAAGAAGCTCGGCCTCACGGTCACCGGCTTCGAGGGCTGGGATGCGAAGCAGTCGAGCTACGAGTCGCTCGCGCAGCACATCAAGGCGACGGGCGCGCAGGTCGTGTTCCTCGGCGGCATCGCGTGCAACAACGGCGCGAAGCTCATGCAGGACCTGAAGGCAGTCGATCCGAAGATCCAGCTGCAGATGCCGGACGGCTTCAGCGACCCGAACGCGAACGGTGCGGTGGCGAACGGCGCGTACATCAGCGTCGCGGGTGAGCCGCCGTCGGCTCTCAAGGGTCAGGGCGCGACCTTCGTGAAGAGCTTCGGCAAGCAGATCGGCACGACGCCGAACCCGTACGCCGCCTACGGCGCACAGGCGATGGACGTCATGCTGCAGTCCGTTGCCCGCTCCGGCGGCCAGCGGGCAGGCGTGGTCAAGGCCCTGTTCGGCGGTCTGACGATCTCGAACGGGATCCTCGGCACGTTCTCGATCAACTCGTCCGGCGACACGAACCTGACGCCGGTCACGATCTACAAGCAGAAGGGCAAGGCGCTCGTGCCCGTCAAGACGCTCACGCCGACGGCAAACCTGATCGGCTGATCGGAAGCACACGCTAGAGGCAACCGGGGGAGGCGAGTCCTCCCCCGGTGCCGTTTACGAGGACTTTCACAGTGGCAACCGAGGCCCGCGTCCAACCCGCACTCCGCGTCAGACGTCAGCCGACGTCGTATCTCATGCCGGTCATCGCCGCCATGCTGCTCGTCGCGCTCGGGCTCTGGCTCGCGATCAACCTCTACAAGGGTCCGGCGTACTTCTTCACGATCTTCTTCATCGGGCTGACGAACGGCGCGCTCTACGCGCTCGTCGCGCTCGGCTACACGCTCGTCTACGGGATCCTCGAGCTGATCAACTTCGCGCACGGCGACGTGTTCATGCTCGGCGGGCTGTTCTCCGCGACGATGCTCCTGTCGGCGTTTCACCTGAACGGGCACTCGTCGACCGGCGTGCTCGTCGCAGCGATCGTCGCGTCCCTCGGCGTCGCGATGGTCGGGTGCGGGCTCCTGAACGCGGCGATCGAACGCATCGCCTATCGACCGTTGCGCGGGGCCCCGCGACTTGCGCCGTTGATCACGGCGATCGGGATGTCGTTCATCCTGCAGGACGTCGCGATCGGCTGGAAGGGCCCCGGCTACACGGCCGTGCCGGAGGTGCTCCCCACGGGCAAGGTCTTCTCGATCGGCGGCGTCGTCTACACCTGGGAGAAGTTCATCGTCGTCCTGATCACGGTGCCGGTGCTGCTCGCGCTCATCTGGCTCGTGCAGCGGACGAAGCAGGGGAAGGCGATGCGCGCGACCGCCCAGGACCGTGACGCCGCCGCGATCATGGGCATCAACGTCAACCGGACGATCTCGTTCACGTTCCTGATCGCCGGCATGCTCGCGGGCGCCGGCGGCCTCGTCTACGCGCTCTACTTCGGGCAGATCCGCTACGACACCGGCTTCGAGCTCGGCCTGATCGCGTTCACGGCGGCGGTGCTCGGCGGCATCGGCAACCTGCCGGGCGCCGTGCTCGGCGCGCTCCTCATCGGCTTCATCCAGGCGTTCAACGAGGGTCTGCAGTGGCACGCGCCGGGGAGCAACTGGACGCAGTCGATCGTCTTCTCGATCCTCATCCTCATCCTCGTCTTCCGGCCGGAGGGGCTGCTGGGCGAACGAACACCGGAAGGCGGCTGACGATGCGCCGCCGCGTGCTGGCGTCGATCTCGGGCGCCTGGTGGACGGCGCTCGCCGCGCTCGGTCTGCCGCACGAGCGCTGGCGCGCGCTGCCGGCGATGCGTCGTCGCATCGTCAAGGCCGCGCTCTGGACCGTGATCGTGCTCCTGCTGATCGCGTGGCTCGGGGTCTGGCACTGGTCGGCGTTCGTCGCCGCCGCGATCGTGCTCGCGATCGCCGTTCCCCGGTGGAGCCGGACGCGTGTCGGGAAGCGGCGGGTCGGGCGGGTGATCGTGCCGCTCGCCGTGCTCGCGCTCGCGGTCGCGTACCCGTACTACGGGACGAAGCTGCCGGAGCTGCCGCTCTTCGGGCCGTTCCCGCAGCTCTCGACGATGGTGATCGCAGGGATCTTCACGATGATGGCGCTCGGCCTGAACTTCGTCGTCGGCTACGCGGGACTGCTCGACCTCGGCTACGTCGCGTTCTACGCGATGGGCGCCTACAGCGCCGGGTGGTTCGCGTCGTCGCAGTTCTCGCGCCAGAAGCTGAACGTCGGCGCCGTCGGCCTCTATCCCGGTGCGACCGGCATCCACTTCTCGATGTGGCTCGTGCTCCCGATCGCGGGCGTGATCACGGCGATCGCCGGGATCCTGATCGGCCTGCCGACGCTGCGCCTGCGCGGCGACTACCTCGCGATCGTCACGCTCGGCTTCGGCGAGATCCTCCCGCAGGTCGCGCGCAACGGCGACCATCTCTTCGGGACGAACGTCAACCTGACGAACGGCACGGAGGGGATCACGCCGATCGACCCGCCCGGCTTCGGCAACTGGCTGCAGGCGCACCTGCACCTGCCCTCCAACTTCCTCACGGCCCCGAGCTTCGGCACCGGCGACGGGCTCGATGCGGTGTTCTTCTGGACGGTGATCGTGCTCGTCCTGATCACGATCTTCTGCAGTGCGCGGCTCCGAGACTCGCGGCTCGGCCGCGCGTGGATCGCGATCCGGGAGGACGAGACCGCGGCCGCGGCGATGGGCATCCCGCTGATGCGGACGAAGACGTGGGCGTACGCGACCGGTGCGTTCTTCGGCGGCATCGCGGGCGCGTACTACGCGTCGTACAAGAGCGGCGCCTTCCCCGACGACTTCTTCTTCCAGATCTCGGTGTTCATCCTCTGCATGGTCATCCTCGGCGGCATGGGGAACATCTGGGGCGTCATCTTCGGCGCCGTCTTCCTGACCTACCTCAACTACGAGGGGCTCTCGAACATCGGCACCCAGGTGAACGACAAGCTCGGCACGAACATCAACCTGCCGAAGTACGAGTTCGGGATCTTCGGCGCGATCCTCGTGATCGTGATGCTGCTGCGGCCGGAAGGGCTGCTGCCGAGCCGCAGACGAGCGGCGGAGTTCCACGAAGGCGTGCACGACGAGCCGCTCTACGACGCGGAGGTGGCGGGTGCCTGAGACGATCCTTCGCACCGAGAGCCTGCGCAAGGAGTTCGGCGGCCTCGTCGCGGTCGACGACGTCGACTTCAGCGTCCCCGCCGGCTCGATCGTCAGCCTGATCGGCCCGAACGGCGCGGGCAAGACGACGTTCTTCAACATGCTGACCGGCGTCTACAAGCCGACGGCGGGCGCCGTCTTCTTCGCCGGCGAGGACATGACGGGGAGGCCGCCGCACGCGTTCACGCAGCGCGGCATCGGCCGCACCTTCCAGAACATCCGCCTGTTCCAGAACATGACGGCGCTCGAGAACGTGCTCGTCGGCATGCACGTGCGGCTGAAGGGAAACCTCTTCGAGGCGATTCTCCGCACGCCGCGCGTGAGGCAGGAGGAGAGCGACGCGCGCGAGCGCGCGCGTGCGCTGCTCGAGTACTCGGGCCTGCGGCGCAAGGACCACGAGATCGGCCGCAACCTCTCGTACGGCGACCAGCGGCGACTCGAGGTGGCGCGCGCCCTCGCAACGGAGCCGAAGCTGCTCCTGCTCGACGAGCCGACCGCCGGCATGAACCCGCAGGAGACCGCCGACTTCACGACGTTCGTCGGTCGGCTGCGCGAGGAGCGCGGCGTCTCCGTGCTTCTGATCGAGCACGACATGCGCGTCGTGATGGGCGTCTCCGACCGCGTGACGGTGCTCGACTACGGCGAGAAGATCGCCGAGGGGACGCCGCAGGACATCCAGCGGAACGAGCGCGTGATCGAGGCGTATCTCGGGAGCGCGGCGGTGAACGCGTGAGCGTGAGCGCGAACGGCGCACCGCTCCTCGACGTCCGCGACGTCGAGACGTACTACGGCTCGATCCAGGCGCTGAAGGGCATCTCGATCGAGGTGCACGACGGCGAGATCGTCACCCTCATCGGCGCGAACGGCGCGGGCAAGTCGACGACGCTCCGCTCGATCAACGGGCTGAACCATCCGCGCAAGGGAACGATCTCCTTCGGCGGCCGCGAGATCACGCACGATCCGCCGCACGAGATCGTGAAGCTCGGGATCGCGCAGTCGCCGGAGGGGCGCAAGCTCTTTCCGCGCATGACGGTCACCGAGAACCTCGAGATGGGGGCGTTCCAGCGCAAGGACAAGCACGCGTTCAAGGACGACATGGAGCGCGTCTTCGAGCTGTTCCCGCGGCTCGCCGAGCGGCGCAGCCAGAAGGCCGGGACGATGTCGGGCGGGGAGCAGCAGATGTGCGCGATCGGCCGCGCGCTGATGGCGCGCCCGAAGCTGCTGATGCTCGACGAGCCGTCGATGGGGCTCGCGCCGATCTTCGTCGAGCGGATCTTCGAGACGATCGTCGAGGTGAACAAGCAGGGCACCTCGATCCTCCTCGTCGAGCAGAACGCGCTGATGGCGCTCGAGGTCGCGAACCGCGGCTACGTGCTCGAGACCGGCCACGTGGCCCTCGCCGACGAGGCGAAGGCGCTCGCGCGCAACGAGGACGTCCGCAAGACGTACCTCGGCGAGCTCTAGCCGGACCCGACGCGCAGCGGAAAGTACGGCGGGCTGAGCAGGAAGCCGAGCCGCTCGTGCCCCTGCCCGCGCGCCATCTCGAGCGCCGCGCCCAGGCCGTGCACGGGTACGAAGCCGAGCTGGCGGACGACGGCCGCGTCGGCCGCGCCCGCGACGAGCACCGCGCCGAGGCGGCCGAGAGCCGGCTGACACGCGTTCCAGTCGCGGAACGGCAGCAGGGGATGAACCGTCCCGCCGCGCCGGTACCCGTCGAGCGCGCGAGCGTCTGCCGCAGCGGCTCGCTCTGCATCCGCGAGCACGCGCGGATCGCGGCTCGCGCGCGTCGCGTGGAAGAACGCCCGGTAGGGCTGCTGTGTCGGGTGCGCGAAGTGGCGGCGGAAGCTGTTCACGAGGATCGCCGTGCCGCCGTCGACGACCGGGAAGGCGTCGCGCCACAACCGCAGCGCGAGGCCCAGCCCCAGGTATGCGGCGAGCAGCGGGTTCGGGCGCTCGCGCGGCAGGTACGGCGTCACGCGCGGCACGCCGATGACGATCGCGTCGAGCGGCGCGTCGAGCTCGGCCTGACGGAGCTGCACCGCCCGGAGCAGCGCCTCGGTGTGCGCGATCGACGGCGGTCCGCCGAACGCCGCCGCGACGGTCAGGTCGGTCCGCAGGGTGCGGAGGACGTCGCGCCGCAGGACCTCGGGCAGCGCACGGTAGACGTGGCGCAGGGGCGATGCGGCGATCCGCTCGCCCGCCGCTTCGTCGTAGGGATAGCCGCGCAGCGCGCCCGAGGTCTCGGGATGGTTCAGGACGAGCGAGACTCCGAAGAGCGCCGTCGTCCGCGCCAGCGCGCGCTCGAGCGCGAGGGCGAGATGCCAGCCCTGCGACGCCGTGGTCTCGAGCAGCGAGTACGCCCCGGCCGCGCGCAGCGCGTCGGCGCCGGCTGCTCCGAGCAGCGTCGCCGGCCCGCCGTGCAGCACCGACTCCGCGGCGGTGACGACGACGACGAGGTCCGTCTCGACGAGCGCGCGGTTGACGCGCAGCGGCGGCCGAGAGGCGCCGTCGAGCGTGACGAGCTCGCCATCCTCGACGTCGTGGATCACGACGTGCCCGTGGAAGCGGCGGGCGAGCTCCGCCGTCACGAGCGTCTCGAGCTGGCGTTGCGCCAGGCGGCGCGCGAGGCCGCCCGCGACGAGCAACGTCTGGTAGCCGGTCGGGATCCCGCTTCGCTCGAGCTCGTCGACGACGGCGGAGATGGCCTGCTGGCGCGGGTCGTTCGCCGTGGCGCCGGGGATCGGCAGCGCGGGCGGCTCGACGACGATCGTCGCCCGCGCGCCGCGGCGGGCGAGCGCGTCGATGCCGCCGCCCTCGAGCGGGAAGCGGAGGGCGTCGCGGACGGCGGCGGCGACGTCGGCGATGCCCGGTCCCGGCGGCGGCGGACGAAGGACGACGGCGTCGTCCGGCGCCGTGGCGAGGACGAGCCGCGTCCCCGACAGCAGGGGAACGCGGAGCACCGAGGGATTCAAGCAGCAGGGCACTAGACTCGAACCGATGTCCCCGAAGACGCTCACCGGCGTCGAGCTCGACCTCGACGACGCCCCCGCGCGCGACTCGGAGCTCTTCCTCGTCGACGGCAACAACCTCGCCTACCGCGCGTATTTCGCGCTCCCGGAGGAGCTGGCGACGACCGAGGGCTTCCCGACGAACGCGCTGCTCGGCTTCACGAACATGCTCTTCAAGCTGCTCGCCGACTACCGGCCGAAGGGCGTCGCAGTCGCGTGGGACACGCGGCCCGTGCACCGCCACGCGATCGCCGAGGAGGCGGACGTCGTCTACAAGGAGGGCCGCCGGCCCATGGCGGATCTGCTCGCCGAGCAGTTCCCGTACTTCCGCCCGATCGTCGAGGCGTTCGGCTACCGCAACCTCGAGTTCGAGGGCTGGGAGGCGGACGACGTGATCGCCACCCTCGCGACGCGCGCCGACGAGGCCGGCATCAGGACGACCGTCGTCTCGACCGACCGCGATGCGTTCCAGCTCGTGAGCGACAACGTCGCGTTGATGATGACCCCGCGCGGTGTCAGCGACGTGCAGGTCTACACACCCGACCGCGTCGAGGCGCGCTACGGCATCAAGCCCGAGCAGATCCCGGACTTCATCGGGTTGAAGGGCGACACCTCCGACAACATCCCCGGCATCCCCGGCATCGGCGACAAGACGGCGGGGCAGCTGATCGCGCAGTACGGCTCGGTGGACGAGGTGATCGCACACGCGGACGACCTGTCGCCCGCGCGGCGCAAGAACGTGACGGAGTTCGCGGAGCAGGCGCGGCTCGCGAAGCAGCTCGCGACGATGCGGCGCGACCTCGACATCGACTGCGACCCCGCCGAGCTCGTGCTCGCGCCGCCCGACCGGTCGCAGCTGCGCGAGATGTTCCGGCGCTTCGAGTTCCGCAACCTGCTGAACCGGATCGACGAGCTCGACGCCGCGGTTCCCGCGCGCGAGCGCATCGTGGCCGGGACGGCGGTGCCGTGGCGCGAGGGCAGCCTGCCCGAGCGCGTGACGGGACGCGTCGGGCTCGCGATCGCCGACGGCCGCTTCGCGCTCGCCGCCGAGGACGGCGTCGTCGTCGGCGAATGGCGCGACGAGTACGTGCCGCGCCTCCGCGACGCGGAGATCGTCGCGCACGACTACAAGGCCCTGCCGCGGCTGACGCAGCTCCCGGCCGAGGACACGATGATCGGGGCGTATCTGATCGAGCCCGGCCGTCCCGTGTACGAGCTCGACGATCTTGCCGCCGAATACGGCGTCGAGGCGCTCCCCGACCCGGAGGTCGAGGAGGAGACCGCGGCGCTCGTGCGCGCCGCGGAGGTGCCGCGGCGGCTTGCGCCGCTCGTGCGCGCACGGCTGCGCGAGCGCGGGAGCGAGGAGCTGTACGACCGGATCGAGCTGCCGCTGACCGCCGTGCTCGCGTCGATGGAGGACGCCGGCATCCGGATCGATACGTACCGCATGGGGGAGATCACCGCGCGGCTCGCCGATCGCCTCGAGGAGCTCGAGTCGGAGGCCTACGAGCTCGCGGGCGAGGAGTTCATGCTCGGCTCGACGCAGCAGCTCGCGCGCATCCTCTTCGAGAAGCTCGAGCTGACGCCGGGACGCAAGGGCAAGACCGGCTACTCGACGGACTCGCGCGTGCTGCGGGCGATCCGCCACGAGCACGCGATCGTGGACGTGATCGACGAGTGGCGCGAGCTCTCGAAGCTCATCAACACCTATCTCGGCCCGCTGCCGGCGCTGATCGGCGACGACGGGCGGCTGCACACGCACTTCAACCAGGCGGTCGCCGCCACGGGTCGCCTGTCGACGTCGAACCCGAATCTGCAGGCGATCCCGATCCGCACGGAGCTCGGTCGCGAGATCCGCAGCGCGTTCGTCGCAGAGCCGGGCCACCGGCTCGTGTCGGCGGACTACTCGCAGGTCGAGCTGCGCATCCTCGCGCACGTCTCGGGCGAGCCGAAGCTGTGCGAGGCGTTCGCGCGGGACGAGGACATCCACGCGGCGACGGCGGCCGAGGTGCTCGGCAAGGACCAGGCGACGCTGACGAAAGACGAGCGCAACGTCGCGAAGATGGTCAACTTCGGGATCATCTACGGCATCTCCGCGTTCGGCCTGTCGGAGAACCTCGAGATCCCGCGCGAGGAGGCGCAGGAGTACATCGACGCGTACCTCGCGCGCTTCCCGATGGTGCAGGACTTCATTCAGCGCACGATCGAGCAGGCGAAGGAAGACGGCTACGTGACGACGCTCTTCGGGCGCCGCCGGCCGGTGCCCGAGATCCGTGCGTCGAACCGGCAGACGCGCTCGCTCGGCGAGCGGCTCGCCGTCAACTCGGTGATGCAGGGAACTGCGGCCGACATCATCAAGGTCGCGATGGTGAACATCCACCGCCGCCTGCAGGACGAGGGCCGGGGCTCGCGGCTCGTGCTCCAGGTGCACGACGAGCTGCTGGTCGAGGCGCCGGACGCGGAGGTCTCGACGGTGAAGGAGCTCGTGCGGAGCGAGATGTGCGCCGCGTACCCGCTCGATCCCCCGCTCGCCGTCGACGTCGGCGCCGGCGACGACTGGAACGAGGCGAAGTAGCGGCAGTTGCCGCCGGCGGGACGATTCTGGCAACCAGGTTGCCTCGGCAACCTGGTTGCGCTTCGCGCGTGACCGTGGCAGCTGCTCGCGGAGCGAGCGGCGTCGCCGGCGGGACGTTTCTCGCAACCAGGTTGCCTCGGCAACCTGGTTGCAGACCGGAGTCGTTGCTTCGGTGTCTGCGGTCGGTTTCCGAGGTGCACGCGTGACCCCGGCAGCTGCTCGCGGGGCGAGCGCCGCCGCCGCGGGACGATTGCAGTCCGCTACAGCGCGTCCGGCAGCGAATCGGGGACGAGCCCCAATCCCTGCCGCAGCTCCTCGATCAGCTCCTGGGCGCGGTCGAGCACCGACGCGAGCTCGAGCAGCTCGGCGCGCGGGACCTCGACGGTCACGCGCACGGGCGAGCGGGCGCTCGACGACAGCGCGAGCGTCTCCTCGTCGTAGGCGCGCACGAGAGCCGTCAGCTCGAGGTACTCGTCGCGACCGGCCGGCAGCTTCGCGCCCGGCGTCCACCGCTCTTCCGCCTGGCGCAGCCGCGACGCGAGCACACCGGGGTAGTGGCCCGGCACGTGCACGGTCGCCTCGCCGCCGCGCGTCGCGAGCGCCGCCGACCACATCGGGTACCCCGCCTCGCGCCGCTCGTGGCGGATCACCACGACCGAGACCGAGTCGGTCTCGCCGATCGGGTAGCGCTCGTCCACCGTTCAACCGTACCCGAGGGCCTGGAGCGTCTCGCCCGCCTCCGCCTCGACGTCTGCGAGCTGCTCGGCCGTGAGCTCGTCGCGCCAGCGTCCGATCGACTCGCCGTGGAAGCCTGCAAACGCACGGGCGAGGCCCGCCGCCGGCACCTCCAACGCCCCGGCGAGCTGCACCGCCCCGTCGCGCAGCGTCTCGTAGCGGAGCTCGAGCGGCGCGCGCGAAGCCGCCTCGACGTAGCGGCGCCAGGCCCACGCCGCCCGCCGCGCCTCCGACACGCGGGCGAACTCGTCGCGCCGCTCCGGCTCGACCCAGAACCGCGGCTGCGCACCGTACGCGTGCCCGGCGTCGTCGGCGTCGCCGCGCGACGCGCGGAACCAGCCGCGCTCGAGCAGCGAGCAGACGACGTCGCGCCCGTCGCGGACGACGTGCACCGCCATCGCCTGCGGATACGCGGCGAGCGCGGCACCGAGCACGAACGAGGTCTCGGGCGTCTGCTCGACGCCCCGCAGCCCGCGGGCGAGCCCGAGCAGGCGTACGCGCTCGAGGATCGTCCGCAGCTCGCGCGCCGCCTCCGGCTTCGGCAGCCCCGCGAGCCGCGGCAGCGCAGCCTTGAGCGGCGTCACCTCGTCGAGGTCGACGAAGCCCTCGAGCGAGCCGAATGCCGATCCGGTGAACGTCGTGCCGGAGCGGGGGCAGCCGACGACGAAGACGAGGCGCTCCTCCCGCCCGAGCAGGCCCCGCCACCCCGCCCGCCTGGCGACGCGAACGGTCCCGGCCGCGTAGTTGCGCAATCCGTTCACGGGAGCAGACGCTACAGATAGGCAACGCGCTAACCCCCGACCGCCCCGGGCGTCTGAATCCACGGGGCTATACTCCGCGCTTCCACGATGGCAAACGAGACGATCAACGACCCACTCCTCGAGGACAGCCGCCTCGACGAAGGCGTCTGGACCCGCGACCCCGAGACGGGCGAGCTCGTCCCCGACTACGAGTCGACCTTCCCCACGATCAACGAGGGGGAGGTCGTGAACGGCACCGTCGTCCGCGTGGACAAGGACGAGGTGCTCGTCGACATCGGCTAC
>Ga0070741_10017733_pt1 | contig 11650 bp, 8 predicted proteins | sample Coa_R1_4_FD_66440 | JGI IMG/M metagenome (GOLD analysis project Ga0070741, IMG submission 66440) | Surface soil microbial communities from Centralia Pennsylvania, which are recovering from an underground coalmine fire - Coalmine... | ecosystem: Environmental > Terrestrial > Soil > Unclassified ...
GGACCGGGAGGGCGAGGCCATCGCCTGGCATGTGGCGAGCCAGCTCGACCGCTCGGTGCCGGCCCGGCGGGTCCTCTTCCACGAGATCACCAAAGACGCCGTGGAAGAGGCGATGCAGAACCCCGGGGAGATCGACCAGCAGAAGGTGAACGCCCAGCAGGCCCGCCGCATCCTCGACCGCCTGGTGGGCTACAAGGCGAGCCCGCTGCTCTGGAAGGCGATCAAGACGGGGCTCTCGGCCGGGCGGGTGCAGACCGTGGCACTCCGGCTGATCGTGGAGCGCGAGCGGGAGATCCGGGGGTTCACCCCGCAGGAGTACTGGACGGTCGAGGCGCTCTGCGAGAAGGACGGCCGCACCTTCGAGGCGTCGCTCCACAAGCTCGCCGGCCACAAGCCCGAGCTCCGCAGCGAGGCGGACGCCCGCGCCGTGGTGGAGGCGGCGCGCGGGCTCCCCTTCGTGGTCTCCGGGGTCGAGCGGAAGCAGCGCCGCAAGCGGCCGGCCCCGCCCTTCACCACCAGCACCCTCCAGCAGGAAGCGGCCAAGCGGCTCGGCTTCTCGTCGCGGCGCACCATGCGCGCGGCGCAGGACCTCTACGAGGGCGTGGACGTCGGCGCGGAGGGGCCGGTCGGGCTCATCACCTACATGCGGACCGACTCGGTCCGGGTCTCCGACGCGGCCGTCAAGGCGGTGCGGAACTTCATCGCGCGCCACTACCCCAAGGCGTATCTCCCGGAGACCCCCAACAGCTACAGCGCCAAGAAGACCGCCCGGGTGCAGGACGCGCACGAGGCCATCCGGCCCACCGACGTGCGCCGGCGCCCGGAGGACGTGCAGCCCTACCTCGAGCCCGACCAGTTCAAGCTCTACCAGCTCGTCTGGCAGCGGTTCGTGGCCTCGCAGATGACCCCCGCGGTCTACGACGTCACCGTGGTGGACTTCGACCTCGGGCGCTACCTGTTCCGGGCCACCGGCTCGGTGCTCGTCTTCGACGGCTACCACACGCTCTACCGCGAGGGGCACGAGCCGGAGGAGGGCAAGACCATGGACGACTTGCCCCCCATCCCACCCCTGGAGCGGGGCGACCGGGTGGAGGTGCGGGAGATCACGCCGACCCAGCACTTCACCGAGCCGCCGCCCCGCTACTCCGAGGCGAGCCTGGTGAAGGAGCTGGAGCGGCTCGGGATCGGGCGGCCGTCCACCTACAGCGCCATCATCTCCACCCTCTCGACCCGGGAGTACGTGCGGCTGGAGAACCGCCGGTTCCACCCCACGCCGCTGGGCGAGACGGTGGAGCGGGTGATGGTGAGCCGGTTCCCCGACATCTTCGATGTGGGCTTCACGGCGGAGATGGAGAGCGAGCTGGACAAGATCGAGGAGGGGGAACTGGGCTGGCAGGAGGTGCTCCGGGACTTCTATCATCCGTTCATCCGGGCGCTCGAGGCGGTGAACGTGAACGCGCTGGTGGCGGAGGCGCACGGGCTCTCGCCCGAGCGGCTGGCCCGCGAGCGGTGCCCCAAGTGCGGGTCGCCGGTCGAGCTCAAGACCGGGCGGTTCGGCCCGTACCTCGCCTGCGCCCGGTACAAGAACGGGTGCGACTACGCCAAGTCGCTCAAGAAGCACCGCGCCCCGGACCGCCCCACCGACGAGACCTGCCAGGAGTGCGGCGCGCCCATGGTGATCCGGACGGGGCGGTTCGGGGAGTTCCTCGCCTGCACCCGCTACCCGGAGTGCAAGGGGCGCCGCTCGCTCCCCCTCGGCATCAAGTGCCCCAAGTGCCGGGAGGGCGACCTGGCCGAGCGCCGGACCCGGCGGGGCAAGTCGTTCTGGGGCTGCGTCCGCTACCCGGCCTGCGACTTCTCGACCTGGAACCGGCCGGTGGCGGAGGAGTGCGGGACCTGCGGCTGGGTCGGGCTGGAGCGCAAGGTGAGCAAGGCGGAGGGCGAGGTGCTCACCTGCCTCCGCTGCGGCCACCGCGTGGTCACCGTGGAGCCGGAGGAGATGACGCTGGCGTGAAGGCGACCGTCGTGGGCGGCGGGCTCGCGGGCTGCGAGGCGGCCTGGGCTCTCGCCGAGCGCGGCGTGGAGGTGACGCTCTACGAGATGCGGCCGGTGGTGAAGACCCCGGCCCACCAGACCGACCGGCTCGGCGAGCTGGTCTGCAGCAACTCGTTCAAGTCGGAGGACCTCGGCAACGCGCACGGGCTGCTCAAGGCCGAGCTGCGCCGACTGGGAAGCCTCCTGCTCGACTGCGCCGACCGGGCCCGGGTGCCCGGGGGGGTGGCCCTCGCGGTGGACCGGGAGCTCTTCTCCCGCGAAGTACACGAGCGGGTGACGGCGCACCCCCGGATCCGGGTGGTGCGCGAGGAGGTGGCCGAGATCCCCTCCCCCGCCGTCATCGCCACCGGTCCGCTCACCTCCGACCGCCTGGCCCGCGCCCTCGCCGCGCGGCTCGGCACCGGGTCGCTCGCCTTCTACGACGCCATCGCCCCCATCGTCGCGGCGGACTCGCTGGACCGGAGCTGTCTCTACGCCCGCTCCCGCTACGGCAAGGGCGGGGGCGACGACTACCTGAACGCCCCGATGGACGCCGAGACCTACGAGCGGTTCGTCGAGGCGCTGGTCACGGCGGACCAGTTCCAGGCCCACGAGTTCGACCGGGTGCCCTACTTCGAGGGCTGCCTGCCGATCGAGGAGATGGCCCGGCGCGGGAAGGATACCCTCCGGTTCGGCCCGATGAAGCCGGTGGGCCTCCCCGATCCGCGCACCGGGCGGGAGCCCTACGCCGTGGTGCAGCTCCGCCGGGAGGACCGGGCCGGCCAGATGTGGAACCTGGTCGGCTTCCAGACCCGGCTCCGGATCCCGGAGCAGCGCCGGGTCTTCTCGCTGATCCCGGGCCTCGCCTCCGCGGAGTACCTGCGCTACGGCAGCATCCACCGGAACGCCTACGTGAACAGCCCGGCCACCCTGGGACCGGCGCTCGCGCTCAAGGACGACCAGCGGGTCTTCCTGGCGGGCCAGATGACCGGGGTCGAGGGCTACACCGAATCGCTGGGGACCGGGCTCCTGGCCGGCATCAACCTGGCGCGGAGGCTCCGGGGTCTTCCGGCCACGGTGCCGCCGCCCACCACCATGCTCGGCGCGCTCTACCGCTACCTGGCCGAGGCGAACCCCAAGCACTTTCAGCCCATGAACGCGAACTTCGGGCTGCTGGAGCCGCTGGACCTGGCTGGCGGCGGGGCGGCGAAGCCGCCGAGCAAGGAGCGGAAGAAGCAGCTCCTGGTCGAGCGGGCGCTCGCGGAGTTCGAGGCGTGGGCGAAGACGCTCTAGCGCGCCGGCCGGCGCGCGCGGGGCCGCCGCTCGTCTCCGAGTTCCTCCTCCACCTCGAGAAGGAGCGGCACCACTCCCCGCACACCGTCGCCGCCTACGCCCGGGACCTGGCGGCGTTCGCCGACTTCTGCGGCCGGCACTACGGCGGCCCGGTGCGGTGGGAGCGGGTCGAGCGCACCGGGATCCGCGGGTTCCTGGGCGAGCTCCAGCGCCGGGGTCTCTCCAAGCGCTCGGCCGCGCGCGCCCTCTCGGCCGTGCGGAGCTTCTTCCGCTACCTCCAGCTCCACCACGGGCTCGCGACCAACCCCGCCCGCGCCGCCCGGATGCCCAAGCTCGACAAGCGGCTTCCGGCCCACCTGGACCGCCGGACCCTGGACTCGCTCTTCGCCCGGGCGGAACGGGAGGCCGAGGGCGGCGACTTCGTCGCCGCGCGCGACCTCGCCATGCTGGAGCTGTTCTATTCCACCGGGATGCGGCTGGCCGAGCTGGCGGGGCTGAGCCTCTCGGACCTCGACCTCGTGTCCGACCTGGTGAAGGTGCGGGGCAAGGGGCGGAAGGAGCGGATCGTCCCGGTCGGCTCGCGGGCGGTGGCGGCGCTCCGGCGCTATCTTCGGCTCCGCGAGGCGGTCCCGGCGCGCCCGGGCGGCGATCCCCGGGCGGTCTTCGTCTCCGCCCGGGGCCGGCGGCTCGGGCCCCGGAGCATCCAGCGCCGGATGCACCGGCTGTTCGACGCCGCGGGGCTCGGAGGCGACGGGCTGCGGGTGCACTCGCTGCGCCACAGCTTCGCCACCCACCTGCTCGACGCCGGCGCCGATCTCCGAGCGGTGCAGGAGCTGCTGGGGCACGCCTCGCTCAGCACCACGCAGGTGTACACCCACACCAGCGTCGAGCGGCTGAAGCAGGTGTACCAGAGGGCGCACCCGAGGGCGTGAGATCATGCGCGTGCACGGCACCACCATCCTGGCGGTCCGCAAGGACGGGCGGGTCGCGCTCGGCGGCGACGGCCAGGTGACCATCGGGGAGACGGTGATGAAGGCGAAGTCGGTCAAGGTGCGCGCCCTCAAGGGCGGCAAGGTGCTGGCCGGGTTCGCCGGGTCGGTCGCGGACGCGCTCACCCTGTACGAGAAGTTCGAGGAGAAGCTCGACCGCTACCCGGGCAACCTGCCCCGCGCCGCGGTCGAGCTGGCCAAGGACTGGCGGAGCGACCGGGTGCTCCGGCGGCTGGAGGCGCTCCTGGTGGTGGCCGACCAGGAGCACAGCTACATGGTGAGCGGCTCGGGCGAGCTGATCGAGCCGGACGACGGGATCGTGGCGGTGGGGTCGGGCGGGAACTACGCGCTGGCGGCGGCCCGGGCGCTCCTCCCCGACCCGAGGCTCGGCGCCCGCGAGATCGTCCAGCGGTCCCTCGACATCGCGGCCGACATCTGCGTCTACACCAACCGGAACATCACCATCCTCGAGCTGCCCGCCGAGAAGCCGTAGCCGGCGGGCGTCCCGCGCCCCCGGCCGGCGCGGCCTGGCCGGGCCCCGCGGGCCCGCCACTCGCTTACCTTTCGGGCATGTCCGATCCCGCGTCCACCCTGCCGGTCCCCGAGGAGCCCCCGGAGGAGCCTCCCGCGGAGGAGGGGGCCGAGGCCCAGCCGCTCCCCTGGCTGGAGGAGCTCCCGCCCCGGGAGATCGTGGCGGAGCTCGACCGCTACATCGTGGGCCAGGAGGCGGCCAAGAAGGCGGTCGCCATCGCGGTCAGGAACCGCTGGCGCCGGGCCCAGGCCCCGGACGACATCCGGGACGAGATCACGCCGTACAACATCATCCTCATCGGCCCCACCGGCGTGGGGAAGACCGAGGTGGCGCGGCGGCTCGCCCGGCTCGCGGGGGCGCCCTTCATCAAGGTGGAGGCGTCGAAGTTCACCGAGGTGGGCTACGTGGGGCGGGACGTCGAGTCCATGGTCCGCGACCTGGTGGACGCCGCGATCAACATGGTGCGCACCGAGCGGGAGGACGAGGTGTACCCCCAGGCGGAGCAGCGGGCCGATGAGCGGCTGCTGGACCTGCTGCTCCCGCCCCCGCCGCCCTCGCTCCCGGGCGAGCGGGGCGAGAAGCCGGCCTCCCCGGTGTTCGTGGTCTCGCCCAGCGGCCAGGCCCGACCCGAGCGCGCCGGCCCGGCCGAGGACGAGCGGCGGAGCCGCTCCCGCGAGCGGTTGCGCGAGATGCTGGCCGAGGGCCGGCTGGACGACCGGGAGGTGGAGATCGAGGTCACCTCGCAGAGCTTCCCCATGCTCGAGTTCATCCAGCCGCCGCCCGGGATGGAGGGGCAGGAGATCAACTTCACCGAGATGCTGCAGGAGATGCTCCCCAAGCGGAAGAAGCGGCGCACGGTGAAGGTGCCCGAGGCCCGCCGGGTGCTGATCGACGAGGAGCTCAAGAAGCTGGTGGACATGGACGACGTGGTGAACGAGGCGCTCGACCGGGTCGAGAACCACGGCATCATCTTCATCGATGAGATCGACAAGATCGCCGGCGAGCGGGGGCCCTCCACCGGCCCGGACGTCTCCCGCGAGGGGGTCCAGCGGGACCTGCTCCCCATCGTGGAGGGCTCCACGGTGCAGACCCGCTACGGCTACGTGCGCACCGACCACATCCTCTTCATCGCGGCCGGCGCGTTCCACGTCTCCAAGCCGTCGGACCTGATCCCCGAGCTGCAGGGTCGCTTTCCGATCCGGGTGGAGCTCCAGCCGCTCACCCAGCAGGACTTCGTCCGGATCCTCACCGAGCCGGAGAACGCGCTCACCAAGCAGTACCAGGCGCTGGTGGCGGCGGAGGGCGCCTCGCTGGAGATCACCCCCGACGGGATCGAGGAGATCGCCCGGATCGCCTATCTGGCCAACGACCGGATGGAGAACATCGGCGCGCGCCGGCTCCACACCGTCATGGCCACGCTGATGGAGGACCTCCTGTTCGAGCTGCCCAACTACCCCGAGAAGCACGTCGTGTTCGACGCGGCCGCGGTGCGGGAGCGGCTCGCCAAAGTGGTCAACGACGAGGACCTCCGGAAGTACATCCTGTAGCCTGCCCGCCGCCCGCCGCCCGCCGCCCGCCGCCCGCCGCCCCTCGCGCGCGGCTTGCTTCGGCCGGGCGGCCCCCGCTACAATCCGCGCGGTTGCCGGCCCGACCCCCACGCCCGCGGGGCCCATGCACGCCAAGCGCGACTTCCTCGCCATCCCCGACCTCACCCGGGCCGAGCTGCTCGCCCTGTTCGATCTCGCCGCGCGCATGAAGCGGGGCGAGGACCGGTCCCGCCCGCTCGCGGGCAAGACCCTGGGCATGATCTTCGCCAAGAGCTCGACCCGCACCCGGGTCTCCTTCGAGGTGGGGACCTACCAGCTCGGCGGGCACGCGCTCTTCCTCTCCGCCCGCGACATCCAGCTCGGCCGGGGCGAGCCGATCCGCGACACCGCGCGGGTCCTGAGCCGCTACGTGGACGGCATCATGATCCGCACCTTCGATCACGCCGAGGTCGAGGAGCTCGCGCGCTACGCCGGCGTTCCGGTGATCAACGGGCTCACCGACCTCCAGCACCCCTGCCAGGTGCTGGCCGACCTGCTCACCGTGCGCGAGGCGCTCGGGACCTGGGAGAGCAAGGTGGTGGCCTGGGTGGGGGACGGGAACAACGTCGCACACAGCTGGCTCGACGCCGCCGGCCTGCTCGGCTTCGAGCTCCGGCTGGCCTGCCCGCCGGGCTACGAGCCCCACCCCGCGATCCTGGAACGGAACCGCGCCAGGACCACGGTCGCGCTCACCCGCGATCCGGTCGAGGCGGTGCGCGGGGCCCACGTGGTGAACACCGACGTGTGGGCCTCCATGGGCCAGGAGGGGGAGCAGGTCGAGCGGGTCCAGGCGTTCCGGGGCTACACCGTGGACGCCAAGCTCATGCGCCTGGCCGACCCGAACGCGATCTTCCTCCACTGCCTTCCGGCGCACCGGGGCGAGGAGGTGACCGACGAGGTGATCGAGGGCCCCCAGTCCCGGGTCTGGGACCAGGCCGAGAACCGGCTGCACGTGCAGAAGGCGCTGCTGGCCACGCTGCTCGGGGGGACCGACTGAAGCGCACCCCGCTCTACCAGGCCCACCGCGCGCTCGGCGCCAAGATGGTGGAGTTCGCCGGGTTCGAGATGCCGCTCCATTACCCCGGCGGGATCCTGGCGGAGCACCGGGCGGTGCGGGCCGACGTCGGCCTGTTCGACGTCTCGCACATGGGCGAGTTCGAGATCACCGGGCCCGACCGGAACGCCTTCCTCAACCGGGTCACCTGCAACGACGTGACGCGGGTCGGCCCGGGCGGGGTGCAGTACTCCGCGATCCTCACCGCCGAGGGCACCTTCGTGGACGACTGCACCCTCTACCGGTTCGACGACAAGTGGATGGTGGTGGTCAACGCCGCCAACATCGGGGCCGCGTGGGCCCACCTGGTGGAGCACAAGGGCGGCGCCAACGTGCGGCTCAAGGACATCTCGGACGACGTGGGCCTGCTCGCGCTCCAGGGGCCGAACGCGGAGCGGACCCTCCAGCCGCTCACCCCGCTCCAGCTCCCCGAGATCGGCTACTACCGGTTCGCGAGCGGGAGCGTGGCCGGGGTGGAGTGCTTCGTCTCCCGCACCGGCTACACCGGCGAGGACGGCTTCGAGCTCTACTGCCGGGCCCGCGACCTGCCGGAGCTCTGGAGCGCCCTCCTCGCCGCCGGCGCGTCCCCCGCCGGGCTCGGGGCCCGGGACACGCTCCGGCTGGAGATGGGCTACCCGCTCTACGGGCACGAGATCGACCGCACCGTGACCCCGCTCGAGGCCGGGCTCGAGTGGATCGTGAAGTTCGACAAGGGCGCGCCCTTCTCGGGCGAGGTGGCGCTCCGGGCCCAGGCCCGGCGGGGGGTGACCCGCAAGCTCGTGGGGTTCACCCTCCGGGGCCGCGCCATTCCGCGCCAGGGCTACCCCGTCTGGTACCGGGGCCGCCCGGTGGACCGGGTCCGGAGCGGCGCCCTGAGCCCGTCGCTCGGCGTTCCGATCGGGACCACCTACCTGCCGGTCCACGCTGCGGCGCCCGGCACCGCCTTCGAGGTGGAATGCCGGGGCGAGCGCCTCGCCGCGGAGGTGGTGAGCCTCCCGTTCTGGACCCGGGGATCGGTCCGGCGGCGCGGGCGTCCGGTCGGGACGCCGCCGGCCTGAGCCGGGCGGGGGGGAGGCCGGCCGCCGTGCGGGTCGCCATTCTCACCATCTCCGACGCCGCGAGCCGGGGCGAGCGGCGGGACGCCTCGGGCGACGCCATCGCCGCCTGGGCCGCGGGGCGGGGCTACGCCGTGGCGGAGCGGGCCCTGGTGGCCGACGAGGCGCCCGCGATCGCCGAGCGGCTCCGCCGCTGGGCCGACGAGGACCGGGCCGACCTGGTGCTCACCACCGGGGGCACTGGGCTCACCGCGCGGGACGTCACGCCCGAGGCCACCCGGGCCGCGCTGGAGAAGGAGGCGCCGGGGATCGCCGAGGCGCTCCGGATGGCGGTGTATCCCCGGTTCCCCCGGGCCGCGCTCTCCCGCGGGGTGGCGGGGGTGCGGGGGCGGACCCTGATCGTGAACCTGCCGGGGAGCCCGGGCGGGGTGCGGGACGGGCTCGCGGTGCTGGAGGGGTTCGTGGAGCACGCGGTGGACCTGGTGCGCGGGGTCCGCACCGGCCACGATTGACCCCCGGGCGCTGTTAGCTTCCGTTCGCGATGGCTGCCCGGATCATCGTCACCATGGACGACCTCGAGACCGCGGTGCGGGTGAACGCGGCGCTCGAGGCGGCCGGCTTTTCGACCGCGATGTTCTCGTCGCTGGACGACGCCCGCGGGGCGGTCCGGCGGGAGGCCCCCGACCTGGTCATCCTGACCGGGGCGGTGCACGAACCGCACAACGTGCAGCTCACCGTGCTGGCCCGCGACGCCGAGGTCTCGACCCTCGCGCTGCTCGAGCCGACCGACTCGGAGCGCGGGCGGGTCACCCGGCTCGGGGTGACCGAGGTGATGACCAAGCCGGTGAGCCCCGACGAGGTGGCGGCGACGGCGCGCCGGCTGATCGAGCGGCGCCAGCTCCAGCAGCGGACCGGGATCATCGGCGCGAGCGCGGCGATCCAGGAGGTGCTGGTCAAGATCGAGCAGATGGCGCCGGTCTCCAGCACCGTGCTGATCCAGGGCGAGTCGGGCACCGGGAAGGAGCTGGTCGCCAAGGCGATCCACGACCTCTCGCCGCGGCGGGGCGGGGCCTTCATCGCGGTGAACTGCGCGGCGCTTCCCGAGACCCTGCTCGAGTCGGAGCTCTTCGGCCACGAGAAGGGGGCCTTCACCGGCGCGGCCGAGCGGCGGCTGGGCCGGTTCGAGCTGGCCGACGGCGGGACGATCTTCCTGGACGAGATCGGCGAGGTGCCGCCGAGCGTGCAGGTCAAGCTGCTCCGGGTGCTGGAGAGCCGGTCGTTCTTCCGGGTGGGCGGCACCCAGCCGATCAAGGTGGACGTCCGGGTGATCGCGGCCACCAACCGGGACCTCAAGGAGCGGGTGGCGCTGGGCGAGTTCCGGGACGATCTCTACTACCGGCTCAACGTCCTCACCATCTACCTTCCGCCGCTCCGGGAGCGCCGGGAGGACATCCCGATCCTGGTGCGGCGGTTCATCCGGGAGTTCGCCCGGCAGCACGACCGCACCTTCCGGGGGATCACCCCGGAGGCCCTGCAGCGGCTGGTGAGCGCGCCCTGGCCGGGCAACGTCCGGCAGCTCCGCAACCTGATCGAGTCGATGGTGGTGCTCGCGCCGGGGAGCGAGATCCGGGCGGCCGACATCCCGCCGGACATCCTGGAGGGGCCGGGCACGCTGCTCCCGGCGCGGATCGCGGCGCCGGCGCGCGAGCTTCCGTCGCAGGAGCTGGAGTTCATCCTGCGGAACCTGCTGGACCTCCGGCGGCAGATCGAGGAGCTCCGGCGGCGGCTGGACGAGCACCCGCCGCGGGTGCAGGTGATCGACCTGGGGGAGCACGCGCCGGTGGTGGATCTCATGCCCGAGCCGGAGCGGGCGGAGCCGAACCAGGTGGTCTACCGGCCTGGCATGACAATGGCTGAAGTGGAGAAGGCCGCGATCGAAGCAGCGCTCCGCGAGTCGCGGGGGAATCGGCGCCGGGCGGCGGAAGTGCTCGGCATCGGCGAGCGCACTCTCTACCGAAAGATCAAGGCGTACCAGCTCGAGGCGTGAAGGGCGCAGGGCGTTGCCGTCTGCGGTAATGTCTTGGGATTGAACAGCTTGGGCCCTTGCCTCGGGCTCTGGGGGCGGGGTCCAAGTCGTGGCCCGATCGGCAGGTACGCTTGGTTTGGCACTCCGACCAAAGTTTTGGCTGTCAAGAGTTTGCACGGCTGACCCGGTTGACAGGGGCTAAGTCCGTGGCGTATATTGCGATACTCGTGCATTCCCACGCGTCAAAGGCTGGCCCCCGGCCGTGAATTTCGGGATCGACGCTGAGCGGTGTGTCGCGTGCTTGGCCTGCGTCCGGGTGTGCCCGACGGACGCGATCGCCGTCGCCGGCGGCGACCCGAAGCCGCTGTTGCAGGTAGTCGACGAGGCGTGTATTCGCTGCGGCGACTGTCTGCCCGCGTGCCCGCACGACGCGGTTCGGGTGCAGGGGGAGATCGGGCGGGCGCTTGCGATCGCGGCGCAGGGGGACGGGGCGCTGATCCTGAGCCCGGAGTCGGTCGCGCACTTCTATCCGGCGACGCCGGAGCAGGTCATCAATGCGGCCTACGCCGCGGGGTTTCGGACGGTGACCCGGGGCGTGATCGGCGACGAGCTGGTGGCGGCGGAGTATCTCCGGCTCTGGGAGGAGGAGGAGTGGGGCACCCTGGTGCGCTCCACCGATCCGGTGGTGGTGGACACGGTGCGGGCGCACTATCCGGAGCTGATCCCGTACCTCGCGCCGGTGACGATGCCGCCGGTGGCGGAGGCGCGGTACCTGCGGGCGCGGCACGGGCCGGGGCTCAAGGTGGTGTTCGCCGGGGTGGTGCTGCCGGTGGCGAGCGCGGATCTCGACGCGACGATCACCTTCGCCGACCTGGAGCAGCTGTTCCGGATGCGGGGGGTGAACCCGCGGACCCAGCCCACCTTCTTTCAGCGGGTGCCGGAGGAAGGGCGGCGGCACCTGAGCACGGCGGGGGGGCTTCCGCTCCGGCTCCTGGAGGACGCGCGGCAGACCAGCCGCCGGTTCTTGAAGCTCCGCGGGCTGCACACCATTCCGGCGCTGGCGCGGGCGGTGGCGGTGGAC
>Ga0070741_10017734_pt1 | contig 11650 bp, 12 predicted proteins | sample Coa_R1_4_FD_66440 | JGI IMG/M metagenome (GOLD analysis project Ga0070741, IMG submission 66440) | Surface soil microbial communities from Centralia Pennsylvania, which are recovering from an underground coalmine fire - Coalmine... | ecosystem: Environmental > Terrestrial > Soil > Unclassified ...
GCAGGATTTTCGCGGCGTGATCGCCTGCGGCGGCTTTAGCTTCGGCGACACCCTCGGCGCCGGCGAAGGCTGGGCCAAGAGCATTCTCTTCCATCCGCGCGCCCGTGCCGAGTTTGAAGCCTTCTTCGCCCGTCCCGACACCTTCGCGCTTGGCGTGTGCAATGGTTGCCAGATGATGAGCAACCTGCACGCGATCATTCCCGGCGCGGAGCTCTGGCCCCGTTTCGTCCAAAACCAATCCGAGCGTTTCGAAGCCCGTTTCGTTTCGCTCAAGATCGAGAAAAGTCCGAGCGTGCTTTTCGCCGGCATGGAAGGCTCGGTCATTCCCATCGCCGTTGCCCATGGCGAAGGCTACGCCGAGTTCCCCGACGGCACCGCGGCGAGACGCTGCAGTGATTCCGGCCTGGTCTGTGCACGCTTCGTCGACAACCGCCACGCCGTGACCGAGGCCTATCCCCTCAATCCCAATGGCTCGCCCCTTGGCATGACTGCGCTGACCAACCGCGATGGCCGTGTCACCATTCTCATGCCGCACCCCGAGCGCGTCTTCCGTACGGTGCAGATGAGCTGGCACCCGGCCGACTGGCCCGAGGATTCGCCCTGGATGAAATTATTCTACAACGCGCGCGCCTGGGTGGGATAAATTTTTCCATGTTCCGCCGGCTCAACGTCAGCCTCGTCGCCTTGTTTATCTCCGGTTGCGCGGTTATACCTTCTGCACCGCTGCCTCCGTCAACTGCCGTAGTGGCCGGCAATTCAAGCGCATCTGCACCGACAGCGGCTGTTTCGTCGCCGGCCGATGCTCCGCAGGATCTCGGCATAATACTAACGCCCATCGTTGCCCGCACCAAGGTTCCCGGCATGGCCGCCGTGGTCCTCTACGGCGACAAAATCGTCGCGCAAGGCGTCGCCGGCGTCCGCAAGCGCGGCAGCGACGTGCCCATCACCCTCGACGACCAATTTCTGCTCTGCTCCGCCGGAAAAGCGATGACGGCGACGCTGGCCGCCATGCTAATCGACGAAGGCCGGCTTTCCTGGAACACCACCCTTGGCGACGTTTTTGCTGGGACCATCAAGAACCTGCATCCGGATTGGAAAACGGTGACGCTTGCCCAATTATTGGAGCATCGCGCCGGTGTGCCGGCCGACCAAGCCCTGTTTTGGTCGATTGTCCGGCTGAATTTTTCCGGCGGAACGGTGGACGACAAGCGTTGGGCGATCGTGGCCAAAGTCCTGTCGAAACCGCCGCCCTATCCGCCGGGCTCACGCTATGTCTATGCCAGCGTGGACTACGTCATCGTCGGCGCCATGCTTGAAAAAATCACCGGCCAGCCGTGGGAGGATTTGATCCAGCAAAAACTCTGGCAGCCGCTGGGCATCACTTCCGGGGGATTTGGCGCACCGGGCACAGCGGGAAAAATCGACCAGCCGTGGGGCCACTGGGGAATGTTTCTCACCGGACGCCCGGCCGCGCCGGATGGCCTGTGGTCGCACTTGAGCACGCCTCTGTTCGGCGGACCCGCCGGCACCGGACACATGACCATCACGGACTGGTCCCGGTTCATTTCGCTTCACCTCCGCGGCGATCCGGCAAACCCGCACCAAGCCGCAACCCTGCTCAAGCCGGCTTCGTTCGCCGCGCTCCACCGCGCCGAGCCGGGCCGTTTTTATCAGGCCGGCTGGATTCTCCTTCATCGCTCCTGGGCCAACGGCCATCGGCCAGGCGACAGCGGCCGCGTGATTTCCAGCCAGGGTGACAATGGCTTTTGGCATTGCGAGGCCTGGGTCGCGCCGGAAATCGATTTCGCCGTGCTCGTGGTCTGCAACCAGGGCGGACCCGCAGACGACAAACCCGCCACCATGGCCGATCGTGACGCCGTCACCGCCTTGATCCAGGCATTTGGGCCGAATAAAATAGCGTCGCGCTGAGCTGTTGGCTCATGGTTGACTCGGGTGCGCCGTGGCTGAAATGACTCCATCGTCCGCCCGACGGATCGCCGCCTGCTGGGCCGCGATTTTCTGCGCCGCCGTCCTCGCTTATTCCCCCGCGCTCCACGGCGGATTTTTATGGGACGACGACGGGCACGTCTGCCCGCCGGCACTGCGTTCGCTCCATGGACTGTGGCGAATCTGGACCGACCTCGGCGCCACCCAGCAATATTATCCGCTCCTCCACTCCGCCTTCTGGCTGGAATTTCGCCTCTGGGGCGCGTCCGTCACCGGCTATCACTGGGTGAATATTCTCCTTCACGCCGGCTCAGCCTGCCTCGTCGTAGCCATCGCGCGCCGGCTCGCGCCGCCCGGCGCCTGCCTTGCCGGCCTGATTTTCGCGCTCCACCCGGTCGGCGTGGAGTCGGTTGCCTGGATCAGCGAGCAAAAGAACACCCTCTCCACGCTTCTCTGCCTCGGCTCCGCGCTGGAGTACCTGCGCTTCGATGAAGACCGCCAGCACCCGCGCTACCGGCTCGCCTTCATCCTGTTCATTCTCGCGCTGCTCGCCAAGACCACCACCGCCACGTTGCCCGCCGCGCTCCTCGTCGTTGTCTGGTGGCGACGCGGCCGGTTCCGCTGGAAGGAAGACATCCGGCCGCTCGTCCCCTGGCTCGTGCTCGGCGCCGGCTTCGGATTGTTCACCGCCTGGGTCGAGCATTCGGTGATCGGCGCCGAAGGCTCCGCATTCGCGCTGACCTTTGGCGAACGCGGCCTTCTTGCGGGCCGGATTTTCTGGTTCTATCTCGGAAAACTCGTCTGGCCGGCGAACCTGATCTTCATCTACCCGCACTGGAAGATCGATCCGTCGGCCACCTGGCAATGGATTTTCCCTGCCGCGCTGCTCGCCGCCGCCGGCGCGGCCTGGGCCTTTCGCCGGACCTGCCGCGGACCGCTCGCCGCCTTCCTGATCTACGCCGGCACGCTGTTTCCCGTGCTCGGATTTTTCAACGTCTACCCCTTCCTCTTTTCCTATGTCGCCGACCATTTTCAATATCTCGCTAGCATCGGCCTGGTCATTCCGGCGGCCGCCGGACTCACCCGGGCGGCGAACCACCTTCCCGTGCGCTGGCTGCCGCCGGTTCTCGCCGCCGGCCTGCTCACGGCGCTCGGCACGCTGACTTGGCGCCAAGCCCGTTGGTATCGCGACGCCGAAACGCTCTACACCGCCACCCTCGCGCGCAACCCCGGGTGCTGGCTCGCACACAACAATCTCGGCAACCTCCTCGCTTCCGCACATCCGGACGAAGCCATCGCGCACTACCAAGCTGCCCTGAAACTGCGGCCCGATTATCCCGACGCGCATTTCAATCTCGCCAACGCCCTCGCGAAAAATCCCCAACAACGCACCGAAGCTATCGCGCAGTACGAAGCGGCGCTACAAGCCAACCCGAATTACGCCGATGCGCACAACAACCTCGGCATCCTCCTCGCGTCAGACCCGGCCCGCCGGCTTGAGGCCATTTCACATTTCGAGGCCGCGCTGCAAATCCGCCCCGGCTTCGCCGCGGCGGAATCCAATCTCGGCACGGCGTGGTCGCGTATTCCCGGGCATCAGGACGATGCCATCATTCATTACCAGGCGGCGCTCCGGATCGAGCCCAACTCCGCCTCGGCCTGGTTCGATCTTGGCAATGCGCTGGCCAAGGCCGGCCGGCAGACCGAAGCGATCGCGGCGTATGAATCTGCGATCAAGCTCGATCCCAACTACGCCGAGGCGCACGTCAATCTGGCGAACGTTTTGATGAAACTGCCGGACCGCCGTGCAGACGCCATTGCGCATTTCCGCGTAGCCCTCCGCCTCCGCCCCGACTGGGGCTTTCTTCGGCAAATTCTCGATCGAGAGACCGGTCAAAAATAACGGTCAGGAAGATTGTCTCAATTTGCATGATTTGGCGGCGGAAATGCAAAAACGCCGAAAATTTCCGTGCTTCTGGTTGCGAAAACGATTTTGGCCGCGAGGTTCGGGCCGGAACCAAAAGACCGGCCAGCTTCATGGGAAAACAGCCACGTCGGCTGCATCCGCAAAAATAGAAAGGAAATCACATGAGCACAGCAACAATGACCCACGAGAAAGCCGCCACCGGAAACGTGTGCTGGTTTGAAATCCCCGCCGACAACCTCGACCGGGCAAAGAAATTCTACAATGCCCTCTTCGGCTGGAAAATCATGCCGATCTCGGGCATGCAAGGCCCTGAGGCGCAGACTTACCTCCACATCGACACCGGCGGTGCCGACGCTTCGCCCGACGGCGGGTTGATGATGCGCAAGCAGGCGGGCGAGATGACCACGCAATATGTCAGCGTGGAATCGGTGGCTGAGTCCGCCGCGCAAGTCGAAAAACTCGGTGGTAAGGTCTGCATGCCGAAAACCGCCGTGCCGGGTATGGGTTACTTCGCGGTCTGTCAGGATACCGAAAAAAATACCTTCGGCCTCTGGGAAACCGACTCGAACGCTAAGTAAGGGTCAATGCAGCCGGCTTCGGCGCCATCAACCCATACCGCCTTCGCTCCTTCGCGAGAACCCCTCGCGAAGGAAACGAAGAGGTAAAATCTTTCTTTCAGGGCAGCCGACCTTGCCTTCGACGTTTGCACTTCCAGAAGTCGGTGTTCATCTTGCCGCGACTGTTTCCACAACCCAAAGCCACCCATGAGCGCCAAGTCAAAGCCCAAGAAAAAACCTCAAGATCCCGGCAGAATGCTCTGCTGGTTTGAAATTCCGGCGGACGACATCGCCCGCGCAAAGAAATTCTACAGTTCCCTTTTCGGCTGGAAGATCAATCCGCTGCCGAATGCCGCGGTCGGCAATTATCATCACCTTGACACCGGCGGACCCGACGCTTCGCCGGATGGCGGGCTGATGCCGCGCATGTGCGAGGGCCAGCCCATCACGAATTATATTTATGTGCCGTCGGTGACGCGCCTCGCCGCCAAAGTGAAGAAGCTCGGCGGAAAGATCTGCACGCCGAAAGTGGCCGTGCCCGGAATGGGCTACTTCATCCAGGTACAGGACACCGAAAAAAATCTTTTCGCCCTCTGGGAAATGAACCCGAAGGCGAAGTGAGATTTTTGTACCACAGAGACACAGAGCGCATAAAGAATTCTTCCCTTCGTGTCCTCTGTGCTCTCTGCGGTTAAACCTTAGCTTCGGCTTATCGGTGATAGAGCCACCAGGCGGCGCCGAAGCCGGCGAGCAGGCCGAAGAGATGCCCCTCCCAGGAAGTGCCGTTGCGGGCGGGCGCGAGCCCGGCCAGCATTCCGCCGTAGACCAGCAGCACGCCGCCGGCGACGAGAAGATCGGGCGTGGCACGGGTGAACCAGGCGACGGCGAGCAGCCAGCCGAGAAAGCCGAAGACCACGCCGCTCATGCCCATGTGGGCGGCGTTGCGTCCGAAAAGCCAGAGCAGCACGCCCTGCCCGAGAAAAATAACCAGCGCGACCTCGGGAAAGACCGAGCCGCTGCGGCGGAGCATGAGTGCGCCGAGGACAAGAAACGGCGGGAGGTTGGCGGCGAAATGCGCGAGATTGGCATGGATGAACGGCGCGGTGAGGAGGCCGACCAAGCCGCCGGCGGTGCGCGGCACGACCGCGAGCTGCTTGGCGGTTTGGGCCGAAGCGACACCGATCAGCGCGCCAACGAGCATGGCCACCGCCGGCCAGGAGAGCCAGGCATAAGGTGCCTGGGTGAAGAGATGGCCGAGGGCGCCGAGGACGTCATTCATGCCGTGCAGATCATTGGCTGCGTCTACCACAAATCAATCCGGATAGTTCCGTCCGAAGTATCGTGGTTCAATCAACCGGATCATCCCGCCGCGGCGCGGCTCGCAACGGCGGTCCGCACCCGGGTCTGCTCGTCCAGGCTCAGCTCGAAGGGATAAAAATCGCCGCGCAACACGAACGGACGCCTGATGTTCTCGCGCGGAATCAGCGCGAGCACCGTCTGCTTGGCATTGTCCGCGTAGAACGGCTCGAATTTTATCGGAAAATTCGTTTTGCCGGTGATTTCCCGGCCGTCGATCGTGCGGCCGGTAAAGTGGTATTCGTTGCCGGTATGCTTGCCTTTGACCATGGTGGGGACGATTTGCTTGATCCGCAGCACCACCTCGTCCGGGCGCGCCACGCAGGCTCTGGCATCGCCGAGCCGGCGCAGGGCGACCCATCCCAACAGCAGGAAAGCGCCTCCGATCAGGCCGATGCCGACCAGAGCCATGAAAGCGACCGCGGCCCAGCGGCTGGTTTTCGCCTCGATGGCCCAGGAAAGGGCAAAGCGGTCAGGGTCGTTCGGGAGATAACGTACCAGCGGCTCCTTTTCCTGGTCGACCTTGCCGATGAAGGTGTCGAACTTCACGTTGTTATCGTGCGAGACCTGGTTTGCGTCGACGAAAGTCACGTTCAGGTCGTATTCGTTGAGGACAAAATCGTGGCTGGTGACATGACCGTTCACTTCGGTGCGCTCTGCCGGCACTCCTTCCTTCCAGATGCGCGACTGATCGAGCAAGGCTTTGACCGAACTCGAATTCCACCAGCCAAAACCGATCGCCGCGCCGAGTCCGGCGAGAATCAAAACGACGCCGCCCAACTGACTTTTCCAGACAAACGATGACTTCAGACGCAACGGGGTCGGCAGAAGCGGCATGACCGGATCGTAGCGGACGTCCCCGTCCTGTAAAGCCCAAGCTAGCGGCGTCTTGGGCAAGATCAATGCCGCTGATTTGCGGGAACGGGCCCGCCACATGGGCGATATTGGCGCCGCGCTTCCGGCGGTTGCCGATTGACGGCGCCGCAGCCTTCTTTTTTCTCAGCGCACTCGCATGGCGCAGTACGTTGCTTTTCTCCGCGGAATCGGTCTGGGCAATCGCCGGCCAAAAATGGACGACCTGCGCGCGATTTTCGAAAAAATGAAATTCGGCGGCGTCGCGACCTTCATCGCCAGCGGCAATGTACTTTTCGAAACCCGCGCGAGAAACGGCGCCATGCTGGAAACGCTGATTGAAGAAAACCTCCGCCGTTCGCTCGGCTACGAAGTCGATAGCTTTGTTCGGACGCGCGCGGAGGTTGCGGCGGCCGCCGCCTTCCGGCCCTTCTCAAAAAAGGAGATGGAGTCGCCGGAAAACACGGTGCATTGCGGCTTCTGGAAAGAAGCAGTGGGCGCCGCACTTGCCCGCGGCCTGCTTGCCTGCCGAACCGAGGTGGACGCGTTTTGCGTGAACGGCCGCGAATTTTACTGGTTATGCCGGACAAAAACCAATGAGTCGAAAGTCTGGGTCTCGCCGGCGATGAAAGCCCTCAAGCTCCCATCGTCGACCATGCGCAACCTCACCACCCTCCGCAAATTGGCCGGGCAATATCCCTCTGCCGCTGCCTGAACGGCGCGGCGCGGATCCGAAGCCAAGCGCAGCCGGACCGCGCCGCTTCCATTGCAAAAAATATTCAATATCCTGATTACAATGGCATTGCGAGGCAGACGTTTTTGCGATCACACTGGGGGATGCTTTGCAAAGCACTTTTTGCCATTCTCGCGGGCATCTGCATCGCCGGCACCGCGATGGCGGTCTCGCTCAAGTATCAAAGCGCGGTAAAAGCGCGCATCAACGGCGACTATGCGGTGGTTCAGTTTGCCGATGGAAGCAAAAGCCTGGTTCCCCTGAGTTCGCTCGATTCCTCAGATCGCGCGTGGATCGTCCGTCTCAGCAGCCAGAATCCGATGGCGGCGGGAAAGGCGAAGGTCGTGGTGGTCAAGGCGGAGGACCTGGTAAAGGCGAAGAAAACCATCGAAGTTTCCAAGACGGAAGGCCCGCTGGAAACCGTCCAGCTCTGCCCGCCGAACGTTTTTCGAAACCAGATCGGGGGAACCTGCATGATGTACGCCCGCGTGCACTGGCTGGACATCGCCGGTTACTATGTCGATGACGGCTCGATTTATCGGGTGATCAACGTGGTTTCTCCCGACAATCCCTGGAGCGATCCGCGCTATCTTCAGGGGATGGAGAACATTTTTCTCAGCTTTAAATCAAGGCCGGTGCTGCACCGCCTGCCCGCACAGGCAGAGGATCCTTTTGAGTGGGCCCGAGAAGAACTGCGCAAGGGCCATCCGATCCTGGCGGCCTTTCCGCGTGAAATCTGGCAGGCGCTGCCACCGGGTTTTGTCGCCGCGCATCCGTGGAATGGCGGACCGGTGGGGCACCAGATCGTGATCAATGGCTTCACTTGGAACAGCCGGACGAGGAAGGGCACCTTTCACATCATCAATTCCTGGCAGGAGCTGCCGCAGTTCGACCTTACCACTGACGCCGCGGGCGGCGGCGCGCTGGTCATCGAGCAAAGTCTTTCCCCCATTGGCGAAGCAAAGGTTCAGGTCGCCAAAGAAGTGGTTCAGCACGTCACCTTTCTCAAATCAGTCGGCGATACGGGTGAGACCAAACTTTACGAGGTGCAGACCAACCTCGGGACGCGCCGGATTGTCGCGCCAAACGAGGCCGCCGTGCGCGAAATGGTGGAAAACGAGCAGTAGCGCAGGCCCGGCTTATCTGGCTGCCTTGCCGCGGGGATGAAATCTGGCGTGCTGGTCGGCCAGGCGGGAGGATTCGACCGCGGTATAGATTTGCGTGGTGGCGATGTTGGCGTGGCCGAGCATTTCCTGGATGGCGCGGAGGTCGGCACCTCCGCTGAGCAGGTGGGTGGCGAATGAGTGGCGGAGAAGGTGCGGCTTGACCGGCCGGGTGATACCGGCGAGCCGGGCATATTTTTTGATCAGCACCCACAGCATCTTGCGCGAAATGGCGGTGCCGCGCTCGCTGAGGAACAGCTGGCTGCCGGTCTTTTTCGGCTTCACGAAATACCGGCGCCCGGCGTCGAGATAGGCGGCGAGCGCCTCCCGCGCTCTTCCGCCCACCGGCACGACCCGTTCCTTCGAGCCCTTGCCGAAAACCCGCAAGAAGCCGTGCTCGAGGTCGACCTGCTGGAGGGTCAGACCGGACAGCTCGGAGACGCGCAGGCCGCTGGCGTAAAAAAGTTCGAGCAGGGCGCGGTCGCGCAGGGCGTAGGCGTCGCCGCCCGCGGGCGCAGCAAGGAGCCGGCCGACCTCGGCGGGAGTGAGGGTGCCGGGAATTTTTCGCACCAGCTTGGGGCCGGCGAGCTGGGCGGTAATATCGTCGGGGCGGGTTTTTTCCCGCACCAGATGGCGGGCAAAAACACGCAGAGCGGTGAGCTTGCGGGCGAGGCTGCCGACGGTGTAATCGTCGCCGCTCAGCGCATAAATCCAATCGGAAAGATGACGGGGCTGGGTCTGGCGCCAGCCGGCGACGCCGCGGCGGGCAAGAAACCTGGCGCACTGGTCAAGATCGCCCTGATAGCTTTCGCAGGTACGCGGAGAGAGGCCTCGTTCGAGTTCGAGAAAGCCGATGAAATTGTCGATCGCATCGGCGAAGGCCGCGGGCGCTTTGCTGCGGTTGGGTCGCACGGAAGTCGGCGAGGATGGGCTAGCCGGAACCGCGGGGCAAGCCGGACCTAGTAACGCCGGCGCGGCGTGAAGCTGCCTGGGGGCGGCGCCGAGGGATCCTTCATGCGGAAGGTGATGCGCGCCTTGTCGAGATCGTACGGGCTCATTTCCATTTTCACAAAATCGCCGGCGGCGATCTTGATGAAATTCTTGCGCAATTTGCCCGAAATATGCGCGAGCACGATGTGGCCCGGACTTTTCAGGAGCTCCACCTTGAACATCGTGCCGGGCAACACGGCGATGATCTTGCCTTCGACTTCAATCGATTTGTCGTCAGCCATACGCGGCGCTGCGGTCGAGAGGAACACGAAACGGGTGCATGCGGGGAGAGGGCGGAAGAGAAAGCCTCTTGTAAGTGGTAAGGCCGCCGCCTAAGTCAAGGCTTTCCCGGCACCCTGTTTCGCATGACCCGCCCGCCTCCGCCCGACTGTCCGTTTGAAAAGCGCTTTCCGTCGCAACTTGTGCGCGACGATGGCTTTTTCATGAGCCTGGCCTACAACCAGGCGATCGATTCCTGGCGCGAGGATGAAGTGCCGATCGGAGCGGTGATCGAACTGGGGGGCGAGGTCATCGCCGCGGCCCATAATACGGTCGAGTCCGCCCGCGACCCGACGGCGCACGCGGAAATGCTGGCGCTCACCCAGGCGGCGGCCCGGCTGGGCGACTGGAGGCTGGCCGGCGCCACGGTTTACGTGACCAAGGAGCCGTGTCCGATGTGCTCGGGTGCGATGCTGATGTCGCGGGTGCGGCGGGTGTGCTACGCCGTGCCGGACCCAAAGATGGGCTGCCTGGGGGGCGCGGCCAACCTCAACGATCTGCCGCAGGTCAACCACCATCTCGAACTCACCGCCGGCGGGATCCTGGAGGCCGAATGCCGCGAATTGCTGCAGGCTTTTTTCCAAGCCAAACGCCAGGCCGAAGAATGACGGCGGGGTTTGACGAATCCGCTCGGGTGCCACACGTTTGCGATTCTTCAAACCAATAACTGAAAATCATCATGGCTTACGAACTTCCCAAACTGCCCTACGCCTATGGCGCTCTCGAGCCGCACATCGATGCGCGCACGATGGAGATCCATTACACCAAGCACCATCAAACCTATGTTACCAACGTCAACAATGCCCTGAAGGACCAGCCTGCGCTCGCGGCGCTCGACGTTGACGCCCTCATCGCCGACCTCGGCAAGGTGCCGGAAGCCATCCGTACCGTCGTACGCAACAACGGTGGCGGGCACAGCAACCACAGCTTTTTCTGGAAAATCCTCGGCCCGGGCAAGGGTGGCGCGCCCAAGGGCTCGCTCGCGGATGCGATCAACTTGAGCCTGGGCGGCTTTGACAAATTCAAGGAGGATTTCGGCAAGGCTGCAGCCGGCCGCTTTGGCTCCGGTTGGGCGTGGCTGGTGGTCGGATCCGACAAAAAACTCGCGATCGGCTCCACCGCCAACCAAGACAGCCCGCTCATGGGCAAGGGAGTCGCCGGCATCGAGGGCAAGCCGGTCATCGGCCTCGATGTCTGGGAACACGCCTATTACCTCCACTACCAAAACCGCCGGCCGGAATACATCGCGGCGTTCTGGAACGTGGTCAACTGGGACCAGGCCGAGGCGAATTACAGGGCCGCGCTGGCCTGAGCCGCACCAAAGATTCCGCTCAACCGAAGCCGCGCCGATTTTTGGCGCGGCTTTGATTTTGCCATCGCCGCGGGGGCGATCTCAGGGATACCAGGCGCTGGCGTCGTAAGCCGGCGCGAGCAGCGAGGGACTGAGCTGCTTCGCCTTGCCGGAAACGGTGTCGAGAATCCAGATGCTGTTCGAACGGGGCGTGCGCGAGGTGTAGAGCAGGTGCCGGCCGTCGGCGAGCCAGCTCGGATGCAGCGCGTAATACGGCGCCTGGGAGACCTGGGTGCTTGACTGGGTAGAAAAATCGTAGACCGCGATCTGATAGCGGCTGCCCACGCCAATGGTGAAGGCGAGCTTGTTCGGATTGCCGACGCTCCAATTTGGCTCCGCGCAAAACTTGCTGATGTTGGTGAAAAGCCGCTGCGCCGGACCGCCGGCCGCCGGCATGAGATAAAGCTGCGGTCCGGGCGCAGAGGTAAAGACCAGCCGTGTCCCGTCGGGCGACCAGCACGGCGAGGCCTTCGGCGCGTCCGAGCGGGTACGGCG
>Ga0070741_10017735_pt1 | contig 11650 bp, 8 predicted proteins | sample Coa_R1_4_FD_66440 | JGI IMG/M metagenome (GOLD analysis project Ga0070741, IMG submission 66440) | Surface soil microbial communities from Centralia Pennsylvania, which are recovering from an underground coalmine fire - Coalmine... | ecosystem: Environmental > Terrestrial > Soil > Unclassified ...
CCCCGCCAGCTGCACACCCGCGGTGACCGGCTGGCCTTCTCCAACGGCATCCTGTTCCTGGCCGGGTTCGCGGTGGTCCTGGAGGTGGGCTTCCAGGCCGAGGTCACCAAGCTCATCCCGCTCTACACCGTCGGGGTGTTCGTGTCGTTCACCCTGTCCCAGACCGGGATGCTGCGGCACTGGAACCGCCTGCTCTCCACCGAGACCGATCCGGTCGCCCGCCGCAGGATGCGCCGGTCGCAGGGCATCAACGGCTTCGGCCTGACGATGACCGGCACGGTGCTGGTGCTGGTCCTGGTCACCAAGTTCACCCAGGGGGCCTGGATCGCCCTGGCCGCCATGGGCGGGGCGTTCGCGCTCATGGTGGCGATCCACAAGCACTACCAGCGGGTGGTGGACGAGCTGCGCCTCGGTGACGAGCTGCCGATGCTGCCCTCGCGCAACCACGCGATCGTGCTGGTCTCCGGGCTCAACCTGGCGACGATCCGCGCGCTCGGGTACGCCAGGGCGACGCGACCCGACGTGCTCGAGGCGGTCACGGTCAACGTGGACGACGCCGACACCCGCAGGCTGACGAAGGTATGGGGCGAACGGGAGATCCCCGTCCCGCTGAAGGTCGTCGAGTCCCCCTACCGGGAGATCACCCGCCCGGTCCTGGAGTACGTCAGGCGCATCCGTACCGACAACCCCCGGGACGTGGTCACGGTCTTCATCCCCGAGTACGTGGTCGGCCGCTGGTGGGAGCAGGTGCTGCACAACCAGAGCGCGCTGCGGCTCAAGGGCCGGCTGCTGTTCCAGCCCGGCGTGATGGTCACCAGCGTGCCCTGGCAGCTGGCCTCCTCCGAGCGGGCGAAGGAGCGCCGCCGCCCGGAGAGCGCGCCCGGCGCGGTGCGGCGCGGGTTCCCGGGGCTGGGCATCGGTGGTGGCGTGGTGCCGCGATCGGTCGGGGACACCGGACCGGTGCCCCGCGCGCCGAAGGCCGAGGCGCATGACCGACCCAGGTAGCGGCACGGCGGCCCCGGGCGACTGGATCGACCGGGTGATCGAGCTCGAGGTCGGCCCGGTCGCGCACGGCGGGCACTGCGTGGCCCGCGTGGAGGGCCGCGTGGTGTTCGTCCGCCACGCGCTGCCCGGCGAGCTGGTCCGCGCGGTCGTCACCGAGGACCGCCAGGCCTCGTTCTGCCGGGCCGACACGGTGACCGTGCTGCGGGCCTCCCCGGACCGCGTGCAGCCGCCGTGCGTGTGGGCGCGACCGGGCGGCTGCGGGGGCTGCGACTTCCAGCACGTCGACCCGGCCGCCCAGCGAGAGCTCAAGGCCGACGTGCTCGCCGAGCAGCTGCGGCGGATGGCCGGGATGGACCGCCGCGTCGAGGTGGAGGCGCTGCCCGGGCGGGCGCTGGGGTGGCGTACCCGGATGCGGCTGGCCGTGGCCGCCGACGGCACCCCCGGACTGCGGCCCCACCGCGGGCACGACGTGATCCCGATCGACGGCTGCCCGCTGGCGTGCGACGGGCTGCTGGACCAGGTGTTGACCAGCACCTGGCCCCCCGGGCACGACATCGAGGTGGTCCGCGACGCCGACGGCACGACGCGGGTCGACGGGGACACCCGCCAGGTGGTCGGCGGCCGCGGCTGGCGGGTGGAGGCCGGAACCTTCTGGCAGGTGCATCCCGAGCTCCCGGAGGCGCTGTCGGCCGCGCTCCGGGAGTGGGTGCCGCCGACCCCCGGCGGTGTGGCCTGGGACCTCTACGGCGGTGCCGGCGTGCTGGCCGCGACCCTGGCCGGGGCCGTGGGCGCCCGGGGCTCGGTCACGGTCGTCGAGTCGGACAAGCGGTCGGTCGCCGCGGGCCGCGCGGCACTGGGCGACCTGCGCCAGGTGCGGTGGGTGACCGGGCGGGTGGAGCAGGTGCTGGCCGACCCGACGAGGCTGCCCGGGCCCCCGGACGTGGTCGTCGCCGACCCGCCCCGCAAGGGCCTCGGCAAGGCCGTCGTGCAGGCGCTGGTGGCTGCCGGCGCGGCCCGGGTGGTCTACGTGGCCTGCGATCCCGCCGCCCTGGCCCGGGACCTGGCGTCCTTCACCGCCCGCGGCTACGAGGTGGCGGGGCTGCGCGCCTTCGACGCGTTCCCGATGACCCATCACATGGAGTGCATCGCGCTGCTCACCCGGGCTCGCTGACCGCGCCGCCCTCGACCGGTCGCGCGGGCCGCCCGGTGCGACGGGTATCAGCGCTCAGTGCTCGACGGGTATCAGAAGTGGTGCCGCCGCGGTCGCCATGTCCCGGTGGTCGTGGGCGACTCCGGGCACCAGCCGCAGTTGCCAGTGGAAGGGCAGCGACGCACGGGAGGCGACCTGTTCGGCGAGGTGGAAGAAGTTCCGGCCTCGTTCCAGACGGTAGCGGCCCTGCTGGTCGGCCTGCTCGTCGTGGCGCAGCGACTCGTCATCGGAGTCGGTGTCGTCGCCTCCGAGCATGAGTATCAGGTTGGAGGCGAAAGCCGGCCCCAGATCGGCGGTGTGCACCGGAGCTCCGTCCAGCCCGTACGGGAAGGGCACGGCATCGTCGGGCATCGTGTACCAACCGGGATTCGCGGCCACCGCGATCCGCGCCCGGTTGCCGGGCATGAACTCGATGAACCGGTGGACGAACTGTGCTCCCGCCGAGTGTCCGAACATCGCATAGTCGTGCGCGGAGCTGTGCACATCACGCACGACGGAGTCGAATAAGGCCTCGATGATCTGGAAGGTCCACAGACGCGGTGCCTGCGGCCGGTCCTGCTCGGTCATGTTGCCCAGGCTGTAGGACTCGTGGCCGGGGAAGTTCTTCTCGGAGAACTCCGGCGCGAGCACGAGCACGTTGCGCCCGCGAACCAGTGGGACCCAGTCGTCGCGGTAGTCGCTGGCGTTGCGGCCGACCCCGTGCATGACGACGAGGATCTGGGCCGTGGACGGATCGGGCGGCGCGTCGTAGTAGACCCGGACCGGCCGGTCGGCGAGCGGCGGGTAGCCGTCGAAGGTGAACACACCCTGGCCCGGGTGGATCACCGGCGCGGCGACCTCCTGGACGACCGCCGCGGTGGCGGACCGCCCGCACGCGCACAGGGTCGCCAGCAGGGCCAGGACGGCGGTGACCGCGCCGACGCGTACCCGGAGACCGCCTGCGGCTCGCTGAGGAGTCCCGAGGGCGGCCTGCCTCACGAGGTCTCCCTCCGGGGCGGGCAGTCGCATTCCAGCAGGGCACGGTCACCCTCGATCCGGAGATCGCCGAGTACGGGCAGATATGCCGCGCTCTGTTGGGCGTTGCAGTACGTGGGTTGGAATCCCGTTCTCCGATTGTCGGCGACCAGGCATCGCACGCTCACCCGCGGCGCCCGGTGCGCACCCATCTCCCATTCCACGGCCAGGCCGTATCCTCGGTCGGCCACCTCTTCGAATCGCCCCTTCGTTCCATACACGAAGTTGCCGAGGCTGTAGGCCACCGGCATCGCACCCAGGTGCTCGATGGGCTGGGTGATGTGCGGGCCGACGCCGACCACGAGGTTGTAGCCGGCCGCGGCGAACATCCTGGCCCAGGTCCGTTGCTCAGGCTGGACCGTTTCGTAGTTCGTGCCCCAATGGACGACGGCGATGACCCAGTCGGCGCCGGCGGCCCGCGCCAGGTCCCGCCCCCGAACGATCGACTCGGGGCTGAGCACTGTCATGCCCGGAACGAGATCGCGGGCCCGATCGTGGGCGCTGTCGCCGAGCGCGACCACCCCTACCGTCCCGAAGTCCGACCGCAGCAGCAGCGGTTGCTCGGCGCGCGCTCGGTCCGGTCCCGCTCCGAGTGTGGCCAGGCCGGCGGCCTCGGCATGCGCCAGGGTGTCGGTAAACCCTTGAGGGCCGGCGTCGAAGACCTGGCCGCTGGCGAGCGTCAGGGCGTCGACGCCCGCTCGGGCCAGTGCCCCGGCCGCGCCCGGGAGCGAGGTTGACGACCGCTTCGAAGGGCCCTCGGGCGCGGTCAGGTCGGTGATGGGTGCCTCCGCGGCTGCCAGGACGAAGTCGGCGGCTTGGACGCCGGCCCGCACGCCCGCGAACGGCCAGTCATATCCCCGCTGGTCGACCACCGGTTGCAGCGGGCCGCCCACCATCGTGTTCCCGACGAGTTGGAGCGACACCGTGCCGTCGGGGCCGGGTAGGACGGTGCGGCTCACGGACGGCACGGGCGGCGGTGTGACGCCCGCGATGCCGACGCTCACGAGCACGGCCGCCAGCGTGGCGAGCCCGGCGAACCAGGCGATCAGCTTCTGGTCGCGGGTCATGCGGGCGTGTCCGGCATGCCCACGCGATCGTTCGCGCGGGTCCGACGCAGGAACTCGAGGGTGCGCTCGACGAGCTGGCCGCGTCCGACCGCCTCGTCGAAGCCGTGGCCGGAATCGACCAAGAGATCGAACGAGACGCGCGACGGCAGATGCCGTGCCTGGGCGGTGTCCTCCATGTGGTCCATCCAGCGCAGCGCGCGGGTGAGCCGGTTCGGGCCCTGGCGGCGGTCGAGGGCCGCTCCCGTGCGCAGGCCCCGTTCCCGATCGACATCCCGCTCACCGACGAGCACGTGGATCGGTGTGCGCAGGAACCCGTCGATCTCGACCGCGGCGCCACCAGTGCGCTCGCCGGGCCGGATCCCGTGCGGGAAGTCACGGAGGGGGTCGAGGTAGGTGTACCAGCCGGCGGCGGCGAGAACCATGCGCCCGACCCTCCCGGGCTCGAACATGGCGAAGCGGTGTGCGAACTGGGCTCCGCCGGAGTAGCCCACCATGTCGACCACATCGGTGGCCACCGAGAGGTGGCGGGAGGCGTCCTCGAGGGTGCCGAGCAGGGCGTTCCGCGCTGCCAGCGCACCGTGTTGCCCGGCCAGGGACTGGTACGCCGGGAACCGTTCCATCGGGAAAGTCGGCGCGATCAACGCGATGTCGCGGACTATCGCGCTCGGCAGGAACGCCCGGAACTGGCGCGCGGCCCGGCGGCTGTTGCCGTGCACGATCACGAGTGGAGGTTGTGCGCTGGATCGGCCCGGTACGAATGCCCGGTAGCTCAGTGGCGGTCCCTGCTCGGGTGTTCTCGTGGTCAGCGGGAGGCGAGCCGCGTCCATGCGTCTCCTTTCCCCTGCAGCGTCTGCGAGCTCAACCACAACCGGTCGCGGTAGTCTTCGCCGCTCTGAGTGCTCGCCACCAGACCGCGCTCGAGGGACCACACCTGGTCGGCGAGGGCGATCTCCTCCGGGTCGTTCGTGGCCAGCAGCACGGTGCCGTGGTGGCGGCCGACGATCGTGCGGAAGGCCTGACGGCCCGCCGGGTCGAGGTTCGCTGTCGGCTCGTCGAGCAGCAGAATCGGTGGGTTACCGAGCAGGGCCCGGCCGAGGGCGATCCGCTGGCGCTGGCCGACCGAGAGGTTGCGTCCACCCTCGATCACCCAGCTGGCCAGGCCGTCGGGAAGCTCCGCCAGCAGCCCGTCGAGCCCCGCCGCGTAGATCACGCGGTCGAGCTCGGCGGGTTCCGCGTCCGGCCTGCTGTACATGAGGTTGCGGCGGACGGTGCCGCGCATCAGGGGCAGATCGGGGCTCATGATGCCGATCTTGCGGAACGTGGAGCGTGGTGTGGTGGCGAGCAGGTTCTGCCCATCCACATGGATCTCACCGCCGGTGGGCTCGACGAGCCGGGCCACGAGTTTGAGCAGTGTCGACTTCCCGGCACCGTTCGGGCCGGTCACGGCGATGAGTTGGCCGGCCTCGGCTCTCAGCGTGACACCGGTCAGCGAGCCGGGCACCGTGATGTCACGGAACTCGATCGCGCCCTTGCCCACACGCAGCCGTTGCTGCTCGGGAGCATCGAGTGGGCGGGTCGAGCTGCCCAGGAACTCGAGGACCTTCTGCCGCGAGATCTGGGAGCGGTGCCAGTAGTCGTGCGCCAGCCCCAGGGTGCGTACGTGGGTCGTCAGCAGCCGGCTCATGACCAGGGCCGCCACCACCAGCCCGACCGAGGCGGTCCCGTGGCGAACCTCGATCAGCCCGACGAACAGCACCGCGACCACCGACAGCATCGCCACGGCCGAGGTGATGCCCCGGAGCCGCCCCCGAAGCTCCGCGACCCGGTAGAGCGATCGGTTCAACGACTCGTTCTGGCGGGACAGCCGGGTGAACTCCCCACCCGAGCGGCCGAAGACCTGAACCACGGACAGCGAGTGCAGCTGCTCGTCGAGGTTGCTGATCAGCAGAGAGCGCCGCCTACGCATCGTCCGGGTGCTGCGCCGCACGCTGCGGCCGTTCGCGAGCGAGACCGCGGCTCCGGTGGCGAGCACCGCCACCAGGGTCAGGCCGATGCGGTAGTTGAGCACGCAGAGCGTGACGAGGCATGGCACCAGCACCAGCACGGCGACCACCCCGGCGAGCAGGCCGCGGCTGATCCAGGTCCGCAGCATCGACAGGTCACCGATGAACCGCAGCAGCAGGCCGCCCCGCGAGCGACCCTGGACCTGCGCCGGTGTCATGCCCTGAAGGTGGGCGTACATCCGCATGCGCAACCGGCGGACGAGGTCGAAGCCGATCTTCTCGGCCACGGTGAACTCCCACCCGCGGAGCAGGCCGTAGAACGCGGCTACCGCGGCCAGGCCACCGACCTGGGACAGGGTCGTTCGCCAGGCCGCGTCGGCTACCGGCCCCAAGGTGTCCGCGCCGATCGCCCGGGTCACGGTGATGAGCAGCAGGGCGAAAGCGACCAGCGAGGCAGCCTGGCCGATCCCGAGGACGATCACCATCGCGACGTCGCGGCGGCGCAGCCGGAACACCGGCGGCCCGACCGGAGTGGCCCGAGCCTCGATCACCGCTGCTCCGCCAGCTGCGGGATCGCTTCCTCTCGGACCTGGCCCTCGCCATCAGCGTCGGGCGGGTCGGCGCCGATGTCGCTGTCGGGGTCGTGAACGGCGTCGTCGAGAACGCTGGGCGGGTCGGCGATCTCCGGCATCGGCACGAGCGGATGCCGCGCGAGCGTCTCCTCGTCGAGAACGACGGAGTCCAGTCCGAGCAGGCCGGCGACGGTCGCGCTGTCGCTGAGCTGTGCGAGATCGAGGACGGGAAGCCCGAGCACGGTCTCCGCCTCGCGGGTCGCCAGCGGCGAGCGGGTGATCCGACCGCTGACCGCGGCGACGTTGAGGCCCCGAGCGCGGAGATACTCGACACCGGCCACGGCACCCATGGCGTCAGCCGCGGCGAACAGGACCACGTCCACCGTCGAGCGGAAGGCCTCGGACTCGATCAGCCGCGACGTCTCGCGCTGGTAGATACCGTCGGCGACCTCGATCAGACGGACGGCCGAGCCGGCGGCGGTGAGGTGGTCGGTCAGCTCGACGAAGCACCGCTCGACCGCGATCATGGGTTGCCGGTAGGTCGATGCGAACCCGACGTCGGTGAAGTCCAGCATCGTGTGTGCGCCGGCGTCGAGCATGACCCAGTAGTCCCCGCCGGAGCCGGTGCCGGTGACCTTGGTGACCCCGGTCCGCACGCCCGCCCTGCTCAGACAGTGCACCAGGGAGTGGATCGTGGTCGTCTTCCCCGAGTTCATCGAGGTGCCGATCACCGCGATGGTCGGAGGTCGTGACGAGCTCGTCCCAGCGGGGCGCAGCGCGAAGTCGGCCACGTTCAACGGCCGTCCCTGAGGATCGCCGATGAGGCCGACCGGGGTGATGTCGGTCGCGTTGCGCACGTCGAGGCTGCGGCTCAACATCTCGGATGCGATCCCGCCCGAGGCGACCAGGTGGGCCCGGCGGAGGTCGGACGGGACGTGTGACTCGTACTGGTCCGGGGCGTAGCGGTCCGCGTACGCCACCACGATCTCGTCGCCGACGTGCAGGGCCGCGCGGCGCCCGTTCGGCTGCTCTATTTTTCGGTGCTGACCGAGCCGCGTCACGGTCGCGAGCACCACGTCGCCGGGGCGCGGTCGGACCATGCCATCCACGAGGGTGTGCATCGCGGCCCTGGGTACCCGGCGGGTGGCGAAGCCGGCTTTGGCCCGGTGTAGTCGTTTCGGATCGAGGGAGCGAATCGAGATCCGCCTGCCCTGAGCGGTCTGCGCCCCGGCTGTCATTTTCCCCCCATTCGATTCTCGCGGTCCAACGACTGAGAGGACCTTCAGGCACGGCCCGGTTACCACGGGATTTCGGCCGTTAACTGCAGGTGCGCGATTCATTCAGTGGTACGCATGGCGTTGTGCCTGGTCACAGGGGGTATTCTGTCCAGTTGCAATCGTCTCGGCCGCATCGGCGATGAAGAGTTGTTAACCAGTTATTCCCGTTGCGTTCGTATTCGACAACTGATGTTCAAATACCGTACCGACGTGTCACATACGAGGATTGTCACGCGACGCGAGGAGAAGTCGGCGGCGGGGAGTCCGTCGATTTCCAGGGTTCGTGGGTCCGCGCGGACTGAGGGGCGGGCGCCGGCTATGAGGCCTGCTCGCGGCCCTTGCCGACCGGCACCGCGGCGACCACCAGAAGCAGGGTGGCGAACAGCACCCCGAGCCCGTAGCCGTTGAGCACGTACATCCCGAAGGCCGCCCCGCCGGTGGAGGTGGGCGCCAGGAACTGCGGGGACGCCATCCCGACCAGGGTGGCGACCAGCAGCAGCACCCCGGCCACCAGCGGCACGGTCGGTGAGTAGCGGCGGCAGAGCACCAGCAGCCCGAGGAACACCCCGGAGGCCAGCAGCCAGGCCAGTCCGGGGGCGCGGTCCATCGGCACGCCCCCGGTCGTGGGGCGGAAGGTCAGCCCGACACCCCGGCCGGCCGCCAGGGCGAACGCGCCGGTGAGCAGCAGGCCGACCACTCCGGCCAGCAATTGTCGCACACCGTGACTATCCCATCGAGGGGAACACGACCCGGGCCAACACGCCGAGTCCCAGGCCCACGACCAGCAGCGCCCCCGCCTGCCGGGTGTGCACCCAGGCCAGCGCGGCGTACCACAGCGGCCACACCGGGAAGCCGTCCGGTGGTTCGTCGGGTGGCGGCTTGCGCAGGTACGGCCACACCTTCACCAGCCGGGGCAGCGCGGCGAACGCCAGCAGCGCCGGCCACGGCATCGCAACGACCAGCACCGAGACCCCGACGAGCGGGTAGAACCCCGCCATCAGCCCGAGCGTGACGACCCGCGCCCGCCGCTGGCCCAGCAGGACCGGCAGGGTGTGGATGCCCAGCGGCCGGTCGTAGGGGATCTTGTCGGTGTGCTTGCCCATCAGCACGGCCACGCACAGCAGGCCGTAGGGCAGCGAGGCCAGCACGACCGTCCAGGGCAGCGACCCGACCGCCGAGAAGTACGTGCCGCCGACCATCAGCGGGCCCCACACCACCAGCACGTCGGGTTCGCCCAGACCGCGCTTCTTCAGCCGCAGCGGGGGAGCGGTGTAGGCCACGCTCAGCACGAACCCGGCCACCGCGAACGCCACCACCGGCCACCCCCGCACGGAGGCGAGCACCACCAGGATGGCGAGGTCGGCGACGTTCGCGGCCACCGCCGCGGTGATCATCGCGCGGCGGGTGACCAGCCCGGACAGGATCGGGTGCGGCGCGTAGAGCGCGCGCGGGTAGGTGTCGCTGTCGGAGCCCGCGCTGGTGTCGTACAGGTCGTTCATGACGTTGTTGGCCAGGTGCGCCAGCGTGATCCCCAGCACCGACAGCGACAGCCAGCGCCAGTCGAACCCGGGGGCGCCGAACGCCAGCAGTCCCGCCACCAGGCCGGCCACCACGGTCATCGGCAGCACCGCCGCCCGGCTGACCACGATCCAGCGGGTGACCGGGTCGAGGTCCGCGACCGGGCCCGGGGGCGGGTTCGTGGTCCGCAGCGCGTAACCCCACGCGTGCAGGCGGGCACTCAAGGGGGAACGCGCGGTGGCGTCGGTCACACGCCGAGGGTACGCCGCGCCCCGCTGACCGGCGCGGTGATCGCCGCGCCGGGTGTGACACCGGTGGCAGCGGGCCCGAACCGCCGCTGATCCCCGGGGGGCTCCGTACACTCGGAGGGTGTCCCTGCTACAGAACCTGCGCGGCCCGGCCGACCTGAGGCGGCTCGACGGCGAGGAGTTGCGGACCCTGGCCGGTGAGATCCGGGAGTTCCTGGTCACCTCGGTGGCCCGCACCGGCGGTCACCTCGGGCCCAATCTGGGCGTGGTCGAGCTGACCATGGCGCTGCACCGGGTCTTCGACTCCCCGACCGACGCGCTGATCTTCGACACGGGGCACCAGGCGTACGTGCACAAGATCATCACCGGTCGCCGTGACGGGTTCGCCCGGCTGAAGATGACCGGCGGGCTCTCGGGCTACCCCAGCCGCGCGGAGAGCGAGCACGACTGGGTCGAGAACAGCCACGCCTCGACGGCGCTGTCCTACGCCGACGGCCTGGCCAAGGCGTTCGCCCAGACCGGGGCCCGCCGCCACGTCATCGCGGTGGTCGGGGACGGGGCGCTGACCGGGGGGATGTGCTGGGAGGCGCTGAACAACATCGCCACCGGCACCGACCGCAACCTGGTCATCGTCGTCAACGACAACGGCTGGTCCTACGCGCCCACGATCGGCGGCCTCGCCGACCGGCTCGCGGCGCTGCGGCTGCAGCCGGGTTACGAGCGGATGCTGACCGCGGGCAAGCGGGCGCTGCAGCGGCTCCCCCTCGTCGGGCGGGGTCTCTACGCCGGGCTGCACGCGTTGAAGGCCGGGATGAAGGACGCCCTGGCCCCGCAACCGTTGTTCTCCGACCTCGGGCTGAAGTACGTCGGGCCGGTCGACGGGCACGACCTGCCCGCGATGGAGGCGGCCCTGCGGCGCGCCCGGGACTTCGGAGGCCCCGTGATCGTGCATGCGGTCACCCGCAAGGGCTGTGGCTACGCTCCGGCGGAGAACGACGAGATCGAGCAGATGCACGCCCCGGGGGCGTTCGATCCGGTCACCGGCGGTGCGCTCGGTGGAGCGGTGGGGGCCACGTCGGCCAAGGGCGGCTGGACGAAGGTGTTCGGGCAGGAGATGGTGGCGCTGGGCGCCGAACGACCCGACGTCGTCGCCATCACCGCCGCGATGCTGCACCCCGTGGGTCTGGCCCCGTTCGCGGCGGCCTACCCGGACCGCTGGTACGACGTCGGAATCGCCGAGCAGCACGCGCTGACCTCGGCCGCCGGTCTGGCGATGGGCGGGATGCACCCGGTCGTCGCGCTCTACGCGACGTTCCTCAACCGGGCCTTCGACCAGCTGCTGATGGACGTGGCGCTGCACCGCCAGCCCGTCACCATCGCGCTTGACCGCGCCGGGATCACCGGCTCGGACGGGCCGAGCCACAACGGCATGTGGGACCTGTCGATCCTCGGCGTGGTGCCCGGGATCAGGGTGGCCGCACCCCGGGACGAGCCCACCCTGCGGGAGGAGCTGCGGGAGGCCGTGGCGGTGGACGACGGGCCGACGGTGTTGCGGTACCCGAAGGGGTCGGTGGGTCCGGATCTCCCCGCGGTCCGCCGGATCGGCGGGGTCGACGTGCTGCGCGAGCCGTCCGGCCCGCACGGGGCCGGGCCGAACGGGGCCGAGCTGAACGGGGCCGAGCTGAGCGGGGCCGAGCTGAGCGGGGCCGAGCTGAGCGGGGCCGAGCTGAGCGGGG
>Ga0070741_10017736_pt1 | contig 11650 bp, 10 predicted proteins | sample Coa_R1_4_FD_66440 | JGI IMG/M metagenome (GOLD analysis project Ga0070741, IMG submission 66440) | Surface soil microbial communities from Centralia Pennsylvania, which are recovering from an underground coalmine fire - Coalmine... | ecosystem: Environmental > Terrestrial > Soil > Unclassified ...
CGTTCGGGTCGTTCCCGCACGAGTGCCACGGGCTCTACGGCGCGTGGTTCGACCACCTTGCCGACTACGCGAGACGCGTGAGAGAAGACGGCGTCGACGGAGCCGAGGCATACCTGCGCGAGACCGTCGACGACCCCGGGTCGTTCGAGGCGTTCCTCGAGGGGGTCGGGCCGGACGTCCTCGCCGACCGCCGGCGTGACGCTGCAACGTTTCTGGGATGAGCGACTGGACTCGCGAGGAGGCGTTGATCGTCGCCGGGAGCCGGCTCCTGCACGACGACCGCATCGTCTTCGCCGGCATCGGAGCGCCGCTCGTCGCCGCGGCCCTCGCACAGCGTGTCCACGCACCCGGACTGACCATTGTGCTCGAAGGCGGGTGCATCGGCGCGAAGCCCCGCGCCGGCGCGCTCCCGACGTCGACGAACGAGATGCGAAGCGCGCACGGCTCCGAGATGCTGACAGGGATCGTCGACGTCTTCCTCTACGCTCAGCGCGGCCTCTACGACTACGGCTTCGTCGGCGTCGGTCAGATCGACCGGTTCGGTAACGTCAACACGAGCGTGATCGGGCCCCGGGAGAGACCCGCCGTGCGGCTGCCCGGCAGCGGCGGCGCCAACGACATCGTGTCGCACTGCCGCGAGATCCTGTTGATCACGAAGCACGAGCGGCGGCGATTCGTCGAGCGCGTCGACTTCCGGACGAGCCCTGGGTACCTCGGCGGGGGCGACGAGCGCGCGCTCGCCGGTCTCACCCGTGGACGACCGACGCAGGTGATGACCGACCTCGCCCTGTTCGACTTCGAGCCGACGTCACACGAGCTGCGACTCCAGGCCTTGCAGCCCGGCGTCGAGGTCGACGAGGTCCAGGAGGCCACGGGCTTCGAGCTGCTGGTATCGCCCGTCGTCGGCCGACTGACACCGCCGACCGTCGAGGAGCTACACGTCCTCAGGGAGCTCTGCGAAGGCCCGCCGCCTGCGGCATGAGATACGTGCGCGCATCGTCGTTCGAGGAAGCGGCCGGGCTGCTCGCAGAACTCGGGGAGGACGCGCGCGCGATCGCGGGCGGCCAGAGCCTCGTCCCGATGATGAACCTGCGACTCGCGAGGCCGGCCGTGCTGGTCGATCTGTCCGGAGCAGGCGAACCGTCGTTCGAGCGCGGCGGCGGCGGCGTGGTGATCGGCGCGCTCACTCGCCATTGCGATCTCGAGCGTTCTGCCGTGATCGCGGAGGAATGCCCCATCCTCGCCGAAGCGGCGCGCTTCATCGGCAACGTCCGGGTCCGCAACCGCGGCACCATCGGCGGCAGCCTCGCGCACGCCGACCCCGCCGGCGAGCTGCCGTGCGTCGCCGTCGCGCTCGGCGCCTCGATCAGGACGGTGAGCCCGCGGGGCGTGCGGGCGCTGCCGGCCGGCGAGTTCTTCCAGACGTACTTCACGACTGCCCTCGAACCCGACGAGGTCGTGACGCACGTGGAGGTGCCGGCGCTCCCGCCGCACACCGGCTCGTCCTTCCAGGAGCTCGCGCGACGCGTGGGCGACTTCGCCGTCTCGGCGGTTGCGGCGGTGATCACGCTCGCTGGCGACCACTGCCGCGACGCCCGACTCGTCGCCTGTGCCGTCGCACAGCGGCCGCTCGAGCTGACGGCGGCGGAGGGCGTGCTGAGGGGAGCAAAGCCGGAGGATGTTCTCGACGAGATCGAAAGCCGCGCGGGCGCGGCCGTCTCGCCGAACGGCTACAAGGCCGCGGTCACCGGCGTTCTCGCCCGACGAGCAGTCGTCGAGGCCGTCGACCGTGCGAGGGCTCGGTGAGCGAGGAACAGCTTTTGAGGTTCGAGCTGAACGGCGGCGAGGCGTCGGCGTGGGTACAGCCCGACACCACGCTGCTCGAGGCTCTCCGTACTCACACGGGAGCAACCGAGGTCAAGAACGGATGCGGTGAGGGCGTCTGTGGGACCTGCACCGTGCTCCTCGACGGCGAGCTCGTCAGCTCGTGCACGGTGCTTGCGCTGCAGGCGGATGCACGATCGGTGACGACCGTTCGCTCGCTGCTGCCGGCCGGCGACGGCGCTCTGCACCCGCTTCAGGAGGCCTTCCTCCGCCACGGCGCCGCCCAGTGCGGGTTCTGCACAGCCGGGATGTTGCTGACGGCATGTCAGCTCGGCGAATCGACGCCGGCGCCGACGCGCGAGGAGATCAGGCACGCCATTGCCGGGAACCTGTGCCGCTGCACCGGCTACACGAAGATCGTCGACGCGATCGAGGAGTACCTGGCGCAGTGACCACTCTCACGCCCGAGCGCACGCAGGAGGCGCCGTTCGACGTCGTCGGCACGCACACCGTCCACGCCGACTTCGTGGAGAAGGTGAAAGGAACGCTCGCGTACGCCGACGACTGGCAGCTACCGGGAATGCTGCACGGCTGCGTCGTCCGGGCACAGGTGCCGTCGGCACGGATTCTCTCCGTCGACACGAGCGAAGCGGCGAGCGTGCGCGGCGTCCACTCGATCGTCCTCGCGGCGGAGGTGCCGCACAACGTCATCCAGGAGCAGGTCAGCGGCCTCGGCGCCGGGGTCTCGATGCCCGTGCTCGCGGCCGAGCGCATCCGCTACGCCGGCGAGCCGGTCGCGATCGTGGCCGCCGACACACCCGCCGCCGCCGCGGAGGCGGCGGACCGTGTCTTCGTCGAGTACGACGAGCTGCCCGCCGTGTTCGAGCCGCGGCGAGCCCTCGAGCCCGGCGCCCCGCTCGTCCACGAGTCCGGCAACCTGCTCGTGGACTGGCGGTTCGAGAAAGGGGACGTCGAGGGAGCCCTCGCCGCATCGACCCACATCGTCGAAGGCACGTACTCCACCCAGCGGGTCGACCACGCGTATCTCGAGCCCGAGGCGGGCATCGGCTGGATCGACGCGAACGGCGTCCTGACGCTGCGCGTCGCGACGCAGGTGATCGAGCACGACCGTCAGCTCGCCGAGATTCTGGGCCTGCCACGGAACAAGGTCCGCGTCAGCGGGACGTTCGCGGGCGGCGGTTTCGGCGGCAAGGAAGACATGACCGTCGAGCCGTACCTCGCGCTCCTCGTCTGGAAGACGGGCCGCCCCGTGCGGATGGTGTGGACGCGCCAGGAGTCGTTGCTCGCGCGGCAAAAGCGCCATCCGTTCCGGATGCACTACCGAACCGGAATCACTGCGGACGGTCGAATCCTCGCTCAGGAGATCGACATCGTCGGCGACGCGGGGGCATACCCGCTCCTTTCCGAACGCGTGCTGTTCGCCGGCGGCGTCACCGCGTGCGGCCCGTACGACGTCGCCAATGCCCGCGTGCGCTCGAGGGCCGTGTTCACGAACAACGTTCCGACGAGCGCGTTTCGCGGGTTCGGCGCGATGCAGGTGACATTTGCGTACGAGTCGCAGATCGAGCGGGTCGCCGAGGCGGTCGGCAAGCCGCCCGTGGAGATCAGACGGCTCAACTTCGTCCAGCAGGGCGACACGCTGCCGACACACGAGGAGCTCGACACCCACGTCGGCGTCGGCGAGACGCTCGACGCCGTGCTGACGGCACTCGGGCCGCATCCCGGCGCGACCGAGCAGGGGAAGCGAATCGGCCGCGGCATAGCGTGCAACATCCAGCCGTACGGTCGAGCGCGCTTCTTCGCCGACCGCGCCTCGTGCTGGGTTGGTGTGGAACACGACGGCGCAGTCACCATCCGGACGGGTGCGCCGGACCCGGGAGCCGGCCAGGCGGCGTCACTGGCGCAGATCGCGGCCGAGGTGTTCGGCGTCTCCGCCGACCGGGTCAGCGTCCACATCGCGGACAGCGCTCTGACACCACTCGCGGGCGGGACGTACGCGACGCGTCAGCTCTACATGTCCGGCAACGCAACGCTTCTCGCCTCGAGAGAGCTGCGCGACGACCTCACGGCGGTCGCGGCCGATTTGCTCGGCACCTCGCGCGCAGTCGTCTTCCGTGGCGGCCGTGTGTTCGCCGAGGGCGACGGCGACGCTGGATTGACGCTCGGCGAGGTCGCGCGAGCTGCCGAGGCTCAGGGTGTGATGCCGCACCGGCTCTCGACGTTTCACGCGGAAGGCGGCTCGTTCGACGTCGCGACGGCGACCGGGAAGACGTTCCCCGACTTCACGTACGGGACTCATGCCGCCGAGGTCGAGGTGGACGAGGAGACGGGCCAGATCCGGCTGCTCCGCTACGTCGCCTGCCACGACGTCGGCCGCGCGATCGACCCGGTGCGGGTCGAGGGGCAGATCCAGGGCGGCGCGGTGCAGGGCATCGGCTACGCCCTCTCGGAGGAGGTCGAGGTCGAGGAAGGGCTCACGGCGTCGTCGCTCTTTGCCGAGTACCTGATCCCCGCGGCGACCGACGTGCCGGACATCGAGGCGATCGCGCTCGAGATCGGCGCCGGCAAGGGCCCGTTCGGCGCGCGCGGAATCGGCGAGCCGCCGATCGGGCCGGCGCCTGCCGCGGTTGCGAACGCGGTCGCCGAGGCCACAGGAGTTCGCCTGACGGAGCTCCCGTTCACACCGGCGCGGGTGCTTGCAGCTCTTCGAGCTCGGGCGGCTCCCGGCTCCTGACCAGGGTCGAGGGCAGGTCAGGAGGCCCGGGTCGCCTCGCGCTGGGCTTCGATCTCGGCTGAGCCGGCGTCGCCCCGCAGCCGGCGCACCTCGCCCAGCTCGAGCGCGGTCGGCGCAGGCAGCTCGGAGAGCGAGTCCGAGCGCAGGAGCTCGAACCCGGTGGCGGCATGCACCTGCTCCTCGCTCACCCCCGGCTGCAGAGCGTCCAGCCGCAGGCGGCCGGTGTCCGCGTCGAAGCCGAGCAGCGCCAGGTCGGTGATCACCGCGACCGGACGGCTGCGACGCAGCCCGGCGCGTCGGCGCGCCTCCGGTCCACTCACATAGCCCGGGCTCGTGATGAAGTCGACTCGCTCGACGAATCGGCGCGTCTCGTGCCGGGTCATGATCATGATCTCGCGGCAGCTCGAGACGATGTCGTTCGCGCCGCCGCTTCCCGGAAGGCGGATCTTCGGCCGGTCGGGATCGCCGATGTAGCTGGTGTTCACGTTCCCGAACTGGTCGATCTGGGCCGCGCCGATGAAGCCGTAGTCGTAGCACCCGCGCTGCGCGTAGAGGAAGATGTCGGTGATCGAGGTGAGCATGAACGCGCCGTGCGCGGAGCGCATCTCGTTGGTCGAGACCGGCAGCTTTCCGGGAATCATTCGCGGCCCGATGGCGCCGCCCTCGAGCACGATCGTGAGCGACGGTGCGTGCAGGCGCTTGGCGAGCACGCTCGCCTCGAGCGGCGCGCCCACGCCAGCGAACACGACCCGGCCGTCGCCGAGGAGACGGCTGCCGGCGACGATCATCAGCTCCACCGGCGTCGCCTCCGTCATGGCAACACCAGCTCCCGCGCCCGACGGCGCTGCTCGAACAGCGTCGAAGTCCCGACGCTCTCCAGGAAGGCTGCGAAGCTGCCGGCCTTCTCCACGTGCTCGCTCAGGTATGCCCGCACCCCCTCCTCGCCGTCCGCGTTGACGAGCTCGGTGTAGGTGTCGAAATGGTCGAAGTCGGCTTCGTACCGGCCGTGGCACTCGTGCGGGTAGGAGCCGTACGGAACCTCGACCACCGCATCGACGACGAAGCCCGGGATCAGCGTGCGGTCGGCGTGGCGCGCGATCTCGGCAGACGGGACGACCTCCTCGGCGGTCACGATCACCGTCGTCGCCGCCCGCGCCAGCTCCATGTCCATGAACGTCGGACCTTCGACCTGCGCGTTTCCCTCCGCGTCGACCCGGTGGACGTGGATCAGGGCCACATCGGGCTGAAGCGCCGGCACCGCGACCAGCAGCTCGCCGGTGAACGGGCACCGGAGCTCCTGAGCCGGCGTCCGGGCGAGGAGATCCGAGCCGAGGAGCGACGCAGTCGGCAGGAACGGCATCCCCATCGACCCCGCCAGCAGCCGCAGGCCGTACGACAGATGGCTCCACTCCTCGTAGATGGCCGGGTCGCGCGTGACGTACTCGCGAAACAGCTTCGGAACTCCCCAGCGCAGGCCGATCCCCACCCAGCTCGCCACCAGCTTCCGCGCCGCCCCGGCGGCGAGGAACAGCTCCGCCTCGTAGCACATGAGGTTGCGTGCAAGCACGAGATCGCGCCGCTCTGCACGAAGCAGTTCCAGCAGCATCGCCCACGGCGTCCGCGAGTAGCAGCAGCCACCCGCGGCGACCGTGTCGCCGTCGTGTACCAGCGCCGCCGCCTCCGCCAGCGACATGCGCTTGTCGAGCGAGACGGTCACCGCGTCGCTTCGACCAATCGACGATCCGACGCCCGCAGTGAGCCGAAGCCGAGCACCTCGGCGAGAGCGAGCCTGGGCTTCGGCGTCACCTGCGGGCGTTCGCTCACGACTTCTTGAGCAGCGCGTAGCTCGGCAGCTTCCACTTCGCGGCGTTCTGGCGATAGGCCGCGCTACCGAAGTACCACTTCATCGCTGCGGCGAGCTGGCCCTTGATCGGGCTGCCCTTCTTGACCGCGATGCCGATGTTCGTTCGCGCTGCCGGATCGTCGAACACCACCTTGACCTTGCCGTGGCGCGCGCTCTGGATCAGGCCGAGCGTGACGGAGTCCTCGAAGATGGCGAACAGCGTCCCGTTCTCGAGCGCCGGCACCTCCTGCGCCACGGCGGGGAACGATTTCATCTGAATCGCCGAATTGCCCGCGGCCTTGCACTTCTTGCTGGCGTCCTGGAGAGGCGTGACCTCCGACGGTGAGCCGGTGAGGACCCCCACCGCCTTGCCGCAGAGATCGCTGAACGACTTGACGTTGGCCGCGTCACTCGACTTCACCATGATCGAGAGGCCGGTCTGCAGATAGTCGACGAAGTTGACCACCTTGCGACGCAGAGCCGTGTCGTAGACGTCCGAGACGATCATGTCGAAGCGCCCGCTCTGGAGCCCCGGGATCAGGCCGTTGAAGTCGCCGGTGACGAACTTGTACTTCCAGCCGAGGTGTCCCATCACTGCCTTCATCATGTCCGGCTCGAACCCGACGATCTCGTTGGGGTTGCTCGCCGAACGTGACTCGAACGGCGGAAAGTCGCCGGAGGTGCCGATCACGTAGGTCTTGGCGCCGGCCGAGCTCGTCTTCGCGGCGGTTCCGCTGCTGCCGCTCCCGTTCGCCGCGAGCGCGAGCGCGACGAGAGCGGCTCCCGCCACCGCCGGCAGTCGGATGCTTGACGCAAATCTACCCATGGCCCAGCTCCTCTCTCAGTGTTGATTTGTCTGTGGTCGAGACCGCGACGCCCCGGCAAGCGGGCTCGCGAGTGGCTGCACCGGCCACCCTGTGAACGCCGACGACATCTGCGCATCCTCGCGGTTCCGGCGGCGCGGCGCGAGCGCATCGGCGAAGTTCTCCGCGCGCTGGGTCGCCGCCGCGGCCGGACGCGCGAGACGGGTCACGGCTCCAGCTCCTGCGTCGCCGACCCCGGAGTGGCACCGGCGAAGCGCGCGTCGAGCATCCGCAGGAAGACGCGCGTCTGCTCCTCCTTCGGACTGACGAAGAACTCCTCGGGCCTGCTCTCTTCGACGATGCGACCGTCCTTCATGAACACGACCTTGTCCGCCCAGTCGCGCGCGAAGACGATCTCGTGACTGACGACGACCATCGTCATGCCCGACTCCGCCAGCGTGCGGATCAGCTGCAGCACTTCGCCGACGAGCTCCGGGTCGAGCGCCGACGTCGGCTCGTCGAACAGCATCAGCCGCGGATGCGTCGCGAGCGCGCGGATGATTGCGATTCGCTGCTGCTGTCCTCCCGAGAGCTGGTGCGGATAGTGGTTCTCGTGGCCTGCCAGGCCTGCCCACTCCAGCAGGCCCCTGGCCTCGCGCCGGACGTCCGCCGGACGGCGTCCGTAGACGCGCACCGGAGCCTCCATGATGTTCTCGAGCACGGTCAGGTGGTCGAAGAGGTTGAAGTGCTGGAAGACCATGCCGATGCGGGCTTTCGCTCGTGCCACCGCGACGTCCCGGGTCGGGACGAGCCCGCGCTTCGTGCGGCGGTAGCCGACATGCTTCCCCCCGACCAGGATCTCCCCTCCGTCGATCGTCTCCAGATGGTTGATCGTCCGCAGCAGGGTGGTCTTTCCCGAACCGCTCGGCCCGATCAGGAAGACGACGTTGCCGGGATGGACGTCGAGCGAGACGTCTTTGAGCACCTCCCTGCCGTGGAAGGACTTGCGCGCTCCGACGATTTTCACGTACGGCTCGCCGCCGTGCTCGTAGGCCTCCTTCGAGGCGGCGAGGGCGTCGAGCACGTCTGCCGACCGCGGCTCCTCGGCCGGCGGCGGGGAGCCACCACGCCGCCGCATCATCCGGACGAGCGCCGGCGCGACGTCTCGGCGGCCGTCGGTGGCCGACCGCCACGACCGGCGGGGGTGCGTGGGCGCGAGCGGAGCCAGGACTCCCGCTTCGCGGGCGCGCAACTCGGCCTGACCGATCAGCCGCGCCCGGCGCTCGATGTCCAGATGCGCCTCCAGCCAACCCTGGAAGACGGCGATCACGCTCGTTGCGATCAGGTACAGCGCTCCGGCCGCCATGAACACCGGCACGTACTCGAAGTTCGTCGACGCCAGCTGCTCGCTGCGCAGCGTCAACTCGCCGATCGTGATCACCGACGCGAGCGACGTGTTCTTGACCATCATGATCGCCTCGTTCGACATCGCGGGAGCGATCGCCCGGAGCGCCTGCGGAATCACGACGCGGTGCAGAACCTGCAACCGCCGCATCCCGAGCGCGGCCGCGGCGTCACGTTGCGTCTGCTTCACCGACAGCAGTCCGCCGCGAATGATCTCCCCCGCAAAGGCGATCTCGTTGAGCAGCAGGCCGACGATCGCGGTCGCGAGGGCACTCACGCGGATGCCGATCAGCGGCAGCGCGTTGTACCAGAACAGGAGCTGCAGCAGGATCGGCGTCCCGCGCATCACCCAGATGTAGGGCAGGGGGATCGCCCGGATGAGCGCGCTCCGCGACATCCGCATCGTCGCAACGCCGAGCGCGAACGGAAGCGATCCGAGGAACGAGATCACCGCGATCTCGAGTGCGATCAGCAGGCCTTTCCAGAGGAAGCTGAGCGACAGGTAGTGAAAGAACTGATGCAAGCCGCAGCCCCCGGCTCAGGCCCGCAGGCTCGGGCGCTTGCGGCGTCCGGCTGGGAAGATGCCGGCGTGGGCGCCGGACACGCTCCCGGCCTCCGGGCGGACGCGGTCGCCTGCACTCGCCGGCCAGCCGCCTGTCGAGCCCCTCATCGTGTCTCTCCGCTCCTCGACGATGGAACGTATACAGCACACGCGAGACACTTCAGCGAATGGGCCGTGAAGGATTCGAACCTTCGACCTTGGGATTAAGAGTCCCCTGCTCTACCAACTGAGCTAACGGCCCGGGAAGCGCCGCGTATGGTAGCGCCGCATGCGTGTCCTCACGGTCGTCGGCAACCGCCCCCAGTTCATCAAGTCGGCACCGCTGTCCGCGGCGTTTCGCGCTGCCGGCATCGAGGAGGTCTCGCTGCACACGGGGCAGCACTACGACGCCCAGCTCTCCCAGGTCTTCTACGACGAGCTCGGGCTGCCGGAGCCGCGCTACAGCCTCGACTCGCGCTCGGCCGCGCCCGACCGGATGGTGCCCGGGATCCGGACGGCGGTCGAGGTGGAGCGGCCCGACTGGGTGCTCGTCTTCGGCGATACGAACTCGACGCTCGCCGGCGCGCAGGCGGCCGGCGGCACGCCGGTGGCACACGTCGAGGCAGGGCTGCGGAGCTTCGACCTCGAGATGCCCGAGGAGCGGAACCGGATCGCAGTCGACCGGATCGCGGCGCTGCTCCTGTGCCCGGACGAGCGCTCGGCGGCGCAGCTCGAGACGGAGGGCGTCCAGGGCCGGCGAGAGATCGTCGGCGACGTGATGCGGGACGCGCTCGACCTCTTCGCGCCGATCGCGGACCGGCTGCGGCAGGACCGGGACTCGCCGTATGCCCTGCTCACGATCCATCGCGCGTCGAATACCGAGCCCGAACAACTTCGCCGTCTCATCGCCGAGCTCAACGCCACGGGCTGGACGTTCGTCTTCCCGGTCCACCCGCGGACGCGGCAGGTGCTCGACGACAACGACATCCGGCTCTCGCCCCGCATCGAGGCGGTCGAGCCTCGGGGATATCTCGAGCTGCTCGCGCTGATCCGTGGCGCGACCCGGGTCGTCACCGACTCGGGCGGGCTGCAGAAGGAGGCGTACTGGCTCGGGATCCCGTGCGTGACGCTCCGGACGACGACCGAATGGGTCGATACCGTCGCGGCCGGCGCAAACACGCTCGTCGACCCGAACGACCCGTCGAACCTCGGCTCCGTCCTGACGAACGCGTCGTTTCCGGAGAACGCACCGCAGCTCTACGGCGACGGCCACGCGAGCGAGCGCGTGGCAGCTGCTCTGTACGCTTCGCGGCCGTGACGCAGGCGGCGAGCGAGGGCACGTTCACGTATGACGTCGCCGTCGTCGGCGCCGGCTACGTCGGCGTGCCGCTCGCGCAGACGTTCGCCGACGCCGGCCGGCGCGTGCTCGTTGTCGACGTCGTTCCGGAGCTCGTCGAGGCGCTGAACAACGGCCACAGCCACATCGAAGACGTCCCGTCCGAGCGCATCGCGCCGCACGTGAAATCCGGCCGCATCGCCGCGACGACCGACTACGAGCAGCTGAAGCAGGCGCGCGCGATCATGATCGCGCTGCCGACGCCGCTGACGCCGCAGCGCGAGCCGGACCTCTCGTACGTCGAGCGGGCGTCGAGCTCGATCGGGCAGGTGCTGCAGCGCGGCCAGATCGTCGTGCTCGAGTCGACGACGTATCCCGGCACGACGCGCGAGGTGGTGAAGCCGATCCTCGAGGAGCGAAGCGGCCTGACCGCCGGAGAAGACTTCCATCTGGCGATGTCGCCGGAGCGGGTCGACCCGGGCCGCACGGACTGGACGACGAAGACCACGCCGAAGGTGGTCGGCGGCCTCACGCCCGCGTGCACGCAGGCCGCGGCCGACGTGTACCGCGAGGCAGTCGACACGCTCCACACGGTCTCGACGCCGGAGGCGGCCGAGCTGACGAAGCTGCTCGAGAACATCTTCCGCTCCGTCAACATCGCGCTGGTCAACGAGCTCGCGCAGCTCTGCGACCGCATGGACATCGACGTGTGGGAAGTCGTCGGCGCAGCGGCGACGAAGCCGTTCGGGTTCATGCCCTTCCAGCCGGGCCCGGGGCTCGGCGGGCATTGCATCCCGCTCGACCCGTACTACCTCGCGTGGAAGGCACGCGAGTACGACTTCGCCACGCGCTTCATCGAGCTCGCCGGCGAGGTGAACAACAACATGCCGTACTTCTGCCGCTCCGTGATCTCGCAGGCGATGAACCACGGGCTGCAGAAGTCGCTCTCGGGCTCGAGGATCCTCATCCTGGGCGTCGCCTACAAGTCGGACATCGCCGACACGCGCGAGACGCCTGCGGAGAAGCTCGTCTCGCTGCTCCGGAACGCCGGCGCCGACGTCTCGTACCACGACCCGCACGTGCCGGAGTTCGACGGCATGCGCTCCGTCGCGCTCGAGCCGGAGGCCTACGACTGCGTCGCCGT
>Ga0070741_10017737_pt1 | contig 11649 bp, 12 predicted proteins | sample Coa_R1_4_FD_66440 | JGI IMG/M metagenome (GOLD analysis project Ga0070741, IMG submission 66440) | Surface soil microbial communities from Centralia Pennsylvania, which are recovering from an underground coalmine fire - Coalmine... | ecosystem: Environmental > Terrestrial > Soil > Unclassified ...
GCAGTTGACGTTGACGTTGAACGGCCCGAGCTCGATCGCGAGCGTCTTGGTCATGCCCTGCAGCCCGGCCTTTGCCGTCGCGTAGTTCGTCTGGCCGCGATTCCCGAGCGCCGACGTCGACGAGATGAGCACCATCTTCCCGCTCTTCTGCTCGACCATGTGCGCCTGCGCCGCACGCGCGGAGAGGAACGTCCCCTTCAGGTGCGTGTCGATGACCGCGGTCCAGTCGTCGTCGCTCATCTTGAACAGCATGTTGTCGCGGATGATCCCGGCGCACGTCACGAGCACGTCGAGCGAGCCGCCGTGCTCGACGGCGGCCGCGACCGCGGCCTCGACGTCGTCGCGCGACGTCACGTCGCAGCGCACGGCATGGCCGCCGATCCGCGCCGCCGTCTCCTTCGCGGTCGCCTCGTCGAAGTCGGCGACCACCACCGTCGCGCCCTCGGACGCGAGCCGTTCCGCCGTCGCGGCGCCGATGCCTTTCGCGCCGCCGGTGACCAGCGCGGTCTTGCCTTCGAATCGCTTCATGGCGCGGACGTTATAGGTTGCACGCATGGAGTTCCGCGACATCCTCAAGCGGCGCCGCATGCACCGTGCGTTCCTGCCCGATCCGCTGCCGCAGGAGCAGATCGAGCGCATCGCGAACGTGATCCGCCACGCGCCGTCCGGCGGCTTCAGCCAGGGGAGCAGCATCGTCGTCGTCACCGACCAGGCGAAGCGCGAGGAGATCGCGCACGCATTCGGCGACGACCACTACTCGACGAACGGCCGTAACTTCATCGTCGACGCGCCGGTGCACATGGTCATCTCGGCAAACGAGTCGCTCTACCACGCGCGGTACAACGAGGCCGACAAGCTGAAGGCGACCGGCGGCGTCGAAGTGACGTGGCCGGTGCCGTACTGGCACGTCGACGCCGGCGCGCTGATGATGCTCGTGCTGATGGCGGCGATCGACGAAGGGCTCGCGAGTGCGTTCATCGGTCATCCCGACCAGAAGCGGATCTTCGACGAGCTGCTCGGCCTGCCGGAGGACGTCGTGCCGCTCGGGCTCGCGCTGATCGGCAAGCCCGGCGAGGCGCCCGAGATCGGCTCACGCCTGCGCTCCCGGCGGCGGAGCCTGGACGACCTCGTCCACTGGGGCAGCTGGTAGCTCGACCGGGCCGTACTTCGCCCGCACCGTGTCGATGAACGCTGCGAGCTCGTCCGCGACCGCGGCGTCGCGGATCTCGAGGAAGTTCTCCGCGTTCTTCTCGCCGCTGCGCGACAGGTTGAAGGAGCCGACGAACGCGGTGTCGTCGCACACCGTCACCTTCGCGTGCATGAAGTCGTGCACCGTGCCGTCGCCATAGGGCGTCGAGACCTTGCCCGTGAACGGGCCGGCCATCACCTGGCGCAGCAGCGGGAGCTTCCACGACACGACCTTGTTCTCCGTCTCCCACTGGTGCACGACCTCCCGGATCTGCGTCGCGTCGACGCAGCCTGCGACGTCGACGGACTTGTCTGCGATCACCTGCGCGAGCGTGCCGAGCAGCGGGCCGACGGTGAGCACCGGCGAGCAGATGCGAACGCGCTCCTTCGCGCGGCGGATCATCTTCGCGATCCGCGACGAGAGATCCTCGCCGTGGCCGGGTGTGAACCAGACGCGCACGCCGTCGTCCCAGCGCGGGTCGACGAAGCCTGTCTTCTCGACGTCGCCCGTCGCCCAGAGCTGCTCGAAGTCGAGCTCGAACGCCTTTGCGATCGCGGGCGACTCGACGACGGTGATGACGTTCTCCTGTCGCGACCACGAGTCGTCCGTCCAGTTCATCGAGCCGGTCCAGACGCTCGTCCCGTCGCGCACGACGTACTTGTGGTGCATCAGGTCCGGGATGCCGGCGATCGGCTTACCCTGCACCGGCAGCGACGCGATCAGCGTGACGTCGGGCTCGGGCGGCGGCGGCACCGGGATCGGGTTCGCGTGGTCGACGTTGTACGCGAAGCGGATCCTCACCCCGCGGTCGGCGGCACGACGCAGCGCGTCACCGACGATCGCCGCCGTGTCGGGCAGGAGGTTGAAGTCGTACTGCGCGAGGTCGAGCGACGTGGTCGCCGCGTCGAGGAAGCCGGCGATCGCCTGTGCAATCGCCGGCGGCTGCTGACCCCCGTCCGTCAGAGTTCGGATCTGGATGCGCTCGCTCATCGATCGCCTCGTCGCCGCCCGAATCGGGCAGACCACGAACTTCTACCGGGACGGGCCGGGTGCTGCGCTGCGGCGTGACCGCCTGGCCGCGTATCTCGACGACCGTGCAGGCGCCGAGTGGCTGCTGGTCGGCGAGGCTCCGGGCTATCGGGGCGCACGGGTCTCCGGCATCCCGTTCACGTCCGAGCGGCAGCTGACCGGCACCGGGCCGGGCGAGGCGACTGCGACGATCGTCCACCGCGTCCTCGCCGAGCTCGGGCTCGAGGAGCGTGTGCTGCTCTGGAACGTCGTCCCGACGCATCCCGGCAGCGCGACGTCGAACCGCGCGCCCACGCGCGCGGAGGTCGCTGCAGGCCGCGCGTTCGCCGACGAGCTCGCGCGCGGGCGGCGCGTCATAGCGGTCGGTCGGATCGCGCACGCCGCGCTCGGCGGCACGTATGCGCGGCATCCGTCGCACGGCGGTGCATCCGCATTCGCCGCGACACTGAGCGCGCTGTGAATCCGGTTCGCCGCAACGCGCTCCTGCTCGCCCTCGGCCTCGTCTTCCAGTCCGGGATGATCCAGCTCGCCGTCGCGCTCGGCACGGTGACGATCGTCGCCGTCACGGGCGTGAAGGACATCCTCGGCCTCGGTCCGGCGGTCTTCCTCGCGGCCGGCGCGTTCGCGGTCGGCCCCGCCGGTCGCGCATCCGACCGCTACGGCCGCATGCCGGTGATCCGCACCGGCTTCCTGCTCGGGATCGGCGGGCCGCTCGTCACCGCGGCCGGCTGCGCGACAGTTTCCGCCTCGCTCGTGTTCCTCGGGCTCGCGATGTGCGGCGCCGCGCAGACGATCGTCCTCCTGTCGCGCGCCGCGGCCGCCGAGATGTTCCCGCCGAAGCGGCGAGCGCGCGGGATGTCGATCGTCCTGTTCGCGGTCGTGTCCGGAGCGGTGTGGGGGCCGCTCGTCTTCGGCCCGATGTTCGGCAGCCGCGCGCTGACGCCGCACGAGCTCGTGCTGCCGTGGCTGTGCGCGGGCCTGTTCACGCTCGCCGGCCTCGCGATCTCCTTCGGCGTGCGGCCGGACCCGAAGACGATCTCCGCGCGCTTCGGCAGCGTGGCCGCCGACGGGCCGGCGGCGCCGCTGCGAGAGATCTTGCAGCGGCCGGGCGTGCCGACGGCGATGGTCGCGGGCGTCGCGAGCTTCGCGGTGATGGTCGGCGTGATGAACCTCGCGGGCTACGTCGCCGTCGGGCACGGGCACAGCCACGGCTCGATCTTCACGATCATCAGCCTCCACATCGTCGGCATGTACGGCCTCGTGCTGATCATCGGCGACGTCGTCGAGCGGCTCGGCCGCCGCCGCGCGATGGTGATCGGGCTGGCGCTGATGGGCGTGTCGAACGCCGCGCTCGTCTGGTTCCACTCGGTCGCCGGGATGAGCGCGTCCCTGTTCGGGCTGGGCCTCGGCTGGTCGCTCTCGTACGTCGCCGCCTCGACCGAGTTGATCGGCCTCGCCTCGCCCTCCGAGCGCGGCCGCCTGATCGGCGCGACCGACCTGGCCTCGAGCCTCGTCGGCGCCCTCCTGGCGCTCGGCGGCGGGGTCGTCTACACGGGCGGCGGCAACGCGAGCCTCGCCCTCACCGCCGCCGGCCTGGCGCTGCTCCCGGCCGCATGGATCCTGGGATCCGGGGCCGTCCCGGCGCCTCAACCGGCCTAGGATTGCTGCTACCATCTCGGCGCGGCGGACGCCTTTGTCCGCCCTTTCTCCGTCTATGAAGACCTATTCCGCCAAGCCGGGCGAGATCGAGCGCGAGTGGTACATCGTGGATGCCGAGGGGCAGACCCTGGGCCGCCTCGCCACGCAGATCGCCGACCGCCTGCGCGGGAAGGGCAAGCCGCAGTTCACGCCGCACGTCGACACGGGCGACTTCGTCGTCGTCGTGAACGCGGAGAAGATCCACGTCACGGGCAACAAGCTCGAGGACAAGAAGTACTACAAGCACTCCGGCTATCCCGGCGGCCTGCGCACGCGCAGCCTCCAGGAGCAGCTCGACCGCCGGCCGACCGAGGTGCTGCGCGCCGCCGTGAAGGGGATGCTTCCCCGGACGCGGCTCGGTCGCGCCCAGATCACCAAGCTCAAGATCTACGCGGGGCCGGAGCATCCGCACGAAGCGCAGGCTCCGAAGCCGCTCCCGCTCGCAAAGGAAACGGTGTAACGCATGTCGACTCCCGCTCAGTATCTCGGCACCGGTAAGCGCAAGACGTCCGTCGCGCGCGTGATCCTCCGCCCCGGCGGCGGCACGACGTGGATCAACGGCAAGTCGATCGAGGAGTACTTCCCGCGTCTCGTCCATCGCGTGACGGCGCTGTCGCCGCTCAAGACGACCGAGCTGCTCGGCCAGTACGACCTGCGCGTGCGTGTGCACGGCGGCGGGCCGACCGGCCAGGCGGGCGCGGTGCGTCACGGCATCGCCCGCGCTCTCGTCGAGATCAACCCCGAGCTTCGCGTGCCGCTCAAGCGCGCCGGCTATCTCACGCGCGACGCGCGCGAGGTCGAGCGCAAGAAGGCCGGCCTCCACAAGGCCCGCAAGGCGCCCCAGTTCTCGAAGCGTTAGCGCCGCGCCCCGTGGCGCGCAGGTACTTCGGCACCGACGGTGTCCGCGGGATCGTGGGCGAGTTCCTCACGCCCGAGCTCGTAGAGCGGCTCGGCCGCGCCGCCGCGCTGTGGACCGGCGCGAGCAAGGTGTTCGTCGGCCGCGACACGCGGGCGTCCGGGACCGAGCTGCAGGAGGCGTTCGCGCGCGGTGTCGTGTCGGCCGGCGGCGACTGCTTCATCGGCGGCGTCCTGCCGACGCCGGCCGTCGCGCTCGCCGCGCTCGACCTCGGCGTCGTCATCTCGGCGTCGCACAACCCTCCGGAGTACAACGGCGTCAAGTTCTTCGACTCGCACGGCCACAAGCTCGCCGACGCCGCGGAGGAGCAGATCGAGGAGCTGCTCGCGGCGGCGCCCGCGATCGACGTCGGCACGATCGAGCACGTCGAGATCGCGACCGACTCGTACCTCGACCACATCCTCGAGCGCTTCGGCGCCGACCTGAGCGGCCTGCGCATCGCGGTCGACTGCGCGAACGGCGCCTATTCCGGACTTGCACCGCAGGCGTTCGAGCGCTGCGGCGCCGAGGTGCACGCGATCGGCGACGCTCCCGACGGGAACAACATCAACGTCGGTTGCGGGGCGACCGACATGGCGCAGCTGCAGCAGGTCGTGCGCGACGGCGGCTTCCACCTCGGCATCGCGTTCGACGGCGACGGCGACCGCATGCTCGCAGTCGACGAGAACGGCGAGGCGATCGACGGTGACCAGATCGTGGCGATCCTCGCGCTCGACCAGGAGGTCGACCAGGTCGCCGTGACGGTGATGACGAACATGGGCTTCCACGCGCTGATGCGCGAGCACGGCATCAAGGTGCACACCACCGACGTCGGCGACCGCTACGTGCTCGAGGCGCTGCAACGCGAAGGCGCCGTCCTCGGCGGTGAGCAGTCCGGGCACATCATCTGGCTGCGCGACCACGTGACGGGCGACGGCCTCGCGTCGGCGCTGCTGCTCTGCGCCGCGCTCAAAGGCCGAACGCTGAGCGAGGCGGCGTCCGTGATGTCGCGCTGGCCGCAGGCGAAGGAGAACGTACGCGTCGCCGAGCGCGAGCTGACGCCGGCGATTCGCGCCGAGGTCGAGCGGGTCAACAAGGAGTGGAACGGTGACGGGCGCGTCCTGGTTCGCCCATCCGGCACGGAGCCATTGATTCGAGTGCTCGCGGAGGCAGAGAATGCGCAGATGGCGCAAGAGGCCTGTGCTAGCATCGCGGCGCTCGTCCAACGAGAGCTCGGCTGATCTGCCTCGACGCTGAGGCGGAGCCCATCGGCCGGGCTTTTGCGTTTCTAAGGGCCCTTTCGGGGACAAATTGGGAGGTCTTAGATGTGCGGGATCATCGGATACGTGGGGGGCCGCGCTTCCAAGCCACTACTCATCCAGGGCCTCGAGCGGCTCGAGTACCGCGGCTACGACTCGGCGGGCATCGCCCTGCTCGAGGCCGACGGGCTCGACTACGTCCGCGCCGTCGGCAACCTGCAGAACCTGAAGGAGGCGGCGGGGCCGAACGGCTCCGTGTCGACGACGGGTCTCGGGCACACGCGCTGGGCGACGCACGGCGCGGTCACCGAGCAGAACGCGCACCCGCTCACCGCGTGCGACGAGCGCGCGATTGCGATCGTGCTCAACGGCATCGTCGAGAACTACCGCGAGCTGCGCGAAGAGCTGTGCGGCAACGCGCACACGTGCAGGTCGGAGACAGACGCCGAGGTTGTCGCGCATCTGATCGAGGACGCGTACGACGGCGACCTCGTGCAGGCGGTGCGCGACGTCTACGCGCGCCTCGAAGGTCACTTCACGTTCGTGGTCATCCATCGCGACCATCCGAACGAGCTCGTCGGCGTGCGTCACCAGACGCCGATGGTCATCGGCCTCGGCGACGGCGAGAACTTCCTTGCGTCGAATCTCGCCGCGTTCCTCTCCGAGACACGCCGCGTGCAGTACCCCGGCGACGGCGACGTCGTGCACCTCACGCGCGAGGGCGTCGACGTGATCAACGCCGACTCCGGCGAGCCGGTGGTGCTCGAGACGGTCGACGTCGACTGGGATGCCGACGCCGCCGAGCGCGGCGGCTACGAGACGTTCATGTTGAAGGAGATCTACGAGCAGCCCGAGGGCGTCGCCGAGACGATCGGCGACCGCGTCCGCCACGGGCGCCTCGTGCTCGAGGGTCTCGGGATGACCGAGGACGAGCTGAAGTCCCTGCGCCGCATCGTGATCGTCGGCTGCGGCACCGCGTACCACGCGGGCGTCGTCGGCCGCTACGTGATCGAGGAGTGGGCGCGCGTCCCGGTCGAGCCGGACGTCGCAAGCGAATGGATCTACCGCAACCCCGTCATCGATCCGGGCACGCTCGTGATCGGCATCTCGCAGTCGGGCGAGACGCGCGACACGATCCAGGCGATGAAGCTCGCGCGCGAGAACGGCGCGCGCACGGTCGCGATCACGAACATGATGGGCTCGCAGATCACGCGCGAGGTCGATTCCGTCCTCTACACGCGCACCGGCCTCGAGGTCGGCGTCGCCGCGTCCAAGACGTTCACCGCGCAGATCGCGCTGCTCTACCTGATCGGCCTCAAGCTCGCGCAGGTGCGCGAGACGCTGCCGGCGAACGAGATCGAGTTCATCCTCGACGAGGTCTACGACCTGCCGCGCAAGATGCAGCGGTTCCTCTCGGCCGATCACCCGATCGACGAGATCGCGCAGCGCTTCTACGAGCGGCCGTTCTTCCTGTACCTCGGCCGCCATATCGGCCTGCCGGTCGCACTCGAGGGCGCGCTCAAGCTGAAGGAGATCTCGTACATCCCGACCGAAGCGTACTCGGCCGGCGAGATGAAGCACGGCCCGATCGCGCTGCTCGAGGAGGGGACGCCGGTCGTCGTCGTCGCGACGCGCATCCACACGTACGAGAAGATCGTGTCGAACATCCAGGAGACGCGTGCGCGCGGCGCGTACGTGATCGCGATCGCGACCGACGGCCACGAGGACATCCAGCACCACGCGGACGACGTGATCTACGTGCCGAAGTCGCCCGCGTTCCTGCAGGCGGCGCTCGCCGTCCTGCCGCTGCAGCTGCTCGCCTACCGCATCGCGCGCCTGCGCGGCCTGAACGTCGACCAGCCGCGCAACCTGGCGAAGACCGTCACCGTCGAGTAGCCCCGTTTGGCCGTGCCGGTTCGAGACGTGTCTGGGGACTGTCCCCGGACACGTCCCTAGCGGCGGGTAAGGGTCTCGAGGAACGCGCGCGTCGCCGGCGACGCGTAACGGTCGCGGTGACGCGCCACGCCGATGATGCGCGGCGGCACCGACGGGAGGTCGACGACGTCGACGCGCGGGTCGCGCTCGTCGATCGTGAGGCGCGGCATGACGGCGTTGCCGACCCCGGCGGCGACGAGTCCCTGCACGGTCGGGTTGTCGTTCGAGCGGAACGCCCACTGCGGCTCGACGCCCTCGGCGCGAAACGCCGCCTCGACACCGGCGATCGCCGGCGAGTTGCGGAAGCCGACGAGCGGCTCTTCGGCGATCGCGCGCAGCGACGCCGCGAGCGGCGACCCCTTCGGCTTCACGAGCACGTAGGGGTCGCGCAGCACCTCGATCGCCTCCAGCGGGTCGTCCTCGTCGACGGGGAGGAGCAGGAAGCCGACGTCGATCTCGCCGCGCTCGATCGCCACCGCCACCTCGTCGTCGTCGAGCTCGACGAGCGTCAGGTCGATCTCCGGCCAGTCGGCGGTGAAGCGGCGCATCACCGCCGGCAGGACGCGCGCGCCCACCGACTGGAAGGTGCCGATGCGCAGCGTCCCGATCTCGCCCGCCTGCAGCGCGCTGAGGTCGGCCTGCGCCGCCTGGAGCCGCGCGACGATCGAGTCCGCGTGGCGCAGCAGGAGCTCGCCGGCCTCGGTGAGCGACACCGCCCGCGGCCCGCCCGGCCGCTCCACCAGCTGCTCGCCGACGATCCGCTCGAGCGTCGCGACCTGCTGGCTCACGGCGGACTGGGTGTAGCCGAGGCGCGCGGCTGCGCGGCCGAACGAGTGCTCGGCGGCGATCGCCTGCAGCGCCGCCAGATGCCTGATCTCGACCCCGAACCATTGATCGTGTTCCATGATCGATATCAACTATAACCCGCGTTGGACTAATAGACCCTGCTCAGCCAAACTTCTCGCATGATCCTGATCGCCTTCACCATCGCAGTCGTCGGGCTCTGCGTCCTCGGCGCCCTCTACGGGGCCGACTCGCACGACACCCGCGCCGGCCGCCGCATCTAGACCTCGACCCGACCGCGCTGATACCCTCCTAGGGTATGTGGCTGTGGCAGGGCCTGGAGAACGCCGCCCGGATGGCCTGGGAGGTCGGCTGGGCGCTCGTGCTCGGCTTCGCCCTCTCGGCGATCGTCCAGGCGTACGTCCCGCGCCGCCGCCTCGAGCAGGCGCTCGGCGGCCGCGGTCTCCGTGAGATCTCGCTCGCGACGAGCCTCGGCGCCGCGTCGTCGTCGTGCTCCTACGCGGCGATCGCGATCGCGAAGTCGCTGTTCGAGAAGGGTGCGAGCTTCGCGTCGGCGATGACGTTCCAGTTCGCGTCGACGAACCTCGTCTTCGAGCTCGGCCTCGTGCTCTGGGTGCTGATCGGCTGGCAGTTCACGCTCGCGCAGTTCGTCGGCGGCGTGATCCTGATCGCGCTGCTCTGGCTCGGGCTGCGGCTGTTCGTCCCGCGCAGGCTCGAGGACGAAGCGCGGACGCACGCGCAGGCTGCGTCTGCAGGCCACGTGCACCCGACCGCGACCGACGTCGCGCTGAACTTCCGCGCCGACATCGAGATGCTCTGGAAGGAGATCGTCGCCGGCTTCCTGATCGCCGGCTACGTCTCGTTGCTGCCCAAGGGCTTCTTCAACGCGCTGTTCATCACGCACGCGTGGGCGCCGCTGCGCATCGTCGAGAACGTGCTCGTCGGGCCGTTCGTCGCTGCGCTCGCGTTCGTCTGCTCGATCGGCAACGTCCCGCTCGCGGCGGTCCTCTGGGCGGGCGGGAGCACGTTCGCCGGCGTGATCGCGTTCCTCTTCGCCGACCTGCTGATCGTCCCGATCCTGAGCGCGTATCGGAAGTACTACGGCCTTCGCGTCGCCGCGATCCTGAGCGGGATCATGTTTGCGTCGATGGCGGTCGCCGCGCTCGTCGTCGACGGGATCTTCTCCGCGGTGGGGCTCGTCCCGTCGCATCGACCGTCGATCGCGTCAGTCACCGAGCGCGCGGTCACCTGGAACTACACCTCGATCCTCGACATCGTCGCCGCCGTCGTGCTCGCGGCGCTGTTTGCGATGACGTTCCTGCGCGGCGCGCGCGATCCGATCTGCGGGATGACCGTCGACCGCCGCGCCGGCAAGCCGACGTCGACCGTCGGAGGCCGTGTCTTCTACTTCTGCGGCCCTGGTTGCAAGGCGAGGTTCGACGCGGAGCACGGCGGGTAGACCACGCGGGTCAGCGATCCGAAGGAGGCTGTATGCACCTGAGGACCAAACTCGCGCTGCTTGCGGTGATGGTGATCGGCATCTTGCCGACGGCAGCGAACGCATACGCATGTGACAGCGGCCACCACGACCACAGCGGTGTGGCGGCCGCGTCGTACACGATGGAGAAGCACCATGGCTATGGCCTGCTGCACGCGTCGGCCGTGTATCTCGGTACGACGACGCAGCAGTTGAAGTCGCAGCTCGTGAGCGGCAAGTCGCTCGCGGACGTCGCCGATGCGACGTCGGGCAAGTCCGCGACCGGTCTCGTCGACTACCTCACGGGGCTCGTCAAGACGAAGATCGACAACCTCCAGTCGACCGGCAAGGTCCACGTCACGTCGGCGCAGGAGTCCGCGTTCCTCGACCGCGTCCAGGCGAAGCTCACGAAGCTCGTGAACTTCACGTGGACGGGCCGTATGGACTGGCACCACTAGTCGGACGAGGGCACGTCCTTGCGCAGCCGCTTCGTCGTCCCGCGGCGGCGCTTCTCGTCGAGGCGGCGTTCCTTCGAGGCCGGGGTGGGCTTCGTCGGCTTGCGCTTGCGGCGCACCTTCGTCGCCTCGCGCAGCTGTTCGAGGATCCGCTCCGTCGCGAGCTCGCGGTTGCGTAGTTGCGAGCGCTCGTCCTGCGCGACGGCGCGCACGACCGGCCCGAGCCGCTCGAGCACGCGCCGGCGCTCCGCGGCGGTGAGCGCGGTCGAGCCTTCGACGTCGAAGATCGCCTCGGCCCGCGTCGAGCTCTTCTGTGCGTGTTGACCGCCGGGACCGCTCGACCGCGAGAAGCGGAAGGCGATCTCCGACCGAATAGACTCGGCGTCCATGGCTGCGATTCTGCTCGACGTCGACGGCGTCCTGCACGTCTCGGGCGAGCCGATCGCGGGGGCCGCAGCCGCCGTGAACCGGCTGCGCGGCGACGGGCACCGCCTCCGCTTCGTCACGAACTCGACGACGAAGTCCCGGAAACAGCTCACCGAGCAGCTTCGCGCGATGGGCGTCGAGCTCGACGAGGACGAGCTCCAGACGACCGGGGCGGTCGCCGCGCAGCAGCTCGCCGGGAAGCGCGTGCTCGCGTTGACGATGCCGGGGATCCTGGACGACCTCGACGGCCTGCAGCTCGTCGGCATGAACGTCGACGCGGTGCTCGTCGGCGGCGCCGACGAGGGCGAGGAGACCGGCCGCGTCTTCTCGTACCTCAACCTGAACCGCGCGTTCCACGAGCTCCAGGCCGGCGCCGAGCTCTACTGCCTGCACAAGAACCGGTGGTGGCAGACGGGCGACGGGCCGCGGCTCGACACGGGCGCGTTCGTCGCCGGCCTCGAGTACGCCGCCGACACGGAGGC
>Ga0070741_10017738_pt1 | contig 11649 bp, 8 predicted proteins | sample Coa_R1_4_FD_66440 | JGI IMG/M metagenome (GOLD analysis project Ga0070741, IMG submission 66440) | Surface soil microbial communities from Centralia Pennsylvania, which are recovering from an underground coalmine fire - Coalmine... | ecosystem: Environmental > Terrestrial > Soil > Unclassified ...
CGCCAGTTTTTCAGAATCAGTCTCTTCATATTTGCTGTGCAATAGAATCTCCGCGATCCGTTGGCGAAATGTCTCCGGAGTGAAATTGCGCTCAATTCGGCGCCGGTGGCAAATGGAAATGCTGCCCGTCTCTTCGGAGACGACTACCGCTACGGCGTCGGACTCCTCGGTAATCCCAAGTCCGGCGCGATGACGCAGTCCCAGGCTTCGATCGAGCGTTTCACGCTGGCTCACTGGAAAAATACATGCCGCGGCCGCGACTCGTCCGTTGCGAATGATTACTCCGCCGTCGTGCAGCGCGGCCTTTGGATGAAAGATGGTCAGGATGAGCTCGACGGAAAAATCTCCGTCGATCGTGACGCCTGTTTCCTCGTAAACGCGAATTGAGGTGTCGCGCTCGATCGCGATCAGTGCGCCGAATTGCTTATTTGCCAGTTGCATGACTGCCTCGGCCAGATCGTGGACAGTTTCCCGTTTCTCGCTGGTCAACGAGAAAATGGGGTGACCGCCAAGAGCAGCCAGTCCACGTCTTAGTTCCGGTTGGAAAATCACCACCAGTGCAACGGCGAGGAAAACCGAAAAGCTTCGTACGATCCAGCCGATGACAACCAAATTAAGCAGCGTCGAAATGAGAGTCAGCGTCAAAAAGACGATGGCCAGCCCGGTGAGCACTTTCGCGCCACGCGTTCCGCGAAAGTAAAGGTAACCGTAATAGATTGCCACGCTCAGCAGAAGGATTTCAAACAGGCTACGCCATCCTCGGAACCAGAGATCGATGAGCTGATGGATCATTTTACCCTCTGAAGAATTGCTTCCGTTACCTTTAATGCATTTGCGTTTTCTTTGACATCATGAACGCGAAGCACATCTGCACCGCGCGCGCGCAGCAGCGAAGTCAACGCCACCGCGGGCGCTGACCGATCGCTGATCGGCGCCGACTTGATCAGCTTGGCCAGAAAAGATTTTCGGGAAACGCCAATCACGATTGGTCGATCACACGCGCGGAGCCGCTCAAGCTGCGCGAGCAACTCGAGGTTGTGCTCAAGCGTCTTCCCGAAACCAATGCCCGGATCAAACGCAATCGCCATGGGGTCAATATTATAAACTATGGCGCGCGCATATTGTTGTCGAAAAAAATCAGAAATTTCTGTGACAACATTCGTGTATTGCGGGGCGATCTGCATCGTCTGCGGAGTTCCCTGCATATGCATGATAATGAAAGCCGATTTGGTTTCGGCAATTAAGGGCATCATTTCTTCGTCGCCTCGCCCTCCGGTAACGTCGTTCACAATGGACGCTCCCGCCCGGATCGCTGCGCGCGCAACCTCCGCCTTCGACGTATCAATCGAAATAATGACTTTGCTCTTTGCGCGCAATTGTTCGATCACCGGAATCACACGGCGCAATTCTTCCTCCGCGGCGACAGGTTGGGCGCCCGGTCGCGTGGATTCACCGCCGACATCGACGATATGCGCGCCTTCGGCAGCCATTGTCAGACCCTGCTCCACGGCATCTTTCGCATCGAAAAACTTTCCGCCGTCGGAAAATGAATCCGGGGTGACATTCAACACGCCCATGATCAGCCCGTGCCGCGAGAGATCGAAGAAACAGTCGCCGATTTTCCAAAGTCTCCCACGCATCATGGGTGAGACTATCACCCAACCTGGATTATTCGAAACTGTAGCCGTCGACCTCTGGGCGACGCGGCGCACGCGAGCCACGTCATAGTTGCGCTTCGCAGAGCGAAGCCGCTACAGTTATTTCTTTCGAGAGTAGCGCCCCATCAGTTCCCCTTGGGCAACAACATGCCCTTTCATTGCCGCATCGAGCTGATGCCGCTTCATACCAGCGGGCAAGTCCAGCTCACCGTCGAGTGCGAAAATCCTGAAGTAATACCGATGCGTGCCGGAAGGTGGACACGGTCCACCGTAACCGGATTTACCGAAATCATTTGTTCCGTGAACGCCTTTGGGCGCGCTCCCCTCTGCGATCGTGCTGGTCTGCGGAGAAATGTTCCAAACCATCCAATGGGTAAAGAGTCCGCTCGGCGCATCCGGGTCATCTACGACCAGGGCCAGGCTTTTCGCGCCGGAAGGAACCTCTGCAATCTGCAAGGGCGGGATGGTATCACCGCCGTCACATGTGAATTTTGATGGAATATTCCCACCTTCTTGAAAAGCAGAACTTGTGATCCTCATCTTTGCTCCTCCTGCGGCAAATGAGACCATCGCCACCATCGCAATAGCCAATGCGCCGGCAATAATCGTTTTTCTCATTATTCGACCTCGGATTGAAATCGGGTTACATCCACAAACCTGGCGAAATTGTTTCGCTTAAATGGCTTTGAACGGACGTAACATTCGAGAACAAATTCTGAGTTTGCTGGCGCGGAAAGATTATCGGCCGCTAAACAGAGTTGATATCGCGCGAAAGCTTGGTTTGACCGGGGCCGGGCGGATTGCGTTGCGCAAAACCTTGCGCGACCTCGAACGCGCAGGCGAGATCGCTCGCATCCGAAAGAACCGATATGTTTTGCCGTCCGAGGCCGACCTGGTAACGGGCAAACTATCGATCCACCAGGCCGGCTACGGCTTTCTCACGCCGGAAGTGCCGGGTGGCGCAGACGTTTTCATCGCGGCGGAAAACATTGGAACGGCCATGCATGGCGACCGTGTGGTCGCCCGCATATCGCGGGACGAACCTTATGAGCGCATCAAAGGACGGCGTGAAGGGCGGGTGATTCGGATCCTGGAGCGCGCTCATGACACGATCGTCGGCACTCTCCAACGCTCGCGGAACTTCTATTATGTCGTTCCGGATGATCCGCGCATCGTGCACGACGTTTATGTCGGCTCAGTGGCGGCGGTTTCTGACCGCCGGACCCGAGGAGCCGAAGATCGGCGCTCGGAGACCGCAGCTACAGCGCAGGTCGGCGATAAAGTTGTGGTTCGCCTGGAGGCCTGGGAATCGCGCCATGTTAATCCCGAAGGTGAAATCATCGAAGTGCTCGGTCCGGCGTCGGCCCCAGGCATCGACATGCTGTCGATCATCCGCAAATATCATCTGCCAACGGAATTTCCCAGGGATGTTCTGGATCGCGTCAAGGGAATTCCCGAGACAATCGATACTCGGCAACTCGAGGGACGCGAAGATTTGCGCGAAGAATTCATTGTGACCGTCGATCCCGACGACGCGCGCGATTTCGACGATGCAATTCATGTCCAGAAGACCGGAAGCGGTTGGCGCCTGGGCGTACACATTGCGGATGTCGCCGCTTACGTGGAGCCCGGCAACGCATTGGATCGAGAAGCGCGCCGGCGCGGGAACAGCGTTTATCTCCCCGACCGCGTGATCCCGATGTTGCCTGAGCGATTGAGCAACGGTGTTTGCAGTCTCAATCCTGGCGTCGATCGGCTCACGCACTCAGTCTTTATTCACTTCGACAAACACGGGACCGCAAAAAGCGCGCGATTTGTACGCAGCGTGATTCGAAGCGCACACCGGCTTACGTACAAACAGGCTTACGCGATTTTGACCGCGAGACCCAGCGATCAACTGGGGGAACGACTGCACATTGCCTGGGAACTCGCTGCGCTGTTGCGGCAGAAGCGATTCGAGCATGGCGCACTGGACCTCGATTTTCCAGAGGTAAAAGTCTTGGTCGACAAAGAGGGACATCCTGTAAAACTGGAGCGTATCGAGAACGATAAATCGCACCAGCTGATCGAAGAATTCATGCTGGTCGCAAACGAGGCCGTTGCGCGCGAGTTGAAAAAGCGCGCGATTCCGACCATCTATCGGATCCACGAAAATCCAGACCCGGAAAAATTGGCCGAGTATCGCGAATTCGTTCTGAGTTTTGATTACCGCGTTGGCGACCTGACTCATCGCGCAGAGCTGCAGCGATTACTGGCGTCGTTCCGAGGAAAACCGGAAGAGCAGGCGCTCAAGGTCGCTTTGCTGAAAAGTTTGAAACGCGCCCGTTACTCTCCCCAACCGCTGGGCCATTACGGGTTGGCCAAGGCAAATTATTTGCATTTCACCAGTCCCATTCGGCGCTACGCCGACCTGGTTGTGCATCGTGCTCTTGGCAGGGAGGGCACGGCCATGGCGTCCGCCCCCTCTCGAATCGCGCAACGGGGGTCACGGAGCAGCAAGCCCTACAATCCCGACGTGGCTGAGATCGCTTCCATCGCCGAGCACGTTTCAATTACGGAACGAACCGCTGCCGACGCGGAGGCCGACGCCGTCCAGACGAAGAAACTCGAATTCTTTCAACGGCAGCTCGATGCACACAATCCACAGATTTTTCGCGCCGCCATTATCGATGTCCGCAACTATGGATTGATGGTGGAACTGCCCGATGCTCTGGTGACCGGTTTGATTCACGTCTCCTCGTTGATGGATGACTTTTATTTGTTTGATTCGGCACGGCGCCAACTTATGGGCAGACGGTCCCGCAAACGCTTTAGTGTCGGTGACCAGTTATCTGTGTTTGTTGTTCGGGTCGATACTTTCAAGCGACAAGTGGACTTTGCCATTGCACTTGCCTCGGACGAGCCAGAGAAAGCCCGCCGCAATAAAAAGAGATCGAGAGTTGCTCCTTTGGCGCGCTAAAAATCATAGTCCCGCCAAATGACGCCGAAGAAATTAGCGCCTGACTTATCTTTGAGGACGAACGCACCATAGAGACGTCCAAGACTAGAACCTGATGACAAAATATGCTTTTAAGATTTTGGCGTCGTTTGGCGTGTTTGGCGGATAACGCTAGTTTGGTTTATGCATGCTAAAGCTGGTAGTGCCGCTCCTCCGTATTCGCGGGCAAACCCGTTTCCCGCCAAACTTCTTGTGAATCGTCGCCTCAGCGGGCTGGAGTCCGCAAAGGACACGCGCCATCTTGAACTGGACCTGACCGGATGGGGATTGAGCTTTGAGGTAGGCGATTCGCTTGCGGTGTACGCGACAAACGATCCGCAGCTTGTGGACGAGATCATTCATGCGCTCGGGGCGACAGGGGACGAACAAGTCCCTCGTTTAAAAGGATCGCCGACCACGTTCCGGGAAGCGTTGCTGCGCGATTACAGCATTACTCAGCCCACGCCCAAGTTTTTGAAGGCGATTGCTCAACGGGCCAACGCAACGCCAACACTGGATTATCTTCTCGCTCCTGACCGTAAACAAGACCTCGCGACTTACCTTTGGGGCATGGAGGTAATAGATTTTCTAATTGAGCACCCCTCGGTCCGTTTCACGCCAGAAGAATTTGTCGGCTTGCTCACAAAATTGCAGCCGCGTCTTTATTCAGTGGCCTCGAGTTTAAAGGCTTATCCGGATCAGGTGCACTTTATTGTGGACGTTGTCCGATATGAAAGTCACGGCCGGCTACGGAAGGGAGTTTGCTCATCTTTTCTTGCGGAACGCGCTGATGACGTGCCGGTGCCGGTTTTTCCAAGTGTGGCAAAACATTTTCACCTGCCCGAGGATCCTGGCATTCCAATCATCATGATAGGGCCCGGCACCGGAGTCGCGCCTTTCCGCGCGTATTTGCAGGAACGCAAGGCCACCGGAGCCAAGGGAAAGAACTGGCTTTTTTTCGGGGCGCAGCATGAAAAGTGCGATTTTGCCTACGGCGAAGAATTTGAAGCACTCAAGAAAGAAGGGCTTCTCACACGGCTCGATTGCGCCTGGTCACGCGATCAAGCCGAGAAGGTTTATGTCCAGCACCGAATGAAGGACAACGCCGCGGAGATTTGGAAATGGATCGATGCGGAAGGCGCGCACTTTTTCGTGTGCGGCGACGCAAAGCGAATGGCGAAGGATGTCGATGCGATGCTGCGCAAAATCGTAGAAGAGCAAGGCGGTAAAAGCGTCGACCAGGCGAATGAATACGTCGAGAAACTCAAAAGCGAAAAGCGTTACAAGCGCGATGTCTATTAAATGACGAAATCCGAATGACGAATTAATGTCGAAGCTCGACTGGCGAGCGGCGAAAGCTCGTATCGTTTAATGCGCAGTTCGTGATTCCTTCGTCATTGGACATTCGTCATTTTTTTGGTCTGTGGCATACTAGCTCCGAAAGGGTAACAGCCATGTACGAGAACACCGAATTCACATTGAGCCGCGATTGCGAGGCGATCCAGATTCCGAGCGGACAAAAGACAACGATCCCGGGTGGAACCCAGGGCGTAATCACGCAAAGCCTGGGTGGCAGCTACACGATCGCGACATATCAGGGCCTGGCGCGAATCGAAGAGAAAGATCTCGATGCTTTGGGCCTTGAAAAACCCCAGGCACAATCAACTCAAAAGCCTGTCCGCACTGCAAACGGCGAGGTTTCCGAAGAAGACGTCTGGAACCAGCTTCGTCAGTGCTACGACCCGGAAATTCCGGTCAACATTGTTGATCTTGGCCTGGTTTACGATTGCCGTTTGATCAAGAAGGATGATGGCGGCACCCGCGTGGAGGTGAAAATGACGCTCACCGCGCCGGGTTGCGGCATGGGACCAGCCATCGCGTACGACGCTCAAAGCAAGATTTTATCGATCGACGGCGTGGAGGAAGCCGATGTCCAGCTCGTGTGGGATCCGCCGTGGAATCAAAATATGATCAGCGAAGCGGGCCGGATGAAGCTTGGGATGATCTGAGCCGAAATTTTCCTGTCAGATTCTGCTTCGCTCAACATAACAAACAGAGCCATTGCGAAGTTTTTTTTGAATTTTTTCATTCTCTCGTTGACAGCACTCGACTCGATTCTAAAATCGACACTCGCGAAACCCCTCAGCGTTTGAAAAATTTCTGAGCGCATCTACTTAAAATCGATATGCCTTTAACTGAACTTATCTTGACCGAAAACATTCCCGGCTTGGGCGCCGAGGCGGACGTAGTCAAGGTGCGTCGTGGTTATGCGCGCAATTATCTCTTGCCAAGCGGGAAAGCATACGAAGTCACTCCGGGCGCATTGCGTCAGCTCAATGCGCTGAAGCAGAAGCGTGCAGAGCGGGAAGCCCGCGAATTGAACGAGGCAGAAGAATTAGCGCGCCGAATCGGTAAAGCGCGCTTCGTGTTTACGCTGGAAACCGGGGAAACAGGCAAGGCATTTGGATCCGTTACCGCTCAGGATATTATGAACCGCATCAAGAACGAACTCGGCGCGGAGATTGACCGGCATAAGATTGTTCTTGAGCGGCCAGTCAAAGATACCGGCGAACACGAGGTCGCGATCAGGTTGCATCACGATGTGACTGCGCAGCTTGTTTTTCAGGTGAAGTCCGCGGAGGAACCCCGCGATCGCGGGGCCGAGTCCCACAACGCTGCGACCGAAGAACCTGAAACGAAAAAGAAAAATCGATTTTTCCGCAGGAAAAAAGAAGAGAAAAAAGAAACCGAATAAATGGCGACTCAATCGTCCGCATGGACAGGAGAGAAGCCTCGTAAAGCGGGAAATGGCGCTGGCCGAGGTTCGGCGGCGCGAAGCGGCGAAAAAGTTGTCCCCATTTCGCACACAGGTTCTGCGCAGGATATTCACCGCACCCCACCGCATAGCGCCGAGGCGGAGCAAGGCGTCCTTGGATCGATGCTTCTTTCGCCGCGGCAAGCCATTGCCGAATGTGTGGAGAAAATCAATGATCAATATTTTTACGTTCCCGCTCATCAGACGATTTATAATGTTCTCGTCGATCTTTGGAACGCGGGGCAGGCGATCGACCTGATCACATTCACGCAGGTCTTGCGCGACCGAAACCTGCTCGAAAGCGTTGGTGGCGCAGCGTTCGTCACAAGTTTATTCACATTCGTCCCGACGGCCGCGAACCTTGAGTACTACCTGGAGATCGTCCGCGATAAATTCGTCCTGCGCCAAATCATTTCGGCTGCGACCGAGAGTGTCCGACGCGCCTACGAAGAGCAGGACGAGGTGAATAATCTTCTGGACGAGGTAGAACAACGCATTTTCGCCGTGGGCGAAGACCGCTTCAAAGGCCAGTTGCTCTCGATGAAAGAGCAAGTGATGAGCACCCTCGAGTCAATCGAGAAACTGTTCGAGAACAAAGGCGCAATTACAGGAATCTCTACGGGGTTTCACGACCTTGATAAGCTGACAAGTGGTTTACATGGTTCAGAGATGATCGTGATCGCGGCGCGCCCGAGCATGGGGAAAACGGCGCTCGCCATGAATGTTGCCGAACACGCTGCCATTGAAATGAACCTTCCCGTTTCCATTTTCAGCCTGGAGATGAGCGCGCAACAGCTTGTTCAACGCATGCTTTGCTCGAGAGCTCACGTGAACCTGGCCAAAACGAGAGATGGGTTTCTTGCTGAGGCCGATTTTTCAAAGCTGACGCATGCAGCTTCCAAGCTTGCAGAGGCCAGGATCTTCATCGACGACACTGCCGGCCTAAGCATCCTGGAATTGCGGGCGAAAGCACGACGGCTCAAAGCTCAGCAGGATGTGCAATTAATCATCGTGGATTATTTGCAACTGCTGAGATCGACCTCGCGTCGGGCGCAGGATAATCGCCAATTGGAAATCTCCGAAATTTCAGCGGGTCTGAAAGGTTTGGCGAAGGAGTTGAAGATCCCAATCATCGTTGTCGCGCAGTTGAATCGAAATCCGGAGATCCGAACTGGTAGTGGGAAAGGAGTTCCCCGGTTAGCGGACCTGCGAGAATCAGGCTCAATCGAGCAGGACGCCGACCTGGTGGGATTACTTGTGCGTGAGGAATACTACGCCGACACGGACGAAGAGCGCGAAGAGCTGAAAGGCAAAGCTCAATTGATCATCGCGAAGCAACGCAACGGCCCAATTGGGGATGTTAAACTGACGTTCCTGAACGAGTTCACCCGTTTCGTAGACCGCTCCGACGAAGAGGCGGAATCTGAAGAGGCGTTTTAAAAAACGCTAAATCGTGGATGCTCGATCCGGTTCAACGACCCGGCGAATTAACCATTGAGCAGTGATTTCGCGGCCTCAACCACATGCTGCGCGTCGATCCCGCGCTCCTTCATCACTTCCGGGCCGGGCGCGCTCAAGCCGAATTGGTGCAGACCGATAACTTTCCCGTCGAGACCAACGTATTGATACCAAATCTCAGTCACCCCGGCTTCGATCGCGACGCGTTTCCGGCACTCGTTAGGGAGGACTTCTTCGCGGTATTCTGAAGGCTGCCGATCGAAGCGCTCGAAGCAAGGCATCGAAACCACGCGCACGCCATCGCCAAGCTGTTGTGCCGCCGCGAGGGCATGCTGCAGTTCGCTTCCGCACGACATGATGATCAGATCGAGTTTTCCCTTCTCTTTTCTGGCAACGTAGCCGCCGCGCAGCACTCCTTCGCGACGCAAGTTTACATCGATATCGATTAACATCGGAACCGTTTGTCGTGTCAGCGCAAGAAATGTGGGTCCATCAATCCGTTGCATCGCCGCCACGAATGCGCCTGCAGTCTCTTCCGGATCGGCAGGGCGAATCACGTCAATGTTTGGTATCAACCGAACCGAGCTCACAGTCTCCACGGGTTGATGAGTTGGACCATCTTCACCAACGCCGATCGAATCATGAGTGAAAATGTAGGTATTTGGAAGTTTCGCCAGCGCGGCGAGCCGAATGGAAGCGCGGCAATAATCGGTAAACACCGTGAAAGTTGCGCCGGATGCGCGGAACAACCCGTGATATGAGATGCCGTTAAGGATCGCGCACATCCCGTGTTCGCGAATGCCGAAACGGATGTTGCGTCCGCCAGGGTCATCGCGATTAAAATCGCCGCCGCCCTCAATGTAGTTCATTGTCGATCCGTACAGATCAGCGCTGCCGCTCATTAACAGCGGCATCGCTTGCGCAATCGGCTGCAACACTTCGCCGCCGGCTTTTCGGGTGGCCAGTTTCGCATCCTTCGGAAAGTCAGGAATCTTCGATAAAAGGTCCGCGGGAACTTTTCGCTCCAGACCGTCATCGAGCATTTTCGCCTTGTCAGGATTTTTCTCGCGCCAGGCGTTGTAGGTTTCTTCCCACTTCTCGTAGTCGGCGAGCAGCTCTTTTTTGTGCGCGGCAAAATAATCGTACACCTCCTTCGAGACGAAATAATGTTCGTCTGGTAGTCCCAGCGCTTTCCGTGCTGCATCGACATATTTCGCGCCGGCTTCTCCATGCGCCTTGAATGTCCCTGCGACTTCAGGAATGCCTTTGCCGATTAGCGTGTGCGCGATGATGAATTGCGGTTTTCCGTTGTCGCGTCTCTTCGCCACATTCAACGCATCGAGGAACTGTTGCATGTCGTGGCCGTCGATTTCCTGAACGTCGAAGCCATACGCTTCCATGCGTTTACCGGTATCTTCGCTCTGCGTTTCTTTCGCAGCGGCGTCGAGTGTGACGGCATTTGAATCGTAGATGAAAATCAAATTATCGAGGCCCCAATGACCGGCCAGCGCGCACGCCTCGGAAGCGACGCCTTCCTGCATATCGCCGTCGCTGCACAAACAGATCACATGCTGATCGAAAATCTTGTGCTCATCGGTATTGAAACGCGCCGCCGCCATTTTTGTCGCCACCGAAATGCCCACCGAGTTGCCGACGCCCTGACCCAGCGGCCCCGTCGTGCATTCCACGCCCGGCGTGTCGCCGAATTCAGGGTGGCCGGGCGTCTTGGAATGCAATTGCCGGAATCGTTTGATTTCCGACATCGGCAAATCGTATCCGCTCATGTGCAACCACGCGTACAAAAACATGCTGCCGTGACCGCCCGATAGCACGAAGATATCGCGATTGATCCAGCGCGGCTTGTCTGGATTATATTTTAACGCGTGCCCATAAAGCACCGCACCGATCTCGGCGCAACCCAGCGGCAATCCAAGGTGGCCCGATTTCGAAGCTTGCACAGCGTCCATGCACAAACCGCGTGCCTGGTCGGCCGCTTCGGAGAGTATTTTGATATTTAGACTCATGGTCGTTTTATAAGCGGGGGATGGATAAAATGGAAATGTTGAAAATCCGAAGCCGTGCTTTTTCGCAAGATCGACGTATGAATGAATAACGAAGCATGGATGTCGAATGACGAAGGAATGTCGAAACCACTAATCACTGGAACGATTTACGCTTTAGCGCTTTAACGATTTAACGATTTAATGCGGCGAAAGCCACTTGTGGCTTCGTCATTTTCCAAATGAAAACGCCATCACTGCTTCAAATTGTCGAGCGGCTCGAACGTCTGGCAGGCAGGTTGCCATCCAAAATCCGAAAAGCGGTCCTGAACGAGCTAACGCCGCTGAAGCAATTGTTTCTCCAGCAACGTCCACCACGTTTTCTTTTTGCCGGCTCAGCGAAGGTACCCGCCCGGAAACTCATCTCCGCCCTCTTTGGGTCGGCCGAACTCGCCGCGCCGAACACCGCTGCACCGCTTTGCCGCTGGTTCGAGGTCAGCTTTCCTGACAGAGGAAAGATATCGATCATTGACGTCCGCGGTGTCGACAACTCTGCAGCCACCCACGTCCGTGACGAACTCAAATATAGCGCTGCAGACATTATTTTTCTCATTCGGGACGGGCGAATCACCCAGGAAATGGAGAAGCGCGAACTGGCGGAGTTAAACAGCTTTCTTAGCTGGAATGATACGTTGGAAACGGATCGCAAGATAATCGAAATCATCGTTCCGCCATCGGAGA
>Ga0070741_10017739_pt1 | contig 11649 bp, 10 predicted proteins | sample Coa_R1_4_FD_66440 | JGI IMG/M metagenome (GOLD analysis project Ga0070741, IMG submission 66440) | Surface soil microbial communities from Centralia Pennsylvania, which are recovering from an underground coalmine fire - Coalmine... | ecosystem: Environmental > Terrestrial > Soil > Unclassified ...
TTCTGCGCTGCGCCATCGGTTCTTCGTGCGTGCGCCGAATGGTTCCTCCCGCGAAAATTCCTAAAGGAGTAAGCTCCTAAGTCCTTTGCGCAATTCGAGATTCCGCCATGAACAAGCGCGCTGATTTCGTAACCGACCTGGAGCAATCCGCTTTCTGGATGCCGTTCACCGCGAACCGGCAGTTCAAGAAAGCGCCGCGGCTCCTTGCCCGTGCCGAGGGCATGTATTACTGGACGCCCGAAGGCCGCCAGATCCTCGACGCCTGCGCGGGGCTGTGGTGCGTGAACGCCGGCCACTGCCGGCCGAAGATCGTGCAGGCGATCCAGCGCCAGGCGGCGCAAATGGATTTCGCGCCGACCTTCCAGATGGGCCATCCGATCGCCTTCGAGTTCGCCGAGCGCCTTGCCGCGATCGCGCCCGAGCGCTTCAAGCGCGTGTTCTTCACCAATTCGGGCTCGGAGGCGGTCGACAGCGCTCTGAAGATCGCGCTCGCCTATCACCGCGCGCGCGGTGAGCCGGGCCGCTTCCGCCTGATCGGCCGCGAGCGCGGCTATCACGGCGTCAACTTCGGCGGCATGTCGGTCGGTGGCCTCGGGCCGAACCGCAAGCTTTTCGGGCCCGGCGTCGCCGGCGTCGACCACATTCGTCATACGCACGATGTCGCGCGCAACGCTTTCTCGCGTGGCCAGCCGGCGCATGGCGCCGAGCTTGCCGAGGATCTCGAGCGGCTTTGCACGCTGCACGATCCGTCGACCATCGCCGCGCTGATCGTCGAGCCGGTTCCGGGCTCCGCCGGGGTGTTGATTCCGCCGGTGAAGTACCTGGAGCGGTTGCGCGAGATCTGCACGAAACATGGGATTCTGCTGATCTTCGACGAGGTGATCACGGGCTTCGGGCGTCTGGGCAAGCCTTTCGGCTCGCAGCGCCTGGGCGTGATGCCCGATCTCTTCACCATCGCCAAGGGCATGACCAACGGCACCGTGCCGATGGGAGCGGTGATGGTGCGCGAGGACCTCTACGATGCGTTCATGCAGGGCCCGGATGGCATCGAGCTCTTCCACGGCTACACCTACTCGGGGCATCCCCTCGCGTGCGCGGCGGGCATCGGCGCCATGGACACCTACGAGGAGGAAGGGCTGCTCGAGCGCGCGGCGACGCTGGAGAAGCACTGGGAGAACGCTATCCACGCGCTGAAAGGCGAGCGCAACGTCATCGATATCCGCAACTACGGCCTGATGGGCGCGATCGAGCTCGCGCCGCGCCAGGGCGCACCGGGGAGCCGCGGCTACCACGCGCTGGTCAAGTGCTTCGAAGCGGGCGTGCTCACTCGCTACACTGCAGACACGCTCGCCTTCTCGCCGCCGCTGATCGTCGAGAAAGCGCAGATCGACCGCATCTTCGAGACGGTGCGGAAGGTCCTGCAGACGCTGGAATAAAAAAGGGCGCCGATCCGGCGCCCTTTTTTCGCGGCTCGGTTTCTCTACTTCATCGCGGTCCGTACCACGCCCAGCCGGCGCCCTCGCGCCGGCTGCTTCAGGCGCGCCGGCGTCACCAGGTCGCGCACGAAGTTCGGCAGCGCGAACACGCCTTCGTGCGTCTCGCCGTTGTAGAAGCGCAGCTCCTGCATCTTGCGCGCTTCAATGCGCCGGTCGATCTCGTCGGCGGTGAAGGACTTCGGATCGAGTTTGTCCGAGCACACCGCCATCGCCCACAGCGAGCCGTAGAGCGGGATGTACATCGTGTAGACGCGCACGATGCGGAACACGCTGTTCAACCGCTGCGCGAGGTCCGCCACGCGCTGTGGCTGGGCGACCGGCGAGCCGAGGTGCAGCGCGAGCGCGCCCCCGGGCGCAAGTGCGGTGCGCAGCTGCTGGAAGAACTCCATCGAGTAGAGCGCCGCCGCCGGCCCGACCGGGTCGTTGAGATCGAGCGCGATCAGATCGAAGCGCTCCTGCGTCTCGCGCACGAACTTCATGCCGTCGTCGACCAGCACCTTCAGCTTCGGGTTGTCGAAGACGCCGTTGTGCACCGCCTGGAAGTGCTCTTTCGCCACCTGGATCACGTCGGCGTCGATCTCTACCATGGTCACGGACTCGACCGAGGGATGCTTCAGCACCTCCTCGGAGGAGCCGCCGTCGCCGCCGCCGATGATCAGCACCTTCTTCGGCCCGGCATGCGCGGTGAGCGCCGGGTGCACCAGGTTCTCGTGGTAGACGAACTCCTCCTTTTCGGAGGTCATGTTGAAGCCGTCCAGGCGGAAGAGCTTGCCGTAGTGCGGCGTCTCGTAGATCTGCATCTTCTGGTAGCGCGTCTGCCACTCGCCGAGCTGCTTCGAGGCCTTGATGTAGAAGCCGGTGGTCGGCGAGAGCGACTCCATCAGCAGGTGCTCGCCGCGGTCGATTTCCTGGCGTGCGACTTCAGTCGGCTGGAAGAACGCGACGATGTTGTCGAAGAGCTTGCGCGCCTTGGCGGAGTTGTCCGCGCTGTAGTTGCAGACGTAGACGTCGAGCGTCAGCCCCTGGCGCTCGGGCCAGGTATGGATCGCGAGGTGGGATTCCGCGAGGACCACGCAGCCGGTAAAGCCGCAGCCATCGAACTGATGGAAGCTCACGCCGACGGTGGTGAGACCGGCGGCCTCGACCATTTCGACGCACTTGGCGCGGAATCGCTCGCCGTCCAGTAGGAGCTGCGGATCGCAGCGGCAGCCGGTGAGGTCACCGATGAGATGCAGACCATTCATTTTTGTACCCTCCAAAACGCGAAGGCGCGGCCCCTCGTGTCAGGACCACGCCCCCGATCCACGCCTTGCGGCGCACAGCGCTCTTCAAATGCGCTCAATTCGTGCAAAACCTCCTAAGTGCTCAAATTTGCTCGTTCGACTTTTCAACCAGCTCTTGACAAACCGCATCGATCAATCGGCGAGCGATCGAGATTCTGCTAGGAAGTTTCGGCAATTGCAATACATCGAACCATTTTGCCTCCTCGATTTCGGAGGCCTGCGGCGCAATCTCGCCGTCGCGCCATTCGGCGACGAACGCGATCATCAGCGAATGCGGGAACGGCCAGGGCTGGCTCGCGAAATAACGGATGCGCTGAACCCGCACGCCGACTTCCTCGCGCACCTCACGCTCGAGGCACTGCTCGAGCGATTCGCCCGGCTCGACGAAGCCGGCAAGCGCGCTGTACATGCCGCTCGGAAAGTGCGGGCTGCGCCCGAGCAGCAACTCGTTCCTGTCCTGATTTCTCCTATGAACAAGCGCCATGATCGCCGGCGCGAGGCGCGGGTAGGCCGTCAGTTTGCAGGCCGGGCAGACGCGCGCGCGCTCGTCGGGCTTCAGCGCCGTCGGTGTGCCGCAGCGCCCGCAGTACTGATGCGTGCGGTCCCAGGCGACGAGCTGCAGCGCGCGGCCGGCAAGGGCGAAGTGGCTGTCGTCGAGCACCGTATAGAGGGCGCGCAGCCCGGTCCACGCGGTGCCGGCGGGCGCCTCGGCGCCCTCGGCGAGCTCCGCGGCCCAGCATTGCGTGCCGCCCAGACGCCCTAGATATAGGATCCGGAGGGCTCCCGCCCCCAGCCAATCGTGGCTTTTCTGCAACGCGCCTCTGAACGGAATTCGCGCCCACGCCGGCCGCGCCTTCACCCGCAGGTCGTCGCTCGGCGCCGCGAGCGGGCCCATCTCGACCGCCAGGTCGTCGCCGCGGAACACGAACCAGTGCGCCTCGTCGGGCGCGTCGCAGCTCACGGCGCTCTCGTATTGCGGCGGGCTGGAGAAGGGCAGCTCCATCGGATGCGCTGAGTATAATTTGCGCGTTCCGATGGATTCTTCCGTTACGGCCAAGGCTACCGACGCCGAGCTTGCCAATTCCATTCGCGCGCTCGCGATGGACGCGGTGGAGGCGGCGAAGTCGGGACACCCCGGCATGCCGATGGGCATGGCCGAGATCGCCGTGGCGCTCTGGAAGCGGCACCTGCGCCACAACCCGGCGAATCCCGCCTGGCCCGACCGCGACCGCTTCATCCTGTCGAACGGGCACGGCTCGATGCTGCTCTATAGCCTGCTCCACCTCACCGGCTACGACCTGCCGATCGGCGAGCTGGCCCGCTTCCGCCAGCTCGGCTCGAAGACGCCGGGGCATCCCGAGCGCGGCTGCGCGCCCGGCGTGGAAACGACCACCGGGCCGCTGGGACAGGGCATCTCCAATGCGGTCGGCATGGCGCTCGCCGAGCGGCTGCTCGCCGCGGAGTTCAACCGCCCCGGCCACACGATCGTCGACCACTACACCTACGTTTTCCTGGGCGACGGCTGCATGATGGAAGGCGTCTCCCACGAGTCTTGCTCGCTCGCCGGAACGCTCGGCCTGGGCAAGCTGATCGCCGTCTACGACGACAACGGCATCTCGATCGATTCCGACAAGGGCGAGATCAAGCAGTGGTTCACCGACGACGTGCGCGAGCGCTTTGAGTCCTACGGCTGGCAGGTGCTGGGGCCGATCGACGGGCATGACGTCGAGGCGGTCGACCGCGCGCTGAAGCGCGCCAAGCGCGAAAAGGCCCGCCCGACGCTCATCTGCGCGAAGACCACCATCGCCAAGGGCGCGCCGAACAAGGCGAACACCGGCGCCGCCCACGGCGCCGCGCTCGGGGCGCAGGAAGTCGCCGCCACGCGCCTTGCCATCGGCTGGCAGTACCCGGCGTTCGAAGTGCCGCGGCACGTCTACGACGGCTGGGACGCGCGCGAGGAAGGCAAGCGCGCCGAAAAGGCCTGGCGCCGGCGCTTCAGCGCCTACGAGAAGGCTTTTCCGGCGCAGGCGGCCGAGTTCAACCGCCGCATCGCGGGCGAGCTGCCTCAGGCTTTCGCCGCCACCGCCGAGCGGCTGCTGGCCGAGTTCAACCAGAAGGGCGAGGCGCTGGCGACCCGCCGCGCGTCGCAGCTCGCGCTCGATGCTTTGGTGCCCGCGCTGCCGGAGCTGATCGGCGGCTCGGCGGACCTGACGGGCTCGAACCTGACGATGGCGAAGACGTCCAAGGTCGTCGGACGCGAAGGTGGCGGCAACTACGTCTTCTACGGCGTGCGCGAGTTCGGCATGTGCGCGGTGATGAACGGCCTCGCGCTCCATGGCGGCTACATTCCCTATGGCGGCACGTTCCTCGTCTTCTCGGACTACGCGCGCAACGCCATCCGCCTCGCCGCGCTGATGGGTGCGCATGTCGTCTACGTCTTCACCCACGACTCCATCGGCCTTGGCGAGGACGGCCCGACCCACCAGCCGATCGAGCACGCCGCGAGCCTTCGCCTGATGCCGAACCTCGACGTCTGGCGCCCCGCCGATACCGTGGAGACGGCGGTCGCCTGGCGCGCCGCCGTCGAGCGCAAGAACGGCCCCAGCGCGCTGCTGTTGACGCGACAGAACGTACCGTTCTGCAAGCGCAGCGACGCTTCCGGGATCGAGCGCGGCGGTTATGTGCTCGCGGATGCGCCCGCAGCGCGCGCCACGGTCATCGCCACGGGTTCCGAGCTCGCCATTGCCCTCGAGGCGCAAAAACTGCTGGCGGCCGACGGCATTGCCGCCCGCGTCGTGTCCATGCCGTCGACCAGCGTGTTCGACCGCCAGGAGGCGAGCTACCGGAACGCCGTGCTCGGCGCGTTGCCCAAGGTAGCAGTGGAAGCCGGCGTCAGCGATTATTGGCGCAAGTACGTCGGGCTTGAAGGTGCCGTGATCGGCATCGATCGCTACGGCGAATCGGCCCCGGCGGCGGACCTGTTCAAACATTTCGGCTTCACCCCTGCCAAGGTGGCCGAAGCGGTAAGGAGCATCGTTACATGACCATCAAAGTTGCCATCAACGGCTTCGGGCGCATCGGCCGCATGGTGCTGCGCTCGCATTACGAAAGCGGCAAGAAGCATGGCTTGCAGTTCGTCGCCATCAACGACCTCGGCGACGCCGCGACCAATGCGCATCTCTTGAAGTACGACACCGCGCACGGCAAGTTCCCGGGCACGGTGCGCGTGGACGGCGAGAACCTGCTGGTGAATAACGACCGCATCCGCGTGGTCGCCGAGCGCGATCCCGCCAAGCTGCCCTGGAAGCAGCTCGGCGTGGATGTCGTCATGGAATGCACGGGCCTCTTCACCAGCAAGGCCAAGGCGAGCGCGCATCTGCAGGCCGGCGCACGCAAGGTGATCATCTCGGCGCCGGGAGAGAAGGACGTCGACCGCACGGTGGTGTTCGGCGTGAACCACAAGGCGCTAAAGGATTCCGACGCGGTCATCTCCAACGCCTCGTGCACCACCAACTGCCTGGCGCCGCTCGTCAAGGCGCTCGACGACCGCATCGGCGTGGTGTCGGGCCTGATGACGACCATCCACTCCTACACCAACGACCAGGTTCTGACCGACGTCTATCACAAGGACCTGCGCCGCGCGCGCTCGGCGACGCACAACCAGATCCCGACCAAAACCGGCGCCGCGGCCGCGGTCGGCCTGGTGTTGCCGCACTTGAATGGCAAGCTGGATGGCTTTTCGATCCGCGTGCCCACCATCAACGTCTCGCTCGTCGATCTGACCTTCGTGGCGAAGAAGAAGACCACCGTCGAGGAAGTGAACGCGGCCGTGAAGCAGGCCGCCGAGGGCGACCTGAAAGGCATCCTGGAATACAGCACCGAGCCGCTCGTTTCTTCCGACTTCAACCACAATCCGGCGAGCTCGATCTTCGACGCCACCATCACCAAGGTGTCCGACGGCACGCTCGTCAAGGTCTACTCGTGGTACGACAACGAGTGGGGCTTCTCCAACCGCATGCTGGATGTCGCGGTGGCCTTTGCCGAAGTCGGCGTTGCGCTAGCGAAGTAGTGTCGATGAAGTTCAAGCGCATGTCCGAGGTGGACCTGCGCGGCAAACGGGTATTCATCCGCGCGGATCTCAACGTGCCGGTCGAGGACGGGCGCGTCAGCGACGACACGCGCATCCGCGCCTCCCTGCCAGCGATCAAGTACGCGCTTGAGCAGGGCGCGGCCGTCATGGTCACCTCGCACCTCGGCCGTCCGACGGAGGGCGAGCTGAAGCCCGAGGACTCGCTCGCCCCGGTCGCCAGGCGGCTCGCGGAGCTGCTTGGGCGCGACGTGCCGCTGCTGGCGGACTGGGTCGACGGCGTGACCGTCAGACCGGGCCAGGTCGTGCTGCTGGAGAACTGCCGGGTGAACAAAGGCGAGAAGAAGGACGATCCCGCGCTCGCCAGAAAGATTGCCGCGCTCTGCGACGTCTATGTGAACGACGCGTTCGGGACGGCGCACCGCGCCGAAGCGACGACGCACGCAGTCGCGCGCTACGCCAAGGTGGCGTGCGCCGGGCCGCTGATGGCCGCTGAGCTCGATGCGCTTGGCAAGGCGCTGGCGCAGCCGGCGCGACCGTTGATCGCAATCGTCGCAGGCTCGAAGGTGTCCACCAAGCTGACCATCCTTGACGCGCTGGCGAAGAAGGTCGACAGCCTGATCGTCGGTGGCGGCATCGCCAACACGTTCCTGCTGGCGGCCGGCAAGCCGATCGGCAAATCGCTCGCCGAGCCGGGCCTTGCAGCGGAAGCGAACAAGATCGCGAGGACGACCACCGTGCCGCTGCCGAGCGACGTGGTGGTTGGGCGCTCGCTCGAGGACAGCAAAGGCACCACCAAGCCGGTGGACGCCGTGGCGGCGGACGAGATGATCCTCGACATCGGCCCGAAGACTGCGCAGGAGCTTGCGGGTGCGCTCGCGCAGGCAGGCACCATCGTCTGGAACGGACCGGTCGGCGTGTTCGAGAACGAGGCCTTCGCCAAAGGCACCGAGACGCTGGCGCGCGCCATCGCCGGGTCGAAGGCCTACACCATCGCCGGCGGCGGCGACACGGTCGCGGCGATCAACAAGTTCGGCATTGCCGCGGACGTCGACTACATCTCGACCGCCGGTGGCGCATTCCTCGAATTCCTGGAGGGCAAGAAACTGCCGGCGGTCGCGGCGCTCGAAGCGCGCGCCGATGCTTAAACAGCTCAGCGTGCGCACGCCCGGGCAGGGCCTGCACGAGGTCACGCAGCAGGTGGCCGCGCTCGTGCGCCAAGCGGCTGTCGGCGACGGCCTGTGCACGCTCTTCATCCGCCACACCTCCGCGAGCCTCGTCATCCAGGAGAACGCCGATCCCACCGCGAAGCACGACCTCGAGCGCTGGCTGAATCGACTCGTGCCCGAGGGCGATCCGTTCTATCAGCACGACACCGAAGGACCTGACGACATGCCGGCGCACATCAAGGCCGCGCTCACCGCCACGTCGCTTGCCATTCCCGTCGTGCAGGGCAAGCTCGGCCTTGGCACTTGGCAGGGCATTTACCTCTGGGAACATCGCCGCCGCGGCGGCGAGCGCGAGCTGATCGTGCATGTCGGCGCCTAACCGCTACACTTCGTAGCCCATGCTGCGATCGACGAAGATTGTCGCCACACTCGGGCCCTCGTCCTCCGAGCCGGCGGTGCTCGAGCGCATGATCCGCGCCGGCGTCGATGTGGTGCGGCTCAATTTCTCGCACGGCGTCGCCGCCGACCACGAACGGCGCGCCGCGCTGGTCAAGGAGATCGCCACCAAGACCGGCCGCACGGTGGCGATCCTGTGCGACCTGCAAGGCCCGAAGATCCGCGTCGGCAAGTTCAAGGAAGGAAGAGTCACGCTGGAGAAGGGGCAGACATTCGTGCTCGACGCCGCGGCCGAGATCGGCAACAGCGAGCGCGTCGGTCTCGACTACAAGGAGCTGCCGCAGGATGTCGACGCCGGATCGCTGCTACTCCTCGACGACGGCAAAATCGTCCTCGAGGTGACCGACGTGCGCGGCAGCGAGGTGCATACCCGGGTGCGCCACGGCGGCGTGCTCTCGAACAACAAGGGCATCAATCGCCAGGGCGGCGGCTTGACTGCGCCGGCGCTCACCTCCAAGGACATGGAGGACATCAAGACCGCGTCGAAGATCCAGGCCGACTACCTCGCGGTCTCCTTTCCGAAGACCGGCGCGGACATGTACATGGCGCGCGAGCTGATGCGCGCGGCGGGCGGCAAGGCGTTCCTCATTGCCAAGATCGAGCGCGCCGAGGCGGTGGCGGAGAGCGCGCTCATCGACATCATGCGCGGCTCCGACGGCATCATGGTGGCGCGCGGCGATCTGGCGGTCGAAGTGGGCGATGCGGCGGTGCCGGCGCTGCAGAAGAAGATGATTCGCCTGGGACGCGAGCACAACAAGCTCACCATCACCGCCACGCAGATGATGGAATCGATGATCTCGAGCCCCGTGCCGACACGCGCCGAGGTGTCCGACGTCGCGAACGCGGTGCTCGACGGCACTGATGCGGTAATGCTCTCGGCCGAGACGGCGAGCGGCAAGTATCCGGTCGAGGTGATCGAGGCGATGGATCGCGTCTGCCGCGAGGCCGAGCAGACGCAGCCGCTGTCCCTCGACCAGGAATTCCTGAACCGCGTCTTCACGCGCGTCGACCAGTCGATCGCCATGGCCGCGCTCTTCACCGCGTACCACCTCAAGGTGAAATGCATCGCCTCGCTCACCGAATCGGGCTCGACCGCGCTGTGGATGAGCCGCCTGAACGCCGGCGTGCCGATCTACGCCCTCACCTCACAGACCAGTACGCGCTACCGCTGCGCGCTCCTGCGCGACGTATTTCCGCTGATGGTCAAGTACCTCGGGCACGACCGCGAGGAGCTGCTGCGCGAAGCCGAGAAGGTGCTGGTCGAGCAGAAAGTCGTCGCCGAGGGCGACATCATCGTGCTCACCATCGGCGAGCCGATCGGCAAGTCGGGCGGCACCAACACCATGAAGATCGTCAAAGTCGGGGAGGGCCTGAAACCATGACTGCCAGAGACATCCCAGCATCGCTCGCGTCGCGCTTCGTCGATCCCGAGAACCTGCCGTGGGAGAAAACGCGCTATCCCGGCATCGAGCAGAAGGTGCTGCTCGTCGATCAGAAGAGCGGTCTCTTCACGGCGCTGATGCGCATGGCGCCCGGCGCGCATCTGCCCGATCACGAGCACGTGAAGATCGAGCAGACCTACGTGCTCGAAGGCAGCCTGGTGTGCCCGGAAGGCGAGTGCCACCCCGGGCAGTTCGTCTGGCGGCCGGCGGGCAGCCGCCACGAGGCGTGGGGCGGCCCCAAAGGCGGCGTATTCCTCGCCATCTTCCAGGCGCCCAACAAGTTCTTCCAGGCCGACGGCGCGGTCACCGACTTCCTCGGCCGCGACTGGCAGCAGACCTGGGGGCACACCTCCCGCTAGTCAGTGCACCGGCAGCGGCAGCCCGGGAATCGTCAGCCGCTGGTCCATGCAGGAGATCTTGCCGCGCCCGCCGGCCGGCCCGCCGCTATTGACCTCGCCCGCGCTATTCGGCGAGTTGTCGCGCCGGTTGCCGTCGGAATTCGCCGTGCAGAAGAGCGAGCCCATCAGGAACGGGCTCGTCGGCAGCTCGAGGATGTGGTTATTGCCGAGCGCCGGATCGGCCGAGTTGCGCAAGCCGGCGGCGTTCACCGGGTTGCGGAACACTTCGGTGACGCGGCGATGCCTGGTCACCACGACGATCGCGTTGCGCTCGTTCGCCGAGTTCCAGATGTTCCCGGCACGATCGAGTGCGATGCCGTCGGTCCCCTCGAGCTGCGGATGCGCGACATAGATGTTGCTCATGCACAGCGTATCGGCCTTGAAGGTGCTGTCGCAGCCAGTCGGGCTCTGCAGCCGGCCCTGGCGGTCGAATCGCGCCCGCCAGATCGCGCCGCGCGCGGTGTCGGCGATGAAGAGATCGCCTTCGTGGTTGAACGCCACACCATTCGCGACCAGCGGCTGCGGATTGGCGGCTGCCGGCGGCGGCTGCAGCGTGCTGGCCTGACGGCCAACGCCCGCACCATTGGCCATGGGCTGCACGCGCAGCGCCTCGTCGCAGCGGTCGTAAGCGAGCGACGGATTCGCGTTTTCGCACACGCCGCCCGCAGGGCCGATGCGCCAGACGCGTCCCTGACCCGTGGTGCCGTCCCCGGTCCAGAGGTTGCCGTCGCGGTCGAACGCGATGCCATTGGTCCCCGGCACGCCGGTGGCGAAGGCGTCGGTGCTGGACAGCGGGCTCGTGAAGCCGCCGCTGCCGTTGGCGGTGAGCTTCCACACCACGCCGCCGAAGTTTGCATCGGCGACATAAAGGTTGCCGTAGGCGTCGAACGTGATGCCCGACGGATTGCATGCGCCGCTCGAGTTCGGGATCGAGCCGACCTGCACCAGCGTGGGGTGTGAGGTGGCAATGCGCCACACCGGGCACGGCGTTCCAGCGGCCGCTCTGCCGGTTGTGTAGAGATTGCCAGCCGCATCGCCGGTCAGGCCTTCGATCGCGAGCGGCGAGACGATCAGCGTTGTGAACGAAGCGTCGCGCGGGAGCTGCGCTGGCTCGTCGGCCGCGGCAAGGCCGAAATTAAGCGCGCAAAGGGCCGCTGCAATTGTTGCAGATCTCATCGGGATCCTCCTCCTCCGCGCCAACATTAGCACCGCGCGCCGCATTCCGTCTGCCCCGTTTCAGCGGCCCTCGTAGAGATCGCGTCCGGCCGCGAGCGCGCGGATCTTTCCGTCCGCGACGTTGCGCGGCAGCATCCAGAAC
>Ga0070741_10017740_pt1 | contig 11648 bp, 8 predicted proteins | sample Coa_R1_4_FD_66440 | JGI IMG/M metagenome (GOLD analysis project Ga0070741, IMG submission 66440) | Surface soil microbial communities from Centralia Pennsylvania, which are recovering from an underground coalmine fire - Coalmine... | ecosystem: Environmental > Terrestrial > Soil > Unclassified ...
GACCGTGGTGGCGAACTCTGCGGGCCGGATCGCCGTCAGCGCGCACTCAGGGGCCGGACTCGATACGCTCTGGATACGCATCGCCGAGGCGGTCGGTCGAGCCGCAGGGAGCGGCGACTTGCCGGCTGGAGCCGCGATCACGGTTCGTCAGCAGGCCGCACTTCGGCGCGCCCACGCCGAAGTGGAAGCATTCCTGGTTGATTGGCAGCGCGGCGACATGCCGGTACCCGTCAGCGCAACACATGTACGTGCCGCCATTCATGCACTCGACGAGTTGATTGGTCCGGTGTCACCCGATGATGTTCTTGAGCGGGTCTTCTCGACGTTCTGCGTCGGGAAATAACGCGTTCAGGCCGTTCGCGCAGTACGGGTGGGTGAGGTCAACTCAGCGGCCGACGCGCGGAGCGCGTGAGCCAAGCCGAGTTCCGCAACCGCATGTTCGACCATGCGGGCGCCGACGAAATAGCCGCAACGCTCCGGGAGCACGTAGCCATGCACCGTACGGGCGGCGTCGCTCATACCACCGGACAAATAGCGCAAACGAAGTCCGAGACCGGCGTGGTCGAGGTCATCCGTCACAGCCCGGACCAGCACGCTCTCAAGCTCCCGCACTCTGGCGAACTGGCGTCGTTCATAGCCGAAGTATTCCCAAGTGGCGTGACCGGGGCTGAACTGGCGCGAAGCATGCACGGCGAGCCCCTCGTTGACCAGATGCTCGCGGAGGGTCACACGGCGGCCGGCGTCCCAATACGAGTAGTAGCCGCCAGACGCCGCAACGATGTCGCGCAGCTCGCTCCGACTACGTGGCGAAGTGTACCGAACACCGTGGGCGAGTTCGTGCGCGAGCCACATCGGGATCAGTTCCGGGTCGAGGCCAAGGCTCCGCGTGGACGGGTTGACGACGCTCGTGAAATGCTCGAGACATACAAACGCCGCCGCGCGGCCGTTGACCACGAGTTCGCCGGCGTTGGCGGCCCCCACTCCGACCATCACGACGACGTCAACATCGGAATCCATCTCGAAGAGGGTCTGGCAGCGAAGCAGGGTCTCGCGGGCGAGGGCGATGATGTCCGTCCGTGCCAGCATTGCCCGAAGATCGTCGCGATCCGCGCGGACGACATCGCGGACGACCTTATCAAACGCCGGGCCGACAGGCTCGATCACGTAGTTGTGCCAGTACGCGTCGAGGAGCGCACGATGCGCGTCCAGGTATCGGTGATAGGCGGCCTCGGGCTCTGCGCTCTGCAGCACCGCAAAGAAATCGGGCAGCAGGTTGATGAGCAAAGAGCGATCCCGATCAGGTAGGAGAAGCTGCGAACTCAGGCGATACCAGCATGCCGCCACAGGCGATGCAAGCGAGCGAAAAGCTAGACCATCTCGTGTTTGCAAACAAGTACACGCGAATGCAACGCAGTGGTCAGCGCATCCTGGGGGCGTTGTCACTTCGGCGCCGTGAGAGACGGTGTGGACGCTGTAACTCCGCAGGAAACGAGGAACACGCGGGCTCGCCGTCGCGAGCTGCTTCGCGTCCGTGTTCGCCACGCGCGCCGCGCGAAGTCAGCGTGTGCCGAACAAACGGTCGCCGGCGTCGCCGAGGCCGGGCAAGATGTACCCGTTCGCGTTGAGTTCGCGATCAAGAGCCGCGGCCATCACTGGCACGTCCGGATGAGTCCGCAGCAGCGCGGACACTCCTGGCGGAGCGGCGACCAGGCAGAGAAACCGGATCCGGTGCGCACCGGCCGCCTTCAGGCGACTGATGGCCGCTACGGCGCTTCCACCCGTGGCAAGCATTGGGTCAAGGACAAGGAAGTCCCGCTTCGCCGCGTCACCCGGGATTCTGAAATAATAGTCTACCGGGCGTAGCGAATCGTGGTCGCGGTACAGGCCAACGTGACCGACGCGCGCTGACGGAATCAGGCGCAGGATGCCGTCAACCATGCCAAGTCCTGCCCGGAGGATCGGAATCAGAACGATCTTCTTGCCGGCCACTCGGGTGCCGACGGTCCGTTCAAGCGGCGTTTCGACTTCACGGGGCTCGAGGGGAAGGTCGGCGGTGGCCTCGTACGCCATCAACATGGCGATTTCGCTGACCAATTCCCGGAAGATCCTGGTCGGCGTCGTTCGGTCGCGCAGCAGAGTGATCTTGTGGCTGATCAGCGGATGCCGAAGGACCGTGAGGTTGGCGAACGGTGGGGTGGTGGTCATGCACACGAGTCTAGTATCTTCGCCAAGATGAAAGAATATCAGGCCGTCGTCGTCCGGCTGAGCCGTCGGACCCGGGACGACGAAGATGCGATCACAGACCTGTTGAACGAGCGGAGCCGAAGCGGGTGGCAGCCGGAGCTGCTGTCGCAGGACGCGGAGCGGGTCATCGTGGTCTTTGCGCGTCGCGCGGAATCGGCCTGAGCGCTCCGCCGGGTCGCGTGACGCACCACCATGCGCATCACCTTTCAGGGCGCGGCGCGGGAAGTCACGGGCTCGTGCCACGTTGTCCAGGTGGCGGGCCGGACGATTCTGCTGGATGCCGGGCTGTTCCAGGGACGGCGCGCCGAGGTTCACGCAAAGAACCTGAGTATGCCGGCTGCGCCGGACGCCATTGACGCCGTTGTGCTGTCCCACGCGCACATTGACCACGCCGGGCGGCTTCCGTACCTGGTGCGCCAAGGGTATCGTGGCCCGATATACGCGACTCCCGCCACACGAGACCTGTGCCGAATCATGCTGGCTGATGCCGCGCACATTCAGGCGAAAGACGCGGAATTTCTTGCGCGCCGCCGCCGGGAGCATCACGATCCGCTGTATGATCAGAACGACGTAGATCGAACGATCGGACTGATGCGGGGGATCGCGTATGGCACGTGGTTCCCGATCGCGTCCGGCCTTCGCGCTTTGTTTCTCGACGCGGGGCACATCCTCGGTTCCGCGTCAATTGTGATTGAATGGAAAGCGGGGGCGACGGTTCAGCGACTCGCCTTCAGCGGCGACATCGGGCGCAAGGGGCTGGCGATCATCCGCGATCCCGTGCCACCTGAAGGCGTGGATGCCATCGTTATGGAGAGCACCTACGGAGGACGAACACATCCGGCGACCGCAGACGCCCGTCGAATGCTTGGCGAGATCATTGCCACCACGGCCGCCCGCGGTGGCAAGGTGCTCATTCCGGCCTTCGCCGTCGGGCGTACGCAAGAGATCATTTATGCGATCCACGGTTTGGTACGCGACGGACAGGTCCCGGAGATTCCGGTCGTCATCGACAGTCCGCTGGCCACCGAAGCCACTCGCATCTTCGTGGAACACACGGAGCTGTACGACCAGACAGAGCGGCTGGTACGCGCCTTCGCCGAGCATCCGGCGCGCATTCTGCAGAATCATCTCGTGTCGTTTGCGCAGACGGTTGACGAGTCGAAGGACGCGATGAACCGACGCGGACCGATGGTGGTAATTGCCGCGTCGGGCATGGCCGAGTCCGGCCGTATTTTGCATCACCTGCTGCACGGGGCTTCCGATTCGAAGAACACGATCCTCATCGTCGGATTTCAGGCGGAGCATACCCTCGGTCGGCGCATCGTGGAACGGCGCCCCGTCATTAGGGTTTATGGGGAAGAGGTCGAGCTGCGGGCGCAGGTGGCCGTGCTGAACGGATACAGCGCGCACGCCGACCAAGCCGGTTTGCTGGCCTGGCACGAGGCCGTGCGGCGACGTTCTCCGCGACACCAGAAGACGTGGCTGGTACACGGCGAGCCCGATGCGCAGTCCGCACTGCAGGCAGCGCTCGAACGCCTTGGCGCGCGATCGTCCTGTCCGGCGATTGGGGAGAGCGACGGGCTCGTCGCGTGACGTTCCACGGGGAAGGCCGCGGCCGCATCACGACGCGGCGAATTCACGACGGGAGGATCATCCGCGTGGAGGAGGACACCGTCCGGTTTCCGGATGGGACGCTGGGGAAGCTCGACATTGTCCGACACCCGGGGGCAGCCGCGGTGCTTCCATTCTTCAGCGATCCGCGTGGCCCGGATCCGGAGCTTCTCTTGCTGCGCCAGTACCGGCATGCTGCCGATGCGTGGCTGGTCGAAATTCCCGCGGGCCGCCTTGAACCGAGCGAAACGCCTGACGAATGTGCACGACGAGAGTTGCGTGAGGAAACGGGGTACGCGGCCGCCGGCATAACCCTGCTCACCACGATCCTCACGACCCCCGGGTTCAGCGATGAGCGGATTCACCTCTATATGGCGACTGCCCTCAACCCCGGGGAAAGCCGGCGCGAACGCGACGAGTTCATCGAGCTTGTGCGCATGCCGATGTCCGGCGCGCTCGAGCTGATTCGAAGCGGCGAGATCCAGGACGCCAAGAGCGTCGTCGCAATCCTCTACGCAGCTGCGTTTTGCCGTAACGGATAATCGCCATTTCAGCGGACGGCATCGCGACCGGTAGCCGGGTGTCCAGAACCACTGTCCTTTTTCCAGGAATGCGGACTGCGTTAAACTAGTCTTGTTTCAAGCCACCATTACAGCAATCTGTTGTTATAAAATGAGTTAGCTCGTTCGTGCTGTACCTTGGCCGTTTGGCATGTCATCTGCTTCACTTCCTCGTGGATTGGCGCGTCCTCAATCGTATCCCGGGGATTCTCACTATGGTGCAGGCCACTGCCAGAACCCAAGAAGCTCTCCGCACTGCCCCGCCCGTGCAGGCCAGGCTGGACGACCTTCCGGACAACGCTCTGGTACAGGTCTATCTGGCAGGTGACGAGCGCGCCTTTGAGATTCTCGTCCAACGATATCGGACCCGGCTGCTGAATTTCGTGTACCGGATCGTCGGTGATCGCGAGCGGTCAGAGGATCTCGTTCAGGAAGCCTTCATCCGCATTCACCGCCACCTGGCCCGCTTTGACCGGTCGAAGAAGTTCTCAACCTGGGCGTACACGATCGCGTCAAACCTTGCCAAGAATGAGCTTCGCAACCGGTCCCGCAGTCCACTTGTACTGTTCACCACCCTTGCCCCGCAGTGGACGGATGATGAACGGCCCTTGGAATTCGAGGATACCGGAGCGCAGCCAGACGAAGCGTTTCGGCAGCGTCACCTTCAGGAAGCGGTGGAAGCGTCCGTTGCACAACTGCCTGCGCATCACCGGGAAGTATTTGTCCTGCGTGAACTTGAAGGGCGTTCGTACGAAGAGATCGCGGAGATCACGCGTTGTAACCTCGGCACGGTGAAGTCACGGCTCAACCGGGCGCGTAACGCATTCGCTGAGATCATCGAACCAAGATTGCGCTGAGCAGGACGGTTCCGGTGCGCTGACGGGATTTCGAACCGGAGCAGGAACCCGGCGAGTGGGACGGGGTATTGCCGGCACGTCCCCCTGCATCTGCGGAGCTGGATGACCTGTCGTGCATTCCGTCAGTATCATCTCGCCTTCGTCGAAGGCGAACTGTCGGCGGCATTGCGTGACCGGGCGCTCGATCATCTTCGGACCTGTCACCGATGTACTCGTCTTCATGTCGCGCTGCGACGCGGCCTGATGGCGGTCGCTGCGGTCCGACCAATCCTGCCGTCGGCCGCTTTACGCGGTGCGCTTGATGCGCGATTCCGGCCGGTGAGCGCGCGGTCGGGGTCCATGTCGGTGACGGATATATTTCGTCCATGTCGTTGGTCGCCCTCGACGCTCTCAACAACGCGGTCGCTCATGGAGCGCCGGATCGTGCCTACCTCCTGTTCGGCGACAACGATTTCCTGAAGGAGGAACGGATCCGGGCGATTGTCCCGGCGTTGACCGACGCAGCGACCCGGGATTTCAACGTTGACTTTCTGCGCGGTGCGGAAGCGGATGCCGGAACGCTGTCGCAGGTGCTGGATGCCCTTCCGCTCTTGGCTGCGCGCCGGGTCGTTGTGGTTCGGGACTTTCCCTCTCTGCGCAAGGACGCGCGGGCGGTGCTGGAGCGGTACCTCGACAACCCATCGTCCGGCACGGTGCTGGTGATGGTTGCGCCGGCAGGATGGAAGGCAGAAGCGGCGTTGATCAGCAGAACAACGGCTGTGGAGCTCAATGCACTGAGCGAACGGGACACGCTGGCGTGGATCGCCGACAGGGTCGGCCAAGCCGGAGCGCGCATCGAGCCCGCCGCCGCCGCCCGGCTGTACCGAGCAGTGGGGTCCGATCTCGCGCTGCTCGACGGCGAACTCCGGAAGCTGCAGGATTTCGCCAATGGAACGACGATCACGCCGGCGCACGTCGAAGCAATCACGGGCATCACTGGCGCCAAGTCAGCCGCCGACGTGATTGACCTTGTGTGCGCGCGTGACGGTCGGGGCGCCGCCGGGCTTATTCCCGTCGTTCTCCGGCAGCCGAAAACGTCGGCCGTGAGCCTCGTGCTGTCGCTCGCCGCCCACCTGCTCGGGATTGCGGTTGTGCTGCAGGAACGCGACCGACGAGCGTCCCCACGCCACATTGCCAACACGGTATACACCATGATGGGCTCGGCGCGCAGCGCGCCGATCGGTCGTCCGTGGAGTGAGGCTGTCGGAACGATGACGCGGACGGCCGACCGATGGGATTTCGTGAGCCTCGACCGCGCGCTCGGGTTGCTCGCGGACGCCGACAGCGCGCTGAAAAACACGAGCGTCTCAACGGAAGAACCCTTGCTGGTGACACTGCTCCTCACGATGTGCGCGCGCACGCAATCGGGACACGGGACATGACGCCGTCCGGTCATCTCCGGGATCCGCTGCGACGGACGATGTCCGCGATGCTGGCTGTTTCACTTCTTGCGGCGGGGCATGTAGCGGCGCAGGAGTTGCCCGAACCGGCGAACCGCATCAAAGCCCTGGTGCACGCGGGACGGGATTCGGCGGCGTTGCGCGTTGCAGATTCGATTCTCGCAGACACTGACCCCGGGGCCCGGGGATATCCGGATGCGCTGTACTGGCGCGGGATGCTTCTCAAAGGGCCGGCCGGCCGCGTTGACCTGATCCGTCTCACGGTGAACTATCCGACACATCCGCGGGTCGCTGATGCCCTGTATGCGTTGGCTCAACAGGATCTGGCGGCGGGGGATCAGGAGGTGGCGCTCCACCGGTTGGATTGGATTGTCCGGGACTTCGTGTCGAGTGATTCCGGAGCGCGGGCCGCGGCGCTGGCAGGGAGGTTGCATCTTGGACTCGGTCAGATGAGGGCCGGGTGCGCGGCCTTCGATTCAGCCCTTGCGCACGCCCCCGAGGAGCAAGTCGAATTCCGGACCCGAACAGCGTATGAAGCGCGTCCGTGCGAGCGGTGGAAGGTGATGGTGGCGGACAGCATCGCGGCAGCCGCGCGTACGTCGGCAAAGTCGAGCGGCGTTCCCGCCGCCAGGACGTCGGAGACAAGCGTGCCGGCGGCCTCGCGCGCCGACATGTCCGATAACACGGCGCGCAATTCAGCTTCTGGGGCGAGGCAAAGCCAGCGGGAGGCGGTCGAGGCCAGAGGCGGCGGACGATGGACTGTCCAGATTGCGGCATATGCCGCCCGGGCGGATGCCGAGCGTCTGCGCCGGCGTCTCCTTGCACTCGGCTACGATGCGCGGGTGGTCCTGGAGGCCCCGTACCGCGTGCGCGTCGGTCATTTTGCGATGCGACAATCGGCGATGGATGTCGCCGCCCGGCTGAAGCGGCAGCGGTTCGACGCGATCGTCGTCGAGGTGGAGACGCCGTGAGCAGCACGGTGGCCACTCCTCTGATGCAGCAGTACGAGGAGATCAAGTCGCGACATCGTGACGCGATCCTCATGTTTCGAATGGGCGACTTCTTCGAGATGTTCTACGATGACGCCGAAACAGCCGCCCGTGTGCTTGGCCTGACCCTGACGTCGCGCAACAACGGTGCGGCTGCCGTAGTGCCACTTGCCGGCGTTCCGGTACGCGCCGCAAACGACTACGTCAGAAAGCTCGTCGCGCGCGGTTACCGCGTGGCCATCTGTGACCAGGTGGAGGATCCCCGGACCGCCAAGGGGATCGTCCGCCGTGCGGTAATTGAAACCGTGACCCCCGGAGCGGTGTTTGCGGACGACCTCCTTGACGGTTCACGCAACACCTACCTCGCGGCCATTGCGCAACAGGCCGATCGCGCACTGCTTGGTGCCGTGGACCTTTCGACTGGAGAGATCCGCCTCTTGGCGGTTCCCCCGGGGGATCTTGGCGCTGCGCTCGCACGCCTCAGCCCGCGCGAGGTACTCGTGAGCGAGTCGCACCGTTCGCTCGTCGAAGACGCGATCGGTGGCGCGCTGGTGACGCCACGCGCGGCGTGGGAATTTGACGTCGCACCGGCGACGCGCGAGCTGAGCGAGCTCTATGGGGTGACCAGTCTCGAGGGGCTCGGATTCGGCGCGGACGACGCAGGCCTCGTGGGGGTGGCCGGAGCATTGGTCCGCTATCTGAGAGAACTGCAGCCCGGCGGGCTCGCGCATCTTGCCAGGCCGGTAATCGAGCGCCCCGGCGGCGTCATGGCGCTGGACGAGATGACGCGTCGGAACCTTGAGCTGGTGGACTCGCTCCGGGGCGACGCTGAGGGTGGGACGCTGCTCAGCGTACTGGACCGGACTGTGACGCCGATGGGAGCGCGCCTGATGCGCAGCCGGATTCTCGCGCCGCTGACCGACCGGGAAGCCATTGATGCCCGTCTCGACGCGGTCGCCACGCTTGTTGACGCTCCCAGCGTGCTTGCGGCACTCCAGGCATCGCTCGACGGCGTGCGGGATGTGGAACGATTGGCGGCCCGATGCGCGGCTGGCCGTGCGACGCCGCGCGATGTGCGGGCTTTGGGAGATTCTCTGGGGCGACTTGCCGCCGTGAAAGCGGCACTGGCCCGGACCCAGGCGAAAGGCGAGCTGTCGAACGTGATGGGAGCGTGGGATGACGCATCCGATCTCGCGGCACGGGTCACGACGACTCTTGTCGAGCGCCCACCGGCTGTGATCGGCGAAGGCGCAACCATCGCATCCGGCGTCAGCGCGGAGCTTGACGAGCTGCGCGGTATCGCGACGGGCGGGCGCGATGCCATTGCGGCCTTGCAGCAGTCGGAGCGGGACCGTACCGGCATTGCGTCGCTCAAGGTTGGACACAATCGGGTATTCGGATACTACATCGAAGTCACCAACGCCAACGCGCACCTCGTGCCGGCGGACTACCAACGCCGCCAGACGCTTGCGGGGGCGGAACGGTACGTCACGCCGCAACTGAAGGAGTTTGAAGAAAAGGTTCTTCATGCCACCGAACACATCGAGCGTCTGGAGCGTGAGATCTTCGACCACCTTCGACGCAGCCTCGGGGCGGCCGTCGCGCGCCTGCAGGCCATTGCCGGACGGATTGCGATTCTCGACGTGACGGCGGCGTTGGCCGACGTGGCCGTGCGGGAACGATACGTACGTCCCGAGATGCATGACGGTCCGGAGTTCGAAGTCATCGGTGGCCGTCATCCGGTTGTGGAGCGGATGATGCCGCGCGAGCAGTTCATTCCGAACGATGTATCCCTGACGCCCGACGCGCGGCTGCTGATTCTCACCGGCCCCAACATGGCCGGCAAGAGCACAACGCTCCGGCAGATCGGGTTGCAGGCCTTGATGGCACACATGGGGAGTTTCGTTCCGGCCGCCAAGGCGCGTGTCAGCGTGATGGACCGCGTGTTCACACGGGTTGGCGCCAGCGACAACCTCGTTCGCGGGCAGTCGACCTTCATGGTGGAGATGTCGGAGACGAGCGCGATCCTGCACACCGCAACCGCGCGAAGCCTCGTGCTGCTGGACGAGATTGGTCGTGGCACGAGCACGTGGGACGGTGTGAGTATTGCATGGGCCGTGAGCGAGCACCTGCACGATCGTGTAGGGGCAAAGACGGTGTTTGCGACGCACTACCACGAGCTGACGCAGCTGGCGGACGAGTTGCCTGGCGCCCGGAATTTCAACGTTGCGGTCGAGGAGCGGGGCGGAGGAATCCGGTTCCTGCATCGTCTGAGGCCCGGGGGCGCCGACCGGTCGTATGGCATCGAGGTGGGACGGCTGGCCGGCCTGCCGGAGGCCGTGCTGCGTCGGGCGCGGGCGCTGCTGGCCGTGCTGGAAGAAGAGCAGCTGGCGGTGGCGCTCGCGGGCGGGAGGCGGCGATCAGGCGTCGGGGCGGACGACCAACTCGCGTTCTTCGGAGCGCCCCGCGAGCATCCGGTGGTGGAGCGCCTGCGAACGCTTGACGTGAACCGCGTAACGCCGCTTGAGGCCCTGACGCTGCTTGCCGAGCTCGTTGCGGACGCGCGACACGAGGAGCCGCACGTCGCCGGCGGACCAGACGCCCGGTAGATTCACAGCATCTTTCCCCGCCGCCCTTTCATGTCAACGCCGTCGCGCGACTTGCGGGTCTATGAGTCCGTTCTGGACACGATCGGCTGGACTCCGCTGATTCGCCTCACGCGGGTGACGCGCGGGATCGCAACGCCTGTCTGGGTGAAGGCGGAAGCGCGGAACCCCGGCGGATCGATCAAGGACCGGATTGGACTGCCCATCATCGAGCGCGCGGAGCGCGAGGGCAGGCTCAAGCCCGGCGGTACCATCGTGGAAGGGACGAGCGGGAACACCGGCGTAGGGCTGGCGCTGGCCGCCGCGCTCAAGGGGTACCGTTGCATCTTCACGATGCCCGACAAGATGTCGCAGGAGAAAGTTCGGCTGCTCAAGGCGTACGGGGCCGAGGTGATCATCACGCCAACCGCAGTGCCGCCGGACCATCCGGACAGCTACACGATGATGGCCAAGCGCATCGCGAACGAGACGCCGAACGCGGTGCTGGCCGACCAGTTCTACAACGAAGCCAATCCGGAGGCACACGCGGCAACCACGGGTCCGGAAATCTGGGAACAGACGCAAGGCCGAGTGACCCATCTGGTCGCCGGCGCCGGAACCGGCGGCACGATAACGGGCGTGGGGCGGTACCTGAAAGGCAAGAATCCGAAAATCCAGATCGTGGGTGGCGATCCCGCGGGGTCAATTCTTGCTGAATACTGGCGGAGCAACGGGACGAACCGGATCACGGGCGTACCATATAAGGTGGAAGGCATAGGACAGGATAAAATCCCGGGCGCGCTGGACATGTCGCTCATTGACGAGTTCCAGACCGTCATGGATCGCGATGCGTTCACCATGGCGCGGCGGCTGACCCGTGAGGAAGGGTTGTTCTCCGGCGGGTCCACCGGGTTGCTCGTGCACGTGGCGCTGAATGTTGCGCGGCGTGTGAACGACCCCGATGCGTGCGTGGTGACGTTCCAATGCGATACGGGCGAGCGCTACCTCTCGAAACTCTATAACGATGAGTGGATGCGCGAAAACCAGATGCTGGAACAACCGCGTACGCCGCTGGGCCTGTTGCTGGACGCGAAGCACGGAACCGCGCCGGCCGGTGTGGTGAGCGTCGCACCGACGGCCACGGTGCGGCAGGCACTGCGCCTGATGACTGTCCACGACGTGTCACAGCTGCCGGTCATCGAGAAGGGCAGCTGTGTCGGTGCGGTGAGTGAAAGCACGCTCAGCGCCGCGGCGCTCGACGATGCCAGGGTACTCGACCGCCCCGTGGCGGACGTCATGGACTCTCCATACCCGACGGTAGAGGCCGATCAGCCGGTCGAAGCGATCGTCAAGGTCCTCTCGA
>Ga0070741_10017741_pt1 | contig 11647 bp, 14 predicted proteins | sample Coa_R1_4_FD_66440 | JGI IMG/M metagenome (GOLD analysis project Ga0070741, IMG submission 66440) | Surface soil microbial communities from Centralia Pennsylvania, which are recovering from an underground coalmine fire - Coalmine... | ecosystem: Environmental > Terrestrial > Soil > Unclassified ...
GAAAATTACAACGTCCATGTTTTTTTCTTCGTCCAGAAGTTTCTGGAGAAGTTGCTGCGGTCTGGTATGAATCCGACGATGACGAAATAGAGGAAACAGGGCATCGCTGTTGGCTTACGGTTGATTCTCGTTTTGTTCCTGGGTTGTCTGAATCTGTTTCGGGATTCATCAGCATTTATACAAACGAAGACGATTGCCAGACTGGACGCATTGAAGTCACAACTTCTTGGCCGAAACGAAAAGGCACAAAACTTTATGCGCATCCTGTTTCGGTAATTCCTCCATTGGATGCAGTTTTTTCGCGTGGTTCAGAAGCGGTTGGTGAATGGCTCAAGGCCAACGATTGGACACGAGAAGACCGTTATAACGACAATTTCAAAGACAAAACGCCCGTTGAAATTTACAAAGCAATTTGGTTTAAAGAATATCCGCTTTATTTTGAAGCGAACAATTATGCTATGCTCGGTGGTTGGCACTTTCCCGGCCAAGATGACGATTGGCACGATTTGATTGATGAACAACTCATTGTTTTAACGATTCGCGATTCAGAACCTTGGGTTGAGGCTTGGAGAACAAAAAGCGGCGAATTCAAAGTCATTCAACGCATTACTTAAAATTTTTATGCCCGAAACCTACTACATCATTCCCAAAGAAAAACACGATTCACTCGTCACGAAGGCGTATCTCAAGCGTGGTTACGATGCCGCCGAGGCCGCCGCCGGTGCGCGATTTTGCGCCAGCGCCGCGTATTACGGCATCCGCACGCACAACGCCATCAAGGCGCTGCACCTCGACGAATTGTTCGGCAGCAAGGTCGGCCGTTGGACGCCCGGCGCGAAAATCGAGAAGCTGCCATCACGCTTTGCCGCTGCCGAAATCTGGAACGGCCACAACAAGCTCGGCCAGGCCGTGGCCTACGAGGCGATGGACACGTGCATGAAGCTCGCCGATAAATTCGGCGTAGGCATGGTCAGCGTGGACAACGCCACGCATTATCTCTGGGGCGGCGGTTACGTCATGGACGCCGCGCTCAAAGGCTACATCGCTTACACGAACTGCACGTCGGCCACATCCGAAGTCGTGCCGTTCGGCGGCAAAACGCCGACGATGGGCACGAACCCGCATTCGTGGGGATTTCCGACGCAAGACGCGATTGGTTTTCCAATTGTGATTGATTGGGCAACTTCAACTGTCGCGATGGGCCGCGTGCAACAATTCAAACGCGAAGGCAAAATGCTTCCGCCCGGTTGCGCCGTGGATGCTGAAGGCAAAGAAACGACTGACCCGAACAAAGCCGTCGCATTGCTGCCGTTCGGCGCGCACAAAGGTTACGGACTCGGTTTGATTGACGAACTTTACGCTGCTTACATCGGCGGCGGTTTGCCGGAAATCCGCGGCACATCGCGTGGTGACACAAAAGAAAAACGCGGCTCGACCTTTTTCTTTCAAATCATTCATCCCGACGCAATGAAGGGAAACGATTACGCCCGCGGTCGCGACCAAAAAACCAATGTCAAAGCCATCATCGAAGATGTGCTCGGTCACGGCAACGAAAAGTGCATGTTGCCCGGCCAGCCGGAAGCGCGTTGGGGCAGTTTATCGAAACAACATGGCGGCTTGCTGTTCACCAAAGCGGAAATTGAAGAATTAAATCATTTGGCAAAAGAAGTCGGTGAACAGCAATGGAATTTGGCTGATTTCAAATCTGTTGTAGTTTGAAAATCCAATGAATGACCACCCCGCCAGTCCTAAAATTGTTCAAATTGTTCTTTTAGCGATTGGCGGCGGAATTTTGGTTGCAGCGGTAATTTATCAAATTAATAAAGAATTTCCGCACGAAGAAACAAACGTGGAAAAAATGACGCGTTATCGAGTAGAAGCAAATACTGCTATGCTACGCTATTGCACAAATGAAATTGTTGGCTTTCATCATGCGGTTTCAGCTTATGTGGATGAGTTAAATAGCGATGATCCTCATCGTTGGAATGGCACAGTTATGGCCGAATATATAAATCATTTTGGTGGTATTGATTGGACAAATTTGGTGTTTCCATTCAAGTTCGACACTGACGGATCAGGACGTAATCATGTAGAAGTAGATTTTGTGACGATGGCTAAACGTGAAGTTGAGGCAGAAGCAAACCAAAAAGAAGCAGAATTACAACAGCGTCTTGAAAATTTTAGCAATGCAATGAACAACGCAAATAATTAAGATTTATCAAAAATTTATGGCAATTCAATTACGCGACAAAAAAACTTGTAAATACGACCAAATTTCTCTCGGCGAAATTATGCTGCGCCTTGACCCCGGCGAAGGACGTGTCCGCACCGCGCGCTCGTTCACCGCATGGGAAGGCGGCGGCGAATACAACACGTCGCGCGGCCTGCGCAAATGTTTCGGCTACAAAACCGCCGTCTGCACCGCATTCGTGGACAATGAAGTCGGCCATCTCATCGAAGATTTCATCATGCAGGGCGGCGTGGATACGGATTTCATCAAATGGCGCGAAGACGACGGCATTGGCCGCAGCGTGCGCAACGGTTTGAATTTCACCGAACGTGGCTTTGGCATTCGCGGCGCGGTCGGTGTGCCTGACCGCGGTAATTCCGCGGCATCGCAATTGAAGCCCGGCGATTTCGATTGGGACAATATTTTCGGAAAAATTGGAACACGCTGGCTGCACACCGGCGGAATTTTCGCGGCGCTGTCCGCGACGACGGCTGAACTGACAATTGAAGCCGTGAAAGCCGCGAAGAAGCACGGCGTCATCGTCAGCTACGATTTGAACTATCGCCCGTCGCTCTGGAAATCCATCGGCGGTTTGAAAAAAGCGCAGGAAGTGAACAAAGAAATCGCCAAATACGTGGATGTGATGATTGGCAACGAAGAAGATTTTACCGCGTCGCTCGGCTTTGAAGTGAAAGGTGCCGACCACAATTTGAGCACAATTGAAACCGATGCGTTCAAGGCGATGATTGAAACGGCGGTGAAGGCGTATCCGAATTTCAAGGTTGCTGCGACGACATTGCGCCGCGTCATTACCGCGACGAAGAATGACTGGAGCGCGATTCTCTGGCACGACGGAAAATTTTTTGAGAGCCGCAAATATCCTGAATTGGAAATTCTCGACCGCGTCGGCGGCGGCGACAGTTTTGCGAGCGGCTTGCAATTTGGATTTTTGGAATTCAATGACGCGCAAAAAGCAGTTGATTACGGTGCGGCGCACGGAGCGCTTGCATCCACGACGCCCGGCGATACTAGCATGGCCACGCGCAAGGAAGTGGAAAAAACTTTCGGCGGCGGCAGCGCGCGCGTGCAACGATAATGTCCACGCTCGTTTGCTTTGCGCTGAAAGAAGAATCCAGCGGCTTGCGCCGCGGCCATCATGTGCTGATAACTGGAATCGGACGCGCAAATGCGGAAAAATCTTTACTCAAGTTCCTCGCAAATCATTCACCGGAATTAGTTCTTACCTGTGGTTTCGCCGGCGGATTAAATGCGGATTTGAAACTCGGCGATGTCGTTTTTGAACTTTCAGCTTCCAACCCGCAACTTTCAACCAACCTCCTTGCCGCCGGGGCCAAGCCCGCAACATTTTTTTGCGCCGACCGCGTTGCCACAACGGTCACTGAAAAGAAACAATTACGCGAACAAACCGGCGCGGACGCGGTGGAAATGGAATCGGCGACAATACACACCATTTGCGCGGAGAAAAAAATCCCTTGCGCCACTGTCCGCGTGATTTCCGACACGGCCAACGAAGATTTGCCGTTGGATTTCAATAAACTCGCCAAGCCAGACATGAATTTAGACTTCGGAAAATTATTTCTGGCCATCACCAAATCGCCGAAAAAAATTCCAGCGTTGATGGAATTGCAGAAGAAAACCAAATTCGCCGCGCAACAATTGGCGAGCGTTTTGGAAAAAATTATTTAGGCGGCGATTGCGCTTCGGTCACCGGTTTCGAAACGTCTTTCTGATGCTCGCCGTAGCTGATGATCGCCGCGCCGAGGACGATGACGATGACGCCGGTCCAGCGCAGGGCGTTCACCTGTTCGCCCAAAATAAATTGCGCCGCCAGCGTGGTCATGATGAAGCTCACCGCGGTCAGCGGCCAGACGAAGCTCACGTCACGCTGGCCGAGCAGATATTGCAGCAGCACGAAGAAAATCGTTTCGAGCAGCAGGCCGAGTAAAATATTTTTGTTGGCGAACCAATTGCCGACCAGCGTGACCGTGTTTTTCCATTTGGGCATGGAACTTTCGCGCGCGGCGTATTGAATTTTGATTTGGCTGATGCCTTCTTTGAGTTTAATCACGCCAAACGCTTCGAACGCGAAGGCGACGAGAAGAATTAAAATGATTTTTGTCATAAATCTTGATAGCGAATCAGCTCAATGCCGAGTTTTTGCACCAGTTCTTTGACGCGCGGGCTAACCAACGCGTCAAACTCATGCTTAAATTTGTCCAGCGACGGATGCGAGTAAAGCTCGGAATCGCCTTCGGGCAACAGCGGCAGCAATTTCAAAATGTAATCTTCATCTACGCGCGCATTTTGCAAAAGGCCAAAAGTGATTTGGGCGTGACGAATTTTTTTTGCAGACAAAGCCTTTCGCGCGCGTCTGGACAGAAATTCGAAAATTGTTGCGTGCGACAATTTGTAAAAGAAATGGCCGCTGGAAATTTTTCGCGCACGCGCGAGACAATCGCGCGTGAAACGCAAATGCGTGATGCCAAGTTTTTCTGAATCTTCCATGAGAATTTTGAAAACCGTCGGATGCAAATGCAGATGCAAATGGCCGTTGACGTGGTCGAGCGGCAAGCCGGTGGTGTGGAATTTTTCAAATTGTGCATGAATTTCCGCACGCAATTGCTCGCGCAAGTCGCGACTGAAAAAATATTTCATGCCAACGCCGACCGGTGAATTGGAAAATTCGCGCTGCGAATTGACGAGACCGGGAATTTTTTTCGGCGGCGAAGCGGAATGTCCATGCAGCAACGTCAAATGCAAGCCGACGCCGAGTTTCGGATTTTCCTTTGCCAATTTTACGGCTTCATCGAAACCCGGCTCGTTCACCATCAAACTAGCGCTGGTCAAAATGCCGTCGCGGTGTGCGCAAATAACGGCTTCGTTGGCGGAATGCGACAGACCAAAATCGTCGGCATTGACGATAAGCCGTTTAGACGTTGCCATAATTGGATGTTGTCGCGCCCAGCGTGAATCGCAACCACGACTGGAAAATCAGGGCGAGCTTGTGTGGCTTGGACAATTTCAGCGGCTGTGCGCCAAAGACATTGAATTTATTTCGTTCCAATTTTTGCAGCAGCCGCCAATAGACCGCGCCCATCAATTCAGCAGCGACCATAGATTTGCGGTCTTCCGGCGGCAAAGTTTTCTGCGCCAATCGATAAAAATTTTTTGCTCTGTCGGCGACGCTCGTTGCCAGCGCGAAATAACGTTCCGAATATTTTGAATCGAGAATTTCACTTTCATCGACTTTAAACTTATTCAATTCGCTCTGCGGCAAATAAATTCGCCCGCGTTCGGCATCGGTTTTTACATCGCGCAAAATGTTCGTCAATTGCAGCGCCTTGCCGAGGTAAATGGCATAATCGCGCGCGACTGGATTTTTGTAACCGAAAATTTCGATGCTCAAAAGTCCGACGACGGATGCGACGCGATAGCAATATAATTCCAATTGCTCAAAATTTTCGTAACGCTTCGTATCCAAATCCATTTCGCAGCCTTTGATGAGTTCGTCGAACAATTCGAAACGCAGTGAAAATTTTTGGATGACCGGCTGCAATTCTTTGTTCGTCAGAAATTGCGGCGACTGATTTTCGCAGGCGCGTTTTACATCCGCGCGCCATTCAGCCAATTGTTCGCGACGTTTTTCAGTTGGAACATTTTCGTCGTCGGCCACGTCATCCACTTCGCGGCAAAAAGCGTAGAGCGCGGACATTGCGTCGCGTTTTTCCTTTGGCAACAGCACGAAGGCGAGCGCAAGATTGGATGCGCTCTTTTGAGTAATGGCTCGACTGTGTTGCATCACGGTTGCGGCGAGTTTTCTTGACCGCGAATGGGAGGCAATCCGCCGGTTTCCGCAAGCGTCGGATTTTTTTTCCGCCGCTCGTGGTGGCGATGGCGATGTTTTTGCTTTCGTTTTTTTTTGTAAAAAAAAGCAAACCAAACGAAAGCCAGCACGCTCACCACAAAAATCGCGCCCAAAACAATCAGCACGTCTACCCAGCCGGGCCAGGCACTCGTTTGCGGTGGCATTAAATCGTCCATGTCAATTTTCGTTTTCCGCGTCTTTCATCCCGAGCCGTTGCATGCGGTAACGCAGCGAATGGCGCGTCAATTTGAGGCGTTCAGCCGCGCGCGTCAGGCTGAAATTGCTTTGCTCCAGCGCGCCGTTGATTAAATCACGCTCAATGCGACCCAGCGCGTCGTCGAGCGATTCATCTACAGCGACTTGCAGCGGCGCGGATTTTTGCAGCCGCGCTTCGATTTGAAAATCCGGCAGACTGGATGGCTGAATTTCTTTCGCGGTTTCCAAAATCAACGCGCGTTCCATGACGTTGCGCAATTCGCGGACGTTTCCCGGCCAGCGATGTGATAATAATTTTTGTCGTGCGCCGGAGGAAATGCCCGAGACAATTCGGTTCATGCTCGGACGAAACGTTTTCAAAAAAAATTCGGCCAAAAGCAAAACGTCGTCACCGCGCTCGCGCAACGGCGGCAAATTGAATTGCACGACATTGAGCCGATGAAATAAATCTTCGCGAAATTCTCCGGCGGTGATGGCCTGCGCGATGTCGCGATTGGTCGCCGCCAGCAAACGGACATTGACGCGCAATTCCTGCGTGCCGCCGACACGAGTAAAACTGCCGTCTTCGAGAAATCGCAGCAATTTTGCCTGGAGCGGCTTGCTCATGTCGGCAATTTCATCGAGAAAAATCGTGCCGCCGTTCGCTTCTTCAACGCGGCCATTTTTTTGTTTGACCGCGCCGGTGAATGCGCCGCGTTCGTGACCGAACAATTCGCTTTCCAAAAGTGTTTCAGGAATCGCCGCGCAATTGATGCGCACGTAATTTTCATTTTTGCGCGCGCTCAACCCATGCAGCGCGCCGGCAACCAGTTCTTTGCCTGTGCCGCTCTCGCCCAAAATCAAAACCCGCGCGTCCGTCGGCGCGACGGTTTGAATCAATTTACGAACGTCCCGCATTTTTGCCGAATCGCCGATGATTTGGTCGAGGCTGAAAATTTCTCCCGTTCGCGAACGCAGCACGGCATTTTCGCGAAGCAATTTGTGCCGCTCGGCGCAACGCGCGACGGCGTGAAGCAATTCCTCGGGCGCAAACGGTTTCGCCAAATAATCAATCGCGCCGGATTTAATGGCTTCAACGGCGAGCTTGGGCGTGGCGTAGGCCGTAAGCATGAGCACGGGTAAATCGGCTTTGGACGCGTGAACAATTTTAAGAAATTCGTAGCCGCTCATGCCGCCGAGTCGCGCGTCGGTGATGACCATGAAAACGTCCTCGTGTTCAAGCAGATTGATGGCTTCTTCGGCGGATTCCGCCGCACGCACGGCGTAACCTTCGTCCTTGAGCATGGTTTGCAAGGACGCGCGCATATTTTTCTCGTCGTCCACGACGAGCACCGGTGACAGTGAAAAACTCATGATGATTTGCGCAGGCTGATGATTGCCTTTGCAGGAAATGTTACGGTGAAAGCCGCGCCTTGTCCAAGTTTGGATTCAACCCGCACGTCGCCGCTATAAAGTTCGGCATTATGTTTGACGATGGACAGGCCGAGCCCGGAGCCTTTTTCCTTGGTCGTGTAATATGCTTCAAAGATTCGCTCCATTTTCTCCCACGGAATTCCCGGCCCGTCGTCACACACGGAAATTTCGATGGCATAATTGCGTTTCCGCGCGGCGATAATGGAAATGTTTCCTTTGCCTCCCAAAGCGTCGCGCGCGTTTTGCAGCAGGTTCAAAAAAATTTCCGAAAGGTGGCTGCGCTGCATCAGCAGCGGCGGAAAATGTTCCGCGTAATCGCGATGGATTTGGATTTGTGTCGGCACCGCCGGCGGAAAAACTTGTGCGATGGCCCGCTCTAATTCTTCGACGACGTCCAATCTTTCCACCCGTCCTTCCGTCAATTGCGCATAGCCCATAATTTGCGTAATGACATTGTCGGCACGCGCGACTTCTTCCTGAATAATTCCGATTTGTTCGGCGGCAGAATTTTTATTTTCCCGCAGCGAACGTTCGAGCGAGAATGCGGCATTGTTGATGATGGCCAGCGGATTTTTGATGCGATGCGCAAATTCCGCCGCGAGCCGCCCGGCGGAACGCAGTTGATTTTCGCGCGCGGCGAATTCAGCCATTTCCGCCAGCGCGATTTCCTGGCGTTCGAGCAGCAATTGCGCACCAAAGCAACTTGCCGTCGTCAGAAGCAAAACGAACAGCCGCAGAAAAAACGGTTCGCCCAAATCTTCGTGCGGCGTCATGTCAAGCGCACGCAGCGTCGTATCGTCGAGATTGCTCAACACCGAAACGTCCAGCACGCCGACGAGCGCGTAACATAGCGCGATGGCAAAATTCAGCAGCAATTGCGTGACGCCCGGCGGCACCGTGGCGGAGTTGCGAATGATTAACGTCACAAACAGCCAGAATAAAATGCTGTCCAACCCGCCGCTCAACAGTGCCAGTCCCGCAATCAGCAACGCATCCGCCAGACTGCTGGTAACGACGCTCCATTGCACCACCGCCAGCGGCACACGTTCCGCCGCAAGTAAAATTGCGATGAAAACTACGTTGGCCATGAGATAAAACCAAAAAATGAGTTGTACCGTTTCCGTCGCCATCACATCAAAGGCATACGATTGCTCGAACCAAGGGGTGGATTTGAACGAATACAGAATCATCCCGATGAAAACCAACTTGACCGGAAGCATGATTCGCCGCTCCACGATTTTGATGCGATGAAGCAGGCGCGCCGAATCGGGCGCCGGAATTTCGAGCAGCGCGGGCAACCGTTTCAGCCATTGCGCATGGCTTGGCTTCATAAATTTTTACGGAAGAAAATTTTAACGCAACAATTTCAAAGCACGTTCGGCAATTTTCTCGACCGGCCACAAACGGCCAATGCCTTCATAACCGCACGACAACATGCCTTCGTCCGGCCCAATAAATTCCGCGCCGCGCGATTTCAAAGTTTTTACGTTCGCCTGCGTCGCCGGATGTTGCCACATTTTGCCGTTCATCGCCGATGCGATTAAAATTTTTGCCTTTGGATTCAACGCCAGCGCGATACATGTCAATGCATCGTCGGAAATTCCATTTGCCAGTTTCGCAATCACATTTGCCGTCGCCGGTGCAATCAAAAGCAAATCCGCTTCGTCGGCCAAACGAACGTGCGTCGGTTTCCAACCTTCTTCCTCGTCGTAAAGATTTGTGACGACGGGATTACGCGTGAGCGTTTTGAACGGCAGCGGCGTGATGAAATGCTGCGCGTCTGCCGTCATCACCACGCGCACGTCGCACTTGGCTTTCGCGAGCAGCGACGCCAAATCCGCCGCCTTGTGCGCGGCAATCGAGCCCGTTACTCCGAGGACAATTGTTTTGCCTTTGCTCATTTCAAATTAAAATTCCGGCGGTTGCGAGCGCGCCACGCGCATTTTTTCCGCTTCAATAATCGCCAGCGTCCGCCGCAAATCTTCCTGTTTTGTCGTGCTGGTCAGAAGATAATCGAAATTCTTCCATTGCGCGATTTCTTGTTTGGCCACCGCCATGCGCCGCCGGATTACTTCCGGCAAATCCGCGCCGCGATTAACCAATCGTCGTTCGATTTCCGCCAGCGACATCGGCGTCAAAAAAATTGTCACCAGCGCGCGTTTCAATTCCGGTTCGCTTTCCGCTTTTTTGAAAATTGTCGCCGCGCCCTGCACATCCACATTTAACAAAACGTCTTTGCCCTGCCGCAATTTGCCGAGCAATTCCGCCTTCAACAAACCGTAGCTGTTGCCGTAAACCGTCGCGTGCTCCAAAAAATTTCCGGCCTGCACGCGCGTCAAAAAATCCGCCGCCTTGAGAAAATAATAATCCAGCCCGTGCCGCTCGCCTTTGCGCGGTGCGCGCGTCGTGCAAGTGATGGCGCGAACGATATTTTTTCGCGCGCGAAGCAATTGCCGCACAAGCGTCGTCTTGCCGCCGCCCGATGGCGCGGAAATCAAAATCAGCAATGGCGGCACCTTTTTCATTCGACGTTTTGCACCTGTTCGCGAAATCGTTCCAATTCCGCTTTCAATGTCACGACCTCGCGCGAAATCACCGCGTCATTTGCCTTCGAGCCAATCGTATTGATTTCGCGGTTCATTTCCTGCGCGAGAAAATCCAGCGTGCGCCCGACCGGCTCTTTGGCTTTGCGGCAATCTTCAAACTGCTGAAAATGACTTTGCAGCCGTGTCAATTCCTCCGCGATGTCCGAACGGTCGGCGAACAACACAATCTCCTTGAGCAAGCGCTCGTCGTCCGGCGCGATATTTTCCAAACCGGCATTTTTAATCCGCTCGTGCAATTGCTTGCGATAATTCTCCCCGTCAACGGCGCCTGCTTCTGGATTTTCTCGACCGCTTTGCGCATGATGTCAATTCGCGCTGCCAAATCTTCAGACAAATGCGTGCCCTCGCGTTCGCGCATTTTTACCAGTGCTTCGAGCGATTGTTTCAACGCTTTCTCGACCGCCGGCCAAATGTTTTCTGCTTCGACCAATTCTTCATCGCTTTGGAAAACGCCCGGCGCGCGGACGATTTGGTCGAGCGAAACGCCGCCGGCCAATTTTAATTGCTTGGCCAGCTTCGCCAATTCCGTCGCGTAGGCTTCGGCGAGCGGTTTGTTGATGTGCATTTGCGCGGAAATTTTTCCCGGCGCGGCGTGGATGGAAATGCGCGCCGTCACGCGGCCGCGCGCGACGCGGGCGTTGATGGCGTCGCGGACCTGCGCTTCGAGCATTTCCAGCTCTCGCGGCAGGTTCACGGAGATTTCGGATTGGCGGCGGTTGACCGCGCCCAGCTCGACGGTGACTTTGAAACCGTCCCGCGCGCATTCGCCGCGACCGTATCCGGTCATTGATTTCATCGCGCGTAGGATGCAAAAATTCTTTGCGGCAGGCGAATCAATTTTGGTTGCGCACGAGATTGGTAGGGACACGTCGCCGACGTGTCCGCTGCGGACGGCTCGGCGAGCCGTCCCTACCAGTGGATTTTCAAATCACGCTGGCGAAATGAATTCAAATCAATCTGGACGAAGCAAAAACAAATGCTTAATGTCGAAATGTGAAATCTAACGGCTACAATTGCAGCTTAATAATAGGTTAGGCGTCTATATGAGCCAGCAACTTTCTCCAGAGCACAAAGAGCTTTATGAACGTGTTGATGAGGTTTTGCATTACTTGTGGGACCCGATTGGCGTTTCTGACGTGCCGGAAGCCCGTGACGAGTATCACTCGTATTTGCCACACATATTTTCTCTCCTTATCAGGCGAGCCAGCGCACAAGAGATAGCAGATTTTCTTGACCACACTGCGACAAAGACGATGGGGCTTTCGAGCACTGAGAAAGGTCGCGAGCACTCCAAGG
>Ga0070741_10017742_pt1 | contig 11646 bp, 7 predicted proteins | sample Coa_R1_4_FD_66440 | JGI IMG/M metagenome (GOLD analysis project Ga0070741, IMG submission 66440) | Surface soil microbial communities from Centralia Pennsylvania, which are recovering from an underground coalmine fire - Coalmine... | ecosystem: Environmental > Terrestrial > Soil > Unclassified ...
GGAGTGCTGCTGGGGCGGCGCGGCGAAGAGGGATTGCGATCGATCTGGGAGGCTGTGAAAGCCACGCCGGGATGGGACCGCCTCCGCCTTCGCGACCTTCCGGCTGGCGCTCCCGAGTGGCAGCTTCGAGATTGGGCGGTCGAGGCGGGATACCGCTGCGGGCTCTGGGCCTCGCTGCGCTCGCCATACCTGCCCCTGCCGAAGACCTACGAGGCGGTGGAGAAGGCGCTCGACGGCAAGTTCCGCCAGAACCTGCGCCGGCGGAAGCGACGGCTCGCCGAGAAGGGCGAGGTGAAGTACGCCGTGATCGACGGCAAGGATCCGAAGGCCCTCGACGTCGCCCTCGCCGACCTGTTCGAGATCGAGGCCAGCGGGTGGAAGGGCAAGGACGGCACCGCCATCGCGCAGCGGCCCGAGCTGGTCGGGTTCTATACCCAGATCGCGCGCGACGCCGCGAAGCGGGGCGCGCTGGCCCTGGGGATGCTCACCCTCGCCCCAAAGCCCATCGCCGCGCACCTGAGCATCGTGCAGGGAAAGCGGCACTACCTGATCAAGATCGGCTACGACGAATCGCTGCACGACCACTCGCCGGGCCAGCAGATGGTCTCGGAGGCGATCCGCGATTCCTGTGCCCGGGGACTGTCCGAGTTCGACTTCCTGGGGCCCTGCATGGAGTGGAAGCTCGACTGGGAGAGCCAGTTGAGGGCGCACCACTGGCTGACCATCTTCCGGTCCACGCGGAAGGGAAAGCTGGTCCACGACCTGCGATTCGTCGCCTGGCCCATCCTGCGCGGCCTGTTCGGGAGGAGATGACATGGTGAACGCGGCGCTGCGGCTGGCGGAGGGCAGGGGCGAGAAGGCGCCGGCGCCGACGCGCACGGTCCCCTGCATGCAGACCACCTGGCCGCACATGTTGTTCCCGCGGATCGCGGCCACCGTCCCGCTCGTCTTCCCCTTCGAGCAGCCGGGGCTGCGGTACCGGTACTTCGCGCGCAACTCGGTCTGGGACGCCGTGCAGATGCTGGGCCTCGAAGGGCGCAAGGTGCTGATCCCCGCCTACCACCACGGGGTGGAGCTGGAGACGCTGCTCGCGGCGGGCGTGATCCCGGTCTTCTTCCGCGTCGACGCGCAGATGCGCGCGGACTTCGCAGACGCGCGCGAGAAGTCCGCGGGGGCGGCGGCGCTGTACGTGATCCATTACGCGGGGTTCCCCCAGGACATGCAGGCGGCGCGGCAGCTCGCGACCTCGCTCGGCGTGCCCCTGATCGAGGACTGCGCGCTCGCGCTCCTCTCCCACGACGGAGAAAAGCCTCTCGGCTCCTTCGGCGACCTCTCCATCTTCTGCCTCTACAAGACGCTCCCGGTGCCCAACGGCGGGGCGCTGCTCGCCCGCGGCGACTACGCGAAGAAGCTCGACCTGCTCCCGCCGGCGAAGTCTCCGCCCTTGACCAGCACCGCCTCCCACCTGATCGGGAGCCTGCTCGCGAACCTCGAACTGCGCACCGGCGAGGCGGGGCGGCGCGCGCGCCAGGCGATGCGCGACGCAAGCCGCTGGTTCGTGCGTCAGGCGAACGTCGAGCGCGTCTCCACCGGGACGCAGCATTTCAACCTCGCGGACGTGGAGCTGGGGATGAGCGCGGCCAGCCACCTGGTGCTGCGCAACCAGGAATTCGCGCGCATCGTCGAGGCGCGCCGGCGCAACTACTTCCTGCTCTACGCCATGCTCCGCGACATCGCCCCGCCGGTCACCGGCGAGCTGAAGTCGGGAGTGTGCCCGCTCTTCTACCCGATGCAGATCGACGACAAGGCGGGCGCGATCGCGAGACTCCTGGCGCGCGGGGTGGAGACGGTGGATTTCTGGCGCGTGCGCCATCCGGCGGTCCCTGCCGGCGCCTTCCCGGAGGTGGATCGCCTGCGCGAGCGCGTCCTCGAGTTGCCGGTGCACCAGGATCTCTCCCCCGGAGATGCCGAGCACGTGGCGACCTGCGTCCGGGAGCTGTTGCGGTGAGCGAGGCGCAAGTGATCGAAGTGCTGCCGATCGAGACCACGATCGGAGCTCCTGCCGTGGCGGAGTGGCGGGCGCTCAACGCGCGCGCGCGCACGGGCACCATGTTCCTCGGGCCCGAGTGGCTCCTGCCCTGGTGGAAGCGGTTCGGCGAAGGCCGAGAGCTCGCGATCGTGTGCGTCCGCGAGGCGGGCAGGCTGATCGGGCTCCTCCCGCTCTTCCTCGAGCAGGTGCGGGTGGGCGGCATCGAGGTGCGCCGGCTGGCGTTCCTGGGCGACGGCGATACCGGGTGCGACTACCTGGACGTCCTGGCGGAGCCCGGGCGCGAGCGCGAGGTGCTCGACCAGAGCCTGGCGAAGCTGGTCGAGCTCCCCTGGGATCTCTGCGATCTCGACGGCCTCGCCAGGGAGAGCTTCACCGCCGTACAGCTCGCGCAGCGCTTCCCTCCGGGAAAGGCGGTCGGCGGCGTGCTGCGGGACGCGCGGATCCGCTTCGTCTGCCCGCACATCCCGCTCTCCGGCAGCTGGGAGCAATATCTCGAAGGGCTGAGCCGCCGGGAGAACCTCCGCCGCCGCGAGAAGTGGATCTACCGGCAGCCGGGCGTCTCGGTGAGCTGCGCCCGGGAGCCGGATGCGGCTGCGAAGGCGACCGACGAGTTTCTCCTGCTGCACCGCGCGCGCTGGGCAGTGGAGGGCGGCTCCGACGGGCTGTCGGACGCCCGGCACGAAGACTTCCACCGGGACGCCGCGCAGGAGCTTGCGCGCGCCGGGATGTTGCGCATGTACACGCTGTATGCTGCGCGCCGGCCGGTGGCCTCGGTGTACGGCGTGGTGCACGGGAACAAGTTCAACTACTACCAGTCCGGCTACGATCCGAACTGGGCTTCCCGCTCCGTCGGCCTGGTGCTGCTCGCGCGCACCGTGCAGGACGCGTTCGCCGAAGGCCTGCGCGAGTTCGACTTCCTCCGCGGCAACGAAGGCTACAAGGGCGAGTGGTCCCGCGGCGAGCGCTGGACCATCCAGCTCCGCCTCTGGCGCGGCGCGCGCGCCCGCGCCGCCAGGGCTGCGCTCGGTGCGGGCCTCTTCGCGCGCGAGGCGGTGAAGGCCGCGCTGCCGCAGAGGGCCGTCGCCGCCGTCCGCAAGGCGCGCCGCGTGTTGCGCGCCGGCTCCGGGAAAGACGAGCCGCGCCTCTCCGCAATGTTGAAGATCCTGCAGGAGCCGTGAGCGGCCCGGATGCACACATTGGCGCCATCGAGCGAGGGAGGGCGGAGATGGACCGGCTGATCGACAACGCTGTCCAGGTCGCGAGGCGGGTAGGAAAAGGCGCGGCTGCGCTCGCGCTTCACTATTCCGGCGCCCGCGAGTTGCTCTCCACCGTACAGAGGCGCGCCGTCGGCGGCCGGCGGGTGCTCATCCTCAGCTACCACCGGGTGGTCGGGGACTTCGCGCAGGAAGCGAAGCGCAGCCTCTATACCCTGAACATCGAGCAGAAGACGTTCCGGCGGCACCTCGAGGTGCTGCAGGAAAGCCACGACGTGGTCTCGCTCGACGATGCGCTGTCCGTCCTCGACGGGACGCGGCAGGCGGCGCGCGACGTGGCGGTGGTCACCTTCGACGACGGCTATCGGGACGTGTACCAGCACGCGTATCCCGTGCTCCGGGACCTGCGCATTCCGGCGGTGGTGTACGTGCCGTCCGGCTTCATCGGCACCGGCCGGCGGCTCGGCCATGATCGCCTGTTCGCGGCGCTGCGCCGCATGCGCGAGCGCGGGATCGGTCCGATGGCCGTGGGCGTCGGCAATCCCGGCGAACGCTGGCTGATCGACGCGCTGGAGGGAGACGCCTCGCCCGAGGTCGCCCTGGAGCGGCTGATCGCGCGCCATCCTACGCCGGGGTTGTTCCGGCTCGCGGACTCTCTCGACGATCGCCTCGGCCTCGCCTCGTACAAGCCGCCCGAGGGCGAGCTGCCGATGACCTGGGAGATGCTTCGCGAGATGGAAGGATCGGGGATCGTCGCCGGCGCGCATACCGCCGAGCACACCGTGCTCACCAACCAGCGCCTCGACGACGCGCGCCGGGAGATCGCCCTCTGCAAGGCGGCGATCGAGAAGGGGTTGAAGCAACCGGTGAAGCACTTCGCGTACTGCAACGGTTACTACAGCGCAGGCGTGGCGCAGGCCCTGAAGGCGGAAGGATTCGTCAGCGCCGTCACCACCGAGGACATGCCCAACGCGCCGGGCGTCGACCCGTTCGCGCTGAAGCGCAAGGTGCTCTGGGAAGCCTCGTCGACCGGGATCCTCGGCTTCTATTCGAGGCCGCTGATCGCCTGCCAGTTCGAGGATACGTTCGGGATGCTCGCGCTGCAGAAGCCGGTGCTCGGCGCGCGGCCCACCAACTTCGGGACTGCGGAGAGGCCCGGTGCGGAGCCGGGGATCTCCGCGCACGGATAGCGATGGCGAGAGCGAAAGGGATCCTCGGCCAGGCCGGGCCGCTGATGCTCGGGCGCGGCGGCGCCACGGTGCTGAGCTTCGCGCTGCCGCTCATCCTCACCCGCCTGCTCCCCCAGACCGAGTTCGGCACGTACAAGCAGGTCTGGCTGGTCGTCACCACCGCGTACTTCATGCTCCAGCTCGGGCTGGCGCAGAGCCTGTACTACTTCCTGCCGCGGAAGGACGGCCGGGAGCGGGCGTGGCTCACGCAGGCGTCGATCTCGCTGCTCACGCTCGGAGGCATCTGCGCCGTCGGGCTCTTCGCGCTGCGGTTCGCCATCGCGCGCCAGTTCGCCAACCCGGCGCTGGCGGAGTTCGGGCTGCCGATGGCGCTGATGACGATGCTGATGATCGCCGCCTCGCCGCTGGAGATCTCCCTGACCGCGGAAGGGCGGGTGCGCACCGCGGCCTGGATCATCTTCCTCTCCGACGCGGTGCGGGTGGCGGGCAGCGTGGTCCCGCTCTTCCTCGGCCTGGGGCTGAAGGGCTTCTTCTGGTCGTACGTGATCCACGGCGCGCTCCGCTTCGCGCTGCAGTGCTACTTCTTCTTCCGCCGGGGCCGCCCGCAGCTCGACTGGGCGATGCTGCGCGAGCAGCTCGCGTACGCGCTCCCCTTCGGCGCCGCGGTCCTGCTCGACATCCCGCAGCGCACCTTCCACCAGTGGGCGGTGGGCTGGAGCGTCGACGCGGCCGCATTCGCCATCTATGCGCAGGGTTGCTTCCAGGTGCCGATCATCAACCTGCTGTACGCGCCGATCAGCGACATCCTCCAGGTCCGTCTCGCGGAGCCCGGCGGCCACGAGCAGCGGGTCCACCTCTTCCACGACGCGAATCTGCGGCTGGCAGCCGTGTTCTTCCCGCTGACGGCGGGGCTGGTGGCGGCGGCCTCGCTGTTCGTGCCGGCGCTGTTCACGCATCTGTACGATCCGAGCATCCCCATCTTCCGGGTGGCAATTCTCATGACGCCGCTCGCGGCGCTCCCGCTGGACGGCGTCCTGCGCGCCACCGGGCACACCCGGTACCTCTTCCGGATCTTCTTCTGGCGGCTCCTTCTCACCGTGCCCGCGGTCCTCGTCGGCCTGAAGACCTTCGGGATGATCGGCGCCATCGCCGGGCACGCGATCGCCGAGTCGGCGATCCGCCTCGTCATGCTCGACCGCGTCCGCCGGGAGCTGGACGCTCCCTGGCGCGAGGTCCTGCCCTGGCGGCAGCTCGCGGTGATCGCGCTCGCTTCCCTGGTGGCTTGCGCACCCGCCCTGGTGATCACCCGCCTCGCCGCGGACGGGCCCCGGCCGTTCCTGGCGCTCTGCGCGGCTGGCGCCATGTACGGGGCTACCTATCTCGCGGTGATCGCGATGATCCCGGGCGAAGGGTCCCCGCTGGCCCGGCTGCGCCGCGTCCTGCTCGGACATACCTCCTCGGCCGCCGCCGCCTGATCCGTCGCCTGCACGACAGTGTTCTCCTCAGGCGCGCGTGACGTCGCGGACTTGCGGCTGCTCCGACCGCTCCCCACCTTGGCAACCGGGCGCTCCCTCGAGCGCATGGGGAGGCGGGGCATGCGGAATCTCCTGAAGAAGATCGCATTCATCGGCAGGCCGCATCCCGGCGTCGCCGAAGCGCTGCGCGAGTTCGGGTACCGGATCGAGCCCGTGCCGGGCGACGGCGTCGTCACCCTCGCCCGTGAGTTGCACCGGATCCGTCCGGCGGCCGTGCACGCCCGCGAGAGCTTCCTCCGCGCGGCGATCGTCTCGCGCCTCTTCGACGTGCCGCTGCTCCTGGAGGTGTCGCCTCCCGATCTCGGCGCCCTGACCACGCGTGCGTCGAGGATGGCCAGCCGCACGCTGTGCGGCGGCGCCGCCGTGCGCGAAGCCTTGCTCGCCGACGGGGCGTCGCGGTCCTCCACCTGCGTGCTGCGCAGCCTCCTCGACGTCAACGAGGACCTGCGCGTCGCCGCCACCTTTCCGCCCATGCTCGATCCTGCGCTCCGCTGGGTGGTCGCCGCCTCCGCCTGCGACGGCCCCGATCGGGGGCACCAGGACCTGCTGCTCGCATTCCTCTCGCTGGCCCGGACGCGGCCGCGGCTCAAGCTCCTGATCGCCGGCGAAGGCGTCGAGGCGCGGCAGCTGCGCGCGCAGGCCGAGGCGGCCGGAATGCTCAACCGGGTGGTGGTGCATCCGCTGGCGCTGCAGCAGCTTCCGTCCGTATTCGCGCGCGCCGCCGCCGTGGTGGGGCCGAGCCGCGCCGGGAGCAACCCCGATCCGGTTCCGGAAGCCCTGGCCGTCGGCGCGCCGGTGGTGGCGACCGCGGTCGGCGCGCACTCGACCTGGATCCGCGAAGGCCGCACCGGATGGCTGGTGCCGCCTCGCGCGCCGGTGGCGCTGGCGGCCCGCCTGGCGCAGGTGGTGGACGACCCCGCTCTGGCGAGGAGAGTGGGCGACAACGCGCGGCAGGCGGCGCTCGAGCTCGCCGCGCCGCGGGCCGTCGCGCAAGAGCTGGCGCGCTGCTACGCAGCGGTCTCCCGGGTGCCCGCCCAGCCGTTCGCTGGAATGTACCTGCCGGCATCCAGGCGGTTGCAGCGGGCCTGACACTTGCACACCTGCGCGGGACGATGAAGGCGCGGAGAGATACCCGGGTCCTCTTGGTCGGGGACCATCCGCCTCCGAATGGCGGCGTCGCCACACATGTGGAAGAGCTGTTCCGCGCCCTGCGCGCGCGCGGCGCCGCATGTTCCGTGCTGGACATCGGGAAGGGGCAGCTTCCGGCGCAGGGTGTCATTCCCGCCGGCGGAATCGCTCATTTCGCCGCCGTGCTCGCGGCGCATGCCGCGCGCGGCTACCGGATCCATGTCCACACCAGCGGCGCCAATCCCAAGTCCTGGATGCTGGCGCAGGCCTGCGCAGCGGCGGGTCGCCTCTCCGGCGGCGCCCTGATCACGCTCCATTCCGGGCTCGGCCCCGCGTGGCTCCTGGCGAGCCCGGCGCGCCGGGTGTTGGCGCGCGCAGTGCTGGTGCAGTTTGCCCGCGTGATCGCGGTCAGCGGCCCGATCCGCGACGTGCTCGGGCAATGCGGCGTGCGCGACGTCGAGGTGGTCTCGGCCTTCCTCCGCGAGTTCGTCACTCCAGGCGCCCCGCCGGAGGGATTGGTCGAGCTCCGGGCGAAGGCGGCGCCGCTGTACTGCGCGATGATCGCGCCGCGCCCCGAATACGGCCAGGAGATCCTGCTGCGCGCGTTCCGGGAGGTGCGCGCGCGATTGCCGGGAGCGGCGCTTGCGCTGTACGGACCGGCCAGCGACACCGTCCAGGGCGACGGAGTGCGCGCCTTCGGCGAGCTGCACCGGGCACAGGCGCTGGCGCTGATGGCGGCTTGCGACGTGTTCGTCCGGCCCACGCTTGCGGATGGCGACTCGGTGAGCGTGCGCGAGGCGCTCGCGCTCGGACGGCAGGTCGTGGCGACCGCGGTCGGCCACCGGCCCCGCGAGGTCCGCCTCGTGCCCCCGGGCGACGCAGAGGCTCTGGCAGAGGCGCTTCTGGCCTCGACGGCGGAGACGGGTGCGCGCCCTTCGGCCTCGCCGGCGCCGGAGAATCTCGAGCGGATCCTCTCTTTCTACGGAGTGACGTCATGTGCGGCATCAGCGGCTTCCTGAATCGGGATCGCGAACGGCCCGCCGACGAGGCGCTGCTCCGGCGCATGACGGAGGTGATCGCCCACCGCGGTCCTGACGGCAGCGGGCACTTCTGCAAAGGGCCCGTGGCGCTGGGCCACCGGCGCCTCTCGATCATCGATCTCTCCGAGAACGGCGCGCAGCCGATGCACAACGAGGACGGGACGGTCACCGTCACGTTCAACGGCGAGATCTACAACTACCTGACCCTGCGAGACGAGCTGATCGCCAAGGGGCACACGTTCCGCTCGCGTTGCGACACCGAGGTCCTCGTCCACGGCTACGAGGAGTGGGGCGAGGCGCTGCCGGAGCGGCTCGCGGGGATGTTCGCGTTCGCCATCTGGGACGCGCGCAGGGAGCGGCTCCTCCTCGCCCGCGATCGGCTGGGGAAGAAGCCCGTCTACTACCATCTCGGAGCGGACCGATTCCTCTTCGGATCGGAGATCAAGTCGCTGCTCTGCGACCCGGCGGTGCCGCGCGAGCTCGACCGCGAGGCGCTCGATCTCTATCTCAGCGCGAGGTACGTGCCGGCGCCCGCGACGATGTTCGCGGGGATCCGCAAGCTGCCGCCCTCGTCCTCCGCGGTCTTCGAGAACGGGACGCTGAAGATCCGCCGGTACTGGAAGTGCGAGTTCCCCGACCACGCCGACGCGCGCAGCGACGACGAGCTGGCGCGCGAGCTGTGGAAGCGGCTCAAGGACGCCACCGAGGCGCGCCTGATGGCCGACGTACCGGTGGGGGTCTTCCTCTCCGGAGGCCTGGACTCGAGCTGCATCGCCGCACAGATGCTCGACCTGCGCAAGGAGCGCGGCGAGGGCGGCGTGAAGTCGTTCTCCGTCGGCTATCTCGCCGACGACGGCAGCTCCGAGCTGGACCAGGCCCGCCGGGTGGCGGCCGCGCTCGGGACCGAGCACCGCGAGGTGCTGGTCACGGCCGCCGACTTCCACCGTTTCCTGCCGGACCTGGTCTGGCACATGGACGAGCCGGTCGCGGACGCGGCCTGCGTCCCGCTCTACTACCTCTCCCGGAAGGCTCGCGAGGAAGTGGTGGTGGTGCTCTCGGGCGAAGGCGCCGACGAGGTCTTCGCCGGATACCCCATCTACCGGACGATGCTCGCGCTGGAGCAGCTGCGGACGTTCTCTGCCGCGGCTTCGTTCGCGCTCCCGTTCGTGACGCATCCGAAGGCCCGCAAGTACCTGCGCTGGGCCACGCTGCCGCTCGAGCAGCGCTACCGCGGCGTGTCCGTCGCCTTCACCGACGACGAGAAGGCGCGGCTGACCGGACTCCCCGCCTCGCGCGTCAGCGAGCGCCTGGTGCGCCGGCTCGCGCAGGAGTGGGCGGAGACCGAGGCGCTGCCGCCGCTGGAGCGGATGCTCGAGCTCGACCGGCGCGTCTGGCTGCCCGACGATCTGCTGGTCAAGGCGGACAAGATGACGATGGCGGCCTCGCAGGAGCTGCGGGTGCCGTTCCTCGACCACCGGTTGATCGAATGGGCGGCCGGGCTGCCCGCGCACGTGAAGCTGCGCGGCGGCACCGGCAAGTGGCTGCTCCGCGAAGCGGCACGCGCCCGGCTCCCGGCGGAGTGCACCGCGCCCGGCAAGCGCGGGTTCACCGTCCCGGTGGCGAACTGGTTCCGCAAGCAGCTGCACGCGCCCCTGCGCGAGGCGCTGCTCGCGTCGGATTCGCTGGCGCGCGAGCGCTTCGGCGACAAGGCCGTGCGGCGGCTGCTCGACGATCACCTGCGCGGGCGGAGCGACCGCAAGGAGGAGCTGTACTCCCTCTGGGTGCTCGAGCTGTGGCGCAAGCGATTCGAGGTGCGGGCGCCGAGCGCGCCGGCGCCGCGGGTGAGGACCATGCAACGAAAGGCGGGGACGGGGATGGGAGCGCTGACGGGGCGGGACATCGTGTGCTTCTCCAACGACTGGGACGGGGATCCCCTCTCGAAGATGCATGCGATGAAGATCCTGGCCCGCGAGAACCGCGTGCTCTGGGTCAACAGCATCGGGAACCGGCGGCCGACGGCCACCGCCCGCGACGCGAAGCGGATGCTGAAGAAGATCTCGGGCGCGGTGCAGGGATTGCGCGAGCGGCACCCGAACCTGTGGGTGCTCACTCCGCTGGCCATCCCCTTCTACGGCAGCGAGCTGGTCCGCGCCGCCAACGGCGCCCTCCTCAAGTCGCAGATCCAGCGCGCGATGCAGCAGCTCGGGTTCGACGACGTGATCTCCTGGAGCTTCTTGCCCAGCTCGGCGCCCGTCTCCGGCATGCTCGGAGAGTCGCTGGTGGTCTACCATTGCGTCGACGAGTTCAGCGCCTTCAGCGACGCGCCGGCGCACGAGATCCGCGAGCTGGAGCGGCGGCTGCTGCTCAAGGCGGACGTGGTGATCTGCTCGTCCGAGAAGCTGCGGGCGGACAAGGCCCGGGTGAACCCGAACTCGTATCTGGTCCAGCACGGCGTCGATCTGGATCACTTCGCGAAGGCGTACGACCCACGGACGCCGCTGCCCGAGGAGCTGAAGGGCGCGCCCGGCCCGATCATCGGGTTCTGGGGGCTGATCGCCGATTGGGTCGATCTGCAGCTCATCCGCCACGTCGCGGACGCGTTCTCCGGCGGGACCGTGGTGCTGCTGGGGAACTCGACGACGGACCTGAAGCCGCTGGATGGCGCCCGCAACGTCCGCATCCTCGGCCGCAAGCCGTATGCCGACCTGCCCCGGTACGCGAAGGCGTTCGACGTCGCCCTGATGCCCTTCCGGGTGAACGAGCTGACGCTGGCGGCGAATCCGCTGAAGGTGCGCGAGTACCTGGCGGCGGGCCTGCCGGTGGTCTCGACGGCCATTCCGGAGGTGGAGCGGCTCGGCATCTGCCGCATCGGCAGGGACGCCGACGCCGTGGTCCGCGAGATCGCCGCCGCGATCGCCGCCGGCCCCGGGCCGAGCGAGATCCGCGCCGCGCACGTGCGCAGCGAAGGTTGGGAGGCGCGCGTCGCCGAGATGCAGGAGATCGTGGCCGCCGCGCTGGTCGCCCGCAAGAAGGCGGCGTGATGGATCTGTCGTACTACGGGTACCTGACGCGGACGATCCCGCCTCGGGAGATCGCCCGGGCGCTGGCCGTGCGCGCCCGGCGCGCGCTGCTCCGCGGAAAGCCGTTCTTCTTCGAGCCTGCCGCGCAGCGCGCCCCGATGGGCGTCAAGCCGCCTGCAGCGCTCTTTGGCGAGCTGACCCTACAGCCGGCGGCCGTGAAAGAGCTGCTCGAAGAAGCGGAAGCGGCGCGACGCGGCGAGCTGATCCTGTTCGGCCAGCGCAAGAGCTGCGGCACGCCGATCGAGTACCACCGCGACCCGCTGGCGCCGCACGTGACGTACGACCCGGAGGTCCCCGGAGAGAGCGTCGATCTCTTCCGGCCCGGCGCCGACGCGAAAGTGATGTGGGAGGTCGGCCGCCTCTCGCAACTCTTTCGCCTCGGCCAGGCGTACCGGATCACCGCTGACGC
>Ga0070741_10017743_pt1 | contig 11644 bp, 10 predicted proteins | sample Coa_R1_4_FD_66440 | JGI IMG/M metagenome (GOLD analysis project Ga0070741, IMG submission 66440) | Surface soil microbial communities from Centralia Pennsylvania, which are recovering from an underground coalmine fire - Coalmine... | ecosystem: Environmental > Terrestrial > Soil > Unclassified ...
CCGCGATCCGGCCTTCGTGCACCAGGCGGAGGAGATGGCCGTAAGTGGAGACATTGTTGAATCCGTGATCATGGACGCCAACGTGGCTGACGTGGCCGGCCATGTGGCGGATCGTGCCCTCGCGCCCGATCGCCAGGGCGCGCGCGTCCTCCATGGCGTCGAACTGGAGCAGGGCGGAGCCGAACTGGAATCCCTGGGTCCATTCCGTCCAGCCGCGTGAGGTGTAGCGGCCGGCCACGGTGAAGACCGGGGTGCCGCGGGACGGATCCCAGGTTTTCTGCAGCGAGCGGATTTTTTGGGCGGAAAGCTCGAAGAGCCGGTCCGTCTGGCGCCGGAGCGATGGGGGCGTGAGCGAAGGATCGATCCGGATCATGGGGAATCAGAGCCGGCGAATGCTGAACCCGCCGTCGACGGCGATGACCGCTCCGGTAGAGAAGGAAAAATTCCCCGTCATGATGGAGCGAACGGCCCGGCCGACGTCTTCCGGCGTGCCCCAGCGCATCTGCGGGATGAGGCCGTCGGCGATCAAGGCGTCGTACTTGCTTTTCACGCCGGCGGTCATGTCGGTGGCCATGAGACCGGGACGAAGCTCCAGGACCTGAATCCCGGCCGAGGCCAGGCGCGCGGCCCACAGTTGGGCCGCCATGGCCAGGCCGGCCTTGGAGAGGCAATACTCACCGCGCATGACCGAAGCCGTGTCGGCGGAAATGGAGGTGATGAAGACGATCTTAAAGCCGCCGGGCAGGAGAGGGGCCGGTTTTTCGGTGAGCCAGTGCCGAGCCACCGTCTGGGTCAGGAAGTAAGGCCCCTTCAGGTTGACCCGGATGACTTCCTCAAACGATTTTTCCGTCGCCTCCAGAATGTCGGCGCGCACTTTTGGCGCGACGCCGGCGTTGTTGATCAGGCCGTCGAGCCGGCCGAACTGGGCCAGAACCTCCTTGAGCAGGCGTTCGCGGCCGCTGCTTGAGCCGATATCGGCCCGAATGGAAATGAATTTCTGTCCGGTGCTTTTGGCCGCGGTCTGGCAGAGCCGGACGGTTTCCGCCGCGGCCTCGTCGTTGCCGGCATAATTGATCGCCACGGAATAACCTTCCGCCGCCAGTTGCAGGGCAATGCCCCGGCCCAGCCCGCGGCTCGCGCCGGTGACGAGGATGACCGGAGGGTTTCCGGAGGGGGAGGGCACGGCGCGATTATACCCCTCCGGCCGGCGGAGGGTGAGGATTTTATCGGTATGAACTAGGACTTTTTCGAGTTAGATGATGTCCAAATGATCGACTTTGTCCGGGCCATCCGCCAAGCTTCCGGCCCAGTACCCCATGCGCCGCTTCCGTTCCCTGCTGATCGACAACGTCGACGTTCGCACCCCCGACCTGCGGGTACTGAAGCTGGCTGTGCACCGCCATCTGCCGGAGCTGGTCTCGGTCAAGCTGCACCGTCATGCCTGGCACCAGGTGTTGGTTTACCTTTACGGCCAGGGCTGGCAGACGGTGGCGCAGGACAAGGTCCGGATTGCGCCCGGCAGCGTGGTGATGGTCCCGGCGGGCGTCTGGCACGCTTTTGCCCGGGCCGGCAACCAGACGCCGCTTTGCCTCGTGATCGATTTTCGTCTGCGGCGGGGACCGCGGCGCCGGGCCGCGGCCTCGACCCTCAACCGCTCCGAGCTGGCGCAGCTGCGGCAGAGCCTGGCCCGTCTGGCCCATCTGCCGGCCAGCGCCGACGGAACCCTGCAGTGCGAGGGCGTGGTCATCGTCCTGCAAAGCCTTCTCATGCTGATGCGCTCGGCCGGCTGGATGGGGCGGGAGATCCCGGGCGGGGGCAAACCTTCCGGCCGGGTGGTGCGGGACCTGTTGGGCCGGATGGAGCCGTCGATTCCGCTGGCCAAGATCATCGCCCAAAGCGGATACCAGAGGGATCACTTGAACGTTTTGATAAAGCGGGAGACCGGCCTGACCCTCGGCCAATACCGGGCGCAGCAACGCCTGGCCTTGTCGAAGCGGCTGCTGGCGCAGGGCCTGCGCGTGGCAGCAGTGGCGGGCATGGCGGGACTGCCGGATCAGAGCTATTTTGCCCGCTGGTTTCGCCGCCAAACCGGCCAGTCGCCTTTTGCCTGGAGCCGCGGGACGATGGCGGCTAGCGCTTGACGGCCCAATCCTCTCATGGCCAACCCGCCAAAGCCACGCGTACTTGAAGGCGTCACCGGCTATCACTGGCTCGTGCTGGCCATGGCGGCGGCCGGCTGGCTCTTCGATTGCATGGGGCAGCGGATTTTCATCCTCGCCCGCGAACCGGCGATTCGCGAGCTGTTGGGCGCGGGCGCGCCCGATGCGGCGATCAAGCAATGGGGAACGTGGGCGACGGCGCTGCTCATGGTCGGCTGGGCCACGGGAGGGATTTTTTTTGGCGCGATCAGCGATCGGCACGGGCGGGTGAAGGTCATGATCGCCACCTTGCTCGCCTACACCGTTTTTTCCGGTCTGACCGGCCTGGCCCGCACGGCGGCCGAATTTTTAATCTATCGGTTTCTCTGCGGCCTGGGGGTGGGCGGGATGTTCGGGGCGGCGACCACCCTGGTGGCGGAGAGCATGCCCGGCCGGGTCCGGCCGCTGGCGCTCGGCATCATGCAGACGCTTTCCGCCTGCGGAAATTTTCTGGGTTCGGTGTTGAGCACGTGGATTCAGCCCGGGCGGGCTGATTTTTATCATGGTTACAGCGGATGGAGGTTCATTTTTTTTGTCGGAGCGCTGCCGGCGATCCTGGCGGTGCCGATCGCCGGGCTACTGCGCGAGCCCGGCGCGTGGCTCGAGACCAGGCGCCAGGCGAAGGAGGGCGGGGCATTGAAGGTCGGCTCGATCGCCGACCTTTTCAGCCATCCGCTCTGGCGCCGGCACACGCTCGTCGGTGTGGCGCTGGGTTTGGCGGGCATGGCCGGCCTCTGGGGCATCGGCTATTTTTCGCCTGAGTTGATTTCCACGGCCCTGAAGGGCGAGCCGCAGCGGGTGGTCGACCTCGTCCGCGGGCAGGCCACGGCGTTCCAGGACGTCGGGGCATTTTTCGGCATGCTGACCTTCACCTTGGTGGCGACCTATGCCGGGCGCCGCCTGGCATTTTTCGGCGCCTTCGTCCTCTGCCTGGTGACAACGATTTTCGCCTTCAATTGCCTGCACAACCGCCACGACGCCTACTGGATGCTGCCGCTGATGGGGTTCGCCCAGCTGTCGGTATTTGGCGGATACTCGATTTATTTCCCCGAACTTTTTCCCACCCGTTTGCGCGGCACCGGTGTCGGCTTTTGCTACAACACCGTGCGCTATCTCGCCGCCGCCTTTCCGCTTTTGCTCGGAAAATTGAATGAATTCTTTCTCCAGCAGGGCGTGAGCGAACCTTTCCGGAAGTCGGCGACGGTCCTGTCCTTCATTTTCGTGCTCGGCATCGTGGCCTTGATCTGGGCGCCGGAGACACGGAACCAACCGCTGCCGGAGCAGTGAGATTTTTTCCGGCCGCCCGACCGATGTCCGCTTTTTTGCCCCGCGGCGACCCGCGTCATACCGGTAACAAAATTGTTACGTTTCCGGAATGGAATGCGCCTTTCCGCCTCTCAATCAATAAAGCGACCCGCTGGCTGACGCGCCAAGCGCGGGCCGGCGGCGGGTCGTTGCTTTAAATCCATTTCACGTCATTCTTTCCGCCTCGCCTCTCTTTCCATTAACCCCATGCGCATCCTCGTGGTCGAAGATGAACCCCAGCTCGCCCGGCATATCACCACCGCGCTAATGCGGCGCGGCCACACCCCGAGCGCATGCCACGACGGTGTCCGCGGCCTGCAGACCGCGCTGGAGCTTTCGCCCGATCTGATCGTGCTCGATCTCAACTTACCCGACCTGGATGGATTTTCGGTGCTGGCCCGGCTGCGGCAGGCGAATTGTCCGGCCCGGGTCCTGATTCTGACCGCGCGCGGCGAGGTGGAGCACCGGATCAAGGGCCTGAAGGCGGGCGCCGACGACTATCTGCCGAAGCCTTTTTCCATGGAAGAATTGGTGGCGCGGATCGAGGCGCTCGGCCGCCGCGGCACCGCCCCGACCGCGGCCGACCTGCTCAAGGTGGGCGATCTGCACATGGACGTCCATCACCGCCGGGTGACCCGCGGCGAGAAGGCCATCGCCCTGTCCCCGCGCGAGTTCGACGTCCTGCAGGTCTTGATGCAGGAACCCGGCCGGGTTTTCTCGCGCACGGAACTCTGCGAGCGGGTGTGGCAGCGGGAGCATGTTTACGACACGCGCACCGTGGAGATTTTCATCGCCCGGTTGAGAAAAAAAATGGATTCTGGCTTCGACGTTCCGCTCATCCGCACCTACCGCTCGGTCGGTTATTCCATCTGCGCGCCGGTGTCGGCATGAGGCCGCACCATGTACGCCCGCCCTTTTGTCCTCGCCTTGATCTTTTTCGGCGCCTCGCTGTCGGGCGGCGCGTCCGGTCAGGCGGTGGTGGAGGGAAGGGTGGCTCTGCCGAAATCACGCTACGCTCCGGTGGTCAACCAGCGTTATGAGGTGGTGGCGAAGGGCGGGGTGATCTCGCTGATGCCGCCCCTCGCCGTCGTTTATCTCGAAGGAACCTTTCCGCGGCCGGCGGCTCTGCCGGTCCGGCAGATGGTCCAGAAGGATCTGGCATTTGTGCCGATGCTTCTCCCGGTGCAGACCGGCACGAGGGTCGAGTTTCCCAATCTCGACAACACCTATCACAATATTTTCTCCTATTCTCCGGCCAAACGCTTCGATCTGGGGCGTTACCGTTCCGACGAGCGACCGATTCCTTCGGAAGTTTTCGATACGCCCGGCCTTGTCACCGTGCGCTGCGACATTCACGAGCACATGCGCGGGCTCATTCTCGTGCTTAACACCCCGTACTTCGTGTTGAGTGACGGGGAAGGAACCTATCGATTGAGCGGCCTTCCCCCCGGACATTATGTCCTCAAGGCGTGGATCGACAGCCGGACCACGCGCGAACAGGCGGTAGAGCTGCGGGACGACACCACGCTCCGCGCCGATTTTCCGTGATTTCACCGTCCAAGCCGAAACGCGCCGAACTGCCGGGTTTTCGCGTCCGGCTGTTGGTCGCGATGATGCTGGTCGTCTCGGCCGTGACCATTCTTGGCCTGCTGTTTGCCCAACATCGGGCGGCGGCGGATGTGAAGCGCGGCTTGCAGCTTGAATTCCAGAGCGAGCTCGATGCCTGGCATGCCATCCAGGATGTGCGGTACGCGGCGCTGGCGGAACGCTGCCACGCGCTGGCGCGCAAGCCGCGCCTCCACGCCGCGCTGGAGGATGATGCGCTTGACCTGCTGTACCTGAGCGCGCGGGATGAGCTCTCCGATATCATGGAACCGGAGGGCAGTCCCGTGGAAACGGGCGGCCGCGTGCTGCGGGCCAGGTTTTACCGTTTTCTCGACGCCCGCGGCCGGGTGATTTCCCCTCCGGAAGGGGAGGAGGTGGGCCGGCTTGCGCCGGGGGATGAGGCCCGTCTGGCTTTCAACGCCGTCCCCGACCACGCCCAGACCGGCTACCTCGTGCGCAATCCGGATCGCGCCGACGAAACCATCGACGAAATCATGGTCATGCCGATTTTCTCCACCGAAACCGGCGAGGCCATCGCCGCACTTTTGCTCGGTTTTAACCCGGTCGAGCTGGGCGGCCACCGCACGGTCACGGCCATGCGCAGCGGGCTCTGGCTGCAGGGGCATCTCCACCTGCCCTCGCTCTCGGCCGCCGCGCGGGCGGCGATCGAGCAGGACCTTGCGCGGGCGGTCAATGCTTCGCCTCCGCCGGAAAACAGCATGGAAGTGGAGGTCGACGGTGGGCCGCAGTTGCTTTTCTACAAGCGGCTCAATCCCGGCTCGCTTTTCCCTCCGACCTATGAGGTTTGCCTTTATCCGCTCACCGAATCGCTTGCCCGGCAGCGCCGGCTGCTCTGGCAGTTTGGCGCCGCCGGGGCCGTTCTCCTGCTCGGCGCATTTTTCGCCAGTAATTTCCTCTCCTCCCGACTCTCCGCCCCGGTCGAGAAACTGGCGGTGGACTCGGCGGAAAACCGTGCCCAGCGCCGGCGGGCCGAGGCGGCGCTGCAGTTGACCAGCGAGGAGCTGCAACGCTCGGCCCGTTTCTCCGCCGACGCTTCGCACCAGCTGAAAACGCCGGTGACCGTGCTTCGCGCCGGCCTGGAGGAACTGCTGGCTGGCGAAAAGCTTCCGCCGGCCGCCCGCGAGGAGATCTCCACTCTGGTGCACCAAACCCTGCGGCTGACCAATGTGATTGAGGATCTCCTGCTGCTTTCACGCATGGACGCGGGGCGGCTGCAGCTCGAATTCAGCCCGGTCGACCTCATCCCGCTGATTGAGGGCTGGCTCGACGACTTCAGCGTCCTGCCCGATGCCCTCGGGTTGAAGATAGAAACCGACCTGCCTCCCGCCCTGGCAATCAACGGCGAGAAACGCTATACCTCGCTCATCCTGCAAAACCTCCTGGAGAACGCGCGCAAATACAACTGTGCCGGAGGCCGGCTGCGGATCGCGGCCCGCCCCGAGGGCACCCAGGCCGTGCTCACCGTCGGCAACACCGGCCGCCCCATTCCACGGGCGATGCAGGAGCATATTTTTGAACGGTTTCACCGCGGCTCATCGGGGGAAAATATCCCCGGTCACGGCCTCGGCCTGAATCTCGGCCGCGAACTCGCCCGGCTGCACCGCGGCGACCTGAAGTTGACCCGGTCGGACGAGGCCTGGACGGAGTTTGAGGTGCGCTTCCAGCTTGCCCCGACCAACCCCGCGCCATCATCCCATGGACTGGTATGAAACGGTTCGCAGCCATCGTTCTGTGCCTGGCGGCGTGGGCGTCCGCCGCCGTCCGGGCGGATGACGATCTTGACCGGGTCGACGACGCCCTGACCGTGACGGCGGCCGACGGCCGGACGCGAGCGCGGGTCAGCGGCACCTTCGATCTCGAGGGTTACCATCTCTCCCAGCCGCCGCCTGGCCTCCTTTTTACCGACCGGGACAACCTCCTTAATCCGCGCCTTTCCCTCTTTCTCGACGCCCAGCTCGGCGAACACGTCTATGTTTTCGCCCAGTCGCGCCTTGATCGTGGATTCGATCCCAGTGACGACAGCGCCCGCCTGCGTCTCGACGAATACGCCATCCGCCTCACGCCTGGCGGGCCGGGCCTGAATTTCCAGATCGGAAAATTTGCCACGGTAATAGGAAATTGGATACAGCGTCACGGTTCCTGGGAAAATCCCTTCATCACCGCGCCGCTTCCCTACGACAATCTGGTCGGCCTTTGGGATGTGGCTGCGGCGGATTCCACCGCGACTATTCTGCGCTGGGCCCATCTCGCCCCTCCCGCGCCGGCGGCCGGCGAATACGCCGACAAGACCCGCCGTCTGCCGGTCATCTGGGGCCCGAGTTACGGAACCGGAGCCGCCGTTTCCGGCGCGGTCGGCCGGATCGACTATGCGGTGGAGGTGAAGAACGCCGCGCCTTCCGCCCGCCCGCAGCGCTGGGCGGCGACGCGCGGCGACTGGCGGGAGCCGGCTTTCAGCGGCCGGATCGGTGGCCGCCCGGATGAGGCGTGGAATTTGGGTTTTTCCGCCAGCACCGGCTCGTACCTCCGGCCCGAGGTCGCTCCCGCGCTTCCGCCCGGCCGGCGGTTAAACGATTATCGTCAGACCGTGCTGGGCGAGGACCTCGCCTATGCCTGGCATTACTGGCAACTCTGGGCGGAAATCTACGAGGCCCGTTTCGCCGTTCCGCGGGTCGGCAATGCCGACACCCTGGCTTACTACCTGGAGGCAAAATACAAGTTCACTCCGCAGTTTTTCGGCGCGTTGCGTTGGAATCAGCAGCTTTTCGCCTCGCTGCCGGACGCAGCCGGCGGGTCGGTCCGCTGGGGTCGCGAGATTTGGCGTCTCGATCTCGCGCCCGCCTACCGCTTCACCCCGCATACGCAGTTGAAATTCCAATACAGCTTGCAGCACGAGAGCCTTCGGTCGCGGGAATTCAGCCACATGCTGGCGGCCCAGTTCACCGTGCGATTCTGAGCCGCCGCCGTTTCGGTAACAATCGAGTTACCAAAATCTCCTCAACTCGTCCGCCCGCTTGCGGTCTAGTCCGTTCGCGGTGGCGAGGCCGTCTGGCGGACGCGCCGCATTCCACCGCCCTTCGCTTCGCGGCCGAAGGCAAAATAGCAAACATCATGCCCAACCCATCCCTTCATATCCCGGTGCCCGTATGGCCGCTCTTCGTGGCTCTGCTGTTCTCCGTCCGGCCTGCGTCAGCGCTCCCCAGCTTTGCCCGACAAATGAATACGCAGTGCATCCAGTGCCACACCGAATTTCCCATTCTCACCGAATTCGGTCGTCAGTTCAAATTATCCGGCTACACCATGGCACAAAATGATACCGACCTGCCGCCGCTGGCGGTGATGCTCCAACCGTCGTTTACCCACACGGCCAAGAGCCAGCCGGGCGGGGCCGCTCCCGGCTTTGGCAGCAACAACAACTGGGCCCTCAGCCAGGCGAGCATTTTTTATTCCGGACGCGTCGCCGGCCCGTATGCCGACCGCCTGCTCAGCCCGGAGGCCGCGGCGGTCGCGAACAAATTCGGAATATTTTTTCAAACCACTTACGATGGGGGCGCCAAGAGCTGGTCCTGGGACAACGCCGAGCTGCGGTTCGCCGACAGCGGCACGCTCGCCTCCTCGCCCCTCACCTACGGTATTTATCTTAACAACAATCCCACGCTGCAGGACCCATGGAACAGCACCCCGGCGTGGGGCTTCCCCTTCAGCGGCTCAAAGCTCGCGCCGACTCCGACCGCCGCCACCCTGATCGACGGCGGCCTCGCCCAGCAGGTGGCCGGACTCGGCGCCTACGCGATGTGGGCCAACGCATTTTATTTCGACGTCGCCGGATACCGCACGCTGGGAAGGTCCTTCCAGAAATTCGTCGGCATCGATCCCGCCGGCGAAACCCAGATTGCAGGGGTGGCTCCGTACTGGCGGGCCGCCTTCATTCAATCGGCGGGGGAGGGCGTATGGGAGCTGGGTACTTTCGGCCTCGCGACCAACGCCTATCCCGGCCGGGACTCCAGCGCCGGCCATGACCAAATCAGTGATGTCGGGCTCGATTCGGAATATCAGATTTCGGCCGGCCGGCATGACACGAGCGTGCTTGTGTCATATATTCATGAATACGCGCGGTGGTCTGCCAGCCGCGTTCTCAGCGCCACCAGCAAGGCTTCCGGCTCGCTGGGAAACCTTAAGGTCACGCTTGCCGACCTCTACGACAAGACCTACGGCGCAACCGCCCAATACTTCATCGTCGACGGCGGCGGCGACGCCCTGCGGTATTCCGGCAGTGCCAACGGCTCGCCGCGGAGCGATGGGTTCATTCTCCAGGCGGACTATTTGCCCTTCAACAAGGGCGGAGGCCCCGCCTTCTGGCCGCGCAGCAACGTCAAGATCACGCTGCAATACGTCCTTTACAACCGGTTCGATGGCGCCCGCACCAACTTTGACGGCACCGGCCGGAATGCCCCCGACAATGACACGCTTTATCTCGAAACTTGGATCGATTTTTAACCCGCCCTCCCCATGCACTTAATCAGAAACTCCCTTTTGCTCTCCACCGCGTTTGCCCTTTCCGTCGTCGTGTTCGCCAGCGAGCCTATCACCACCATCGCCATCACCGCCAGCGACACGCTTCGCTTCAACGTCACCCACATCGAGGCCCGTCCCGGCCAGAAAATGCATATTGTCCTGCACAACGCCAGCTCGCTGCCCAAAAGTGTCATGGGTCACAACTGGGTGCTGCTTCGGGCCGGGCAGGATCCCACCGCCTATGCCGCCGGCGCCCTCACCGCCGTGGCCGAAAACTACGAGCCAAAGGCCCTCGCCGGCCGCGTCATCGCCGCGGTTCCGCTGCTTGGCGGCGGAGAGACCGGCGAGGTCACGTTCGCGGCCCCGGCCGAGGCAGGGACTTATGCTTTCCTTTGCTCATCGCCCGGACACTGTGCCTCCGGAATGCGCGGAGTCCTGGTCGTCAGATAAGGGCCGCACGTCGCGGCTGAAATTAACGATTTAAACGCCGCAGCGATTGCGGGCGAATGCACCGTATTGCTTGTTCTTTGCAATACCCCGCATCTCAGGCCGGACGGCACCTCGCCACACGCCTGTTTTGCTCCTTGGCATTCCATCATGAACAAAAAACTCGCCATTCGCCGAGCGCTTCTCGTGAGCGCTCTTTTTGCCCCCTTCGCCCTGCGCGCCACCACCGCCACCAGCCTGAGTAGTTTCGGCGGCATCGAAGAACCCGCGGTGATTTATCACCCGGCGACCGGTAAGTTCACCAGCGATAGTTTCAAAAACATCACCGACTTGGGTGGCGGCACCTTCCAGGTACTGCTTCGCTACAGCACATCGCAGTGGGATGGTGATCGTACCACCTCGAACACCGACCGCCAGCGCGGCGAGGTAAAGACGCTCGGCGCTCACCAGATGAAGGGCGATACCTTCATCTATACGACCACTTGGCGCACGAACTCCGCTTTCAAAGGCTCCGGAGCGTTCTGCCATATCACCCAGTTGAAGCCGGTGAACGGCACCGAGGGATCGTCCGGCGCACCCCTCATCACCACCTCGATCTTCGGCGGCACCAGCTCCGCCGCCGTGCGCTATGCCTCGGCCTCGTTCTCGCCCGCCAATGTTTTCTCGCCGAAGGTGGTGCGCAACATCACTTGGAAACCGGCCACCTGGCTGGCGGAACAGATCAAGGTCAAGACCTCGGGCGACGGCCAGAAGACCGGTCTGGTCCAGGTATCGCTCAACGGCGATTCTTTCCAGGGCGTGACCAACGTCGAGGTCTGCCGCCCGAAATCCACCGAGTATTATCCAAAGTGGGGCCTGTACCGCGGTGTGAGCACCAGTTCCGGCTTCAGTGCCAACGACTACGTGCAGCATTCCCACGTTAGCGCGACCAAGCAGTAATCCCGCACGCTGTCTCCGCTCATGGATGGCGGTTCGGCGCCGCAAGGCGCCCGTGGGAAACCGCCTCCATGAGTTTTCGTTCCTGATATGAAATGCTTCGAAGGTCGGAAGGGCAGGGGCCTGCGCCGGCTGATTGCCGGCGGAACGGCGGCCATCGTGGCGCTCCTGGCCTGGGAGGCGCGGGAGGCAAATTCAACCTCCTATCCGGCGCAACCGGCAAAAATAATGGCATGGCCGGCGTCGCGACCACCGGCTGAAAACCTACAAGCAGCGGACCGGCCGGTCGCGCCGGTGGCCGCAGCCTTTTCCCCGCCTGGCGCGGACGAATTGCAGGCAGAACTTCTTCGGCGTCTCGCTGCCGGCGCATCCTTCGACGAGATCGCCGCGCGCTTTGAGCGCTTGGCGGCCGATCACCCCGATGCGGTCGTCGCCGTCGCCAATGAAGCCGCGCGGACGGGATGTGACCGGCTGGCGGACGTGCTGCAGGCGGCAGCCGAGGCGCTGATCAAAGACGGCCACCTCGAGGTGGCGCTTCAGGCCGCCGCTGCATGGGCCAACGGGCCGTGGCGCGCCGCCATGGGCAATGCCGTTTTCGAGGACATTTCCAACCGCCTTGC
>Ga0070741_10017744_pt1 | contig 11643 bp, 7 predicted proteins | sample Coa_R1_4_FD_66440 | JGI IMG/M metagenome (GOLD analysis project Ga0070741, IMG submission 66440) | Surface soil microbial communities from Centralia Pennsylvania, which are recovering from an underground coalmine fire - Coalmine... | ecosystem: Environmental > Terrestrial > Soil > Unclassified ...
GATTTTTGCGCGACACGGCACAGCCGCCATTTCAGGTCGAGGAAGAATCGCAGACGTTGACAGCCTGGCTGCATGTTACCAATGCCTGCAACTTGCACTGTCAGTACTGCTACATACAAAAATCAAAGGAGGATATGAACGACGAAACGGGACGGAAAGCGATTGATGCCCTGTTCCGTTCAGCAAAGAAACATCACTTCCAAAAGATCAGGTTAAAGTATGCTGGCGGCGAAGCGAGTTTGCACATGATGAGCGTGCTGGCCTTGCATGATTACGCGATCCAATGTTCGCAGGAGCACGGGATCTCCCTTGAGGCGGTAATATTGAGCAATGGCCTCGTGTTGTCGCAGCGTAGCATCGACCAGCTCAAAGCGCGCGATATTTCGGTCATGATTTCTCTCGATGGCATCGGGGACCAGCATGACCGCCAGCGCGCATTGCTGAACGGAAAAGGCTCCAACTGCTATGTGTTGCGCACCATTGAGCGGCTCATTGCCAGTGATCTTGTGCCGTCTATTACTGTGACGATTTCTCAACGCAACCTTGATGGGTTGGCCGATCTCACAACATATCTTTTGGAACATGACCTGCCTTTTTCGTTCAACTATTACCGGGAAAACAACTATTCTGTGCAAGTCTCGGATTTGCCTTTCACGGATGAGCATATCATCTCGGCGATGCGCACAGTATTTACAGTGATTGAGGAGAAACTGCCTCCTAGAAGTTTACTTGGATGTTTACTGGATAAAGCAGACATGACGGTTCCCCACCGCCACACCTGCAGCGTCGGGCAGGATTATCTCGTGATTGATCAGCACGGCGGAATAGCAAAATGTCAGATGGAAATCACGCGCACCATTACCTCAGTTGAGGCCGATGATCCCCTACAAGTCATTCGTGCAGACCGGCAAGGAGTGCAAGACATGGCCGTAGACGAAAAGGAGGGGTGTCGTCAATGTGAATGGCGTTACTGGTGTGCCGGGGGCTGTCCGGCAGCAACGTATCGGTCAACGGGAAGATATGATGTGAAGTCGCCAAACTGCGCTATCTACAAAGCGCTCTTCCCAGAGGTGCTGCGACTGGAGGCGTTACGTTTGCTGCGTTATGAAACACCCCTCGTCCTGAATTGAAGGAAGAAGGTGAGCATTTCACCAACCAGATGGAAGGAGAGAACCATGCAAAACGAAGAACCACAATTGCTTGTAGGTGTGAGTGTAGGGAGCCATAGTATGCATGCCATCGTTGTTCGCGAAGATGCCAATGGGAGGCTGCGCTTACTGGGCGAGGACAGGAACCGGCATGTCGAGCAGAAACCCGACGAGAGAACGCTGGTCCGGCGCGTGCAAGAGAATATTAGGGAGGCCATCGAGGATGCGCATGTCAATCTTACGGATATCTTGACGATTGGTATTGCCGCGCCGGGCCAGATCGATAGTGACAATGGGATGGTTCTCTTCTCGCCACTCTTCGATATGAAGGAGCAACCATTTCCCCTCGTGGTAAGGCTCCACGAATATTTTCCGATTGACCACATCACTCTCATCAACAACGATGACGCGCAAGGCATTGGGGAACAGAGAATCGGCATAGGAGAGCAGATCAAGGATATTGTCTACTTGCGCATAGGCTATAATATTGGGGCCAGCATCATCATCGATCATAAGCTGTATATGGGGGCTGACAATCTGGCTGGGGCATTCGGGCATATGATTGTTGATCTGGATGGGCCGGAGTGTAGCTGCGGGAATCGTGGCTGCCTCGGTGTGATGGTTTCAAGGGAAGCGATAGCGAAGAACATCTTGCATCGCTACCGTAAAGGAGAGCAGACCTGCCTGGAAAGGCAGTTAAACGAAGAACTGCTGGATATCAATTCCGCTGTCCTTGCCGAAGCCATCGATCAAGAGGATCGCTTGGCCTGCCAGGTGGTGGAGGAAGCCGCCAGGATCTTAGGAGTCGGGATCGCCAATATCATCAACTTTCTCAATCCGCATCGGGTCATCCTGGGGGGCGATCTGGTAGAAGACATCGACCTGTACTTTGAGAAAGCTGTTGGAACAGCGCGCGAACTCTCACTGATGGCCAGTAAGAGAAACGTATCGATTGTGCGCGGCCTGCTGGGAACAACTGCTGGAGCGTATGGAGCGGCGGTCTTTGCGAAAGAACGGTTGCTTCAAAAAAGAGAGTTGCAGTAATTATGACGGCAATGGGACTACCCACGCTATGACTAGCAGACAAAAGGATGCTTACAACAACGAACGTTTCTCAAGTAGTTGTTGCAGGCTTTTGCACGAGGCCGACCTGTGTCCCAGGCTGCGTCTTCGCAAGGGAATCTTATGCTCCCTCACCAGTTAGTGGAGTTGTACCAGGTATATTGTAACGAACTTCTATCGCTGTTGCATCTATATCTCGTTGTATCGTGTGCAAAAAATGGACATATTCCTTTGCAACAGCTACGGTGGAGGGATGTGTATGCCCAAACGATTGTTCTCTGATGTTAAGCGTACGCTGGTAAAAATGATCTGCTAGCGTGGTTTGACCTTGGAGAGCATGGAGTTTTGCCATCTGGTGCAGCGTAATAGCGGTGATGCGATGTTCAGAACCGAGGGCCTGTTCGCGAATAGTGAGTGCACGTTGATAGAGTGCTTGCGCCTGTGTATATAGCTGTTGATCGTGATAGAGCCTGGCAAGATGGTGTAGTGTTGCTGCAGTAAAAGGATGGTCAGGGCCGAGGACCTGTTCACGAATAGCGAGTGCACGTTGATAGAGTGCTTGCGCCTGTGTATATAGCTGTTGATCGTGATAGAGCCTGGCAAGGGAGTCCAGTGTAATAGCAGTGAAGGGATGGTTTGGACCGAGGACCTGTTCTTTAATTGTGAGAGATTGCCGATAGAGGGTCTCTGCTTCTGAATAGCGCCCTTGTTCATAATAGAGCCTGGCTAGTTGATGAAGTGTAATGGCAGTACTAGAGTGCTGCATCCCAAGGACATGCTTCCGAATAGACAATGCACGCTGACAAAGAGGTTCAGCCAGATCATACTGCTTCTGATCAAGATAAAGCCAGGCTAATGCTTGAATTGTGGTGGCCGTCTCGGCATCATTTGGGCTAAGTACCTGTTCTTTGATGATGAGCGCCTGTTGGTAGAAGGTTTCTGCTTGGAGAAATTCTTCTTGCGCATGATGCAATCTTCCCAGCGCATGAAGCGTGATGGCGATTTCAGGATGCTCTGGTCCTAACGACTGTCGCTTGATTGTGAGTGCACGCTGAAAAAGAGAGGCCGCTCTTTGGTGTGCCCCTTGATCCAGATAGAGCCAAGCTAATGAGTCGAGTATTTTAGTCAAACCGAGATGGGTTTGATCATTCTTCTGTTCTTTCATACTCAATGCACGCTGATAGAAAAGCTCCGCTTCTTGATATTGTGCGTGTTCGTGCTGCCAACGTCCAGCGTGATAAAAAAGTTCAGTCGCATCTATATGAAGAAGGCCATAATTGTCAATTAACGTTATGCAAGCGTGAGCGTGTGGAAGATAGCGCTGGCATTGAGACCATTGCCCATCTTGTATAGATGGGAAGACTTTGATAACAGAGCTAATAACTCGCTCTGCCCAGACACGTTGTTGTATGCTGTCCATATTTACTTTGAGTACTGTTTGCATGAGCCGATGGATAGAGAGTGTTTTATCATCTCGGTGACGACGTATCAAGGAGAAACGGCGTAGGCTTGCAACAGCATCATCTAAAAGGGACAAATCACTGGCGAGAGTTTGTAAGTGGGACCCAAGCTCTGCTGCATTGGTTGTAATCAATTCCTGAGGGATTGCATCGGGAGCTGGGAAGGCACAGAAACGTAGCAAATCAGCGGCAACAGGATCAGCTTGCTCAATTTTCTCAAAAGAGAGTGACCACGTGGTGGTCACCGAATTAGGATGATCACTTGCACTGCCTCGTCGTTTTAGTAGCCCTATCTCCCTTTGCTTGTAGCGCTCTAGATAATCCGAGATACTGCAACCTGTTTCCTCAATATAGGCTCCAGCTTGGTCAAGAGCCAGAGGTAAACCATCCATGATAACAACTGTCTTCCGAGCGTATACCAAATCTTCCTGACTGGCTTGGTTGAGTGCTTCGCCTGGTTTTAAGATTTTTGCGCGACGTAACAGCAGTTCGACACCTTCCTCTATACCCATTTTCTCTAATTCAAAGCTATTGGAAAATGCTCCAATAGCTTGTGCACGTGTGGTAAGAATAATATGACCACTGCATTTTATAGGTAAGAAATCATGTAGTAGACTGAGGTTATCTGCATTGTCTAATATAAGCAACCATTGATCATGGCCCTCTAACCAACGTTTGACAGCATTGATGATAAGCTTCTGATCTTTTTCGTCTCTAGCTGAGAGGCTTAATAGATCTACCAGTGACATGTAATCGGCAACAAGCGTATCATGTGTAGCAGCGTTGATCCAGAGCACAGCCTGGTATATGTCCTGATAGCGGTATGCGTATTCTGTAACTATCTGTGTTTTACCAATTCCCCCTAAGCCCTTGATTGTCAGTATTTGTATCGACGCAGGAGCCTCAAATCTAGTAAAGTAATCTTGCAGGCGTTCAAGAGTCTCTTTACGACCAGTGAAGAGAGGATTGCGTCGGTGAGGCACTGTCCAGAGTTTTTTGTTGGATACTACAGAAGCAGTTTCCTGAGCAGGGAACTCAGGAAACTGCTGAATAATTTGACGAATGCCCTTGGCGATATGAGCGAATGCTAAGTCACGGTTTTCCCATGTTGTAACCGCTTTGCCTTCACTCGGTAGGGCAAGTAGTTTGCCAAATGGAGCTGTCTTCCAATCAACGGGACGTAAAATAATAGGGATGACGGTGGCCTCTTTTGCTTCATGACGCTTCAACGCTTGTTTCATCTCGATACTATAACAATAATCAGATGCCATGAAATCAGGACTGATCAGTAATAGAATAACGTGAGCATTATTCAAATGTTGATCAATTTCATGTGCCCACTCTACACCTGCGCTAATATTGCGATCATACCAGGCGTTGATCAATCCTTGACGTTTGAGTAGCGTAAGGTGTTTATCAAGTGTTTTGCACAGGTTGGTGTCTTCGTGTGCATACGAATAGACGAGTTGAATAGCCGAAGGCACTATCTGATCCATTATTTTGTCCTCTCTACTCTGTTTGCTGTGTTCTATTCTTCTCGCCAGTACTATAAATGATTTTCAGTTTTTCCTCAACTGTTGATATCGAAGAATTAATAGCTATAAGATGCCAAAATCTCCTATACTACGAATGACCTCATCACTAGGAAGGTCAATTGCACAACCAGCATTTTGTAAACTCCGTATAAAAGCCTTACGATGGGCGAACTGATCGCTAAGTCTGATGCGATAGCGGCCTGCCAGAGCATCACAAGGCCAAATGTTTTCTAACTCAACCAGAATTGTTCTACTCGGAAGTCTAGTGAATGCCATTCCAGCTTCAAACAGAACATTTGCTCGTGGTTGATATGGGGAATCATCTTGAGCATAATCATCTCCTGGTTGTATTTCATCATCTCCTGTGAGAAGCACTACAACAGCTTGCGCTTCACCTAGGGCAGCGTCCAGCGCCTGACCAATATATGGTGCGCCAATGCCTGTAAGCTTAATCGCTTCACCCCAAGAAATAGGCGATAAACCTATTGCTCGTAGAAATGCTATTATATGATCTCTTAACCTCCAGTTTCGTCCATGCACGACAAAAACTTTTTTAGTATTAATGGGCATATGCTCGATCCTTTCTGTTTCTACTTCCACGTGTGAACTATTAAGTCCATCTTTTATTGCAAGCAAAACGGAGTTGGTTTATTTAGACGCCGTCGTTCTGAAAGTTACCAGCGCTTAACCATGAAATCCCTATATCTTCCACTTTGCAGCCGGCTCTTTTTAATTGGTTTTTCAATGCATGGCGGTCAGAAGCATTTCCTGTAAAATTTGGTATATGCCTACCTTCAATATCAGTGAATAGCTTTACATCACCAATTTGTACTAAAATTGTACGCTGGGGGGCTTTACCAAAAGCATAGCCTGCTTCAAAAATTTGATCTTGGCTTGGCTGGGAGCGGAATACTTTTTCATCATTCTTGTCGTGTTCATCCCAGAACTTCTCGCGAAGGCGTGTTTTGTTCTCTCCCGTCAAAAGCACGACTATAGCTTGGGCATTCTCAAAAGCTACATCGATTATACGACTAACGAAAGGTGATGCTTCTCCCGTCCAATCAACAGCAACTTCTTTTTCTATAGGTTGTAAACCGAGTGCTTGGAGGAATGCGTACATAGAATCTCGGAGTGCGTGGTTATGTCCGTGTACTACGTACACCTTTTTTCGCTTAGGCACATGGCTATGATGTGCTTTTCGTGAATGATTATCCATGTAAGCTTCACTTTCTGCCATGCGGCATATAGATTACGACAGATGGTAATGCAGGTGTCAGCAATCCTGTAGATGTATCTAATAAAATGACGTAATATCTCTTTTCCCATAAAAGATAGATATAAAGGGCATTAGTTATTCGTATACAATGTTTTCTGTGCAATATTACATCTACATATCTATTTGGTTTTCTATCTAGGTTTTATGAAACTATCTATTTCAGTAATAGCGCCAGCTTTCTAATCTTTCTTTGATATATGTTGAAATCTCAGCAAGTGCATTGTCCATTCTTCTAATGACAGGCTTGCCATCTTGTGGTAGAAACGGTAGATGACCAAAGGGTGTATCCTCTAGTAAAGAGGGTGATACAGGGCGGCTAATGATAGGGATGATACAACACCGATCTTCCCGCTCAAGCCGCCTGATCGCGTTTTTGATCTCATCGCTGTAGCAGAAATCAGTTTTGAGAAAGCTTCGGCTCACAAGCAGAAGTATCAAGTGAGAGGTTTTTAAATAGTTGTGTTTTTTCCATTCCTCCTCTATTGTAGCTCTTCCCCATTTACAAATTAGTCTCCATTTTTGTTTCTCTAATATGCATAGTATATCTGCTAGGCCCTGTTTGATTTGTTCATCGGAAGGCACATAAACAGTAAAAATTTCGATAGCCGAAGCATTTTTTGCTTTTTGCGTTGCTTCTGAGTACTGCGTTTCTTGTGTATATGCCATACTTGGGCTGTTTTCTATCGCAGCGCTTATAGGGCGCAGAGTCTCAGATAGTGAAGTAATAGCAACATAATCCAGAATCGGTTTGCAAGCAATGTTGGAGTCTGGGCGTTCCCTTGCATGTTCAATTTTAAGCTTATATTTTGTTTCTGGAGAGGAGACTGGCTTGGATGTAACGATGTGAGGAGAAATAGCTGGAGTTCTAGTCAGACTGCTAAGTGTCCCTAAATCAGGATCAGCCTTCTCAAAGCCAGTGAAAATTACAGGTGACATTGACAAAAGTGTGCGCAATTGTTCCAGTTCACAGACAGCGGAAAGCCCCTTGATGAAGCGTGGCCCGAGTATAATAGAAGCAGGATCATCAATATCGCCATATAGCTTTAGAATAAACGGCTGTCCATTTCGGCATGCTTCAATTGCATCACGTATCGAAGATATATAAAATTTGAGAAGGGGTTCTTGTCTTTCCTCTGCATAAGCAGTCTCAATGAAGGTATCGTAGGCAGTAGTCACATAACCACGAAAAGGCTTGCGCACCAGCAAACGGTATTTGTCTACTGATGGCGTGCGTTGCTCTAGTGAGGCTTTGAGACACTCTTGTTGCTGGTGCTTTTCGCTGAGATTTTCTTCGATGGTATATCCAAATTGAATTAGAGTATCCTTTAGGGGCCGCTTATCATACTGTTCACAGAAATCTTTAGTAGTATGGTATTGGCTAATAAATTTTTTCTGGATACACCAAGAAACCATACGTTTTAATAGGATCAATAGGGAGGAATGAGTAGGAGTAGCTTCGTTTAACATGTTCGGCCCAATTAGTAAAAGATGTTTTTCTCTATCTTCTACGTTTAGAGCCATTATATGATCATTCGTGCAATGAGAGATACTCGGGGAGCCTGCAACATGATATGGTGGCATATAATAATATCTCCAGACGGACCTTGCAAGTATCTATCTGAAAAATCTGGTAAAAAGGTATTACCAAAGAAGGTAAGCACTCTATCGGGAGATGCTCACAAGCAATAACAAATGCAGGCATATCCCAATTGTATCTCTCCCAATTCCTCTGTCTATATATTAGAGTAAAATATGTTAATATGCTATTAGACAAGTGTTCCATAAAAGATTTGATGGGTCATAACCAAAGAAGCAGAGGCATGCATATTGTAGGTGATGATTCAATAAAGGACTTTTTTATTAGCTATGCACGTTAAGACTGAGATTGAGCAAAGTGGATCAGCCAGCAGCTAGGAGATGCAGGTCACAGTATCGTTCTCCCCAACGGAGATTTCCTGCTAACAACACGCGTCAGGGCAGCAGGCAATGTGGCATTGCTATTTTTATTGGAGCCGCTCAGTCTGGAAGATGAAGCATTATGTATCATATGGATCGTCCAAGTCCGATTTATTGCTTTAAAAAAAGTCTTTTTTTCTTTCTTCTTCGATATAGTGTTGGAAACGTTGCAATGCGATCACTACCTCAGGAATATCCTGCCGATTGTAGAAGAGCGTAAATTCTTCTTCCAAAAATGTGTTAACTGTCTCAAAATCTTTTTGTGCCAATGCGATATCTACTAATTTGATCTGTCTTTGAATGATCGCCGCTTCATCACCTAGATCCCGTGCTATATCTACACTTTCTTCAAAGTACTTCTTTGCTAGTTCATACTCTTTCTGAAATAGTGCGACATCTCCTAAACTCTGAAGAGCCAGTGCGATAATTGGCTTGGTTCCTAATTCTTGTGCAAGATCAAAGCTTTCTTGGGCAAACGCAGCAGCTTTTTGTAGGTGACCCTGAGCTATTTCCATCGCCACAAATGTAGTTAAAGTACGTGCAATCGTCTCCTTATCCAGCAATTTTCGAGAAAGTGCAATACTTTCTTCCAGATGGGAATATGCTTCATCAATCTTTCCTTGGCAGTACATAAATCTCCCCAAACTCTCTAAGGAGTTGGCTAACGTCCAGATATCACCAGATGCGCGAGCAACTTCCATACTTTCATGGAGAAACTGACCAGCGAGATTTATTTCATCTTGTCGATATAAGATCCATCCTAGTCCACTTAATGCGCCAGCCAGATTTTGTTTGTCCCCAATTTCACGCGAATGGGCAACGCTCTCCTCTTGCAACTTACGAGCTGAGACAAGATCCCTGAGACGATAGGCAAGGTGCCCTGCACGCCGTAACACTCTAGCATGTATAGCTTTGGCTTCTAAAATCTGAGGTAATCCTAAGACTATCTTCAGCCAATGTTGTTCTTCACTCCAATAGCCTTGTAATCCGCAAAATTTACCGAAGGCTTCACAAAAATGTAGAGCACGTACAATCTCATTATGATCAATAAGCCAATGTAAGGCTACACTTAGATTACCTTTTTCTCGCTCAAGCATGCGCAACCACTGATCCTGCTGCATACCTGTAAGGTAGGTTACAGCATTCTCTATGAGATGAAAATAATACATTGCATGTGAATGCTGACACTCTTCTAGCTCTCCATTTGTGCGTAAGCAGTCCAGTCCGTACTCACGCATCGTTTCTAACAACTCGATTTGCAGAGAAGGAGTTGTATCTGAAGTTATACATCTTATTAGGCTTTTGTTGAGTAATGATGTTATTCCGTCTAAAATGTTTATTGCGGCACTCTTGTCAATAGCAAAAAAAGTCTCCAGCGTTTCTAGTGAAACACCATTAGCAAAAATGGAAAGGTGCCGAAAGAGCCATTGATCTAAAGGGGACAGTAAGTCATAGCTCCATTTGATTGTATTATATAGCGTTCGTTGACGTTCCGGCACCGCATAAGTATCGCTTTTCAAGATTTGAAAGCGTTGTGAGATACGCGACAATATAGCTTGTGGAGATAGCAGATTGATACGAGATGCTGCTAGTTCAATCGCTAGCGGCAGCCCATCGAGATGTGAACACAATTCCACGATTGCCCGCGCATTTTGCGACGTCACCTGAAATGTTGGCATATAAGATTGTGCGCGATGCTCAAAAAGAGTGATTGCGTCATATTGTCTAAGAAATTCTATATCTGAAGCATGTGCAGGATCAGGTAGAGGTAGGGAGGATAGGGTGAATCGCTGTTCCGCTTGCAAGTGTAATGCCTCACGGCTTGTAACCAAAACTTTCAGATGTGGGCTGGAGTCAATTATATCTGCTACAAAAGGGACTGCTGCCATTATGTGTTCGAAATTATCTAATACTAGAAGAAACTCCTTCTCCCGTAAAAATTCCTTCACTTGCTCAACAAGTGATACTGTTTCGTATTCACGGATATCAAGTTCATGAGCAACTGCTGAAACCAACAGTGCGAGATCGCTCACTGTTGCTAACGAAATAAAACAGATACCATCAGAAAAACGATCACGCGTATGTGTGGCAATTTGTATTCCTAGCCGAGTCTTACCGATTCCTGCAGGACCAAGCACAGTGACAAGTTGGACATCATTGCGTGTAAGCAGTGCACAGACATCTATAATATCCTGCTCACGCCCAATGAATGAGGTTACCTGACGTGGAATTTTATAAAGTGGCTCGATATGCTGACCATTTGTTGCCAGTATGTTAGTTTGTGCTATGTGATACCGCTCATTCTGGACGAGACCTAAATCTTCCAGACTCATGCCAAAAAGATTCGCTAATGCTTGGCGGTATCGTGGACGAGGAAAAGTTACTCCACGCTCCCAGCGACTCACCATTCCGGGGTCTGGAAGCTTGATTAGATTGGCAACGTCCTCATGGGTCCAGCCGCGTAGTTCTCTCGCTTTTTTTAGAAGATAGTTAGGAAGCGGTTTCCGCTTCTTCGGGTTGCTTTTACTCATATCCTCCTCATAACAGAAAATGCAGAAGGGGAGTAGCTTGCTTTTTAAACATTCTACCACACCAACTAAAACGTTTGGTGTGAGTTAGAAAGGGGTTGAAAAAGCAAGCGTCCAGCATCTATAGTGAGTTCACACGAATCTTTCCAAGAAAGGAACTCGCAATGGTAGATGTGGACACTTTCATAACCATACTGTACGTCATGGTCGATGATTTTTGTCAGTCGCACCCAATCACGCAAGATAGGCATCCAGGACCGCAGGTGGTCTTGCCGGAGAGCGAAGTAGTGACGCTGGCCCTCTTTGGACAATGGGCACAATTTGGGAGCAAACGGGCCTTTTACCGCTACGCCGAGCCGCTTTCCCGACGCTGCAAGATCGCAGCCAATTCAATCGGATGCAACGACAGTGTGTATCACTCATCACGGCGTTTGGCTTGCATCTGGTCGGCTTGTTGGATGCTGGGCACGGCCTCTATGAACGCATTGATTCGTCGGGTATTGCCACACGAGACGCTAAGCGATGTGGAACCATATGGTTGCCGAGTCAGGCTGACATTAGCTGAAGTAGTCGGATCGGCTGGTATGAAGGTTTTCACCTGTTGGTCTCTATTGCCCGAACAGGTCTGATTACCGGCTATGGATTTGGCTCGGCTTCGACCCATGATCAGCACCTGAT
>Ga0070741_10017745_pt1 | contig 11643 bp, 12 predicted proteins | sample Coa_R1_4_FD_66440 | JGI IMG/M metagenome (GOLD analysis project Ga0070741, IMG submission 66440) | Surface soil microbial communities from Centralia Pennsylvania, which are recovering from an underground coalmine fire - Coalmine... | ecosystem: Environmental > Terrestrial > Soil > Unclassified ...
GTCGTAGTCGTCCACGGCCGGACGCCTCGTCAGCTCCTGGACCACCGGCGGCGTCAGGACGAGGTTGCTGATCCCGTACATCTGGATGGCGCCGAGGAGTTCGTGGAAGTCGTAGCGGACCATCGTGACGATCGTCGCACCGGCAAAGATGCCCCGGTTCAGGACGCAGTGCAGTCCGGCCACGTGGAAGAACGGCGAGACCGCGAGTAGCACGTCCTGCTCACGGACGAGGTCGCGCGGCTCCATCTGGCACAGGGCGGCCATCAGGTTGCGATGCGTCAGCATCACTCCCTTGGGCAGGCCGGTAGTCCCGCTCGAGTAGAGGATCAGCGCCGTGTCTTCGGCCAGTTCGGCAGCCGGGCGAGTCGGCGCCTGTCCGGACGCCAGCGTGGCCAACGGCGTGATATGTCCGGCCTCGCCGATCGCGAAGACCTGCTCGACGCCGGACGAGCATGCCGCCTCGAACGCGCGCCCCATCACGTCGGGGGCTGCGACCAAGTAGCGGGCGCCGACTTCGGCCAGTCCCTGCTGCATCTCGCGCGTGGTGAACAGTGGGTTGATGGGGACCACGATCCCGCCGGCGCACCAGATCGCGTGAGCGACGATGGCGTAGGCTGGGGTGTTGAACCCGCAGACAGCTATCACGTCGCCGTGGCGCAGGCCGCAGGCGATTAGGTCGACTGCCGCCGTTTCGATCGCGTCGATGAACTGTCCGTAGGTGAGCTGCTCCCCGCTGCTGCCGTCGACGATGGCCGTCTTGTGCGGCAGCCGGCGCGCTCGGTTCAGGACGAACGAGCTGAAGTCGGTGTCCGGTAGGCGGACGTCCGGTAGAGTGCTACGGATGATCATCAGATCTCTCCCATCTGGCTCGAAGCCTCGCCGGGTCCGAGGGCCAACCTAGGGAGCTTCGGCTCCGAACCTCGGCCTTGCGCGCCTGGCCTTCGATCAGGCAAGCTGCTGCTGGACAGCAGCCACGTCCAGCCAAGCCGTCTCACCAGCGATCAGCCCGTCGCGGAACTCGAAGATGTGCAGCAGCCGATAGCGGACCGGTCGGCCGCAACCCTCCATCCCGGCAAAGCGGCCGATGGCCCGGCCCTCGACGAGCGCGTCGTCGACGGCGAAGTCGTCCCCATACAGTCGCCGCAGCGGCACGAACCGGTCGATGACGTGGCCCTCGAAGATGCGCTCGTAGCGCTCACCGGCTGCCTGCCGGCCGTACAGCGCGCCCTGGCCGAGAATCTCGTGACGGACGTCCTCGGTGAAGTTCGCCACTATGGCCGGGATGTCGACCGCCACCTCGGCGCGGTAGTGCTCCGCGATCAGGCGGTCGATCTCGGTGCGAGAGAACGTGCGCGTAGACATGATGTCCCTCCGTTCGTGTGTCTCATGTCCAAACTCAGGCCGCACGGCGGGGCGCCCAGGCGCGGCTCGGGGGCGACGGGTGGGCCACGCCGGCCCGCAGGGCGCGGGCGATGATGCGCGGGTGAAACAGGATCGTCGGCGGCCGGAGCATGGCCATTGCCTCGAGGAAGGCTCGGTATACGACCGGGTCCCGCAAGGTCGCGCGGTGCACGTGGCCGATGTACCAGTTCATAAGGTCCGTGGCCGGCGGCTTCGGCCCCGTGACCTGTGGGTAGCGGAAGTCCTCGCCCACCGCGAGCGTCCAGGGGACGTCGACCACTCTGGCGGCCCGACGGAAGAAGCGGCGGGGTAGGTCTGGAGCGTGCGGCCCGCGCGACCGCTCGCGCAGGCAGGCGTCCAGCGCCTCGGCTTCCAGAGCCGCGACGGTCATCCCCTGGCCGTAGACCGGGTTGAAGCTGCACACCGCGTCCCCGGTCACGAGGTAGCCTTCTGGGACGCGGTCAAGTTGCTCGTAGCGGCGCCGCAGGTTGGACGGCAGCTTGTGAACCGCGAAGTCGCCGAGCGGCTCGGCCCGGGCGACGATGCGGCCGATGTCGGGCGCCGGCAGGCTGCGCGCGAAGGCCAGGAATCCGGCCTCGTCGGCCGGAGGATGGTCCCCGAGCCAGCCGCCGAGCGTCAGCAGCCAGCGCTCGCCCTCGATCGGGAAGAGGACCCCGATCCGCTTCTCGCTCGGCGGGGTCGGCGAGATGAAGACCATCTTCGCGCCGATCGTGTCGCCGGGCGTTCGACGGTAGATCCGGCTCGTGTAGCCGACGCCGATCTTCACCTCCGACTCGGCCGGCGCCCGGTAGCCGAGCGTTTCGAGCCACGCCGGAGCGCGAGAGCCCCGGCCGGTCGCGTCCACGACGAGGTCGGCGGCGAGCCGTCGCTCGCCGCGGCCGCCGGCCGGCCCGCGCACCCTCACCCCGGTGACGCGCGTCCGATCCTCGTTCGCTACGAGCCCGACCGTCTCGTGTCCTTGAAGTGCCGAGACGTTCGGCAGAGCCAGGACCCGCCGCCGCACCTCGGCCTCGAGTAGCGGGCGGCTACACACCGGGCCGACGATCCCACTCGGGAACTGGACTTTGTAGCCGCCGAAGTGGTGCCAGCGCATATCGGCGCCCATGTCCACGAGCGTCGCGCCGGCATCGTGCAGCGCGGGCGTCAGGCCGGGGAACAGCCGCGACAGGATCCGCTCGCCACGCGCGAGCAGGCCGTGGGCGTGCCGCCCCTGGGGAACGCCACGGCGGCTTTCGGCCCCATCGGGCAGGCGGTCGCGCTCGACCAGCGTGACCCGCTCGACGTGGTCACTCAGGACGCACGCCGTCAGCAGGCCAGCCATACTGCCGCCGATCACAACCGCGTGTGTTCCGCCCGCGGTCCGCTCGGGCGGCACTGTCGAAACGCTCATGGGAAACCTCCCTTCTGGTGTGTCCTTCTTCAGCATGCCAACCCACCCCGGGTGGATCGCTGAAACGGTCACTCCCCGATCTGAAAAAGCGCCGGAAATCGTGGTGCCGCCGCGTGGCGCTCTGGCGACCAGAAGCCCGGTGAGGGTGACGGGGGCGTTCCGTGGGCTAGTCGGGACCGCTGGCCGGCGTCCCGCTATAGCCGAGCCGCACGGCGACGACGGTGATGCAGAGGGTTCGGCGCATTTCCAGGTCCGATGCCTGCCGTTTCCGGGGCTTACCCGGTACTGAACGCTAAGCTCAGACAGACGAGCGCGCGTGGAGACAAAACCAGCGCTGGCAGCCAGACCGAGCTCGGCACGCGTCGCCCGTCGAAACTGTCCACAGAGGAGAGATCACGCTATGCAGAAGGACGCCTTGTTCGTGAGGGCACGAGCGGCCACTAGCGTCCTCAAGCCCGCCCTGTACGGCGCGCTCGCCGTCGTCGGGCTCACCGCCAGCCTGCTGGTCCTGCCCGCGAGCGGCCCACTCGCCACCGCGCTGCACACCCCGGTGGCCGAGACGGCGCCGGAGGGGGCTCAGCGCGGCTGTCCGCCGCAGGTCTCCCGCGGGTCTCGCGGGGATTACGTAGAGTACCTGCAGATCCTGCTGGGCCGACGCTTGGGTCAGAGTATTCCCGTGGACGGCATCTTCGGCGATACCACGCATACTGCCGTCACGCACTGGCAGACGGTCTCGGGGCTGCACGTGGATGGTGTCGCCGGACCGCAGACCTGGAGGAGCCTGGGCGCCTGCTGATCCTGGACCAGTTTTCGGGGGGCCGATCGGCCCGCGGCGGCCCCCCGCTTCCAACCCACCTCACGCGCTCCAGGCGACCTGGCATTGATCACGACCGAGGGGGCAAACAGAGCGCCGCCCTTTCGAGTCGCGGGTCAACGCTAACCGCTGATCAGCGACAAGGAGCAAGTGATGACCGAGCGATCTGGGCCGTTCTGGGATGGAGTCGAGGGACGAGTACCGATGCCGCGTGCGGCGGCGATGCTGGGCTTCGAGTTCATCAACGCCGATGTCGAGAACGGCACGATAGAGGTCGCGTTTACGGCGACCGAGGCCTTCACGAACCCGACCGGCAACGTACTCGGAGCCTTCGTCGCCGCGATGCTCTATGATACAGTCGGGCCGGCTCTGCTGGCGACGCTCGAGGCCGACCAGTTTCAATCGACCTTGGAGCTCAACGTGAACTTCCTGCGGCCGGTTCGCCCCGGCAGGGTCGTCGGCAAGGGGCAGGTCGTTCACCGAGACGGGGACATGGCGTTCCTCGAGGCTTCGCTGATCGATTCCCAGGAGGCCGTCATCGCAACCGCCACCGCCATCGCTCGGGTCATCGCCCTCGACCGAGCCCGAGCTGCGCCTTGACGGCCACCTCACCAGTTCCGATGCCCCCAGCCCCGGACGGTTGCTCATCTCGGTCGGCACACGAACGATCGCGGGAGCCGAGCGGAGCAGTTCGGCTCGACCGTGGCCGGCGTTAGGACCGGCCGCCGAGCGCTCCGGGGGCTGGGTCAGGTGCTCGGCGCGGCGCAAGCGCGTCTCCAGTATCTCACCGCTGACGCCTGGACGAGCCAGGGTGGCACGGGAGATGCATGCTGCTGGTCCAGCCGACGACGGTGAGTCCCGAGGCGCCGGAATGGATGCGATGAGCAGCCACGACCTGGGCGACCAGGAGCAGCCCCCGGAGGGCGCGACTCGGTCGTCGAGCCCGCGCGTGGCCGCCACGATCGCGCGGCTGTGGCATCGGTTCCGACCGATGACCCTCGAGCGCGTCCAGGTCGTCGAGGAGGCGGTGCTCGCCCTGCAGCGCGAAGCGCTCGATCCGGAGCTGCGAGCGCGCGCCGGGCGCGAGGCGCACAAGCTCGCCGGCTCGGTGGGCACCTTTGGCTTCCCCGAGGGCACGCGGCTGGCCCGCGAGCTGGAGCGGCAGTTCCGCTCCGACCGGCCGCTGGACGCTACCGACGCGGCGCGGCTCTCCGAGCTGGTCACCGCTCTGCGCAGCGAGCTCAGCGCGGAGGGAGCCCCGCCCGCGGGGGAGCCCGCGCCGATTGCCGCAGCCAGCGCGGCGCCACCGCTGGTCTTGATCGTGGACGACGATCCGATCCTGGCCGAGCGGCTGGTGCAGGAGGCGGAGGCCTGGGGGCTGCGCGGCCGCATGGCCTGCGACCTCGCCTCGGCACGCGCGGCCCTGGACCGCGAGCGGCCGGACGTCGTGCTGCTCGACCTGAGCTTCCCGGAAGGACCGGAGGCGGGCCTCGCCTTCCTGGGCGAGCTGAATGCCTGGCAGTCCTCGCTGCCTGTGCTCGTCCTCACGGGCAGCGAGGACTTTGGCGATCGAGTAAGCGTCGCGCGCCTCGGAGCGCGCGGCTTCGTCCAGAAACCCAGCGCGCCCGCCCAGGTCCTGGATGCGGTCGTGCAGGTGCTCCACCGCTCGCGCCCGTCGGATGCGCGCGTGCTGGTGGTGGACGACGACCCGCAGATCCTGGGGGCGGTGAGCGACTTGCTCGGCGACCAGCGGATCGCCGTCATCGGCGTGGACGACCCGCGCCGCTTCTGGGAGACGCTGGAGGACTCGTCGCCGGACTTGCTGATACTCGACGTCGAGATGCCCCACCTCACGGGGCTGGAGCTGTGCCGCGTCGTGCGCACCGATCCGCGCTGGCACGAGCTGCCCGTCCTCTGCCTCACCTCCCACAACGACCTCAGCACGCGCTACCGAATGTTCGAGGCCGGGGCCGACGACTACGTGACGAAGCCGTTCGTCCCGCCGGAGCTGGTGACGCGCGTCCTCAACCGTCTGGAGCGCGTGCGCCTGCAGCGCGCCCTCGCGGAGACGGACTCCCTGACCGGCGTGGCCAACCGCCGTAAGGCGGACCAGGTGCTCAGTCGATACCTGCGCCTCGCCGAGCGGCACCACCAGCCCGTCGCGCTCGCGATGCTGGACCTCGACCACTTCAAGCAGGTCAACGATCGCCACGGCCACGCCGCCGGCGACGCGGTGCTGCGTCGCCTGGGACAGGTCTTGCGCTCCTTCCGCGGCGAGGACGTCGTGGCGCGCTGGGGTGGCGAGGAATTCCTCGTCGGCATGTACGGCACGACTCGCGCCCACGCCGTACACCGGCTGGCCGAGATCCTCGAGCGGCTGCGCGGTGAGGAGTTCGCCGGGGCCAGCGGGGAGACGTTTCACATCTCGTTCAGCGCCGGAGTGGCCGAGTACCCGACCGATGCCGCGGAGCTCCAGGCGCTCTACCGCGCGGCGGACGAGGCGCTGTACCGAGCGAAGGCGGCCGGCCGCGATCGCGTGCTGCCAGCAAACGCGGCCGGTGTCGCCTGCGGCGAGCGGCCTGTGGACGTGGCCGTAGTGAGCGAGGAAAACCCCGCGGCTCGCGCGCTCCTCCGAGCGCTGGACACGCGGGGCTACCAGACGGCCTGGCTGTCCGCCCCCGAGGCCGCGGAGCGCGCCGCGTGCGGGCTGAGCCGGCAGCACAACGCCCGCGTCTTCCTGGTAGACGCCGACCGCTATCCTCGGGTGGTGGGTGCCCTGGCCGCGAGCCTGCAGCAGAGCCCGAGCCTCGGCCCAGGCCGAGTGCTCGTGCTGACCGGGCAGGCCGACGCGATCATCCGCTTGCCCGTCGACGGACAGCGAATCGAGCGCCTCAGCAAGCCGCTCGACCACCGCGTGGCGCTGCAGCGCATCCGCCGGCTGCTCGAGAGCTGACCCTGCACCCCGTCTCCGCGGGAAGCGAGAGCGGGTTGGGGCGCGGATCGGGCGGTGACTGCTAACGGTCAGCGAACAGGACGCCGCCCTTGGCCTTGTCCGTCAGGGGGTTTTCGTGGATCGTGACCACGACCGCATCGGCGGGCACGTTGCAGGTCTCCATGATCACCTGGGTGATCCCCTTCACCAGCGCCCGCTTCTGCTCGAGCGTTCGTCCCTGGGCTAGCTCGACCGTGACCTCAGGCATCGGTCTCCTCCTTGCGCGCCCTGCGGCGCCAATTCGCGACAGCCGGACAGTACCTCGGCGACGTCGATCAGTGCGCGTAGCGACCCGGGCTGGTCTCGCGGAGCCGCAGCAGCAGCACGAGCGGGACGAGCATCAGGCTCACGCTCAGCACGGCGAGCGCGCCAAGCCCGGCCACCGCGATCAGTGGCCCGGCGAGTAGCGGCAGCGAGATCGACGCGATCCCGTTCAGCGTGTCGTTCGTGCCGACGGCACGGCCGCGCTCGGCTGGCCCGGTCGTGTCCGCGATGACCGCGACCGCCGTCACGTTGATGCACGACCAGCCCAACCCCACCAGGAACGTCCCCAGCGTTACCGCCCAGTACTCCGCTGCCAGCGGCACCAGACAGCCGCCGATCGCCGCCAGGACGATGCCGAGGAGCATGACCGCGCGGCGGCCGACGCGATCCGCCAGGCGGCCGAGCGGCAGCGACAGGCCGAACATCCCGATGATGTGGATCGCCACCGACAGCGAGATGGCCGGCAGCCCGTGGCCGTGGTGCGACAGCGCGATGGCGTTCATCGCCATCATCGTCGTCATGTTGCCGTACACGGCCGTGCTGGTGACGAACGCGACCAGGCGGGGATAGTAGTGGAGAAAGCTGACCAGGCTGCCGCTCGCCTGGGCGGCGGGTGGCGGCGCGCGGCGGGTCAGGCCGGGATAGTAGCGCTCCAGGTGCGCCGCGATCTCCTTCGGATCGGGCCGGATCAGGAACACCAGCGCCGCGCTGGGCACGAGCAGCGGGGGAACCAGCCACCAGGCCAGCGTCGCCGGGTCGAGCCCGAGGCCTGGGGCAGTGTTCTGCGCCACGCTAATCACCACGGGGCCGCCCATCGCGCCCAGCAGCGAGCCGGTGAGCACGTAGCCGAGGCCCTCGGCGCGCCGGTGGGGTGGGTACATGTCCGCGGCGGCGAGACGGAGCTGCTGGACGGCGCCCACGCCGAGCCCAAACACGACGACACCCAGGAAGAACGTGGCCGCCGAGCGCTCGGCCATCGCCAGACCGATGACGAACGAGCCCAGGAAGCAGAGCAGCAGCCCGAGGTACAGCCCGGCCTTGCGGCCGTAGGTGTCCGTGACGTAGCCCGTGGGATAGGCGCTCAGCAGGCGGCAGCCGCCTAGGATGGCGGTGGCGGCGCCGGCCAGCGCTTCGGTGCCGGTCAAGTGGACGACCATCAGCGCGCCGAGCGTGGGCATCATCTGGTTGCCGATGCCTACGCAGGCCTGGGCCGCGGCGAGGTAGCAGGTGTTGCGCTTGATGAACCCCGGGATGGAGAGCGAGCGCGCGACGGCCGGCGCCTCCACCGGGGTGATAGCGCTGGCCGTGGACCGCGTCGTCCCCTGCATCGGCCTCTCCCTTCCCGCCGCCCATTCTAGCAGTACCGCGGGACACCAGGCACCACGTGGGCCAGCGGCTACCAGCAACATCCATCCCCGACCAAACGCGAGCGCGGCGGAGTCGGGAGCCAGCGGTCCAGCCGTCCCCAGGCAATTTGCGTGCTAGAATCGGAATACAGCCTCGGGCCAACTGGCAGCCAACAGCGGTGGGGGAGGCAAGAGTGCAGGCCAAAGAGGGCGTCGTCGAGCTACTGAACCAGATCCTGACGATCGACCTGACCGCGATCAACCAGTACTTCGTACACGCCGAGATGTGCCGCAACTGGGGCTACGAGCGGCTGTACCACAAGCTGCGCGAGAGCAGCATCGACGAGATGAAGGATGCGCAGCGCATCATCGAGCACATCCTCTACCTGGAGGGAATGCCGAATCTCCAGCGGCTGGGCACGGTGCGCGTGGGCGAGAACGCCCAGGAGGATCTACAGCTCAACCTGGAGTCCGAGCGGAACGCCGTGGCGACGTTTACCACCGCGATCGCTCACTGTGCGCAGGTCGGAGACTACACGACGCGGGGCATTCTCGAGGAGATGGTCCGCGACGAGGAAGAGCACATCGATTGGCTGGAGACGCAGCTCGAGACGATTCGCCAGATCGGTCTGGAGAACTACCTAGCTCAGCAGATCCACGAGGAGTGAGCGCGGGAACCTCAGCTCACGCGCTCCCACCCCCGGCCGGGTCCGGCCGTGTCGCCGTGCAGGTGTCGGAGGCTCGGTCAGGCGGCGGTGCCGGCCCGCAGCGGAATCCACTCGGTCTCGGCGATGGCCTCGAACTCCTCGGCGTCGTTCGCGCACCGGCCGCAGCAATCGTCGTCCTGCAGCCCGAGGTCCATTAGCAGGGCCTCCACCGTAAAGCTGCCACAGCGCGCCTGCCGCTTGACGTCCGACTCCGTTAGCCCCTTGCACAGACAAACATACACGGCTCGAGACTCCTTGTCGCTGCGTCTGTCCGAGTTCGCCTTCCGTGGACCTGACCGCGATTTCCGGTGTCCGCTGGCGGCGCTGCTCCTCTCGGGCGGCGCCGCTTTTCCGTATGGGCTAATCGCTGTGGCGAGTGTACACTAACCACGCTCGTACGTCAAGCGTTAGCCCATACTAAAATTTGCCGCTCGCCAAGCCGAGCGCCACTACGAAAATGGGCGCGTAGGCACGGCTAGCAGGAGGTCTCAGCGGACCGCCAGGGCGAGGAGAGCAGAGCGAGCCAAAGCCGCTACCCCGGTCCTGGGTCGAGACGGGGAAACGGCCCCGGCGGCTAATCCATGCGGTAGAAGCGGCGCGGGTTGTGGTAGAGGATCTTCTCCTTCACCTCGTCGGAGAGATCCTGGCGCTCCACGAACTCAGGGATGTCGTGGAGGAACTGGTCGCGCTGCCGCTCGTGGGGATAGTCGGAGGGGAAAAGGATGCAGTCGGCACCCATTCGCTCGACCACGTAGGGCAGGCTGCGCTCTTCGACCTCGCAGGAGACGTAGATCTGGCCGCCGCGGAACACCTCGCTCGGCGTACGGGTGAGGTCCGGGCACCAGCGGGCGCCGCGACGCTCGAACTCCTCGTCCATGCGGTCCATCATGAACGGCACCCAGGCGCAGCCGGCCTCGAGGTAGCCCACCCGCAGCTTCGGGAAGCGCTCGAACACTCCATCGAACAGCATGCTGGTGAGCTGGATCATCAGCGCGACGGGGTGCTCGAGGCAGTGCGTCTTGATGAACGTGTCGAAGTAGTCGAAGCCGAATCCCTTGCTCGGCGCGCCGTGGACGGCGAGGGGCACGTCGAGCCGCTCGGCCTCGGCGTACAGCGGATCGAAGTCGCGGTGGCCGTAGCCTTTGTGCAGCACGGTGGCCGAGGGCAGCACGGCGCCGCTCAGGCCCAGCTCCGTTACCGCTCGCCGCAGCTCCTCGACCGCCGCCGGCACGTCATGGATCGGCACCAGCGCCAGGCCCCGAAAGCGCGGGTCGCGCCGCACGTAGCGAGCGGCAAGCCAGTCGTTGTAGGCGCGGCCCAGCGCGATCGCCCACTCGCGGTCCTGGATCAGGCCGTAAGCCAGGCCGGCCGTGGGATAGAGAAAGGTCGTCTCGATGCCCGTATCGTCGAGGAAGCTCTGCCAGGCCTCCGGATTCCCCGCGGCCAGCGCGTCGCCGACCGGGCGGAACCAGCCGTCGAGCGATGGGAAGAAGGGCATGCTGCCGACGCCTTACTCGACGGTTCGCAGCGACCGCCCGCGATAGACGACGTACTCGGCCAGCTCGTCGTCGCGCTCGATACAGTGTCCGTCCGCGTCGATCACTCGGAACTTCTGCATCTGACCTTCTCCCTGCCTCCGTCCCTATCCGGGAGGGAGATCGGCGCCTGCGCTCGGTCTGCTTACCGTCCAGGCGGAGCCGGCGGCTCGGCGATCGTGCGCTCCCCTACGTGGCCGGCGCCAGCTCCGGCTTGAGCCCACCCATCGGCACAGCGGCCTCGCGCTCGATCACGGCTGCCACGGCCGCCATGATGTCCGCGTCGGGCTGTTCGAGGTCGATCGGCTCCGCCGTTGGCACCCAGCACGGGTAGCCGGTAACCCAGAACACCTCGGTGCGGTTGCCCTCGGGGTCGAAAAAGTAGCACCCGAGCGCGCTGCCGTGATTCACGACCTCGTCGATCTGGTAGCCCGCGGCGACCAGGCGGCGGTGGAACTGCCGCAGGGTGTCCAGGCTGTCCACCCGCAGCGAGATCTGGTGAATCAGGTGGGGATCGTCGTGCTCGGGCCGCCCACGGACGAGGGCAATCTCGTGGTCGACGGCTCGCGGATCGGCGCTGAAGAAGACGATACCCCAGCGCCAATCCTGCTTGGTGAGCGTCAGGCCCATGAAGTCGCGGTAGAAGGCGACCATCCGCTCCAGGTCGCGCACGAAGATCCCCACGTGCCCGAGGCCGAGGATACCCGCCATGCTTCCCTCCCGTTCGCCACCGACCGGCGCTCGACCGGGCCAGATCGCCGCCCGGCTCAGGTCTCCTTGCAGAACGTCAGATCCAGAGCGTGGGTCTCTGCCCCACACCCTGGATTGACATACCCTCTCAGTGCAGGAAGTGGCGCTGCGTCGTAAAGATCATGGCCATGTGGTGGCGGTTGGCGGCCTTGATCGCCTCGCCGTCGCGGATCGAGCCGCCGGGCTGGATCACCGCGGTGACGCCCGCCTCGGCCGCGCGCTCGATGCCATCGGGGAAGGGGAAGAAGGCATCGGAGGCCATCACCGAGCCCGCGGCCCGCTCACCCGCCTTGCGCACGGCCAGGTCCACGCTGTCGACGCGGCTCATCTGGCCGGCTCCCACACCCACCAGGGCCAGCTTCTTCGCCAGGACGATGGCGTTGGAGTGGACGTGCTTCACGGCTCGCCAGGCGAACAGCAGGC
>Ga0070741_10017746_pt1 | contig 11642 bp, 8 predicted proteins | sample Coa_R1_4_FD_66440 | JGI IMG/M metagenome (GOLD analysis project Ga0070741, IMG submission 66440) | Surface soil microbial communities from Centralia Pennsylvania, which are recovering from an underground coalmine fire - Coalmine... | ecosystem: Environmental > Terrestrial > Soil > Unclassified ...
CATGCTGCACAACCAGCCTGAGCTGTTCGCCGTGTGGTTCGGGGCTGCTCGTGTCGGAGCCTTCGTCGTTCCCATCAGCTACCGGTCCGTGGCGCACGAAGTGGCCTATGTGCTCGATGATTCGGCAGCGTCAGCCTTTCTGTACGACGACCCCGCGGTCGCCGAGCGCGCCCTCGGAGAGGCCTCCAATCATCCGCGGGCGTGGGACGTCGGCGGTAGCGAGCTGTGGGATGCGCCCACCTCACCGCCGACTGACGAATTCCAGAACGCGACCGTCACCACGATGAACTACACGTCGGGGACGACTGGTCGCCCGAAAGGCATCGTACGGCCGCTGCCCGCCCCTGCCCGAGAGGCAGCCCCGAACGGGTTCGCGGAGTTCTGGGGCTTCACGGGTGACGACGTGCACCTGTTGTGCGGGCCCGCATACCACACGGCACCGGGGTCCTACGCCGTGATGCACCTCGTCGAGGGCGCGCCCGTCGTGATCATGGCGCGCTTCGATGCCGACGAATGCCTTCGCCTCATCGAACGTGAACGCGTCACGACGAGCCACATGGTGCCGGCCAATTTCGTCCGGCTCCTCGAGGCCGATTGGAGCGCGTGCGACCGGTCGAGCATCCGCAAGGTGCTCCATGCCGCAGCGCCGTGCCCGGTCGACGTCAAGCGACGGATCATGAAGGTGTTCCCGCCCGGCACCATCTGGGAGTACTACGGCGCGAGCGAGGGAATGGCCACCGTCATCTCTCCTGACGAATGGGAAGCCAAGCCCGGGAGCGTCGGCCGGCCCTTCCCGGGCATCCGTCTCCAGGTCGTCGACGAGGAGGGCCGCCTGCTCCCGCCCGGTGACGTCGGCTACATCCATATTTCGGGCTTCCCCGGTATGCCGAAGTTCGAGTACCACAACGCGCCGGAGAAGACCGCGGGCGCATGGCACGGTGACTATTTCACCGTCGGTGACCTGGGCTGGCTCGACGACGACGGCTACCTGTACTTCGCCGATCGTCGCGTCGACCTCATCCTCAGTGGCGGTGTCAACATCTACCCGGCGGAGGTCGAGCAAGCCCTCGTCGAGCACCCCGATGTGGTCGACGCTGCCGTCTTCGGGCTCCCAGATGAGCGGATGGGCCAGGTGACGCACGCGGTCGTGGAGCGCCGCCCGGGGTCAGCGGTCAGCGAGCCCGACCTGCTCGCCTTCCTGGGCGAGCGGCTCGCGAAGTTCAAGCTGCCGAGGTCGATCGAGTTCATCGCTGAGCTCCCCCGGGAGCCCAACGGGAAGGTCCTCAAGCGCAGGCTCCGCGATGAGCGCGTCGGGAGCGTCACGGACGCAGCCGTCTGAAGCCCAGTGATCAGCGGCGTCGTCGCGCTTGGCGCGGCGGCGCGTCGGCCCGCGGCCACCCTGCGACTCCTGCCGCGGGTACCGGGCGCCCACGATGGGCCCCACGGCGACGCGGGGGCCCTGACGCGGAGGCCATGCGCGTGGTGCCGGCCGGCCAAGCGGGGGACTCGGCCAGGCCGGCACCCCGCGGTTCTACGCGCCGCGACGACGGCGACGGGCGCGTGCTCCGCACCCGGAGCGTACGGACTGCCCCGATGGCCACTCGCCCGGTCTGCGCCGGTCAACCACGGCGGGCGACCTTAACGACCTCCGGAGCCGCGGCCGGGACGGCGACGCCCGTCCCGAGCGCCGCCTCCCGCCGTCGCCTGGCGAACGCCGCAATCGATCGTCCCTGCGACCGGTAGTAGGAGATCAGCCCGTTCGGGAAGCGTGCCATCTGCACCACCGCAAGCCCGATCCCGAGTGAGAAGTAGTTATTGAACGTTCCCGAGGACGTCTGGATGAACGTGGGGAACGCGAGGATGAACGCGCCGAGCACTGCACCAGGCACGGACCCGATCCCTCCGAGCACAACCGCGACGAGATAGCTCACGGAGACCAGCATCGCGAATGACTGCGCCCCCACCTCCTGCTGGTAGACGCCGAGCAGCACACCACCGACGGACGCCATGGCACCCGCGATGGCGAAGACGAACAGCTTCGTTGCGGCGAGGCTCACACCGAGCGTCCTCAGCCCGTCCGGGGAGTCGCGTAGCGCTTGCAGTCGCCGCCCGGTGCGGCTACGTCGCAACGCGCCAGTGAAGAGGCCGAACGCGACAAGGAACCCGAGTGCGAGGAAGTAGAAGGGCTTGGTGTGGGAGAAGTCGATACCCGCGACCTTCGGCACCGGCACTTGCATCCCGGTGAGACCACCGCTGATGCGCGTGATCTGGAAGATGAGGTTGTCCATCATCAGCGCGAACGCCATCGTCGCAAGGGCCAAGTACAAGCCGGAGAGGCGCAAGCTGGGGAGGCTCACCAGCAGGCTGACGGCGGCCCCGATGGCTGCCGCAAGGACGACTGCCCAGAGGAACGCCCCCCCGTTGCTGACGGCAACGTGGCCAGCGGTGAACGCGCCGATCCCGACGAAGCTCGCAGTCGCCAGCGAGATCTGCCCGGAGAGGCCGGTAAGGACGACCAGGCTCACCAGGATGACCGCGTCGACGAGGACGCCGTCGACGTTGAACAGCCGTCGGTCACTGAGCACGTACGGCAGGGCGAACGCGACGCCGATGCCGGCGACGACCAATGCCATCTTCGCATGGCGTGTCGGCTCCCAGATGCGCTCCTCGAGGTTGACGACGCCGACCCTCACCTCACCCGGGAGCCGGCGCTGGTAGACGATCAGCAAGAGGAACAGGAGGATGAAGCTGAGGCTCGCTCGCAACCCGATCAGTACCCCGTGGGCATAGAAGGAGACGAAGCTCTCCCCCAGGGCAAGAAGCACGGCACCGAGGGCGGTCAAGGGAAGAGAGACCAAGCGCCCGAACATTGCCGCAGCGAACGCGGCGATGACGACCAGCGTCAGGGTCGTGATGTCGAGCCCAATGAAGGTCGCGAGCAGGATCCCGGCGCCACCAGCGAAAATCGTCCCAATCGTCCATGCCACACGGGAGACACCGTCCGCCGACAGACCTGACAGCTCGACGAGGTCTTCGTTGTCGACCACCGCACGCATCCGCAGCCCGATGCGCGTCCGCTTGAAGAGGACGGTCAGCGCAATGGCGGTCACGACCACGATGCCGATGCTGCTCAGCTGGTTGTAACTGACCCTGACGTCCCCGATCGTGACCGTACCGGCTGGGAACAGGGGGTTGATCCGCTTGTTGCCAGGACCGAAGAGGACGACCGCCAGGTTCTGGAGGAAGTAGAGGACACCCAGGCTTGCGACCACCTTGACCGCAGTGGCCTGCTCCTTGAGCGCATGGAACAGGCGCTCGAGAACGATCCCCATGATCGGCGCGATGACCAACAACGACACCGGTAGAGCGACGATCATCGGCAGGCCGTGCTTGACCAGCATGTACCAGTAGCAGTACGCGACGAACATGCCAACGGCACCGTGGGCGAAGTTGAACACGCCCGAGGAGCGGTACGTGACGACGAGGCCCATCGCGGCGAGCGCGTACAACGCTCCGCTGACAATCCCCGTCACGAAAACGGCGGTCATACGACGCCGCGCTTCGTTATCGGCACCCCTCCACGTCGCTCATCCGAAGATGGTGCCACTGCAGTCGAAGCCAGAACTGGGAAACGCCCGGACGGCCTTCCCGCTGCGGTACTGCACCATCACCATGCACGGGTTCACTGTCCGCTGCATCGGTGAGTCCGGCGGGACGATCCCGCCTGCATCGTAGTTGTGGATGTTCGCGAGAGCAGACATCAGGCCCGATCGCGTGGGGTTGTCACCGAGCGAGTCCAGTGCCTTGGCGAACGTCAAGGCGTCCGCCCAGTTGCCGATGGCGAAGAGGCCCTTGGGGTCGTCTTCCGGGTGGTACTGCTTCAGGACGCTGATGAAGTGCTGCATTTCTGGGAGCGGGTCGGTCACCGGGGCGTTCTGTAGTTGGATGTAGACACCCTCTACGTTCTGCGCACCTCCACTCAGATCGACGAACTTGTCGACGTAGCTCGGCGTCTGGTCGAGGATCATCTTGGGGTGCCAGTTCTGCTGCACAACCTCCTGCTGGACCTTCGCTGAGGCGGAGACCTCTACTTGCATGTCAAAGGCGTCGCAGTTGTGCTGCTTCATCGCCACCACGGTGGAGGTGTAGTCGGGGGCGCCGAAGTTCACCACGGTTTGGTAGCACGTCGAGATGCCCTGGGACTGGAAGGCTTTGACCTGATTGGCGATCGACTTCTCGGCGCTCGGGTCATTGAAGGCGGCGAAGGCGATACTCGACACACCCAGGGTCTTCGCGAAGGCTGCGAGGTTGCTCGAGACACCCGTCCCCTGGCTGCCAAGGTGAGCGTAGGTGGGTTCGTCCCGTCGAGGTTGGGTGGACGCGCTCCCGATATCAGGGATGTGGTCGGCATTGATGAACGGGATACCGCCCGCCTCCACTGCGCTGACGGACCCGACGAAGGCGAACACCTGTGACGCCAATGTCCTCGTCGCTGACGCATTGTTCTGCGGGTTCAGGCCATCATCGGCAATCTTGAGGATGACCTTCCGGCCGTGGATCCCGCCGTGTGCGTTGATGTCCTTGACCCACGCGTCGATGGTGTCGATCCCGGTCTTGTAGATGTCCGAGATCGGGCCGCTCAGGTCACCGACTAACCCGATCGTGATGCTGTCCTTGGTCACTCCTGTCGTATCGCCAGGAAGTGGCGCCGACGTCGACGTCGGCGCTGCCGTCGAGGGGGCGGCGGTGCTCCCGGTCTGCGCGGCAGATGGTTGTGTGGTGGTCGAACTCGACTTGCTGCTCGAGCCACCGCACGCCACGGCGACGAGCGAGACGACAGCGATACCGACAGAGAGCCCGAACCGTGCTCGCTTCACCTAACCCCCCCATTGGACGTCGGCTCACCTCTCGGCGGCCGACTCGGAACCGAGCGACTTGTCATGTCGTTGAGGCCACCGTCGACGGTCGCGTCACCGCTCGTGGCCGGGCACCCGCACCGGTACACCGGAAGCCGTACGCAATGGCCCGAACGGTTGCCTCCCGCCAGCGTGCATGACGACCTCCCCCGCTGGTCAGGCTATTCGCACGAGCTATCTCGGTCAACGGGCAGAACTGCATCTACTTATCGAGCATGCGCATGACGGACGTGGTCACACTGGCAGCCGCCGGCGGCTACCGCACAGGCACGTGCCGTCAGGCGCCGACGTACGTCGACAGGACTTGCTCGTCGAGCTCGTGAGGCGTCCCCTCGTGCACGATACGCCCCTTTGCCAGGAGGTACACGTAATCGCACAGCTTCAGCGCAGCGTGGACGTACTGTTCGACGAGCAGCACGGTGATGCCCGTCGACGCCAGAGTCGCGATCTCCTCGAAGAGCTGACCGACGACGAGGGGAGCGAGCCCGAGAGAGATCTCGTCGAGCACGAGCAGGCGGAGGTCGGGCGAGAGCGCCCGCGCCATCGCCAGCATGCGCTGCTCACCGCCCGACAGTGTGCCCGCTCGCTGGTCGAGCCGGCTCCCAAGGACGGGGAACGTCGCAACAGCCCGCTCGACGAGAGCGGCACCGTGCCGGCGACGCCCGGGGTCCGCGAACAGCACCAGGTTGTCCCGCACGGTGAGCCCGGCGTAGATCGCCCGCTCCTCCGGGATGAGCGCGACACCCCGGCGGGCAATGGCGTGGGGGGGGAGCCCCGAAATCACTTCCCCGCCCAGCCGGACCTCTCCGCCGGTCGGCTTCAAGGAGCCTGCGATTGTCCTGAGCGTGGTGCTCTTCCCCGCGCCGTTCGGGCCGAGCAGCGCGACCACAGTTCCCTTCTCCACTGACAGCGTGACGTCCTGGAGCACTCGCACCCGACCGTACGAGGCTTCGAGGTGCTCCACGGATAGGAGCGCGCCCTCCCGGCCCACCATCCGTTGCCGCTCGGGAGGCTTCGCCACGGCAGCGGACGGGCCGATGCCGTTGCCCGTCGACGGCGGCAACGGCTCGCGTGAGGCTTCGGGTTCCGGCTCGCCCAGGTACGCAGCCTGCACGGATTCGTCGCGCCGGATCTCCTCGGGGGCGCCTCTCGCGATCAACTGCCCAAAGTCGAGAACGAATATCTCGTGGCTCAGGCTGAGGACGAATTCGACATCGTGCTCGACGAGCAATACGGCCACGTCCGTCGCCTCGAGCACAGTACGCAAAGCCCTTGCGAGAGAGAGCGTTTCCCGTTCGTCCAGGCCCGCCGACGGCTCGTCAAGCAGGAGCAGGCGGGGACGTGCGCACAGGGCGCGCGCAACTTCGAGGATCCGAGCCGTTCCCGTCGGTAGTGCGCCGGCCATCTGGTCCCGGACCGAGGCCAAACCCATGGACTCCAGGACGTCGTCCGCGGTCCGGCGCGCCCCCTTCGGCGGCAGGATCCGCTTGACCAGCGACTCGCCACCGCTCTCAGCGGCGACGAGCAGGTTGTCGTAGACCGACAGTCGACTGAACAGCTCGAGGCGCTGGAAGGTCCTCGCGATACCAAGACGGGCCCGACGGTGCGTTGAGCGGCCAGTGATGTCGACACCGTCAAAGGTCACCGTGCCGGTCGTCGGCCGGATGAGCCCGGTCACGACATTGAAGAGGGTCGTCTTGCCAGCACCATTCGGGCCGATCAGACCGGTGATGGCGCGAGGTGGTGCCTCCACACTGACGTCCTTCAGCGCCCGCACGCCACCGAAGTTGACGCTCACATCGCTAACCGCCAATAGGGGACGCACGTCCATGACCCCTCCCCTGTGCGCAGACGGGCGCTCCGAAGTACGCGGAGGCTACACGCGCTCGGTCGACCGGTCTACCGCCAAACTCGACGAACGCCCGCGGGACTACGATGGCGTCAAGGGGGTGTGCCGATGCTCGACGTGCTCATCTCTCACGGGACCATCGTCGACGGCACCGGGGGCCGCCCGGCCCAGGGGAGCGTCGGCATCAAAGGGCGGCGGGTCGTCGCCGTTGGGAAGGTTGACGAGCCCGCGCGCCGACGGGTGGACGCGAGCGGCCTGGTCGTCGCGCCCGGCTTCGTCGACGTCCACACGCATTACGACGCCCAACTGTTCTGGGACCCCAACGCCAGCCCTTCACCGCTCCACGGCGTGACGACGGTGATGGGCGGCAACTGTGGGTTCACGATCGCGCCGTTGGTGCCCCGCGAAGCGGATTACCTGATGCGGATGATGGCGAGGGTGGAAGGGATGCCACTCGACGCCCTCGCCGCCGGCCTACCGTGGGATTGGACGACCTTCGGGGACTGGCTTGACCGCCTCGACGGGCGCATCGCGGTGAACGCCGGCTTCCTCGTGGGCCACTCAGCGATCCGTCGAGCGGTGCTGGGCTCGGACGCCGTCTCCCGTGCAGCCACGAAGGACGAGATCACGGCGATGGCCGACGTGCTCCGCTCGTCGCTTTCGGCAGGCGCCGTCGGGTTCTCGACGTCTCGCGCGCCGACCCACAGCGACGGCGACGGCCGCCCAGTCCCCTCCCGATGGGCGGACGAGGCCGAGCTGTTGGCGCTGGCATCCGTCGTTCGGGAGTTCCCCGCGACGACCGTCGGGCTCCTCCCCGCGGTCGGGCCGTTTTCCGACGAGGTCATCGAGCTGATGACCGCACTCTCGCTCGCGGCCGACCGGCCAGTGAACTGGAACGTGCTGGGCGCCAGTCCCGAAGGCCACCACCTGCGGCAACTCGAAGCGTCGGACCGCGCCGCCGTACAGGGCGGGCGCGTCGTCGCACTCACGCTCCCGGAGGTACCTCGACCGCGCCTCAGCCTGCGGACCGGCTTCGTCTTCGACAGCCTGCCCGAGTGGGGCCCGGTAATGGCCCTTCCGCTGGTCGACCGGGCCCGCGCCCTCGCCGACGCGGGCGTGCGGCGGCGCCTCTTCGACGGGGCTTGCGCACCTGAGGCGCGTGCGCTTGCCACCCTGGCCGCGCAGTGGGCACAGATGGAGGTGGCCGAGGCGTTTGCCGCCTCGACCCGGCACCTGGTGGGACGATCGGTCGGGTCCATCGCGGCAGAGCGCGGCGTCGAGCCGTTCGACGCCTTCCTCGACTTGGCCTTGGCCGATGACCTGCGGACCGGGTTCCTGCCCCCGCCCCTCGGCGACGACGACGGGAGCTGGAGCGTCCGAGGCGAGCTGTGGGCCGATGAGCGGACGGTGATCGGCGGCTCCGACGCCGGCGCTCACGTCGACATGCAGTGCGGGGCGACGTATTCGACCTCGCTCCTGGGGACCGGCGTGCGCGAACGCCGGCTGATCGACCTTGCTGAGGCGGTACACCAGCTCACGGACGTCCCGGCCCGCCTCTACGGGCTTCGCGATCGTGGCCGCCTGCAACCGGGATGGCTCGCCGACCTCGTGGTGTTCGACGCCGACACGATCGCACCCGAACCCGTCCGTACGGTCCGGGACCTTCCGGGCGGGGCCGAGCGGCTCTACGCGTCGGCTCGCGGCGTGGTGCATGTGTTCGTGAACGGGGTCGAGATCGTCGACGGGGGCGCGTTCACGGGAGAGGTCCCGGGCACGGTGCTTCGGTCCGGGCGCGACTTCGTAGAAGTGAGGCCGTGACGGCTAGTCGACGGTGATCCTCCCGAGCACTTCGCCCACAGGGACGGTCGCCCCTTCCTCGACGAGCAGTTCGGCAATGACGCCACCCTCGGGCGCGCCCAGGTCATCGGTGGCCTTCGCCGTCTCCACCTCGCACAAGGCGTCGCCCTCGGCAACACGATCGCCGACAGCCCGGTACCAGCGCACAATCGTGCCCTCCTGCATCCCCATCCCCCACTGCGGCAGCAGGATGTCGACCAGCACGTCAGCTCCTTGCCTTCTGCGGCGCCCAATCGAGGACGTGCCGCACCGCCTCGCCGATCCGCTCGGGGGTCAGCAGCATGAGCTTCTCGAGCGCCGGACTGAACGGGACCTGGACATCCGGCATGGTGACGCGGACAACCGGCGCGAGGAGCTCAGCGAACGCCTCCTCGGCGACGCTCGCCGCGATCTCGCTCGCCGCACTACAGGTTGCGTGTGCCGGGTCGGCGACCACCAGCCGCCTCGTCTTCCGTACGGACGATACGATCGCTTGGTAGTCCATCGGCACGAGGCTCCGGACATCGATCACCTCTGCGGAGATCCCGTCATTCGCGAGACCGTCCGCGGCGCGGATGGTGGGGCCGAGGGCACCCGCAACCGAAACGATGGTGACATCGGTACCTTCACGCTTGACGTCCGCGAGCCCAAGCGGCACGACGTAATCGTCCTCGGGCACGTGGCCCTTCGATGACCAAGCGGTGACATCTTCGAGGCAGACGACCGGGTCGTCATCGCGGATCGCAGCCTTCAGCATGCCTTTGGCGTCGTACGGGGTGGCAGGAACGATCACCTTGATCCCGGGGACACACATGAACATCGGGTAGGGCCGATCAGAGTGTTGCGATGCGCTCGACCCCCCGTACATCATGCCGGCGCGGAACACGACCGGGACAGACGTCTGGCCGCCGCACAGGTACCGGGCCTTTGCCGCCTGGCTCACGAACTGGTCCATCGCGCAGTACATCAGCGACGCGATCGTCATATCCACGATGGGGCGCATACCGGTCATCGCCGCGCCAACGGCCGCGCCCACAAACCCCGCTTCGGAAATCGGGGTTTCGAGCACCCGCCCCTCACCGACCTCGTCGGCGAGGCCGTACTCAGACCAGAGTTGCGACCGGATGTCCTCGCCCATCACGAAGACCCGCTCGTCCCGGAGCATTTCCTCGCGCATCGCCTCGTGGATGGCTTCGAGGTACGAGATCTCGCGCGGCATGCTAGTGCCCAACGCCCGAGGTCGAATAGAGGTTGTCCCACAGCTCGGATGCGCCCGGGTACTCGCTCTGCTCGGCGAACCGGACCGCCTCGTCCACTTCGAGGATGACCTGGCGCTCAATCTCCTCGCAGCGCTCGGCGCCGTCGGCCAGTTCCACCATCCGCGCCCTCACGATCTCGATGGGGTCCCTCCGCCTCCACTCGGCGATCTCCTCGTCGCTCCGGTACCGCAGGGCAAGCCCGCCGAGCTCCGCATGCTCGCGGTACCGGTAGGTCTTTGCCTCGATCAAGGAAGGGCCGCGCCCTTCTCGCGCCCGTGCGACTGCGCCGACGACCGCCCGGTAGACCGCACCCGCGTCCTGGCCGTCGACGATCGTGCCCGGCATGCCGTATGCCGATGCTCGCGTCGCAATGTCCTTGACGGCGACCGCTCTCCGGGTTGGCGTCGTCAGGGCATAGAGGTTGTTCTCGGACAGGTACACGACCGGGAGCTTCCAGATGCCCGCGAGGTTGAGCGCCTCGTGGAAGGCACCCGTGTTCGACGCGCCGTCGCCGAAGAATGCCAGGCACACCTGTGACGAGGACCTCAGCTTGGCGCTGAGGCCAGCGCCGGCGGCGACGGGAAGGGCAGAGCCGACAATGGCAGTCTCCCCTAGGCTCCCCACGCCGAAGTCAGCCAGGTGCATCGAACCGCCCTTCCCGCGACAGACGCCGGTCCGCTTGCCCATGAGCTCAGCCATGAGCGGCCCGAGCGCTGCTCCTTTCCCGATGGGGTGAGCATGGGAACGGTGCGTCCCAGTGATGTAGTCGTCGCCAGCGAGGGCGAGGCACGCGCCCGCCACCGTGCCTTCCTGGCCGATCGAGATGTGCACGGCGCCCGGGATCTTCCCCCTGCTGTGGAGCTCTATGACCTTCTCCTCGAAGCGCCGGACGCGCTGCATACGTCGGTAGCACTCCTCGAGCACCGCGGCCGGCATCACCTCCGTCATGCGCACCTCCGTCACTCTGCTCCGATCCGCTGCGGGCATTCGAGGAACTCCGCCAGCTCCGTAAGGAACCGGCCGGCCGGAGCGCCATCAACGGCTCGGTGGTCGACCGTCAACGACAGAGACAGCTCGGACCGCGGCGTGATCCTCCCGACGCCGAGAATGGCGACTTCGGGGGCGTTGATCACCGGCGTGAACATGTCGACGCCGTAGGCCCCAAGGTTCGTGACGGTGAAGGTCGAACCGAGGAGGTCGCGGGCGCGCGCCGTGCCCGAACGCACGACCTCGACGACCCGGCGTCGTTCGGCGATGAGCGCCGGAAGGTCGGCATCCTGGCAGTCGAACAGGACCGGGACCATGACCCCCTCGTCAAGAGCGACGGCGATCCCGATGTTCACAGACGCCCACTCCGAGATGGCAGTGGAGTCGATGGTGGCATTGAGACGGGGGTGGTGTGGCAGCGTGCGGGACACTGCGAGCACGATCAGGTCGGTGTAGGACACATCGGGATGGGAGCCGCCACGCAGGGCTTCCCTGTGGGCCACGAGCGGTCCGGCGTCGACGGTACGGTGAAATGTGAGCTGGGCCGTCGATAGCAGGCTTTCGTGCATCCGCTTCGCGACCGCCGCGCGGACGCCCTCGAGCGGCACCGTCGCACGCAGTGTCGGCACCCGGGGCACGATCGCGTCACCGTCCCGTGAGGGGCGCGGGCTGTACCGTCCAGTGCTGCGGCGACACCTCGAAGGCGCGCGGCTCTGTCCCGGGTACCGCCTCGACGTACAGCGAGCGGCCCGTCTTGGGGTCGAGGTAGGCGCGCACGGTCACTGTCGGCCCGGT
>Ga0070741_10017747_pt1 | contig 11641 bp, 16 predicted proteins | sample Coa_R1_4_FD_66440 | JGI IMG/M metagenome (GOLD analysis project Ga0070741, IMG submission 66440) | Surface soil microbial communities from Centralia Pennsylvania, which are recovering from an underground coalmine fire - Coalmine... | ecosystem: Environmental > Terrestrial > Soil > Unclassified ...
CCCCCGATGAAAGACGCCATGCAGAAAGCGATCCGCACGATCCGGGACGAGCACCGCTCGATCTCGGCGGTGCTGCACGCGATGAAGCACCTCGCCGAGGAGTCGTACCGCGACAGCTCGGTCAAGCCCGATTTCCAGGTGTTCCGGGCGATGATCCGCTACATCGACGAGTACCCCGAGCGGCTGCACCACCCGAAGGAGGACACGGTCCTCTTCGAGCGCCTGTACCACCGCGACCCGATGTCGCACCACCTGATCGAGAAGCTGCGCGGCGAGCACTCGGCGGGCGCCGGCCTCGTGCGCGAGCTCGAGCGGGCGCTGCTCTTCCTCGAGGAAGGCTGGCCGCGCGGCGCCTACGAGTTCCGCGAGGCGGTGAACGCGTATGCCGAGTTCCACTGGAACCACATGAGGAAGGAAGAGAACGAGCTGCTGCCGATGGCGCAGCAGCACCTGACGACGGACGACTGGGAGGCCGTCGCCACGGCCTTCGGCGGCAACGCCGACCCGATCGCCGACCTGCGCGAGAAGGACTTCGCGCAGCTCTTCTCGAGGATCGTCACGCTCGCGCCGGCGCCGATCGGCCTGGGCGAGCCCTGGAAGAAGGCGGCGGCTTAGCTGAACTTCGCGCGCGGATCGAAGCGCGATGCCGAGCGCAACTCCTCGTAGAGCGCCTTTTCGCGCTCGGTGAGCGAGGAGGGCACGACGACGTTCACCCGGGCATAGAGGTCGCCCGCGCCGCCCTTCGGGCGCGGCAGGCCCTTGCCGGTGAGGCGCAGGCGCTGGCCGCTCGAGGAGCCGGCCGGGACTTTCAGCGCGACGCGCGCGCCGAGGGTCGGGATCTCGACCTGGGCGCCGAGCGCCGCCTCCGAGGGCGTGATGGGCACCTCGATCTCGAGGTCGTGGCCGCTCGCCTTGAAGAGTGGATGCGGCCGCAGGGAGATATTCAGGTACAGGTCGCCGGCCGGCCCGCCGTTCATTCCCGGGCCGCCCTTTCCGGCAATGCGCAGGCGCTCGCCGTCGCTTGCGCCGCGCGGGATGCGCACGCGGATGCGCTTGCCGCCGAGCTCGAGCTCGCGCTCGATGCCCTGCGCGACCTCCTCGATGGAAAGCGCGAGGGTCGCCTCGTAGTCCTCGCCGGGCAGGCGCATGCTGCCGCCGCGGCGGAAGCTGTAGGCGCGCGCGCCGCCGGGCGCGCTGCCGAAGCGCGCGCCGAGCGATTCGAAAAGATCGGACAGGTCGATGCCGGAGAGGTCCTCTTCTTCCGCGCCGTGGCCGAAGCGCTGGTACCAGTCCGGCGGCGGGCGGAAGTCCTGGCCCGCGCGGTGGCTGCCGAGGCTGTCGTAGGCCGCGCGCTTCTCCTTGTCCTTGAGCGTCTCGTAGGCTTCCGAGACCTCCTGGAAGCGCTCCTTTGCGTTGGGCTCCTTCGAGACGTCGGGGTGGTACTTGCGCGCGAGCTTGCGGTAGGCCTTCTTGACCTCCTCGTCGCTCGCGCCGCGCTCCACGCCCAGCGTCTTGTAGTAGTCCTTGTACTTCATCCCCCGGAAGGTGGGGGCGGCGGCCGGTTTTTTAAACCCTGCAGCTGCGGCACAGCCGCTCCAGCGGAGCGGCGCTCAAGCGGACGTACGGGATATCGACGCCGCAGCGCTCGCACACGCCGTAGTCGGGGCTGTGCAGGCGGGCGAGCGCGGAGGTGACTTCGGGCCGGCCCGCGAGGCTCGAGCGGATGAGCCGTTCCAGGGACTCGCGCTGCTCGAGGGTGAGGTAGTGATAGTGCATCGACGCCTCCTTTCCTTATCTGCAGACCAGGACCGGGATCTTCGAGTGCGCGAGGACGCGGGTGGTTTCGCTGCCGAGGATCAGGCCGCCCAGGCCGCCCCGGCCGTGCGAGGCCATGGCGAGCGCGTCGCATTTCCTCGCGCGCGCGGTCTTCAGGATGCCTTCCCAAGGTTGCGCGGATGTGACGTAGAGCGTCTCGCACGCCACGCCGCCCGCTTGCGCCTCGATCTCCACCGCGGCGAGCGCCTTGCGCGCCTGCCGCTCCGAATATTTCCTGTAGTCCTTCGGATCGAGGCCGGGCACATAGATTGCCGCGTCGCCGTAGACCGGCGGGGTGTACGGCGGGATGACATAGACGCCGACGACGCGTGCGCCGAGCGCGGCGGCGAGCCGCACGCCCGCCTTGACGCCCTTCGACGCGAGTCGAGAGCCGTCGGTACAGACCAGGATTTTCTTGAACATGGTGGGCACAAGGTAGCGCCCGCGCCCTGCCCGCGGGTTGATCCTCGTCAAAGCGGCGCGCACCCGGGCGGCTAGAGTGGGCCGCATGCGCGCGATCCAGTCCGCACCCGAGCTCTACGCCCACGCCATCGCGATCGAGCGCGAGGCGGCGGCGCGCTACGCGGAGCTCGCGCGGCGCATGGCCGACCAGGGCAGCGAAGCGGTGGCGGACGTCTTCTCCGCGCTCGCGCGCATGGAGACGGAGCACCTGCAGGCGCTCGAGCGGCGCGCGGCCGGCATCGCGCTTCCCGAGATCGCAGCGACGCAATACCAGTGGTTCGACAACGGCGCGCCGGAAACCGCGGCGCACGAATGGCTCTTCCGCCTCATGAGCGCGCGCCAGGCGCTGGCGATCGCGCTGCAGGCCGAGAAGCGGGCGCAGGCGTTCTTCGAGGGCGTGATGCTCACCGCGCCCGATGCCGAACTGCGCGCGCTCGCGCGCGAGATGGCGCGGGAAGAGAACGAGCACATCGAGATGGTGCTGCGCCTCGTCGAGCGCACGCCCGAGCCGGTCGTCGACTGGGCGTCGGTCTACGAGACGTCCGCCCGTCCGCGATAAAGGAAGGACCTCCCATGTACAAGCACATCCTGATTCCGACCGACGGCTCCGAGACGGCCGAGAAGGCCGTGCAGGCCGGCCTCGATTTCGCGCGCGAAGCGCGCGCGAAAGTGACCTGGTTCACCGCGCTGCCCGAGTACGAGCTGCCCTCGCAGGCGGCCATCCTTTCGCACCAGGAGGTCGTCACGCCCGACGAGCACGCGCGCCGCTCGCGCGACAAGGCCGAGGCGCTGCTCGCGCCGCTCGCGGCGCGCGCGCGCCAGGCGGGCGTCGAGTGCGACAGCGACTTCGCGCAGAGCGACCATCCCCACCAGGCGATCATCGAGGCCGCGAAGCGGCACGGCTGCGACCTGATCTTCATGGCCTCGCACGGACGCAGCGGCCTCTCGGCGCTCGTGCACGGCAGCGAGACGAGCGGCGTGCTGACCCATTGCTCCATCCCGACGCTGGTGTACCGATGAGCGAAGCCCTCGCCCCCGAGTCGGTGCAGGTCGAGCACCAGGAGCTCAAGCAGTTTCTCGCCAGGGCTTCGCGCGAGCCGGGCGCGCTGGGCGAGAGCGCGCGCCTCGTCGCCCGCCTGCTCGACGTGCACATGGAGAAGGAAGAGCAGTTCGCGCTTCCCGCGCTCGCCTGCCTGAGGCCGCTCGCCGAGGGGCGCTTCCGGCGCGAGATGGCCGACCTGCTGGCGCAGACGGAGTGGCTGAAGAAGAACCTGCCCGACCTGCTCGCCGAGCACCGCGCCATCCTGGCGGCGCTCGAGCGGCTGGTGGCCGCGGCGCGCGCCGCCGGGCGCTTCGACTGCGTCGAGTTCGCCGAGAAGCTGGTCGACCACGCCCGTCTGGAGGAGGAAATCCTCTATCCCGCGGTCATCGTGCTCGGCGAGTACATCAAGCGCAAGCTCGAGGACACCGTCGAGCTGAACCCGTGAGGCGCGGCGCGGTCGCAGCCTGATGCTGCGATCGAAGCTCGCGCCTTCGTTCGACGAGCCCCTCGAGATGCTCGAGGCCTGCCATGAGCGCATCGAGGCGCAGCTGCATACGCTTGAGCGCCTCCCGGCGCACCTCGCCCGCCATGGCGCCGATGCGGCGGCGCAGGAAGCCGCGCGCGCGGTGATGCGCTACTTCGACACGGCCGGCGTGCACCACCACGAGGACGAGGAGCGCGATCTCTTCCCTGCGCTCCGCGCGGCCGCGGCGCGCGCCGGTCGAGGCGAGGTCGCAGCGGCGATCGACGCGCTCGAGGGCGAGCACGCCGCCATGCGTGTGCTCTACGAGCGCCTGCGCGCCGGGCTGGAAGCGCTCTGCGCGGGAAGCGCCGGGCTGCGGGAGAAGGCGGCGGCGGAATTTGCGCGCCTCTACCGGCGGCACATGCGCACCGAGGCTCAGCTCGTTTTCCCCTTCGCCCGGGAGATCCTCGGGGAGCAAGCCCGCGCCGCCCTGGGAGGCAGCATGGCGGCCCGCCGCGGCGCCTCTAAATTAGAATAAGGTCCCATGAAAATTCTCCTTGCCGTGGACGGCTCCAAGGCGTCCCTCGACGCTGTCGATTGCGTGATCGGCCATGCCGACTGGTATTCGAGCCCGCCGGACGTCGAGCTGGTCACTGTGCACCTGCCGGTTCCGAAGCTGCCGGGCATTGGCAGCGTCGTCGGCCGCGCCGGCGTGCAGCGCTACTACGCGGAGGAGGGCGACGAGCGCCTTGCCGCGGCGAAGAAGAAGCTCGCCGCCGCGGGGATCAAGTACCAGGCGCGCGTCCTCGTCGGCCAGGTGGCCGAGACGCTCGTCAAGCACGCCCGGGACAAGCGCTGCGACATGATCTGCATCGGCACCCGCGGCATGACGGGCGCGGCCGCCGCGCTCATGGGCTCCACCGCGAGCAAGGTGCTGCACCTCGCGACGATGCCCGTGCTGCTGGTGAAGTAGCCGCGCCTAGTTGACGCGCTCCACGCGGTGCGCCGAGCCCGCCGAGGCGAACACCCACGGCGAGTCCGACTCGCGCCGCAGCACGAAGAAGCGGTGCGCGACGCGGAACCCGAGCCGCTCGAAGGACCTCAGCGACGAATGGTTCGCTTCGATGACCAGCGTGGCGAGGCCGTTGTAGGCCGGCCGGGTGGCGAACTTGCGAACCGCTGCCGCGACGCCGAGGGCGTGGAGCCGCCGGCCGCGCCAGGCCGGGACGGTGAAGGCCTTGAAGTGATAAATCCAGCCCGGCGGCAACCGGTAGCGCAGCACCGGATGGAAGCCGATGGCGCAACCGCTGTTGAAGCTGTAGCTCACCAGCCGGCCGGCGGCGAACACGCCCATGCAGCAGTCGCCGCGCGCGATGGCCTGCGGGATGAAGCCGGGGTCGAGCTCATAGACCGGATCGTCGGCGTAGTCCGCCATTTCGCGCAGCCCGACCTCGCGGCATTCCGCCTCCGCCAGCGCGGGCGGCGCTGCCGGGGCGACGCCCACCGGAAGCTCGAGGCAGCGGTAGGCCGCGTAGCCCGACACGCTGTGCAGGCGCCGCCACGCCGCGTGCTCGAGCGCCGAGCGCACGCCGAAGCGGCGCACGCGGCCGCGGAAGTCCATGCCCCGGGTCATGCAAGGATTCTTTCAGCCGCGTTACGCGAGATCAATCCGCCGTTCTTCGCTCGTGTCATGCTGAAGGGAGTAGGTAAAACCACGTATGGCGACTGACCCGGTTTGCGGCATGACGGTCGAGCCCGCGCAGGCCGCGGCCAGGTTGGATTACAAGGGGCAGGCGTATTACTTCTGCTCGCAGCATTGCCTGCGCGCCTTCCGGGCGGCTCCCGCTGAATACCTCTCCGGCAAGCGGGCGCGCGCAATGCCGGCGGCGCAGCCCGGCGGGCAATACACCTGCCCGATGCATCCCGAGGTCGTGCAGCCTGGACCGGGCTCGTGCCCGAAGTGCGGCATGGCGCTCGTGCCGATGGAGGGCGGCGGCGGCGAGGCGGACGACGCCGAGCTGCGCGATCTCACGCGCCGGCTCTGGGTCAGCGCGGCGCTCACCGTGCCGCTCTTCATCCTCACGATGGGGCCGATGCTCGGGCTGCTGCCGGCGCTGCATCTCCCGTACGTCGAGTTCCTGCTCGCGACGCCAGTGGTGCTGTGGGGCGGCTGGCCGTTCCTGCGCAAGTTCCGGCTCTCCCTCGCGCACCGCAGCCCGAACATGTACACGCTGATCGGCCTCGGCGTGTCGCTCGCCTACCTCTACAGCGTGGTGGCGGCGTTCGCGCCCGGTCTTTTCCCCCACGAGTTCCGCGCCCACGGCGGCGAGGCGCACACGTACTTCGAGGCCGCGGCGGTCATCATCACGCTGGTGAGCGTGGGGGAAGTCATGCAGCTTCGCGCGATTGGCCAGACGAGCCAGGCGATCCGCAGGCTGCTGGCGCTCGCGCCGAACGCGGCGCTCGTGATCCAGGACGACGGGCGCGAGGTGGAGATGGCGCTCGCGATGGTCGAGCCCGGCGATCGCCTGCGCGTGCGGCCGGGCGAGAAAGTGCCGGTCGACGGCGTCTGCCTCGAAGGCGCGTCGAACGTGGACGAGTCGATGATCACCGGCGAGCCGCTGCCGGTGCGCAAGGGCCCCGGCGAGCCGCTGACCGGCGGCACGCTCAACGGCACCGGCGCGCTCGTCATGCGCGCCGAGCGCGTGGGCGCCGACACGCTGCTCGCGCGCATCGTGCACAGCGTCGGCGAGGCGCAGCGCACGCGCGCGCCGGTGCAGCGCCTCGCGGACGTCGTCGCCGCGTACTTCGCGGAGGGCGTGATCGCCGTCGCCGTGCTCACGGCCGCCGCCTGGTGGCTCTTCGGGCCCGAGCCGAAGGCGGTGTACGCGCTCGTGAACGCGGTGGCCGTGCTGATCATCGCCTGCCCGTGCGCGCTCGGCCTCGCGACGCCGATCTCGATCACGGTGGCGATGGGGCAGGGGGCGCTGAACGGCATCCTCTTCCGCAACGCCGAGGCGATCGAGCGGCTGCGCGACGTGGACACGCTGGTCGTCGACAAGACCGGCACGCTGACGCTCGGACGCCCGCAGCTCGCCGATCTCACGCTTCTCGATTCGTCGTGGAAGGAGGACGACGTTCTGCGCCTCGCCGCAAGCCTCGAGCGTTCGAGCGAGCACCCGCTCGCGCAGGCGCTCGTCAAGGGCGCGCAAGCGCGCGGCATCGCGCTCGCGCCGGCTGCGGACTTCGCCTCCACGACCGGGCAGGGCGTGGCCGGCACGGTCGAGGGCCGCCGCGTCGCGGTGGGCAGCGCGCGCTTCTTCGAAGCGTTGCGCCCGCCCGAAGCCGGCTCGGGCTCGCTCTTCGTCGCGCTCGACGGCCGGCTCGCCGCGATCCTCACCGTCGCCGACCCGGTGAAGGAGACGACGCCCGAGGCGCTGCGCGCGCTCAAGGCAGCCGGCGTTCGCGTCGTGATGCTTTCCGGGGATTCGCAGGCCGCGGCGGAGAACGTGGCGCGGCAGCTCGGCATCGAGGAGGCGCTCGGCGGCGTCCTGCCCGACGACAAGCTCGCCCGGGTGAAGGCGCTGCAGGCCGAGGGGCGCGTCGTCGCGATGGCGGGCGACGGCATCAACGACGCGCCCGCGCTCGCGCAGGCAGACGTCGGCATCGCCATGGGCACGGGCACCGACGTCGCGATCGAGAGCGCGCCGGTGACGCTCGTGAAAGGCGACCTGCGCGCGCTCCTCAAGGCGATCCGCCTGTCGCGCGCGACGATGCGCAACGTGAAGCAGAACCTGCTCTTCGCCTTCCTCTACAACGCGCTCGGCGTGCCGATCGCCGCCGGCGCGCTCTATCCCTTCTTCGGGCTGCTGCTCTCGCCGGTCCTCGCCGGCGCGGCGATGTCCATGAGCTCGATCTCGGTCGTCACGAACGCGCTGCGCCTGCGCCGGGTCGCGCTCTGACCGCTACAATGGGCGCCATGGAAACCGTCGAGCTGAAGGTGGAGGGAATGGACTGCGAGGGCTGCGTGAAGAGCGTGACGCGCATGCTCGCCGGCGTGCCGGGCGTGGAGAAGGTGAACGTCTCGCTCGCCGAAGGCAAGGCGAGCGTGACCTTCGATCCCTCGAAGTCCGGTCTTGCGCAGTTCAAGAAAGCGGTGGAACGGGCCGGGTACAAGGCGCCGTGAAGGCGAGCCTCAAGCCCGGCCTCGCCGGGAAGAAGACCGTGCAGGTCGATGAGGAGCGCTGCATCGGCTTCATGGGCAAGGAGGGCGCGGTGTACGCGACGCCGCGCATGGTGAGCGACGTGGAATACACCTGCCGCGACTTCCTGCTCGAGCACCTCGACGCGGGCGAGGACTCGGTCGGCGCGCACGTCACGATCGACCATCTCGCCGCCACCCCGATGGGCCTGAGCGCGACGATCGAGCTCAGGATCGAGGAGGTCGACCGCCGCAAGGTGGTGTTCAGCTTCTCGGTGAGCGATCCGGTGGAGCAGGTCGGCCGCGGCAGGCACGTGCGCTTCGTCGTCGACACGGCGAAGACGCGCGAGCGCCTCGCCGCCAAGCGCGCGAAGGCGGGACTCGCCTGAAGAGCCGCTATCTCGTCCGCCAGGCGGCGCTCGAGCCGTACTCGCCCGCGAACCACACCGGCACGAAGAACTTCCGCCTCATCGGCCCGGAGACGGTGGGTGCGAAGCAGGTCGAGGTGCTGCTCGGCGAGATCGAGCGCGGCAAGGGCGCGCTGCCGCACCACCACACCGGCATCGAGCAGGTCTGCTATCTCCTCGAAGGCACGGCGCACGCCGAGGTGGCGGGCGAGAAGTTCGAGATGGCCGCCGGGGACGCGTGCTTCTTCCCCGCCGGCAAGACGCACCTCTTCATCGTCACGAGCGAGCGCGCGCGCGTGCTGGTGATCTACGCGCCGCCCTACCTTGAGCGCCCCGGCTGACGCCTGGCTCCCGCTCGCGGGAGTCACGGTGGTGGAGTTCTCGGCATTCGTCCCGGGCCCGCTCTGCTCGGCGATCCTGGCTGACCTCGGCGCCGAGGTGATCAGGGTGGAAGCCCCCGGCAGAGGTCCCGTGCCGGCGCAGTCCGGGAGCGCGAGGCGGAACGAGCGCAGCGTCGCCATCGACCTGGAGAAGGCGCAGGCGACGCAGATCGTCGAGCGGCTCGCGCGCCGCGCGCAAGTCGCGATCGACGACTTCGCTCCCGGCGTGGCGAAGCGCCTCGGCATCGACCGCGAGACCCTGAAGAAGGCGAACCCGAAGATCGTGTGCTGCTCGCTCTCGGGCGTCGGCCAGAGCGACGGCGCGTTCGCCGCCGCGGCGATCCTCGCGGCGCTGCGCGCGGGCGAAAGCGCGTGCCTTGACGCGAACCTCCTGGGCCGCGCCTTCCGCGCGGGCGCGAACGGCGTGCCGGGGCTCGGCGAGCACAGCCGCGAGATCCTCGTCGAGCTCGGCTTCGACGACGCCGAGATCGCCGACTTCGTCCAGGGCGGGACGGTGCGCTCCTGATGGACTTCGCCCTCACGCCCGAGCAGGAGCGCATCCGCGAGGCGATCGCGAAGCTGTGCGAGCGCTTCGGCGACGCTTATTGGCTCGAGCGCGACGCCGACGGCGAGTTCCCGGCGGAGTTCCACCAGGCGCTCGCGAAGGACGGCTGGCTGGGGGTCGCGATGCCGGAAGCCTTCGGCGGCGCCGGGCTCGGCATCACCGAGGCCGCGGTGATGATGCAGGCGATCGCCGAATCGGGCGCCGGCTTTTCCGGCGCCTCGGCCGTGCACATGAACATCTTCGGCCTGAACCCGGTCGTGGTTTTCGGCAACGAAGAGCAGAAGAAGCGCATGCTGCCGCCGCTCATCGCGGGCAGGGAACGCGCCTGTTTCGCGGTCACCGAGCCCGACGCGGGCCTGAATACCAGGAACCTGAAGGTCAAGGCCGAGAAGAAGGGCAGCACCTACCTCGTCTCCGGACAGAAGGTGTGGATTTCGACGGCGCAGGTCGCCGAAAAAGTGCTGCTGCTGGCAAGAAGCGAAAAGGGCCTCACGCTCTTCTATACGGACTTCGATCGCGCGCACATCGAGGTGCGCGAGATCCACAAGATGGGCCGCCACGCGGTGGACTCGAACCAGGTGTTCTTCGACGCCCTGCCGGTGCCGGAGGCCGACCGTATCGGCGAGGAGGGGCGCGGCTTCGAGTACATCCTGCACGGCATGAACCCCGAGCGCATCCTGATCGGCGCCGAGCTGGTCGGCCTGGGACGCTGCGCGGTGAGCCGCGCCGCCGCCTATGCCAAGGAGCGCATCGTTTTCGACCGCCCGATCGGCAAGAACCAGGCGATCCAGCACCCGCTCGCGGCGAACTGGATGGCGCTCGAGGCGGCGAACCTCATGGCGTTCAAGGCGGCGTCGCTCTACGACCGCGGCAAGCCCTGCGGCGCGGAAGCGAACGCGGCGAAGTACCTCGCGGGCGAGGCGTGCTTCGACGCCTGCCAGCAGGCCGTGATGACGCTCGGCGGCTACGGCTACGCGCGCGAATACCACGTCGAGCGCTACTTGCGCGAATCCTTCGTCGGGCGCATCGCGCCGGTGAGCCGCGAGCTCATCCTGTGCTACATCGCCGAGCGCGTGCTCGGGCTGCCGAAGTCTTACTAGCTCCCTGTAGGAATTTTCCGGCTTTGGGCCGCGTTTGATCCCGGTCAAATATCGGCCGGGGGAGGCGGGCACGATGGAGGCGTCTTCCAACAAGGAGCGCGTCGTGACCGACAGCAAATTCGAAAAAGGCCTCATCCTCTTCTTCCGCATCACCATGGCGTGGGTGTTCCTCTACGCCGCTTCGCACCAGCTCTTCGACCCGAAGTTCAGCGCGGCGGGCTTCCTCGCGCACACCAAGACCTTCCATGACGTGTTTGCGCCGTTCGCCGCGCCGGCGATCGTGCCGGTGACGAACTTCCTCGTCGAGTGGGGCCACTTCCTCATCGGGGCGTCGCTCCTGACCGGCTGCCTGGTGCGCCTGAGCGCGCCGTTCGGCATCCTGCTCATGATCACGTACTGGTTCGCCCACATGGACTTCCCGTACGTGGACAACAAGCTCAACTTCCTCTTCGACTACCACCTCGTCTACGCTGGCGTGCTGACCTACGTCATCGCCAAGCATGCGGGCCACGTCTTCGGCCTCGACGGCGTGATCGCGAAGTTCAAGCTGGCGCAGGAGCACCCGAGCGTCGCGGCGCTGGTCGCCTAGCACCCTTAAGCAGCAGAACGCCGGACGGGGATGCAGTCCCCGCCGGCGTTTGCCGTTTTTGCAGCCTGCGCCGCCGCGATCCGGACAGCGTCCGGGGCTCGCGCTGCTCCGTTCGTCGCAGGGCAAGCGATGGATCGCGTACGAGGATGCGCTTTACCGTCGCATCCCGGGGCACGCTGACCTGCTCGCCCCCGGAAGGTACTGGAGAATGTCCGCGTGAAGAAGATCTCGATCGTCGTGCTGACGCACAACCGGGTCGCCGAGCTCCTGAAGAGCGTCGCGCTCGCGCTCGCGCTCCCGGAGCGGCCGCCGGTTATCGTCGTGGACAACGCCTCCACCGACGGCACTGCGGCCGAGCTGAAGGCGCGCTTCCCGCAGGTGAAGCTGGTGCGCGTGCCGTTCAACATGGGCGCCGCCGCGCGCAACCTCGGCGTGGAATGCGCGGAGACGCCGTACGTCGCGTTCAGCGACGACGACACGGCGTGGGCGGCGGGCTCGCTGCGCGCGGCCGCCGATCTGCTCGACCTCTATCCGCGCCTCGCGGTGCTCACCGCGCGCGTGCTCGTCGGCCCGGAGGGCCGGCTCGATCCGGTGTCGGCGCTGATGGCGCAAAGCCC
>Ga0070741_10017748_pt1 | contig 11641 bp, 9 predicted proteins | sample Coa_R1_4_FD_66440 | JGI IMG/M metagenome (GOLD analysis project Ga0070741, IMG submission 66440) | Surface soil microbial communities from Centralia Pennsylvania, which are recovering from an underground coalmine fire - Coalmine... | ecosystem: Environmental > Terrestrial > Soil > Unclassified ...
CCGATGTGCTGCCAGTACCAGACCCACGCCTCGGGGTTGATGGGCTCCCCCACCGACCCGAGCAGGCGCAGCGACGACATGTCGTGGGCCTCGGGGTACTGCGTGCCCCACTTCATGAAGGTGCGGATGGCCGTGGGCGCGGTGTAGAGGATGGTGACGCCGTACTTCTCGACGAGGGACCACCAGCGGTCCTTGTCCGGGAAGTCGGGCGTGCCTTCGTACATCACCGACGTCGCCCCGTTGGCCAGGGGCCCGTAGACGATGTAGCTGTGGCCGGTGACCCAGCCGATGTCGGCCGCGCACCAGTACACGTCGGACTCGGGATGGAGGTCGAACACGTACTTGTGGGTGAACGCCACCTGGGTGAGATAGCCGCCCGTGGTGTGCATGATGCCCTTGGGCTTGGCCGTGGTGCCCGAGGTGTAGAGGAGGTAGAGCAGGTCTTCGGAGTCCATGCGCTCGGGCTCGCACCTGGGGAACGCATCGGCCATGACGTCGTGCCACCAGTGGTCCCGGCCCTCCTCCATGTGCACGTCGTTGCCGGTGCGGCGGACCACGACCACGTGCTCGATGGACGGCGTGTCGATCAGGGCCACGTCGGCCGCAGGCTTGAGGGGCACCACGTTGCCCCGGCGGTTGCCACCGTCGGCGGTGACGACGACCTTGGCCTCGGCGTCGTTGATGCGATCGCGCAGGGCGTCGGACGAGAAGCCGCCGAACACCACCGAGTGGGCGGCACCGATACGGGTGCAGGCGAGCATGGCCACCGGCAGCTCGGGGATCATGGGCATGTAGATGGCGACCCGGTCGCCCCGCTGCACGCCCAGCGACTTGAGCACGTTGGCGAAGCGCTGCACCTCGTCCAGCAGCTGGGCGTAGGTGATGGTACGGCTGTCGCCCGGTTCGCCCTCCCAGTGGTAAGCGACCTTGTCGCCCCGGCCCGCGGCCACATGGCGGTCGAGGCAGTTGTACGAGACGTTGAGGGTGCCGCCCACGAACCACTTGGCGAAGGGCAGGTCCCATTCGAGGATGCTGTCCCACTCGTCGTACCAGTCCAGGAGATCGAGGGCCTGCCGCGCCCAGAAGCCCTGGAAGTCCTCGGCGGCCTCGTCGTAGAGCGCCTGGTCCGTGACGAGGGCCTGCTTCTTGAAGTGCTCCGGAGGGGGGAAGGTGCGGTCCTCCAGGTAGTACGCCTCGATTGCGGCGGCCCGCTCGTTCGGGGGCACGTCGTTCCCGTCAGCCATGGCGCGCAGCCTAGGCACGCGGGCAGGGCATCCAACAGGGGACCACGAAGTTCTGTCCGTGCGTTGGTTACGGGTCGTCGCGGTGGCCGGGCTGCTGGCCGGTGGGCTGGGGAGCGTTCCGGCCAGGGGGTATTTCACCAACGGAGCCATGGCGGTCTACCGGGTGGGGGCGGCGACGCGGGACATTACGCCAACCACTGTTACCAACCTGGGCGGGTTCGGCCTGGGCGACGGATCGGTCCTCCCGGGCGCCGTCGTCGGCCGCGGTAGCACGGCGGCGCCGGGCAAGGACCGCATCCAGGTGCGGGCCCTGGTGGTGGACGACGGCACGACCGCGGTCGCCATCGCCGACGTCGAGACGCAGGGCATGTTCGCGGCATACAAGGGCGGGGCCTACGGGCTCTCCGACATCACCGCCCAGGTGGCCGCCGACCGGGCCGGGCTGCGCGCCGACCGCATCATCGTGGCCGCCGACCACACCCACTCGGGGCCCGACACCATCGGGGCGTGGGGCTTCGTTCCCGGTTCCTACATGAGGGCCATCAAGGACGCGACGGTGGCTGCCATCGAGGAGGCCTACGACCGGCGGGTGGAGGCCCGGCTGGACGTGGGCGGGTCCGAAGCCCGCGGGCTGGTCTACAACCAGAACTGCACCGAGGCGTTGAACCAGAAGCCGACACCGGACTACACGGGCCCGGCCGCGTGCAACGTGCCCGACCAGGACCTGATGGACGCCCGGGTGCGCGTGCTGCAGGCCCGGGCGGTGGCGGACGGGTCGGTGATCGCCACGTTGGTGTCCTACGCCGCTCACGCCACGTTGGGCGGGGGCGACGGTATCAACGGCGACTGGCCCCAGTTCCTGTCCGACGCCCTGGCCGCCAAGTACGGCGGGGTCGGCGTCGCCATGGAAGGCGCGGTGGGCCGGGTGCAGCCCTGCCGGCCCGAGTGCGCTCACACCCGGGCGTTGGAGCCGGACCTCGGGACCGGCGACCGCAAGACCGTCTACACCGACGCCCTGATGCGCCACGTGGCCGACGGGCTGGCCCACCGCCAGCAGGTGTGGGGGCCGGTGAACGCGGCCCAGGCGTTCATCCAGGAGCCCATCGTCAGCCCGACGGTGCTGGCCCTGTTCGCGGGCGGCGACAAGATCGGCGCCGAGCTGCGGCGGTCGAACGCCAGCCCCTGGCTCACCGGCAACGTGGTGGGAACGGTGGTGTCGAGCATCGGCATCGGCAACGTGCTCGTGTCGGGGTTCCCGGGCGAGGCGTACCCCAACATCTCATTGGGTGTCGGCGGCGCGGTGGAGCACGTGACCGAGAGCATCCCGCTCGGGCTGGCCAACGATCAGCTCGGCTACCTCATCGCGCCCACCGAGGCCTACCCGCAGGTGGCCGCCGAGGTCCCCGTGAACGACAACAGCATCTTCAACGTGAGCCCGGCCATCGGCGACCACGTGATGTGCACGAGCATCGCCCTGGCCGGTCGCATGGGGTACAACGCCACGGTGCCCGCCCGGTGCGCGGGGTACGCAGCCCTCGGTCGATGACACCATCGCCCAACCCGTTCTCGTAACGCTGGCGCCGCCTATGTGGGCGTGGGCGTTACGAGAATGGGTGGTGGGGTGGCCCACTCCAGGACCCGGAACGCGCCCAGGCCGGCCGGGTCAGTGAGGGCGGCCGCTTCCGAGACGCGGCTTCGGGCCGCCAGGGCCTCGATGGTGGGTGCCGCGGCCGCGGCCTCCCACTGGGCGCGGGCCGACGCGACCAGATCGTCGATGCCATGGGCGCGGAGGAAGTCGGCCTGGCTGCGGTTGGCGGACAGCGGCCGCACCGCGTCGAGCTGATCGACGGCGACCTCGCACGTCACGTCCTGCAGGCCGAGGTCGGTGAGCGGGTCCTCGCCTCGCATGTGGTCGCGGTAGGTGCGCACCCAGTCCCAGGGTTGGCGGGTGGCCATGCCGGCGGTGGCGTCGGCGTAGTCGACCACGACCAGCCGGCCCCGCTCGATGATGGACAGGGCCGACGCCACCCACTGCTGCGCGGTGTGCTGCAACGGGATCCATCCGCCGACCGGCGCATCGGGGGCGAAGCGCCGGGCCTGGCGGGTGAGCTCTTCGTCGGCGGGGATGGGCCAGTTGACCAGCTCGCCATCGCGCTCCCCCACCCGGATCTCCTCCCACCCGTGCTCCCGCCGGCGCATGGGGGTGAAGGGCAGGTTGTCGAGCAGCTCGTTCGCCAGCACCACGCCGGTGACGCGCTGGGCGGGCAGGTCGGTCAGCGACGCGCACATGGGGCCGGTGCCGAGCTCGTGGCGAGTGCCGTCGTCCTCGTCGTCGGACGTCGCCGGGCCCAACACCCATCCGGGTGGTTCCAGCGGGACCACGCCGGGGTGCTGGGCCCGCAACGCCTCCGATCGCTCGACCAGCACGTAGCGCAGCGCCAGCGTGCACGCGGGCGCAGCGTCGAGCACGGCTCGAGCCAGCGTCCCCACCCCGGAACCCGCCTCCACCACCACGAACGGGTCGGGCTCGCCCAGCTCCCGCCACCAGGCGTCCAGCGCCCGGGCCAGCACGGCGCCGAACAATGGCCCCACCTCGGGGCTGGTGAGGAAGTCGCCACCCCGGCCGGCCCGGCCGGCGGCGCCCGCTGTCGAGTAGAAGCCGTGCTCGGGGTCGTACAACGCCAGCTCGACCACGTCGGCGTACGGCAGGGGGCCGAAGCGGTGGATCCGCTCCAGCACGCGGGCGGTGAGCGCGGCGCTTACCGAGCCAGTGACGCCAGGTCCCCCAGGTGCGCGAACGCCTGCGGGTACACGCCGATGGCGACGACCACGATGACCGAGATGCCCAGAGCCGCGGCCAGCCCGGGCGGCACCGAGATGGGCGTGCGGTCGTCGTCCGGCACCGGGCTCATCCACATCTCCCGGGCGATGTTGGCGTAGTAGAAGAGCGCGATCACCGAGTTGACACCGGCGATGACGGCCAGGGCCACCGCCCACGGGCCGCCGGCGTCGATGGCCGAGCGGAAGACGTAGAACTTGGCGAACCACCCGCCCAGCGGCGGGATGCCGGCAAGGGCGAAGAGGAACGCGGTCATCAGCAGCGTGAGGCCCGGCGCGTACTGGAACAGCCCGCCGTACGACGAGATCTCACCCGAGCGGGTCTTTCGGGCCACGGCGATCACCACGGCGAAGGCGCCCAGGTTCATGGCCGCGTAGATCAGGAGGTAGACGATGCTCGCCGTCTGGGCCGAGTGCAGGGCCTTGGCGTTGCTGCCCGCCACCGCGAAGGGCACGAGGATGTACCCGGCCTGGGCCACGGACGAATAAGCCAGCAGTCGCACCACGTTGGTCTGGCGCAGGGCGACCAGGTTGCCCACGGTCATGGTGAGGGCGGCGAGGACCCAGAACATCGGTGCCCACACGTCGTGGCGGCCGAGAAAGCCGAGATAGATGAGCTGGAGGAGGGCCACGAACCCGGCCGTCTTCGATGCCACCGACAAGAACGCGGTCACCGGCGTGGGCGCGCCCTCGTACGTGTCGGGCGCCCAGAAGTGGAAGGGCACGGCCGACACCTTGAAGGCGAAGGCCACGACGATGAAGAACAGGCCGATGGCCACGATGGGCTGGTGCCCCAGGCCGCTGGAGAGCAACGGCTGCATCTTCACCAGAACGGTGGTGTGGGTGACGCCGAACACCAGCGACATGCCGTAGAGCATCACGCCCGACGTGAGCACGCCCAGCAGGTAGTACTTCATCGACGCTTCGTTGCTCTTGGGATCGCGCTTGCGCCAACCGGCCAGCATGTAGGCGGGGATGGACAGCAGCTCGAGGGCCACGAAGATGCTGATCAGATCGCGCGACGACGACATGACCACCATGCCGAGGATCGACGACAGCAGGAGGAACGAGAACTCGCCCTCGTAGTAGTCGCCCTCCTCGATGTAGTTGGACGACATGAGCAGTACGACGTAGCCCATGATGAGGAAGGCGGCCTTGAACACCAGGGCGAAGTCGTCCACCACGTAGGCCCCGCCGAACATGGAGCGAGTGCCGCCGCTGACCGCCAGCGTGAGGATGGGGATCAGGGAGCCGAGCAGGCCGATGCCGGCCAACTGGGTGACGAGGTACTTGCGGGTCTCGTCGACGATCAGGTCGGCGACGAGCACGATGCACAGCACGCCGGTGAGGACGATCTCCGGCGCGAGCGCGTGGTAGTCGAAGTACGGCGTCTTGAGGGCGGCGGCAGCGGCCAGCACGACTGGTTCCCCACCGCCTTGAAGGCGGCCGTCACCGTGTTGACGGCACCGTCGGTGACGTGGAACAGCAGGTGCGGGTACACGCCCAGCACGACGATGAGGGCCAGCAGCGGCGCCCAGGCGATCCACTCGGGACCGTGCACGTCGTGGATGTGCGAGTGCTCGAACTCCTCTTTGGGCACGCCGAAGGCGGTGCGCTGGTACATCCAGAGGAGGTAGCCGGCGGCGAACACGGTGCCCACCGAGGCGACCACCATGTAGAAGCGGAACAGCGGTTCGCTGAGGCCGGCCGCCGGTTGGTACGAAGACAGGATGGCGGGGAACTCACCCCAGAAGCCGGCCAGGCCGGGCAGGCCCAACGAGGCCATGGCGCAGAACCCGAGGATCCACCCCAGTTGGGGGGCCTGCACCAGCAGGCCGCCCAGGCGGGAGATCTCGCGAGTGTGGAAGCGCTCCTGGATGGACCCGGCGAGGAAGAAGAGCATGCCGGTGATGAGGCCGTGGGCCACCATGCCGAACACGGCGGCGTTGATGCCGTACGACGTGAGGGTGGCGATGCCCAGCATCACGAAGCCCATGTGGGCCACCGACGAGAAGGCGATGAGGCGCTTCAGGTCCTTCTGGGCCAGGCAGGCCAAGGCGCCGTAGATGATGCCGATGACGGCGAGCCCACCGATCCACGGGGCCCACGACTTGGCCGCCTCCGGAAGGATGGGAATGGCGATGCGGATGAAGCCGTACGTTCCCAACTTCAGGAGGATGGCGGCCAGGATCACCGAGCCGACCGTGGGTGCTTCGGTGTGGGCGTCGGGCAGCCAGGTGTGGAACGGGAACATGGGAACCTTGATGGCGAAGCCCATGAACAACCCGGCGAAGATCCAGAGCTGGGTGGCGTGGGCGATGGCACCGCCCTGGTTGATGAGCGTGGGGATGTCGAAGGTCTGCCCGCCCTTGAAGTACAGAGCCAGGAACCCGAGGATCATCAGCGCCGAGCCGAACAGCGTGAACAGGAAGAACTTGATCGACGCGTACTGGCGGTTGGCGCCCCCCCACACGCCGATCATGAAGTACATCGGGAGCAGCACCAGCTCGAAGAAGACGAAGAACAGGATGAGGTCCTGCGCCGCGAAGGTGCCGTTCATGCCCACCTCGAGAACGAGCATGAGCATGAGGAAAGCCTTGGGGTTGTGCGGCTCAGGGAAGTGGTCCCACGAGTAGATGACGCACAAGACGGTGATGAACATCGACAGCAGCAGCAGCGGCAGGGAGATGCCGTCGATGCCGATGTGGTACCGGCTGTTGATGGCGTCGATCCAGTGCCGGTTGACCTCGAACTGCAAGGCGCTGGAGTTGCCATAGTCGAACCGGGCCAGCAGGTACGCGCCGTCGGCCAGGACGACCAGCGAGGTGACGAGGGCAATGGCCTTCTGGAGCGTCTCGTCCGTCTTGGGCACCAGGCCCACGAGGACGGCGCCGACGAGCGGCAGGAACACCGCCGCGGTCAGGGCCCAGTGGTCGAAACCGTTCATCTCTCTCCTACCTGCTCACGATCAAAGCGAGGGCGAGCGCGGACACGGCCGCCACCCCGAACATGACGGCGGCGTAGCTCTGCACGCGGCCGTTCTGGATGACGCGAAGGACGCTGCCGCCCTCCTCGGCGCTGAACCCTGCGCCGTTCACGGCTCCGTCGACGATCTTCTGATCGATGACGTCGTACACGAAGTTGGCCACAGCCCGGGCACCGACGCCCACGCCGTTGACCACCCCGTCGAGCACGTTCTGGTTGAACCAGTAGACGGCTCGGGGGATGGGGCCCTTGATGCCACCGATGATGTAGTCGGTGTAGAGCACGTCGAGGAAGTACTTCTGGTCGAGGAAGACGTACCCGGCCCGCAGCAGGCGAGACCGCTCGGTGATGCCGTGGGGGCCGAGCTGCCGGAAGTACCACAGGAAGCCGGCGGTGATGCCCAGCAGGGCGATGAGCGTCGACCCCCCGGCGTAGAGCAGTGAGAAGTGGTGCTCGGGGATGCCGGCGTGGGCGAACACCTCGTTGAGGTTGAGCTTGCCGAACAACTCGAAGCCCGGGGCGTTGAGCAGCCCGCTGACCGCGGCCAAGGAGGCCAGCACCACGAGGGGCCCGGTGATTGCCGGCGGCGACTCGTGGGGGTGGTGCTCGGCGGCATTGCCGCGGGCCTCGCCGTGGAAGGTGAGGTACACGCAGCGGGTCATGTAGGCGGCGGTCATGGCCGCGCCGATGAGGCCGACGACGAGGAACGCCGTGTACCCGTTCGACCCCGCGCCCAGGAGGATCTCGTCCTTGGACCAGAAGCCGGCCAGGATGGGCAGGCCGGCCAGGGCGACGGAGCAGACGACGAACGTCCAGTAGGTGATGGGCATGTGCTTCTTGAGCCCGCCCATGTCCTTCTTCATGTCGAAGCTGTGGTGCGAGCCCGAGTGGCTCACCGAGCCGGCACCGAGGAACAGCCCGGCCTTGAAGAAGGCGTGGGTGAAGATGTGGAACACGGCACCGGTCCAGGCGCCCACGCCCAGGCCCATGATCATGTAGCCCAGCTGGCTCACCGTGGAGTAGGCGAGCACCTTCTTGATGTCGGCTTGGACGAACGCCAGCGCGGCGGCGATGAGGATGGTGATGCCGCCGATGATGGCGATGGGGTTGACCCCGGCATGGCCCTCGGCGCCGATGGAGAAGGCGCTCCAGAACACGCCGTACATGCGGGCCACGAGATAGACGCCGGCCACGACCATGGTGGCGGCGTGGATGAGGGCGGACACCGGCGTGGGCCCGGCCATGGCGTCGGGCAGCCAGGTGTGGAGCGGGAACTGGGCGCTCTTGCCGATGACGGCGACGAACAGGGCCGTCGCCCCCATGAGCAGGGCCCAGTGGGACATGTGCCCGTCGAGGGCCAGCTCGTTGATCTTGGCCGCGTTGAACGTCCGGTCGGCGGCGAAGAAGAGGACGGAGACACCGACCAGCAGACCGATGTCACCGGTGCGGGTGGTGAAGAAGGCCTTGAGGGCGGCGTCGGAGTTGGCCTGCTCCTCCCACCAGTGCCCGATCAGCATGAACGAGCACAGGCCCATGATCTCCCACCCCAGGATCATCTGGAGGGTGGTGGCCGCGGTGACCAGGATGAGCATCCCCGACGTGAACAGGCTCAGCGCCGCGAAGAAGTGCGTGTAGCGCCGGTCGCCCTTCATGTACTCGGTGGAGAAGACGTGCACCAGGAAAGAGACGAGAGTGACGACGAACAGCATCGTCACGGTCAGCCCGTCGACGTGGATGCCGAAGCGCACGTCGGTGCCGCCCATGCTGAACCACGTGAACAGGTTGTGGTCCACGGCGTGGCGGAACTTCTCGTGGCCCTCGCCCACCGGGTGACGGCTGATCCATGCCACCGCGGTGGCGATGGACAGCACGAGGCTGATCCCCAGGGCGGCCACGCCGATCTCCGAGCCCTTCTTGGGGAGTCGCTTACCGAAGAAGATGATGAGGACGAACGACAGGACCGGGATGGCGGGGATGAGCCAGGCGTTGCGCAACAGTGTGTTCATCCGGGCTAGCCCTTCATGGAGTTGACCGAGGTGAGGTCAACCGAGTGCCGGTTCCGGTAGATGAGCAACACGATGGCCAGCCCCACGCCCACCTCGGCGGCGGCGATGGCCACCACGAACAGGGCGAACACCTGGCCGGCAATGAGGTGCCCGTAGGCGGCGAAGGCCACCAGGTTGATGTTCACGGCGTTGAGGATCAGCTCGATGGACATCAGCACCAGCACCGCGTTCTTCCGGGCCAGGGCGCCGTACACGCCCACGCAGAACAGGAACGCGGCGAGGAAGAGGAACTCGTTGAGCAGCATGGTCAGTCCCTCCTCGCGATGACGACGGCGCCGACCAGGGCGGCCAGCAGCAGGATGGACACGACCTCGAACGGGATCACGAACGTCTGGAAGATGGAGTTGCCCACGTCGGCCGTACGCTGCACCTGGGCAGGCGGGAGCCGGTCGCTCCCCCACGCGTCGTTGAGGGCCCAGCCCAGCACGCCGAGCAGGAACAAGGAGACGACCGCCGCCGCCCAGCGCTGGTCGTTGTCCAGGTCGGCCGACTTCCCGATGGGGGCGCGCGTGAGCATGGTGCCGAACAGCAGCAGCACGACGATGGCGCCGATGTACACGAGGATCTGCACGACGGCGATGAACTCGGCGGCCAGGAGTACGTAGTCCACGGCCACGCCGGCCAGGACCACCACCAAGTACAGGGCGGCGTGCACGACGTTGTCGGTGGTCACCACCCGGATGGCGGCGACCACCATGGAGAGGGATACGAGCCCGAACACGATGTTCTGGGCCACGTCGAGGTGCTGGGTCGCGGCCAGGATCATGGGCGAGCCTTCAGCGCGAAGGCCGATCCGGCTTCGGCGGTCGGCCGGAGCACGATCGAACTCGCCCGAACGGAGCAAAGCGAGTGACGGCGAAACATCACTTCTTACCCACCTGGGCGCCGACCTCGAGGGGCGGGGGCTCGGGGACGGACTTCATCCACTCGCCCAGCCGCTCCTTGTCGTGCAGCAGGTCGGCGATCTTGACCTCCGAGTACTCGTACTCGGGGCTCCAGAACAGGGCGTCGAACGGGCACACCTCGACGCAGATGCCGCAGTACATGCAGAGCCCGTAGTCGATGTCGAAGCGGTCGAGCTTCTGCACCGTGCGGGGCTTGCCGCCCTCCCGCCGGGGCGGGGCCTTGTCCTTGTGGCCCTCGATGTAGATGCACCAATCCGGGCAGCTGCGCGCGCACAGCATGCAGACCGTGCAGTTCTCCTCCTTGAGGGCGATGACGCCGCGCGCCCGGGTGGGGGGCGCCTCCTTCACGTGCGGGTACTGCACCGTCACGTTGGGCTGGAACATCGTCTTCAGGGTGACGCCGAGGCCCTTGATCAGGCCCTTGCCGGGGATGTCGGGCACTACTTGACCACCACCTTCAACACGCCGGTCACCAGGATGTTGACGAGCGAGATGGGAATGAGGACCTTCCACGCGATGGCCTGCAGCTGATCCTCGCGGAACCGGGGGTAGCTGAACCGCACCCAGAAGATGAGGAAGGCGACCAGCATGATCTTGGCGCCGAGGACGAGCGGGCCGAGAACGTCGGCCAGGGTCCCGTGGACACCGGGGAAGTACCAGCCGCCCAGGAACAGCGTGGCGCCGAGAGCGGACAGGGCGAAGGCGGTGCCGAACTCGCCCATGAAGAAGAACAGGAAGCGGAACCCCGTGTACTCGGTCATGTACCCGGCGACCAGCTCGGATTCGGCCACCGGCATGTCGAACGGCGTCTGGGCCAGCTCGGCCTGGGCAGCCATCACGAACAGGATGAAGCCCACGAACTGCGTGAAGATGAACGGCTCGCCGATGGCGTCCACGCCAAAGATGCTCCCGTGGGCCTGGGCGTTGACGATGCCCTGCAGGCTCATGGTGCCGGCCTGCATGACCACGCCCACCACGGCCAGCACCAGGGGCAGCTCGTAGGCGATCAGCTGGCCGGCGGCGCGCAGAGCGCCGATGAGGGAGTACTTGTTGGCCGACGCCCAGCCGGCCATGAGGATGCCGAGCACCGACAAGGACGACACGGCCAGGGCGAAGAAGATGCCGGTATCGAGGTCCTCGACGACGAGGCGGGGCCCGGCCGGGATGACGAGATACAGCAGGAACGTCGACATGAGCACCACGACTGGTGCCAGCGCGAACACCCGGCGGTCGGCCCGCTCCGGGAAGATGTCCTCCTTCTGGAGGAACTTCACGCCGTCGGCCACGAGCTGCAACATGCCGTAGGGGCCGGCCTCCATGGGCCCGAGCCGGCTCTGCATGAAGCTCATCATCTTCAGCAGGAAGACGTAGCCGAGGATGAGGGCACCGGCCGGGATGAGGCCGAGGACGACCACGACCTTGAGGACGGTCGTGGCCCAGTATGCGGTGAGATCGACGGCAAGCAGCATCAGCAAGCCCCCAGCGCGGAGGCCGATCCGGCTTTGCCGGTCGGCTGGAGCACCTTCGAACTCGGCCGAACGGAGCGAAGCGAGTGAGGCCGAAGGATCATCGCGGAGGCCGATCCGGCTTTGCCGGTCGGCTG